>Ga0308415_1001412_pt1 | contig 10275 bp, 4 predicted proteins | sample HotsprSampleOS55_FD_203465 | JGI IMG/M metagenome (GOLD analysis project Ga0308415, IMG submission 203465) | Hot spring phototrophic mat microbial communities from Octopus Spring, Yellowstone National Park, Wyoming, United States - 20090730_OS55 ... | reverse complement strand
GAGGGCGGCGTTGAGGATCTGTAAATTCATCTGGAAAGCCGGCGATTGATGCGAAGCGAGTTACACCAGCGGGCGGGCAGCCCCACCATCGCCACCACGATCATCACGCGGACGAGCATCGAGCCGGTTGCGACGCGCTGACGCGCTTACCCGGCAAGAACGCCGGCGCCTGAGGCGAAAGCGCAGTGCGCGTCAGGCCAACCGCATTCTTGACGGGCGGAAGGTTTTGCGGTAAGTGAGCCGGCGCCTCTCCTCCGCCGCGAGACGCCACCCAACGAGCAGGAGTAAGTTCCCCCAAGAGTTGAATGCTCGTCGCCGCCTGCCGCGGCAAGACGTCCGGCGGGCAAGCGCCCACGGCCACTGCCGGCCTGTTGCACGTCCTAATGCGTTTGGATAGGTCCCCGACCGCTGACGGGACGTCTTGGGGCCCAGACCGGTCCTGAGGCGCTCATCAACGAGGCAAGTTACTTCGCCGCCGCTGCTGCGCCCGGGAGTTGAGTTGACAGGTTCTTCGGTCACGCCTCCAGCTCAGCCTCAAACCCTCGACTCGTCAGGAAGGCGGTTGATCTGGCGCATACAGCGGGAGTGCAAAAGCGCCGGAATCGGCTCGTGTGTGTCGCTCGAGCGGGGTGAGCTCTTACCCTGGCCGCGGGCCGGGATCGGCTGGGAAGGCGGGTTGGCGACTTCTTGGGTCTGGTGGGGACGTTACGCGCAACGGGGCCCCGGCGGTATCCTAGAAGGGGTCAACCGCGGTGGCGTAGAGTAACTCAGCGGTGGTGACCGCAGTGACAGGGCTGAAAGTACGGGTTTCTCTGCGCAGGCATAGGCGGGGAGCATCCCCCCGCCGCCCGGCGGCCTGGCAGGTGTCGCCGGGCGTGCGATCCGCGATGGCGCCCGGGTGGCGAAACCGGCAGACGCAGAGGACTTAAAATCCTCTGGGAGGCGACTCCCGTGCGGGTTCGAATCCCGCCCCGGGCACTCTGGAATCAATCGGTTACGGCGGGCTTGTCGAGTGCGTGGACTGCGTGGTCCGGCGGCAGGTGTGCCTGGAGTGTGCCGGCCTCAGAGGCCCATGATCTGGAAGCCCGCGTCTACGAAGAGGATGTTGCCGGTGACGCCCCTGCCCAAATCGCTCGCCAGGAAGACGGCGGCGTCGGCGACTTCGCCGGGCTCCGCGTTTCGGCGAAACGGCGCCCGTTCGGCGACCGTGTCCAGCACGGCTGAGAAATCCTTGATGGCCCGTGCTGAAGCGGTCTTGATGGGCCCGGCGGAAATGGCGTTGACCCGGATCTGCCGAGGTCCCAGGTCGCTCGCCAGGTACCGGACGCATGCTTCCAGAGCTGCTTTGGCGACTCCCATCACGTTGTAATTGGGCACGACTCGCGCGGCGCCCAGGTAAGTAAGCGTAGTGATGGAGCCGCCGCGCGTCATGTAGGGCGCGGCCACGCGGGCCACGGCCAGCAGCGAGTAGGCGCTGACCCGGTGCGCAATCAGGAAACCGGTTTCGGATGTTTCCAGGAACGGGCGCGAAAGATCTTCGCGCGGGGCGTAAGCGATGCTGTGGACGATCGCATCCAGCGGACGCTCGCTGTGCCTCAGCAGATCCGCCAGCCGCTCCAAGTCCTCGGCCTGGGTCACGTCGCAAGCCAGGATGCGCTCGGCGCAGAGTTCCGCGCCCAGCGCTTCCACGGTCTGTCGCTGGCGCTCGCCTTGATACGTCAGCGTCAGCGAGGCGCCCTCGCGACGGAACGCCTCCGCTATGGCGTAGGCCAGGCTCCAGCGGTTCGCTACGCCGAGCACAAGCGCGTGTTTTCCTTCCAGCAGCCCCGGCATGCAGGCAAATTTCCCATTTTAACGGAGCAATCGTGTGAGCCCGGTTCTCTCGGCGCCCGTCCCGGCGGACCTCTACTTGAATCGTTTCTTGTACAGAAAATCCACGCCGAAAAGTCCGTTGGCCTCGCGCACGGCCACCGCCGAGAAGTTGCGCGTGAAATCCCATTCCAGGCGGATGGTTTGCTGCTGTGCCCGGGCCAGGTTGGTGATGTAGACCAGCGTCACGTCGGGTGTGATCTGCTGTTCGAGGGTGAGGTGCGCTTCAGGGGTGTTTTCGATGCCGCGGACCGTGGGATCAATCTTGAGCCGGCTGACTCCGAGGAAGCGCTGGAGCCGCCCCGCCAGCGGGCTGGTGATGGCCTGGCTGACCAGCGCAGTGGCCCCTGCCTGCTCCCAGCTCTGAGCGAACTCCGAGCGCGCCCCGACCAGGCCGGGCGCTGTGGTCGGCGTACGCCCGGTGGCCAACAGGGCGATGATGTCGGAGAAGGGCAGAGGCGGGTCCGAACGATACGTGACCGCGGTCTTGTTGAGGGGGCCGTTGATGTTCAAGTTGACTTCCACCCCGCGCACACGCGTCGCCAGGTTCAAATTGACGACCGGTTCGATGCGGCCTGGGTTGACGAAAAGAACCTCACCCGAGTCGATCGTGTAACGGTTGCCGAAAAACAGGATCTCGCCTTGACTGATGAGCACGCGGCCCAGCAAAGCGGGACGCAGCGCCGACCCGCGCAGCCTGAGGTCGGCCTCCGCCTGCAAACTGCGCGTGAGCGAGGTCTCCAGGCGGACCTGCGGCGCCGTCCGGATGCGCACGTCGAGCCGCACGTTTTCCAGAGCCGGGTGGGAAGGCGGCTCGGGCCGCTGGGCGCTGCGCACCAACAGGGAGCCCAGGTCCGTCTGCGGATGAAAAGCCGCGCGCCGCAGGGTCAACTCGCCGCTGAGAACGCTCTGGGACGGACTGCCGGTGTAGGTCAGCAGCGCATCCATGGTCGAACTTACCCCTTCCGGGTAACGAACGCGCACTTCGGAAGCCTGTAACTGAAACCAGTAAGTCAGCACCTCGGCGAAAGCTACAAAACCTCGCAGATTGACTTTGCCTCCTCCGCTCTCGGCCGTAAGTTTCTCGATGGTGGCACGGTCGCGATACAGGAAGACTACGCCGTTGAGCTTGTCGAGGCCGTTCGGGAGATTCCCGTAATTCAGGAAGGCGTCGCGCACCTCGATGCGGCCGTAAAGGTCGGGTCGGACTGGCACGCCCCGAACCGATGCATCCAGCAGAACCCCGCCGCCGATGCGCAGCTCCGGGTCGAGGACGCCCAGCAAGCCGAGATCGAGGCTTCCGCGGCACCTCAAATTGAGCGGATATCGGGAAGCGAAGCGCCAGCTTCCTGAAAGCTCCAGCTCGCCGCCTTTACCTGCCAGTCGCGCCTGCCGAATGCGCGCCTCCTGACCATTGACCGTGATGAGCCATGTTCCCTGGTTCCGCAACGAGAACGCCGCGCCGTTGGGTCCCGCGTTGCGTGGTGCGATTTCGACCGCGCCCAGCCCCAGACCGGCCTTCCAGGCGCCGGGGGCGCGCAACGCCGCCTCGAAGGTCAGATCGCCCTGGGTGACGATTTCCAGCGGAAGCTGCGACCGAGATGCGGCTGCGGGCTGCTTTGCGGCGGCGCCCAGTCGCGCCAGCCAGTCCGATATATGCATCCGGCCAAACTTTACCGCGCCGCGGCCCGGGTAAGTGGTCTCCAGGTTCCACTGACTCTCGGCTCGCACATCGGCGCCTAGCAGCTTGCCGCGCGCCGCCACATCGAGCCGGGACCCGGCCGTGGAGGCTTCCAGCGTGAGACTCCCCAGCGCCACATCCTGCCAGGAGAGCCCCGCAAGCGTGGCCTTGCCGAAGAGAGCCGACAGCTCAGCCTGAGCGTCCGTGACTCGGATCTCGCCTTTGAGTTGCGCCGCCACCTTGGCTTCAGCGCCCGGCAGAGCCTGCCGGACGAGGTTGAGCGCACCGGCCTCGATGCCACTGAGCGTGAGATCGAAAGACAGCCGGCCGCGGCTCACTCGATCCTTCTCGTGGTTATAAACGCCGAGCATCTTGGCGCGCCCCCCGGCGGCTTCCGCCTCCAGACGCGTGATGGCAAGCGAGCCTTGGCGGTAGCTGGTCTCGGCGGTGAAGCGCTCGACGACCTCGCCGAAGAATGCGCCGCGCGTCAGCTCCCAGTGGCCTTTGATTTGAGGCGCTGCGGTTGTGCCCGACGCGCTGATGGCGGCTTTCAAGCGCCCGGAAACCGGAAGCTTGCGGCCGAGGCGCTCCACGATAGAGGCTGCGTCGGCGGCTTCGAGCGACACGGCGGCGCTCAGCTCGCCGTCAGTCGAGGGCTTCCAGTTCTGCAACGGAAGACGAACGGCGCCGGAGGCCGAAAGATCCCGCCCGCGAAGCTGGAACTTGCGCAAGACCAGCGAGGATGACGAGGCTTCGACGTCGGTCTCCACCGAATCGAAGGCCAATTGCACGGCCCGGAATGCGTTCATGGAAAGGCGGCCTTCCAGCTCGGCTTCGTCAAGTCCTCCGCGAACCACTCCGCGAAATGCCGCGGAGCCACCCGGCGCCAACTCCACGGGGAGCTGACCCGACCGGAGCCAGTCGGCCGGCAACCACGGCTTCAGGTCCGCAAGGTCGCTGCTGTGAGCATTGACGACAAGCTGGTCTCCCAAAACGCCATGGAAATCCAGCCGAGTCGAACGCGTAAACAGAAAGGAAGATGGCGCCAGATTCAACCTGTTCGCGCGAGCATCGTATTCGGCTTCGATCCTGCCACCCAGAGGGTGTTCGCCGGGCTCGGGCGCCAACTCGAGTGCAGCTCTCGCGCGCGAAATCGAAAGGCCGGCGCCACGGATGCGAGCCGACAGGCCCAAGGGCCCGCTGAGCCTGGCTGCGTACGGGATGCGCATGCGCCCGATTCCCGGAATGTCCGCCTGCCGGATACTCTCGAGCATCGCCTGTAAGGCCAGGCTTTCCACCCTGCCTTCGAAATGGAGATCGTTCCCGCGGGACCAGCGTCCGTTGCCTCTGATCCGCCCGCCCCACAACGTAGCCGCAAGATTGTTCCATTGCAGGCCATCGCGTCCGACGGCATAATCAGCCTGCGCACGCACCCCTTCAACACGAACGCCGCGAGTTTCCACCGCCAGGTTGAAGGCCCGCACGCGCCCCGATGCCTGCGCGCCGACGGAACCGAGCTCGGCCTGCCCCTGCACGGAGACGTCGCCGCGAGCCGGCAGTTCACGCCAGGCAAGTGCGGGCCTGAGTTCGTGCAGCCGCAGATACGCGGTGTAGCGTACCCGAGCCTGTGGCGATTCCCACGGTTCGATAACAACCGACGCCTCGCACCAGGAACTGCGATAACCCAGCTTGACCGGGGTCAACTCCAGGCGCTGCCGGTCCAGGCGGAAGCCGGTCTCCCAGGCCAGCGGAAGCGTTCTCAGGCGGGCGACAGCAAGTGCAAGCGAAGCGGCCGTAAAACGACCCTGGTAAGCGGACCGGACAAAATCGTAACTCCAATAAAAACGAAAGTCCTGGGCACGCACCGCCAGCGGAATCCGTTCTTCCCGAAAGAGCAAGACACCTTGCTCGAGATCCAGGCGATCCACCGCAAGATCGAGGATTTGCACCGCCGGATGCTTCGGCCTGATGCGGGGCTCAGGCGGCGAGGGAAGGTTGGTGCTGCCGTCGGGATAGACGATCACATGGAACTCGGGTCGGACCAGGACGAGCGAGCGCAAGTCCACCGAGGGCCGCAGCCAGGAGAGCAGCTTCAAGCGCAACTCGATAGCCGAGGCACGGAACAACGGCGGTTGCCCGGGATCTTCCTTGCCGTGCAGCACGAGGTCGCGCAGGCGCGCCTGCATCTGCGGGAAACGGAACTCGAAGCCCGCCATCTCGACCCGCGCTCCCGTGGCTTTTTCGATTCCTGTCACCACCTGCGCCCGAATCCAACGGTGAAAGCGTTCCGAGTTCACCAGCAGAGCCACTCCAGCCGCGAAAAGCAGCAGCGCGGCGGCCGCGGCGCCGAACCAGAACAAATACCTCCGTTTGCGTTTCATTGGAAGGCTGCCTCCCGCCAGCGGATGCGCGCCCGCTGCCTGGCTTCGCGCAGCCAGGCCTCCACCAGTTCGTCCACTTGCCTGGCCGCCAGGGCCGACTCCGCCACTTGCCGTGCCAGCTCGATGAGCCGGTCCTGGGAGCCGGATCTGCGCGAGTCGCTCGAGCCGGGAAGCTCCCCGGCGGAGCGCTGGCCTTCCGTCGCGCCCGACTGGACTTCGGGCCGGAAGCGGAACTCGATGTAGCGCAGGATTCCGAGCCTGCGTCGCAGGTGTTCCCGCACGCGTTCGGGCGGGAGCTCGCAGCGCCGCAACTCTGCCTGCCAGCCCGCCTCGTCCAGACCACGGGCCTGGCGGATCTGCCGTATGAAGTCCGCCAGTTCGTCATCCGAGGGCAGGGGGAAGCGGGTAAGTTCCATGTCACGGCTCAACAAGACGTGTTCGACCAGCCGTTCAGCCGCCTGGCGCTTGCGCTCGGGCGTGAACTCGGGAGCGACCCCATCCAGCAAAGCCACCAGTCGGATCTCCTCCAGGACGTCGCTCAGCGCGATCACGTGATCGTCCACGGTCACGGCGATGCGGTCCAGCAGCTTGCCCTGCGCCAGGGTTGCGGCAAGCCAAAGCGCTGTGATGCCCGCGATCAAAACGCCTGCCCCAAAGAAAAATGAAATTGAAAGTGACCGATCTGTTGCAAGGTGCGCACCCCGCCGCCGAACAGCAGTTCCTCGCGGGTGCCCTTGAAGCCTACGAAACGGGGTGGATTGAACGTGTAAGCCAGGTCTACGCGGATCGGGCCGATGGGCGTCCGATAACGAAAGCCGAAGCCGAGAGCATGCACCATGTAGTCGAAGTCGGTGACGTCCCGCTGGCGGGCCCGCAAAGATACCGAGTCGAGGCTCGAATACAGATTGCCCGCGTCCTGGAAGAGCACGCCCCCGAGGTTATCGCCCAGCAGAGGGAAACGCAACTCGAGCCGGTGCAACAGGAGCGCCCGGCCTCCCAGGGGGAACCCGGTCAGCAGATCCCGCGGGCCGGCCTGGTTTTGCGGGAAGCCGCGGTGCGATTCGGCGCCGCCCGCGAAGAAACGTTCGGGCAGCGGGATTTCGGCCTGGTCGCTCAAATTGTACAACCAGCCGAAAGTCAAAGAGCGCGCCACCACATAGCGGCGTCCCAGGCCGAAGGGATGATAGGTGGCGTTTTGACCCAGGACGCGCGTGAAGTCGGCTTGCGATCCGAAAACGCGCGAGGCCCAGCCGACGTCCAGAGTCGTATAAAGGCCTCGGGTCGCGTTGGTGGGATCGTCGCGACGGTCGGCGACGAAGTTACCGGCCAGGATCCCCAGGCGGGCGGGCTGGGAGTACAACGGGATCAGCAGGGGGCTGATCTTCAGAGTCTCCGGGTCCACGGTGACCCGGCGGTAAGTGAAGCGATACAGCAAGGTGTTGGCCCTTGACAGGCGCTGGCCGAGCTGGACGGATCCCTCCTGGCGCCGCGCCGAGAAGGTGCGCACGTCCCGGGAATCGTCGTACATGGCCGTGAGGAGGAGATTCCAGTTCAGGCTGCTGCGGAACTGGGGCACTTCGTAGCCCACGATTCCGCGCTTTTGCACCGTGGAGACGCGGGTGCGCAAACTCAGGTTGTGAGCCTGGCCCCAGAGATTGTTCCGCACGACGTCGAAAGAAATTCGCGGGCTGAAGCCAGGCTTGCCCGCCGGGGCTTCGAAACTCAGCGGATCGCCGCCGATCTTTTCGATCTGGGCTCCGAAGCCGGTGGTCAGCGAATAACGCCGGGACTCATCGAAATCGAGCAAGACGTATTTGTCCCGCTCCCGGCCCCCAGGGTTTTGCAGGGCGGCGTCCACCCGGGCGAAGATCTGCAAATTATAAAGTCTCCGCTGGGTCTCCAGCAGCGCGCTGCGCGACAGCGGGTCGCCGGGCGCCAGCAACAGCCGCGGGCGCACCAACTCGGGCCTGGTGATGCGCATCCCGCTCAGCAGGATGTCGCGTACGTACTTGCGTTCGCCTTCCTGGATGGTGAAAGTAAGCTCTACGCGATGGGGTTCGACCGCGGGTCGCCAGCTCCACTGGAAGGCGGCGTCCATGTAACCCTGGTCGTTGTAATAATCGAGAATGTTTTCGCGATCAATGGCCACGTTGGCCTCGCTGAAAGGCTGTCCCTGGCCCGACTGGAGCAGGCCCTGAATCGCCGCTTCGTGCTCGGCGCTTGCTCCCAGCAGGGTCAGGGAACTTACGAGCCACTGCGGCCCTTCTTCGATTTCGATGTGCACGGCCATGTGATCGCGCTTGCCGCGGTAATTGTGCTCGAGGCGGGAACGAACCTGGACTTCGCGGAATCCGTTGGCCCGGTACAGGGCGGCGATGGCTTCCAGATCATCGCGCAGCATCTGATCGCTGAAGCGGCCGAAGCGCAGGTAAGGAAAAGCCGCCGGGCGCACGGCCATACGCTCGCGGATGGTGGCCTCGTCGAAATAGCGGTTGCCCGTGATGGTGACCTTCGCCAGCTTTTCGCGCGGTCCGCGGTCTACATCGAAGACGATGAGCTGGCGATCGCGGTCGGGTCGCGCTTTGAAATCCACTTTGGTGTGGAAGTAACCCTTGGCCTGAAAGTAATCGGTAAGCTCGCGCGCGCCTTCCAGCAGCAAGTCGCGATCCACCGATCCCTCCTGGTAGACGGGCACCAGCTCGCGCAGCCGTGTCCGCGACAGCCTGGCGCCTTCCAGCTCGACACGGATCCTGGGGCCGGCCACGATTTCCAGGGCCGGTTGCACGCTCTGGGATTCGGGCCGGTACTTCAATCCCATGAGCGTCACGCTGGCCGCCAACCGGTCCTGCTTCTGGTAGGAACGGCGCAATCTTTCCAGGCCGTCCTGGGTTCGGCTTTCGGTCACCGGCTTCCAGCGGAACCATCCCTTCCAGCGCGTGGTCTTGACGAGGTCACTGAGCGAGCGCGCCGGGTCGCCGCGGATGTCGGGGGCAGCGTAACGGGCCCGTGGTCCGCTATCAATTTCAAAAATAATGTTCACTTGCTGGGTGCGAGGATCATGCTCGAGCCGGTGGCGGATGCGCGGTTCGAAGAACCCGTGATTCTGAAGCGTGCGACGGACGTACTCGGCGGCAGTGCTCAGGTCCGCCTCGTCGAAAGGCGCACCCAGCTCCAGTCGTGCAGCGGCGGCCATGGTTCCGGCGTTCGGGGGGTTGGGGGCGCCTTCTGCGCTCACGCGCCCCACAAAGCGCGCCGGCTCGGTGAGCACGCGAATCTCCCAGCCGTCTTCGGCCGGCCAGGCTTCGACCTGGATGTCCGCGTAGCGGCCCGTGGCGTAAAGCCGTTCGATGGCGGCTCGCACCTGCCCGGCGGATACAGGCTCGCCGACTTTGAAAGGGAGCCATTCCAGCATGCGCTGGCGCGCGAACGGTTGCTGCTCGGGCACGAACCGGATTTGCCTTACCACCAGGCGGGGTTCGTCCGCGCCCGGCAGTGAAGCAGGCGCCAGGAAAGCCAGCCCGGCAGCCAGGATCGCACAGCGTTGCATCCCGGAGGCATCCACTTGATTCGATCATAACATTGAGGTTTTCTGATCGCGGCGGCCGCCGCTGGTCTCCTAGCGGGCTCCGCGCGCCCGCAGCAGGGCCGCCGCTTCTTCCTGATTGTTTTCGAGCGCTGCGGCCAGCGGCGTCTGCCCCCGGTGATCGCGCGAGTTGAGATCCGCTCCGTTCTCCAGCAAAACGGCGAGCACCTGGCATCGCCCCCAGGAGGCCGCCAGATGCAAGGGCGTGGCGCCCCTCTGCCGCTCGCGGGCATTGACGTCGGCGCCGCGCGCAAGCAGCAGCCGGGCAACGGCGGCCTGGCCCGCCAGGGCGGCGTCGTGCAATGGGGTCGCGCCCGTGCTGTTGGCAAGGTTCACAGGAGCGCCGCGATCCAGCAACAGGGAGACGATTTCGGTGTGGCCTTTGAGGGCTGCGTCGTGCAGAAGGGTCGAACCTTGAGGCGTGCTCATGGCGGGGTCCGCGCCCGCCTCCAGGAGCATGCGGACCACGTCCGGCTGGCCCCGCAGGACGGCTTCTTGCAAACGACGCAGCAAAGCGCTGCTGCCCTGCAAGCGCGCGCCCTGCCGGAGCAGAAATTCGACGACCGGCCCGTGGCGGTAGCGCAACGCCTCATCGAGCGGGGTCGCGCCGTAATTGTCCCGGGCCTCCGGGTCCGCTCCCGCCGCCAGCAGGACCCGCACTACTTCGACGTGGCCTTTGGCGGCGGCCGCGTGCAACAGGGTGGCGCCCGATTCGGGATGCCGGCGCCGGAAATCGGCTCCGCGCGCGATGAGCAACACGA
>Ga0308415_1001402_pt1 | contig 10321 bp, 7 predicted proteins | sample HotsprSampleOS55_FD_203465 | JGI IMG/M metagenome (GOLD analysis project Ga0308415, IMG submission 203465) | Hot spring phototrophic mat microbial communities from Octopus Spring, Yellowstone National Park, Wyoming, United States - 20090730_OS55 ... | reverse complement strand
TCGATAACCTTAACTTCTTCAAACAGATGCCCCACCAGCTCGAACTCTGGGGACGCTATAGCGAGCAGATTTCGGAATACTACGAGCGCGGGCTGATGGAGAAGATGTTCACCGAACGCGGCAGGCAACTGGTAAGTTGGGTAGACCCCTACTCTTACCGCGCGCGCTACACGATGCCGATTCTGATTATCAACGGCGCGAACGACCCCTACTGGGCGACGGACGCCGCGCAGTTCTACTTCGATGACCTACCGAGCAAGCGCAAGTACGCGCTCTATGTGCCCAACGGCGGGCACGGGCTGGGCGACTATGACCGCGTGGTGAACAGTCTATGCGCGTTCTACCTGATGAGCGTCGGCAAGATGGAGTTCCCGACGCGCCTAAGCGCGACGCACAGCCTCGCGGGCGACGAGGTGGTCTATCGCCTGCGCACGGACAAAGCGCCAGAGATTGTGGAGGTGTGGGTTGCCCGCCGTGCGAACGATAAAGACTTCCGTCCCGCGCGCTGGGAGCCTGTGCGCGCTCGCAAGGAAGGCGACGCATGGGTCGCGCGCATCCCACGGCGCGACGACAACCTCGCGCTGTTCGCCGAGGTCACCTACCACGCCGAGACGGGCAACTTCTCGCTGTGTACGATTCCAGTAATCATCCCGAAGTAGGTGTGAGGCGTGTCCCCGCATTAGATGGAGCGAGGAGAAGGCAAGCGGGTACACTTATCGGCGGTGATGCCCAGGCGCGCGTCCGCTTCGCCGTCTAAACGCAAACGCAGACTCACAGAAGCCGAGTTCCTGCGCCTGCCTGACGACGGGCGCAAGTATGAACTCGTCGATGGCGAAACCAAAGAAGTGCCTTCAGGACACGAACATGATGTGATTGGCATGCGGCTGGGGGCGCGGATACTCGGCTGCGCGTCCAGCCGACGCGGCTATGTAGCAGGTTCACAGGCGGGCTTTCGGATGGTGAACGGTAATATACGCAGCCCTGATGTCGCCTTCACGCTCAAGGAGCGTCTGCCTGGCGGCAAGCCGTCCAAGGGGTTTGAAGACGGCGCACCCGACCTCGCGGTGGAGATTGTCTCGCCGAACGAGGATGCCGCTGACCTGTTGCGCAAGGTTGGGGAATACTTCGCGTCGGGCGCACAGCAGGTGTGGCTGCTGTTTCCCGAAACACGCACGGTGAACCTCTACACCTCGCCTTTTACGGTGCGCACGCTGCAGGCAGACGACGAACTCACAGGCGGCGACCTGCTGCCCGACTTTCGCTGCACCGTGCGCGAGTTGTTCGAGATGGGGTAGTCCTACGCCTCCTCCAGCGGGCAGTTCAGCAGCGGGAAACTGCGCATGCCCACGCCGCCTGGGAACATTACCGTCACGACCGTCTCCGTCGCCTTGACGACGATTCCCGTACCGAGTTCGGGATGGCGCACGCGCTGCCCTGGTAGGAACGGCGCAGGCTCGCTGGGGGTTGCCGTGCGTACTGCCGCCTGCGCGGACGCGCTCGGCTTCTGCGGGCTGGGCGTCGCCGCGCCGTAAATCACCTGATACAGCGTCGAGGTCGGCTCATCGCCCAGCGCGCGCAAAAACGGCGACGGGATGCAACTGCGTCTGCCCTCATACGAGCCGCGCGACAGCGCATAGGTCAAATGCAACTCGTCCTTCGCGCGGGTCATGCCCACATAGCACAGGCGTCGCTCCTCTTCGATCTGGCGCGGCTCCTGACTCAAAGCGTGCGGCAGCAAGCCCTGCTCCAGCCCCACCAGAAACACGACGGGGAACTCCAGCCCTTTGGCGGCGTGCAGCGTCATCAGCACGACTTGGTTCTCGCGCTCGTCCAGCGTGTCTAAGTCCGACACCAGCGACACATACTGCAGGAAGCGCATGAGCGGGCTGAGTTCGGTGGCGTCAGGCTCCTGCTCCGCCTCGCGGCTCTCGAATCGCGCAGCGATATTGACCAGTTCGCGCACATTGCCCGCGCGGTCGATGGACTCGTAGTCCCCACGCTGCTCCAGCCATGCGAGGTAACCCGTCTCCTGCAGCACTGCCTTCAGCGTGTCGGTCAGCGTGTGTGTCTCGGCACACTCGCGCAGCCGTTCGATCATCGCCACAAAGCCGAGCAGGGCGTTCCGTGCGCTGGCGGGCAACTGCTGGAGTAGCAGCGGGTCGCACAGCGCACGGTAGAGGCTGATGCTGCACTCGGCGGCGTGGGTCTGCACCTGCTTGAGGGTCGCCTGCCCGATTTTGCGCGGCGGGGTGTTGATAATCCGCAGCAGGCTCAGCGAGTCGTCGGGGTTCGCCAGCAGGCGCAGGTACGCCAGCACATCCTTGACCTCCTTGCGGTCATAGAAACGCAGCGCACCGACCAGCCGATACGGGATGCGCTCGCGCATAAACCGCTCCTCGAACGCGCGCGATTGGGCGTTTGTGCGGTACAGCACCGCGAAGTCGCCGTAGCGCCGCCTGCCCAGTTGCACCTCACGGTAGATGTAGTCGGCAATGATGCGTGCCTCTTCCTCTTCGTCCCGTGCAGGCGTCAGCGTAATCGGCGACCCTTCCTTACGCTCCGTCCACAGACGCTTGGGCGCGCGGAAACGGTTCTGGCTTACCACCTTGAACGCCGCGTCCAGTATCACCTGCGTCGAGCGGTAGTTCTGCTCCAGTTTAACAATCTTCGCGTCGGGGAAGTCTTTTTCGAAGCGCAGGATGAGTTCCACCTCCGCGCCACGAAAGCCGTAGATGGACTGGTCGTCGTCACCGACCACGCACAGGTTGCGATGCTTTTCTGCCAGCAGGCGCGTCAGCACATATTGCGCGTAGTTCACATCCTGATACTCGTCCACGAGGATGTAGCGGAACTGGTCTTGGTAGCGTTCGCGGGCGTGCGGCTGCGTCTCCAGCAGTTCAATTACCTTGTTGATGAGGTCGTCGAAGTCGAGCGCGTTGGCAGCGCGCAGGTAGGTCTCATACCGCTCGTAGACGCTGGCAACGATGCGCTCGAGGTAGTCGCTTGCGGACTCGCGATACTCGCGCGGGCTAATCAGTCGCTCCTTTGCACGGCTAATAGCGTTGCGGATGGGGCGTGCGCCGACTTGCTTCTCGTCGATGTTGAGGTCTATCAGAACGCGCCGCACCACCTCCAGTTGGTCGCCATCGTCGTAGACGACGAAGTTGGAGGGAATGTTGATAGCGCGTCCGCTCTCGCGCAAAATTCGGGCGCAAGTTGCGTGGAAGGTGCCGACCCACAGTCCGCGCGCCTCGTGCCCTTCCAGCAGGCGGTTCAGACGCTCCTTGAGTTCGTCCGCCGCCTTGTTGGTGAAGGTGACCGCCAAGATGTGGCGCGGGGGCACGCCATGTTCGCGGATTAGGTGCGCGATGCGGTAGGTAATCACGCGCGTTTTGCCTGAACCCGCGCCCGCGAACACCAGCAAGGGACCGTCCTTGTGCAGCACCGCCTCCAACTGCTCCAAGTTCAGCGTGCTGAGATCCATCACGGGAAAGTGTACCCTGCCCCGCGGTTGCGCGTGTGCTACTCCCGCGTGATGGTTTCGTCCAGGTTGAGCAGCGTGTTGGCGACCAGCGCGAGCGCGGCGATGTGCGCGTCGGGCTTGCCGACAAGTTTCCGCGCCGCGTCAGGCTGCTTAGCGTACCGCGCGTGCATCTGGCGGTAGAGTTGCTCCAGCCGTTGCAGTTCCTCAGGCGTCGGCTCGCGCGCGGTGCAGCAGCGGAAGCCATAGCGTAGGCTTGCCCGCAGGTTGCCCTTGCTCGCCATGCGCTGCGCCAGCGCGACGGCTGCCTCCATGTACGCGGGGTCGTTCAGCAGCACCAGCGACTGCAGCGGGGTGTTCGTGCGCGGGCGCATCGCGATGCACACCTCGCGCGAGTGGGCGTCGAACGCCACCATCGACGGGTAGGGCGCGGTGCGTCGCCAGAAGGTGTATAGCCCGCGACGGTAGCGGTTCTCGCCCGTGTCGGTCACCCAGCGGTCGCCGCTGAAGGGGATGTCCCATACGCCTTCGGGCTGCGGCGGGAAGACGCTCGCGCCGCCGATTCTGCGGCTGAGTAGCCCGCTCGCGGCAAGCGCGACATCGCGCACCAACTCGGCGGGCAGGCGATAGCGCGGCGCACGCGCGTACAACTCGTTCTTCGGGTCGCGCGCGAGCAACTCAGGCGTCGCCTGCGAACTCTGCCGATAGGTCGCGCTGGTCACAATCAGACGGTAGATGTGCTTCATGCGCCAGCCGCTCTCCATAAACTCCACCGCCAGCCAGTCCAGCAGTTCGGGGTGCGTGGGGTACGCGCCTTGCGTGCCGAAGTTGTCCAGCGTCTCCACGATGCCGCGCCCGAAGATGGTTGCCCACATGCGGTTCACCTGCACGCGGGCGGTCAGCGGATTGTCGCGGGCGACCAGCCACTGTGCCAGCCCCAGTCGGTTGCGCGGCGCGCCTTCGGGGAACGGGTGCAGCACGGCAGGCACGCCCGTCTCGACCACCTCGCCATGCCGTGTGAACTCGCCGCGCGGGCGCACCACCGCCGTCAGCGGCTTGTCGGTCGGGTTGTCTTCCATCACCAGCGTCGTGGGGATTTCGGCTTCCAGTTGCCGCTTGGCAGCCTTGAGTTCGATCAGGCGCGCCGTATCGCCATACGCCGCCTTGAGGCGGAAGCAGCCCAGCACATGCTGTTTGTGCGTCGTGTAGCGGCACTCCAGCACGATTTCGGCGTCGGCGGGCGTTTTCAGGCGCAGGGGCTGCTGCAGCACCAGCGTTAGCGTGTTCGGCTTGCCGATGTGTCCAGCCACCGCCAGCCCGCTGGTGGTGTTGTCGGGCTGCAGCACGGCGCGGTCGTTGAACCCAACCTGCACGAAGTCAGCGACAGCATCGCGGAAGGCAACAGGCTTGCCGCCGACCCGCATGCGCACGCCCGTCAGCACGAAGTTGCCGTTGTGGGCGCGCCCTGGACCCTGTGCGGGCAGGCTGGGATGCGGCAGGCACTCCAGTTGCAGCACGCGCAGTTCGCCTGCGGGCAGGCGCACGCGCACGCGATAGACATCGGTGTCGGGCGTCTTACCGCGCGCCAGCACGGTTCCGTCGTCCAGAATCGCGACGGACACGCCGCTTTCCGTCTCCACTGATAGCGGCGACAGCACCTGCGCGGGCGGCAAGGTGCGCGCCTCGAATGCCGCAATCTGGCGGGTCAACTCCTCAAGCCTGCGCGTCTGGTCAGGCGTTGGGGCGGGAATCTGCGCCTCCAGCCACTTCTCCTCGCTAATCCGCGCGTCGCCGACGGGGTAAATCTTCGAGTTGTTGAAGAACGCGAGCATCTGATAATACTCGGTCTGCTTGATGGGGTCGTACTTGTGGTCGTGGCAGCGGGCGCAGTTCATCGTCAGCCCCAGCCACACGGTCGCGGTGGTGTCCACGCGGTCGTACAGTTTGTTCTCGTGCGCCTCCGCTTGGTCGACGCCACCCTCCAAGTTCTGCATCGTGTTGCGATGGAAGCCTGTGGCGATGCGCTGTTCCAGCGTCGGGTTCGGCAGCAGGTCGCCCGCGATTTGCTCAATTGTGAACTGGTCGAACGGCATATCGCGGTTGAACGCCTCGATGACCCAGTCGCGGTAGCGCCAGATGGCGCGGCGCAGGTCTTTCTCGTAGCCGTCGGTGTCGGCGTAGCGGGCGAGATCCAGCCACACCAGCGCCTGCCGCTCGCCGTAGTGGGGCGAGTCGAGCAGTTTGTCCACCAGTCGCTCGTAGGCGTCGGGGCGCGTGTCTTTCAGGAAGGCGTCCACCTCTTCGGGCGTGGGCGGCAGTCCCGTCAAGTCCAGATACAGCCGTCGCACCAGCGTCTCTTTCGGGGCTTCGGGCGAGGGCGACAGCCCCTCCTGCTCCAGCCGATGCAGGATGAAGGCGTCGATAGGGTTGCGCACCCACGCGCGGTTTTTGACTTCGGGGATGGGCGGTCGCTGCGGCGGGATGAACGCCCAGTGGACGGCGTTCTCGGCGTTGTCGGGCCAGTGCGCGCCCTCGTTTATCCACCGCTTGATGAGTTCGATCTGCTCAGGCGCGAGGGCAGTCATCCCCTTGGGCATGCGGGGACCCTCCTCGTCGCTGCTGATGCGCTTGACCAGCAGGCTGTTCTCGGCGTCGCCAGGGATAATCACGCGCCCGCTGATGCCGCCTTTGAACGCCTCCTCGCGGTTGCTGAGGCGCAGCCCACCCTGACGCCGTTCGGGTCCGTGGCAGGGGAAGCACGAGGCGCGAAAAATCGGCAGAATCTCGCGTGCGAAGTCCACCTTGCGTTGCGGTGGGGACGGCGGCGCAGGCGTACTCCACACCAAGCCGCCCAACGCGAGGGGCAACCCGACATAACTCAGCCACAGCGCTGTCAGCCCACGCATAGCGACACTTAATTATGCGCGACAGAATCGGATTCCTGCTACCGTGCCCCTTGCAATCGCGCGAATTGCACGCGCAGCCACCCGCCCAGCCGTATCGCGCCAACGCAAAGCGCGTACAAAAGCGGGTTCAGCCGCCCGCGATAGTGCTTGCGGTAGAACGCCTCTAACGCGCGGTGCGATTCGCGAATCGCGCTGAGGCGCACTTGGCGCGTGCTTGCGCCCCCATAGTGCAGAATCTGCACTTCAGGCACAAAATAGATGCGCCAGCCCGCCTGCTTGATGCGGTAGCACCAGTCCACATCGTTGAAAAACAGCGGGAACGCCTCGTCCATCAGCCCCACCTGTTCCACAACGGCGCGGCGCGCCATCAGAAAGGTCGCCATCGGCTGATCGACTTCGGCGACACGGTCGTAGGTGAAGGCGCGCATGCGGTAGCCGCCCAGCGCGCGGGGGAACAGCCGCGCCAGCCCCGACACCTCCCACAGCAGGTTCGCAGGCGTCGGGAAGCCGCGCACGGACGGCTGCACGCGCCTGTCGGGAAAGAGTTGCTTCGCGCCAATCGCGCCTGCTTCTGGATGCGCCCCCAGAAACGCCAGCGCGCGGTTCAGTGTATCGGGGAACACCTCCGTGTCGGGGTTCAACAGCAAGATATAGTCGCCTTGCGCCTGCTGGATTGCCTGATTGTTGCCCCGCGCGTAGCCGCAGTTCTCGGCGTTGGCAATCAGCACGACTTGGGGAAACTCGGTGCGCACCATCTCCGCGCTGCCGTCGCTGGAGGCGTTGTCCACCACAATCACCTCAAACGGCGCGTTTGGGGGATAGCGATAAATCGACTGTAGGCACGCCCGAAGCAACTCGCGCGTGTTCCAGTTCACAATGCAGATGCTCAGCATAATCGGCACGGTCGGTCAGGATTTCCTTGAATCGAGCGCCTGCCTATTGGCTCGCGCAACTTGCCAGAAGATGATTATATGCGCAAAAACCGACGTAATAACACCGAGAAGCCACCCCTCAATCCCCATGCCGGGCAGCACGCGACGCAGAATCGCGATAGCGATCAACGCAAGGAACAGCCCAGCGACAAAGCCACGCGCCGACGCTCGGAAGACCTGCATTCGTATATGATGGTTGTATTGTTTCATCGCCTTGAAGTTCACAGGTTCCCCATGCAGGTATTGTTCCACCTCGACCAACTCCCAAGCGTGCAGGCGGTAGACCGCTTCGTAATCCCCATCGTCATAGAGGCGGAGTTCTATGGCGACGCCTGTTCGGCTTTTCGAGGGGGTAAAATGGGCGATGAGCGCCGCCTTTTTGCTGCGCGGCGACCAGTCCAGCGCCAATGTGCCCGAACCGCGTTGCATAATCAGGGTGTTGTTCTCCGAAGCGACGGGCGCGTACCCCAGCTGCGCGAAATATTCCTGCAGGCGTTGCCGCGCCTGCTCGACGGGCATCAACGCGGTGAAGCGCCAGTGAAGGCGGAGGTGTTCCTCCGTTTCCTCGATCGACACCAAGTGTGCGCTGGGGTTCACCATCATATGCCGTTCCACCTCGTGGGCTTGCCTCAGTACTTTCGTGAGTTCAAGAGCGCGCGATTGAACAGCCACATCAGGCTTCCAACAATTGCGCCAATCAGCCCGCCCAAAATCGCGCCTCGCAGGGGGCTACCAATCCCAAGCTCGGTCAGCATCGGACGCCCAAGCACGAAAATCAACACGGCGAAAGGAGTGCTAATCGCAAGCGACAGCCACTGGCTGAGACGGGAACGCTCCAGTGTGCGCTGCTCGAAGTGTTCCATCGCGGCGAAGTCCACTGGCTCCCCGCGCAGATAAGTCTCTGCTCGCGTAAGTTCCCAAGCGTGCAGGTAGCGTTCCGCTTCGTAGATGGTGTGCCCTGTGCGGTTGAGCTGTAGTTCCAGCGTGATGGCGGTTCCGTCCCCTGCGGGCGCGAGGCGAGCGGTCAGCTCGACGGCGAGTCTGCGGGGCGACCACTTCAGCATCGATCGCACCAGCGAGCCGCGCCTCATCACCAGCGCGTCGCCCGACGAGACGAGGGTGTACCCCAGTCGCGTGAAGTAGTCCTGCAGTTTCTGCCGCGCCTGCTCGGCGGGTACAGGCGTGACGAAGTTCCAGCGGAAGCGAAGGTACCGCCCCACGCGCTCAATCGGCACAGGCAACTCTTGCAGCTGGGTCATATGCCGTTCGATGCATCAATTCGCGCGTTGGGCGCAAGTTCCTGCTTCGGTGGTCGCTACCCCGTGTGCCCGAAGCCGCCTTCGCCGCGTTCGGACGGGGGCAGCTCGGTGACGGGTATCCACTCGATTCGTGCGACGGGCGCGACCACCAGCTGCGCAATTCGGTCGCCGCGCCGAATGGTGAACGGCTCCTGCCCCAAGTTGATGAGAATCACCTGCACCTCGCCGCGGTAGTCGCTGTCGATGGTGCCTGGCGCGTTCACCATGCTGATGCCGTGTCGCCATGCTAAGCCGCTGCGGGGGCGCACCTGCGCTTCGTAGCCGTGAGGTAGGGCGATTCGGACGCCTGTGGGGATGCGCGCCCGCTCGCCTGGGTGCAGCGTGAGCGGCTCCTTGACTGCCGCATAAAGGTCAACCCCTGCCGAGCCAGCGGTCTGATAGCTCGGCAGGGGTAGGTCGGTCGCGTCGGGCTCCTGCAGAATCGCCACGCGCACGACGCTCATTTCTCGACCTGCTCTTTACCCTCCTTGACGGCGGGGGGCACTTTCGGCAGGCGCACATAGAAGGTCGAGCCGACGCCCACCTCGCTCTCAACCCAGATTTGCCCGCCGTGAATGGCTTCCACCAAGTGCTTCACCAGGTACAAGCCCAGCCCGGTGCCGTACTGCTTGCGCGTGTCGGTGTTGTCCACACGGTGGAACTTCTCGAAGACCTTGGTCAGGTGCTCTTTCGGGATGCCCATCCCTTGGTCAGACACATAGAAGAGGATATGATCGGCGTCCTCTTCCCATGCCTTGACGCGGATCTCCCCGCCGTTGGGCGAGTACTTGATGGCGTTGCTCAGTAGGTTCGTGAGAATCTGGTCGATCTTGTCCTCGTCGGCGATGATTTTGGGCAGGTCTTCGGGCACATCGTGGACGATAGTGTGCTTGGTGGTCGCCTGCCGCTGGATCATCACCACCTTCTTGGAGAGGGTGTAGAAGTCCACCTGCTTGTAGACGGGCTTGAGGGACTCGCCTGCCTCGATGCGCGCGATGTTCAGCAGGTCGTTAATCAAGCGCGTGAGGCGGTCGGTCTCCTGGTCGATAATCGAGTAGAACTCGCGTCGGTCTTCGGGGGTGAAGGCGTCTTCGGAGTCCATCAGCAGGGTGGCGATGAAGCCCTTGATGGCGGTCAGTGGCGTGCGCAGCTCGTGCGAGACGGTCGCTACGAACGCCGATTTCATCCGCTCCAAGTTGCGGATGTCGGTGATGTCGTTGAAGATCATCACCGTGCCCATCGGTTTTTGGTCTTCCCCGCGCACGATGGCGTTCTGCACTTGGTAGATATGCTCTTTGCCGTCGAGTTGGACGGTGATTTCGACCAGTTCGCCCTCTCTCTCTTCTTCGAGGGCGGCGCGTATCATGGCGCGGATGACCTCGTTGCTGATGATTTCCGCATAGTTTTTGCCCAGCACATCGGGTCCCAGTCCGAACACGCGCCGTGCAGCGGCGTTCATCTGGTTGATGCGCCCGTTGTGATGCACCAGGATTAGCCCTGCGCGCAGGCTTTCGATGGTGTGTACCAGCTCCTCTTTCTCTTCGAGGATGGCTTGGTAGAGGCGCATGCCCGCGATTACGGCGGCGGCGTTGCGCGCCATGCGCTCCAGCAGGCGCACATCCTCGTCGATGAAGTGTCCGCCGCGCTGCTTATTGAATGCATGCAGCACGCCGATCGTCTGGCGGTCGACGACGCGGTTCTCCT
>Ga0308415_1001397_pt1 | contig 10345 bp, 5 predicted proteins | sample HotsprSampleOS55_FD_203465 | JGI IMG/M metagenome (GOLD analysis project Ga0308415, IMG submission 203465) | Hot spring phototrophic mat microbial communities from Octopus Spring, Yellowstone National Park, Wyoming, United States - 20090730_OS55 ... | reverse complement strand
CGGCACCGCCGTACTCGAAGCCGTCTGGTGGAACGGCGGCGCTAACCCGTTACCAGTGGGACGATTCGACCTGGCCTTCGCACCCCAGCTCCGCGCCCACAACGGCCAGCAGCAAGTCCAACTCAGACTCCTCGACTGGCGCCCGGCCTGACCCCAGCCACACCCCCTCAGACGCCTCATTCCACCCGATTCAACAACCCTGCAAACTGCTTGATCTGCTCGTGCGTCCCCAACACTAATAGTTCGTCACCACCCTCGATCCGGTCGCGGCCCGACGGGGCCACCCGCCGTTGACCGTTCCGCTCAATCGCCACCACCTGCACTCCAAAACGCCGGATCAGATCCAGCTCCTGCAAGGTGCGCCCCGCCAGCGGACTGGCCACCGGCACCGTCACCGTCTCCACCGCCAGTTCGGGAAACCCCACCGGCCCGGCCGACCCACTGGGCTGGCTCAAAAACGTCACTGCTCGCTTCAACGTCTTCGGCGGCCCCAACACCAACAATTTGTCATGCGGATACAAACAAGCCCCCCCGTCCGGATTCACAATTGGCCAGCTCTGTCGCTCGATTCCCACAATTGTGCAGCCAAACCGCTCCCGCAGCCTCAACTCCGCCAGGCTCCGCCCCGCATGCGCACTGTCAGCCGGCAACTCCACCTCCACCAAATCCAGATCCCAACTCTCCGGCCCCCGCAATCCCAAAGCCCGGCCCACCATCGCGGTTTGCTCCGAACCCGGCCATTGCCGGCGCAGCTCCCACTCGATTTGCGACTGCCACCGAATCAACCGCTTCCGAAGCACCACCGCCGCCAACACAAGCCCTAACCCCAAAACCCCGGTTCCCCCCGCCAAGGTCGTGCCCGGCGGCAGCAGCAGCGTCAGCCACGCTAGCCCCGCCACCGTGGCCACCACCCGCAATACGCCCTCCACCAGGGGACGCAGCCGATCCTGCCGCGGAGAACCCCGGGTGGCCGCTTCCGCCAACAACATCGCTACCACACCCATGCTGCGCCACCACGCCAACGCCGGCGGTAACGCCAACAACCCCACAGCCAACCCGAAAATCCACAACCCCCACCCTGCGTCTCCGGCCGGGACCACCTCCCCGCGCAACCACCGCCACAGCCGCGGCGCCGTTACAACCAGGGCCGACACCACCACGGTCCACAAGCCAACCTGTCCCAACGGACGCCGCACCAGACGCCATAGTAGTCGTGTCTCGGGATAGGATCGCAACCGCTCCAGCCAACCCGCATAAAACACCAGCCATTCCTGGGCCCTCTCCGGCGGCTGGCGCGCACCCGCCGCGCTCCACGTCTCGGCCCGCCGGCCCAACCACGTCGCCACCAGGCTCGTCAACAACGCCGCCCCCACCACCGCAGCATAAAAACCTTGTGGCATCACACCCCCCTGAACCCCCAACTGTGCCAACACAAACGAAAACTCACCCAAAGGCGTCAGACTCAGCCCCGCTTGGAACGCCTCCCGCAACCGTACCCCGGTAACAACCAACGCCCCCGCACAGGCGATGGGCCGCACCACCCAGGCCAATAAGGCCAACCCCACCGCCCAGGGCCACACCGAACCCAGCTCGGCAAAGTTCATCTGCATCCCCATGGCCACGAAAAACACCGCCCCGAAGATTTGTTGCAACCCGCTAAACACCCGCTCCAAGTCGGCCCGATACCGTGTCCCCCCGACAATCATCCCGAACACAAACGCCCCCAGCGCCAGCGAGTAGCCCGCCTGCACCGCCGCCCAGGCCAGCCCCAACAACAAGCCGCCCACGATCAGGGTCCGCACCTCTGGCACCGCCTCCCGCGTCAGCCAGCCCAACAGCCGGGGCACCACCAACAAGGTCAACAACACCACCACAACCAAAAACGCCACCAAGCCCCCCAAAACATCGTCCACCGCCGGCGTCGGCCCGCCCAAATGCACCATCGAAGTCAGGACCGTCAACATCACCACCGCGATCAGGTCCTCCAACAGGGTCATCCCCAACGCCAACTGGCCCGGTCGCTCGTGCAACTGCTGCGTCTCCTGCAACACCCGACCAATAATCGCTGAGCTCGACACCATCAGCGTCCCCGCCAAAAACAACGACTGCACCGGTGTCCATCCGAGCGCCCAACCCAGAAGCCGACCCACCTGCAACATCACCAACGCCGCCGCCACTGTGGCCACCACCACCGACCATCCCAGCGCCTGGAACCGCCGCAAACTCAGATTCAGACCGATGGTGAACACCAAAAACACCAAACCCAGCTCGGCCAACAACTCCACCCGCGCTTGGTCGCGAACCAGCGCAAACGGAGGCGTGTGCGGCCCAATCCACATCCCGGCCACCAAATACCCCACCACCGCCGATAATCGCAGCCGGACACACACCCACGCCGCAATCCCGGCCACCAACCACACCACCGCCAGATCTCGAATCAAATCCATGCCGGTCATAACCGCAGTATGCATGGCTCACGCCCGCTGCGCACGGCCAACCCACCCCAAATCCCTACCTGCACACCGGTTTTGCGCCATTTTTTCCTGGGCGTCCCACACTTCACCCCAGCCGGCTTCCCTCCCCTCCGTCTACCCGGCTCGCCCTTTCAAGCCCGCGCCACCGCAGCCCACGCCCTTTCACGCCCAAGGCACCCGGCACCCTACTCACCCGGCCCCAACCCCCACCCCTGAAGAAGCGCACCCGCTTAGCCGGCTCATGGCAGTTGCCGGATCGTCGCACCGAACCCCTGCGCAACCGCAGCCAACCGCCCAACGGGGCGCATTTCACCTTTTGAGCCCCCAGGACAGCATGGCCCACAAAAACGCGCGATCCCTCGACGTTCCCACGGCTCTGACCGGCACAATGCCCCCAAATGTGGAGGGTTGTTCGAAAATTCAATTGCACCCTTTGGAGGGGAACCTACCGACTCGGGGGCGGGTTTTGGTCCTCTGCCTGTGCCACGGGCCACCCCGGCGGCTGCGAGGGGCGAAAGGAGCTTTGCAGGCGGAGCTTGGCTGTCTGCAGGCCGAGGTCGCCTGCGCAGGTGCACCCAGCCCCGGGCCAAGCTGGAAGCCAGGCATCTGAGGGTAAATGTCGTTGGGCAGCAATGCATAGGGTCAGGCGTGGAATGGGGCGCGAGCAGTAGCTCTCCGGCAGCAGTGCGGTGGTCCGAAAAGCGCCAGCAAAGCGGGCGCACTCCAAACGCTGCGCGACCTCGAAAGCGCTGTGCGGAGTCGCCGCAGCGCAGAAATTCCGGCGGCTCCTTGGTACTACGGGACATGAGCCGGGGTGGAAGCCGGCCCTCCCGAGGGCTGCTATCAGGACGGGTTAAAGCAGGGGAGCGTGGTGCTCGAGTTGGAGGAGACGTGTTACTCGCGCCGAAGCCGTAGCCCGGAAGGCCAGTTTAGCTTCGGGAGTACCAGCAGCAGAGCGAGGATCGGAGTGCGCAACAGTCGAAAGAAGGGCTGCGCCTTGGGGCGCTAGTGTCGAGCTGCAAGGGGCTGTGTCCGTTGCTGCCGACCGGCCGGCTTCCGCTTAAGGCCAGCGAGGAAGCTCTCTTGGGTTTGGAGACCCTCTGGCGCAACAAGGGCCAGCCCCTACGGTTCCCGCACAGGCGCCTCGCCAAGGGGACCCCAAACGGAAATGCGCCGCGCCCAACGCCGCCGCCCCGAACCCGCTCGGCAAAGCCTCCGGCTGGAACACATCCTTGCCCCTTGGCCTGGCCTGTCTCTCGCTTAGACTGAACCCATGAACAGCGCCATTCTCGTGGCCGCCGGACGCAGCACCCGCATGGGCGGTCAAGTGGACAAGCTCTGGCTCCAACTGGCCGGTCGCCCAGTCATCGCCCATGTCTGGGAACGGTTCGACCAATGCCCCCTCGTCGACGAAATCATTCTGGTCATCCGCAACGAGGCCCGGCCCGCCTTTTCCCAACTGGCCGAACAACTCCGCCCCACCAAACCCTTCCAATTGGTCTCCGGCGGTGCTCGCCGACAGGACTCCGTATGGAACGGTCTCCAAGCTGTGGCCCCCCAGGCCGAGCTGGTGGCCGTCCAGGACGCCGCCCGGCCCGCCACGCACCCCGACCTGATCCGTGCCTGCTACGAAGCGGCGCGCCGCACCGGCGCGGCCGTGGCCGCCCAGCCCATCACCGACACCATCAAGGAGTCCGACGACGGACGGTTCGTCACACGCACGCTCGATCGTTCCCGACTCTGGGCGGTCCAAACCCCGCAGACCTTCCGCGCCAACATCTTGCGTCGCGCCCTGCAAGAAGCCCTCCGCCGCGGCCTGGAAATTACCGACGACACCGCCGCCTGCGAACTCATTGGCCAGCCCGTCGAACTGGTCGCTCACCCCGCCCCCAATCCCAAGCTGACCCGGCCCGAAGATATCGCCTACCTCGATTGGATCCTGCGACAGGCACGCCTCACCAACGCCAGGTAACCCCCTCCACGCCCGCGTCCTTCGCGGCCCCTTGACAACACGCCGTCGCCCGAGAAGTTGAACACCTTCGCATGGCGAAAAAACAGACACTGCCGCCCATCCGGTTGCGCGGCGTCCGACAAAACAACCTCAAAGGGTTCGACGTCGACCTGCCGCCGCACCGGCTCATCGTGATTACCGGGCTGAGCGGCTCCGGCAAAAGTTCGCTCGCCTTCGACACCCTCTACGCCGAGGGCCAGCGCCGCTACATCGAAACGTTCTCCCCATACGCCCGCCAGTTCTTCGACCGCATGGACAAGCCGGCCGTCGACAGCATCGAAAACATCCCACCGGCCATCGCCCTCGAACAATGCAACACGGTCCGCACCACCCGCTCCACCGTGGGCACCCTGACCGAAATCTGTGACTACATGAAAGTGCTCTGGCCCCACCTGGCCGTGCTCTATTGCCAACAATGCAGCCGCCCCGTCCAAATCGATACCCCCCAACTCATCTGGCAGGCCGCCCAAACCGAAGCTTCCCGCACGACCGCCACCGAGGCCATCGTTTGTTTTGACCTGCCTCTCTCCGATCGCATGTCACTCCAGGAGTCCATGGCCCTGGTGGCCCGGCAGGGCTACCAACGCCTCTTGTGGAACAACGAACTCTGGCGCCTCGAATCCCTGCAGGCTCACTGGGAAACTCAAAACCTCCGGCCCACACACCTCACCGTCGTACAAGACCGCCTCCGCATCGCCCCTACGGCTCGCCCCCGTTTCGTCGAGGCTTGCGAACAGGCTTACCACTTTGGCCAGGGCCGACTCACCCTGCTGCTCGTCTCCTGGCCCCACCCCCCGCGCCCCAGCCAACCCACCCCTCTTGCGCCCCTCATCCATGCCATCCTCCCCTTCTCCCGACGCCGCCACTGCCCCCATTGCAACCTCGAATACCCCGATCCCTCTCCGGCCCGCTTCAGCTTCAACCACCCCCTCGGCGCTTGCCCGGAATGCAAAGGCTTCGGCCGCATCCTCAGCATCGATTACCGGCGCGCCATCCCCGACCCCACCCGTACCCTCGCTCAAGGGGTCGTCCGACCCTGGCTCAGCGGCTTGGGCCGCGAATGCCAGCGCGACCTGCTCCGCATGTGCCGCGCTCTCGGCATCCCCACCGACGTGCCCTTCTGCCAGCTCAAACCGGAATGGCAAAAGTGGGTCGTCGAGGGCGACCCCGACTACGGCAAGGACGAGGAACATGAGTGGCCGCGCGCCTGGTACGGCGTGCGCGGCTACTTCCGCTGGCTGGAAACTAAAACTTACAAAATGCACGTCCGCGTCCTGCTCTCCCGATACCGCACCTACATCCCCTGCCCCGCCTGCCACGGCACCCGATTTCGCCACGAAACTCTCCTCTACCGGTTGCCCCTACCCCCCACGCAAACGACCCACTCCGGCAGCGCCGCCCACTCGCCGCAGCCGCTGGGCTTGACCCTGGCCGACTTTTACGCCCTGCCCGTGCGCCAAGCCCTCAAGCTCCTCGAACAAATCCTCCCCCAACATCCCGCCCAACCCCACGACCCCCTCAGCGTCGCGCTCCACGAGGTCCGCGCCCGACTCCAATACCTCGACGAAGTCGGCCTCGGCTACCTCACCCTCGATCGCCCCACCCGTACTCTCTCCGGCGGCGAAACCGAACGGGTCAACCTCACCACCTGCCTCGGCACCCAGTTGGTCAACACCCTCTTCGTCCTCGACGAACCCAGCGTGGGCCTCCACCCGCGCGATACCGAACGCCTCGTCCGCATCCTCCACCGGCTCCGCGACGCCGGTAACACCCTCGTCGTCGTCGAGCATGAACCCGGCATCATCCGCGCCGCCGACCACCTGATCGAGCTCGGCCCGGGCCGAGGCACGGCCGGCGGACAGATCGTTTTCCAAGGCACCTACCGCCAAATGCTCCGCTCCCCACGCTCCCTCACCGGCCAATACCTCGCCGGCCGCCGTCTCATCCCCATTCCGCCTCGCCGCCCCGTTTTGCCCCCCGCCACTGCCGGTGACGCGCAGCCCCTCCTCAACCCCATCGATCCAAATCTCAACCCGCCCCAAAGCCAACCCCAGCCCGCCCAGAACACCAACGCACCCCTTCCCTGGCTCGTGCTCCGCCACGCCACTCGTCATAACCTCCATGACCTCACCGTCGCCCTCCCCCTGCAGCGGTTCGTATGTCTGACCGGTGTCAGTGGGTCGGGCAAAAGCACCCTGGTCCGCGAGGTCCTGGTGCCTGCTCTGGCGGACCAACTCCCCTCCATGGAAGGCAAAACCACCGCCGCCGATTGGAGACCCGAAACCCTGGGCGCCGACGCCGAGCCCGAAGAAGACGCCTCCGACTCCTGGACATCCGGCACCGCCACACTCGAAGGTTGGGAAGCTCTCGCTGGCTGGGCATGGGTGGACCAATCCCCGCTGGGCCGTACGCCCCGCTCCAACCCCGCCGTCTATATCGGTGCCTTCGAACCCCTGCGCGAACTGTTCGCCGCCTGCCCCGAGGCCCGGGCCGCTGGCTACCGAGCCGCCGCCTTCAGTTTCAACTCCGCCCAGGGCCAATGCGAACGTTGTCGCGGCGCCGGCTTTGAAAAGGTCGAAATGCAATTCCTCAGCGATGTCTTCATTCGTTGCCCCGAATGCCACGGACGACGCTACCGCCCCGAAATCCTCCAAATCAAAATCGCCCCGCCCACACCCCACGCGCCCGCTTGGTCGGTCGCCGATCTCCTCGAAGCCACCGTGGATGAAACCCTCCAATGGCTGGAAGCCTTCCAACCTTCAACCCACGTCCACCAGGCCCGCTCCGCACTGCGCCTGCTCCAAGCAGTCGGGCTGGGCTACCTCCGCCTGGGCCAACCCCTCAACACCCTCAGCGGTGGCGAAAGCCAACGCCTCAAACTCGTGCGCCACCTCGCCGCCGTGCCCGGCCTCAGTTCCCTGACCGGCCCCGACATCACAGCCCCGCGCCGCAGTGCCCTCCCTCCCACACCCACCCGCGGACTGCTGTTCCTCTTCGATGAACCGACCACCGGCCTGCACTTCGACGACATCCGTATCCTGCTGGAAGTCTTCCAACGTTTGGTGGACGCAGGCCATTCCCTCCTCGTCATCGAGCACAACCTCGAGGTCATCAAATGCGCCGATTGGGTCATCGACCTCGGCCCGGAAGCCGGCGACCAGGGCGGCCGCCTCGTCGTAGCGGGTCCTCCGGAAGCCGTCGCTGCCTGCCCGGAAAGCCACACCGGCCGCGCCCTGCGCGAAGTGCTCGCACCAACCGCGCCCGCTCCCCCCAGCCAGCCGCGCCGTCGCAGCCGGCGCCCCCTGCCCGCCTGAATCCCTCCAAGCTCGGCCCCCGCCGCCCATACCTCACCGCGCACCCCGTCGTGCGCGCACCCGGCCTGCCCCCCGCGGCCGCGGATATTTCACCCTGGCCGTGCCCCTGCCAGCCGCAACTTGTGCCGGCTCACCCGCCGGCCCAGGCTCGGGCGCGCCCATCATCCGCTTCAGCTCCCGAATCTGGTCCCGCAACACCGCCGCACGCTCGAATTCCAACCGCTCTGCCGCCTCCAACATCTCCGCCTCCAGCTCTCGCAGCGTCTCCGACCAATCCACATCCACCCCCGTCTCCCGCAAGACCGACTCGGCCTGCTGGCGCGTCGCCTCCCGCACGCTCAAGCTCTCTTCCACCGCCCGCTGCACACTCCGCGGCGTGATCCCATGCCGTCGGTTGTACTCCAGTTGCTTCCGCCGCCGATACTCCGTCACCGCCAAAAACCGCCGGATGCTCTCCGTCATCACGTCCGCATACAAAATCACCTCCCCGTTCAGATGCCGTGCCGCTCGGCCCGCCGTCTGAACTAGACTCGTTTCGCTCCGCAAAAACCCCTCCTTGTCCGCATCCAAAATCGCCACCAGCGACACCTCCGGCAAGTCCAACCCCTCCCGCAACAGATTGATCCCCACCAACACGTCGAACTCCCCCTTGCGCAGCGCGCGCAAAATCTCCACCCGCTCCAAGGCATCGATCTCGCTGTGCAGGTACTGCACCCGAATGCCAATCTCCCGCAGATAATCGGTCAGCTCCTCGGCAGTGCGCTTGGTCAGCGTCGTCACCAGCACCCGTTCCCCCGCCTCCGCCCGTTTGCGACATTCCTCGATCAGGTCATCAATCTGACCCTTCAACGGTTTGACCGTCACCTTCGGATCCACCAAACCCGTCGGGCGTACCACCAGCTCCACCACCCCCGGCATCGGCCCCGCCAACATCGGCATCGCCTCCGTCGCCCCCGGCCCCTGCCCACTCGTGCCTTCCACGCACAACAGCGCCCCCGGTCCGTGCACCCTCCCCCCGGCCCGCCGCAACGCATCTTCCCGCGCCCACTGCAACTCCCGCGCCCCCGGCGTCGCACTTACGTAAATCGTCGGCCCCTGCAACGCCTGAAACTCGTCAAACCGCAACGGTCGGTTGTCCAACGCACTCGGCAACCGAAACCCGTAATCCACCAGCGTCTGTTTCCGCGACCGGTCCCCCTCGTACATCCCCCCCAGTTGCGGAATCGTCGCATGCGACTCGTCAATCACCAGCAAATAATCCGGGGGCATGAAATCCAGCAACGTGCACGGGCGCGAACCCGGCGGCCGTCCTGCAATGTGCCGCGAGTAATTCTCGATCCCCGAGCAAAACCCCATCTCCTCCAACATCGCCAGATCGTACTCGGTGCGCATCCGCAACCGCTGCGCCTCCAGCAGCTTGCCTTGCTTCTCAAACCAAGCCACCCGTTCCTCCAGCTCCTCCCGAATGCTCACCAACGCCCGCTTCAATTTTTCCGCCGTCGTCACAAACTGTTTGCCCGGGAAAATCGTGACCTGCTCCAGCTCCTCCAACTTCCGCCCCGTCATCGGATCAAGCCGCGTCAGCCGCTCGATCTGGTCCCCGAAAAACTCGATCCGCACCGCCTCCTCGCTGTAAGCCGGACACAACTCCACCGTGTCCCCGCGCACCCGGAAATGCCCCCGCTGAAAGGCAATGTCATTGCGGCTGTACTGCAACGCCACCAACCGCTCCAGCAACTGTTCCCGGCTCAGCCCCTGCCCCACCCGCAAGTGGATCAACATCGCCTCGTAGTCCTCCTTGCTGCCGATCCCATAAATGCAAGAGACACTCGCCACCACAATCACGTCCCGCCGCGCAAACAGACTGCTCATCGTCGACAACCGCATCCGCTCGATCTCCTCGTTGATGCTCGAATCCTTCTCGATGTACGTGTCCGTCCGCGGGATGTACGCCTCCGGTTGGTAGTAGTCGAAATAGCTGATGAAATACTCCACCGCATTGCGCGGGAAAAAGCCCTTGAACTCGGCGTACAACTGCGCGGCCAGCGTCTTGTTGTGCGAAATCACCAGCGTGGGCCGCTGCACGCGGGCGATGACGTTGGCAATGGTAAACGTCTTGCCCGAGCCCGTCACCCCCAGCAACACCTGGTGCCGGGCCCCTGCCTCCAGCCCTTCCACCAGCTTCTCGATCGCCTGCGGCTGATCCCCCGCCGGCTCGTACGGTGCTACCAACTCGAACTCCACAAAACCGACCCTAGGCCACCCCCCTGCGCCCGTCAACGCCCTGCCCCCGCACCGCCCCCGGCCCCCCGGCATGCTGGTTTCCCCACCCTCGGCCCATACCCCGGCCCCGCATTCACAACCCACGCCCAAAGGTTTGGGCCTACAGACGCCAGAATCCGCAATCGGCCAAACACTGTGCCCCAGACACCAGCCCAACGAACCGCCGGGCATCTCCCCCCCCGCTGCCGTGGTGCCGACTCCGCCGACCCCACCGGCAGCCCCGCCAGCAGCGGACCTGAAACTTTACCACCGCCTTTCCTCAC
>Ga0308415_1001394_pt1 | contig 10367 bp, 9 predicted proteins | sample HotsprSampleOS55_FD_203465 | JGI IMG/M metagenome (GOLD analysis project Ga0308415, IMG submission 203465) | Hot spring phototrophic mat microbial communities from Octopus Spring, Yellowstone National Park, Wyoming, United States - 20090730_OS55 ... | reverse complement strand
GTGGACGAGCACGCGGCGCGGCGGATGATCCGGGAGATCTTCTTTGCGCCTCCTGCGCCCCAGGAGGGCGGCGAAGGCTAGCCGGGGGGACCGCAGCCGTCTTCAGATGCGGAGGGCCGACGGGATGCCTCCCACCGGCCCTGTTCGTGATCTTTCAGCTTTCCGGGACCCGTTCGCTCCGCAGCGGGCCGTGTCCTGCTCCGGAGGAGCGGGTCAGCGCGTCATTCGCCTGGCCGGGACTGGGCGCCTCGAGCGCGGGAGGACGGCCGAGCGGCGCTCCTGCGCTCTCCGCCCGCCTGTTGCTGCTGCTTCATCCGCTCTTTGTAGCGGTCACGGGCGCGTTTCCGCCTCCGCCTGAGTTCCTTCTGCCGTATGAGCAAGGGCTGTGCAACCTCCTTGAAATTGTTCCCCGGCCGATTTTAGCACGCCCGGCGCACAGCGGGCAACGGAGCCGGCGCTGGAGATGCCGGGGAAGGCCGCCGAACATTTCTCTCAGGGAGTCCCGGACGGGGCGCGCTCCCGCGGGCGAACCCGGTGGGTTCTGGCGGCGTCTATCCAAGCGGGTGGGCGAACGGCTCGCCCGGGAACGTTTGACTGCCATTTTGCGCTGATGGTATACTCGACGCAGGAGGCGGCCGGCAGTTCCGGCACCCCGCCATTCCGCGCGCCGGGAATGGGGCGGGCGATCGCCGGTCACGCCGGAAGCGCCGCACCCCCCGAAGCAAGCGTCGCCGGATCGCACGGGCTGCGGCGGGGCCCTGCCATGGACGCGCAGACGCTGATCGCTCGACTGGACAACTATGCCTGAAACGACAAATCCCAACGCTGCAACCGGCACGCCGCTGGAGGAACAGGTCCGCCTGCTCTCCGAGGAGCTTGAGAAGAAGCAGAAATACATCAAGATCCTGGAGGAAGCCAACAAGGAGCTGGAAGCCAAGCTCCGCAGCGCGTCCGAATCCGCCGAGCCGCCGGCTCCCATCACCGAGCTGGAAGAGACGCTCAAGCGGCTGGTCATGCGGATCGCCATGATCCTGCAGGCCGAAAAGTGCGTGTTCATGCTCTACGACCGCGACGAGAACGAGCTCGTCGCCACCCGGCCCGCCCTCGGGCTGACCGACGAAGAAGTACGGCGGTTCCGGGTGCCTGTGGACCAGGGCATCTCCGGGCAGGTGTTCCGCGAAAGCAAGCCCGAGATCCTCTACGACGCCATCAACGACCCCCGCACGCTCAAGGAAAACGTCGCCCTCCTGAACATCCGCAACGGCTGCTGCGTGCCCCTGATCGTGGAGAAGCGCGATTCGGAGAACCGGGTTATCGACACCACCACCATCGGCGTTCTGCACGTCTTCAACAAGCGCTACGGCAATGTGTTCATCGAGGAGGACGTCCGTCTTCTGGAGCGCATGGCCAAGAACGCGGCCGCGGTGGTCGCCAGCGCCCAGATGTACCGCGAGGTGGTGGAGGAGAAGGAGGAGCTCGAGACCATCATCGAGAGCGTCTATGCCGGGCTGCTGATGGTGGGGCGGAACGGCCGCATCATGCAGATCAACCGCACCGCGCGCGAGATGCTGGGCCTGGAGAACGCCGACCTGAACGGGCGCAACTACGAAGAGGTCATAAAGAACGAGCGGATCATCGAGGTTCTCAAGGAGTCCATCTTCGAGAACAGCGAGGTGGCCACCGAGATCGAGATTGCCAGCCCCACCGGGCAGGACTCCCGAGTCTACCAGACGCAGACCACTCCGGTGCGCAACGAGGAGGGCACCACCATCGGGGCGGTGGCCATCTTCAACGACATCACCGAGATCCGCAGCGTGGAGCGGATGAAGACGGCCTTCGTGTCCACGGTGTCGCACGAGCTGCGCACCCCGCTCACTTCCATCAAAGGTTTCATCTCCACGCTGCTCGCGGATGTGGACGGCTACTATGACCGCGAGACCACCCGCGAGTTCTACGAGATCATCGATCAGGAGTGCGACCGCCTGACACGCCTGATCTCCGATCTGTTGAACGTTTCGCGCATCGAGGCGGGCCGGGCGCTGGACCTGAACCCCAAGCCGGTCAACCTGCCCGCACTGGTGGAGAAGGTGGTCAACGTCCAGCGCTCGTATGCCACGAACCACGAGCTGGTCATCGAGGGGATGGAAGGTCTTCCCGTGGTGGTAGCGGACGAGGACAAGGTGGACCAGATCCTCACCAACCTCATCAACAACGCCATCAAGTATTCGCCGAAGGGCGGCCGGGTCACGGTGCGCGGTTCGGTGGATGACGCCGGCCGGGTGGTCATCTCGGTGGCGGATCAGGGAGTCGGTATTCCGAAGGAGCATCTGCCGAAGGTGTTCGACCGGTTCCACCGGGTGGACAACCGCGACACCCGGGAGGTCGGTGGGACCGGTATCGGTCTGTTCCTGGTGAAGCACCTGGTGGAGGCTCACGGCGGAGAGATCTGGGTGGAAAGCGAGCTCGGAAAGGGCTCCACCTTCACGTTCGCCCTTCCCCAGTGTCCGCCGCAGTTCCAGGAGGACGAGGCCGAGATCCGCGCCGGTGCGGGGAACTGACACCGCAGCCGGCGCCGGGTTGACTGTTCGGGCCGTTCCGGCGGGAAAGGGGACGCGTCAGGGATGGACTCCAGCCGGGTCGCGGTGACCGTCAGCCGGATGGAGGGGGCGGAGGACCTGCCGCTTCCGTCGTACGCCACGCCCCACTCGAGCGGCCTGGACCTCGCGGCCGCCGTAAAAGAACCCCTCGTTCTTCAGCCGGGGCAGCGCGCTCTGGTGCCAACGGGTTTCCGGTTCGAGATTCCTCCCGGATACGAGGGGCAGGTGCGTCCACGGAGCGGGCTCGCCCTGCGATCCGGAATATCCATGGTAAACTCTCCCGGGACCATCGACGCGGACTATCGCGGCGAGTTGAAGGTCATCCTGATCAATCTGGGAGAGGAGCCCTTCGTCGTCAGGCGGGGAGACCGGATCGCGCAGCTGGTCATCGCTCCGGTGGCGCGGGCCGAGGTGCGGGAGAGCGCAGCTCTGGCGGAGACTGCGCGGGGGGACGGCGGCTTCGGGCATACGGGGGTGTGAGACTATTGCAGAGCGGTCAAGCGCATACCTGCGCCTCCTGCGGAGGAGAGATCCAGGGGGAGGCCGCCTTCTGTCCTTCGTGCGGGGCGGCGGCCCCGCGGGTCGGGGCGGATGAAGCCGGGGCGGGCGTAGAGAAGCAGCTGGCGGCGGCGAATCTTGCGCGGATCCGGAAGAACTGGGAAGAGGCCATCCGCCTTTGCCTGGAGGCGCTTGCGGCGGACCCGGACAATGCGGACGCGCACACGTTGCTGGGGGACATCTACCACGACCAGGGCAGGGTGGAGGAGGCGGCTGTCTGGTACCAGATGGCCCTTGACCTGGATCCCGGGAACGCTTCCCTGAGAACAAAGCTCGAGCGCGAGAAAGCTGTCCTGAAGGCACGGCGCGGCAAGCCCGCGCCGCCCCCGCCAGACGACGCGGACGGGGGTGAGTCGCGTCTGGAGCGCTTCGTCCGGGGCGAGGGCTACAGGTCCCTTATCAACATCATCACCCTGGTGCTCGCCGGGCTGGCCCTCATCGTGCTGATAGCGCTGGTCATCCGGCAGCTCGGCGGGGATGGCGCCGTGGAGACGGCGGACACCTCCCCGGTGCCCTCTGTCGCGGGGCGTCCGCAAGAGCGCTCCGGACAGGACGGCGCACCGGGGCAGACTCAGCCTCCCGCGCCAGACACTCCTCCTCCCGCTGCCGGATCGCCGGGCGCCTCGACCACGCCGCCGCGGACTCAGCCGCCCCCGGCCCCTCAGTCTCCGGGCACGGCCGGGCCGGAGCTCACCTTCCTGCAGAGGCTGCGGGCTCAGAGCGATATCTGGCTCGGCGGCAGTCCGGACGCCGTCTGGTCGGATCCCCGCAACCGGAGCATCACCGTCAGCGTTACGTGGCAGGGGACGGCCACATCGGCCGACCGGGTGCGCATTCTGAGGCAGGCTAAAGAGGTGGCGCGGGCTGCATTTGCTCTGGAGCCTCAGGCGGCCCGGGTGGCCGTGCGCGTTCTTGCGGACCTTCCGGACTTTGCCGGCGCCACGACGTCCCGGCAGATTGCCTTCATGGGCGAGATCTTCCCTGCGGAGGCGAACAGGGGGATGGACGAAAACGCCGATGCCGATACGTGGGAGCGGCTTTTCACCGGCGTGTACTGGCACCCCTTATTGCGCCCGGGCGCTTGACCCGCCCGCCAGGCGCAGCGGCTGCATCCGGCCTAGTTGACGGTGATCTGGGCCTTCGTGGTGGCCGGCTGTTTGATACCGTCCGGGTCGCGGACCGTCAGCGTCACCGTGTAGGTCCCGGTGCGGCGGTAGACCACCTGTACCACCCGCCCGCGGGCGTCATCCTGGACCCCGTCTTTATCGTCGAAGTCCCAGGAGTAGACCAGCGAGGTTATCCCCGCCTCTGCGGAGCCCACCAGCACGATGACATCCTGCGTCCCCACTTCCTGATCGTCCAGCGATTCCACGTAGATGGGGGAGTCGTCGGTGGTCACGCGGATCTCGCCGATCCGGATCTTGTCGGGGAAATCCGCGCTGATGGCCATCCGGCGGAGGGGGAAGCCGTTGGACTGCGTCGTCAGCCCGAAGCCCGCCAGAGGCAGAGCCACCGCAAACCAGTTGTCCTCGTCGGTCGTCTTGTGGACCACCGGCACGGAATGGGAAACCGTGCGTCCGTCGGCGGAGTACAGGATGACCCGGATCCGGCGGACCTTCGGCACCATGGGCAGGTCTTCGCCGAAGTAGTTGCCGTAGAAGTCCATCGGCAGAGGGCGGTATTCGCCCCTCGTGTTCGGAGCAAGGTTGGGCTCCTCGATACCCAGCCGGGTGGTCTGGTTGAATCTCAAACGCAGAAGCAGATAGTCGAAACGTGAAATGGACGAGGGATCGGCGATCTCCACCGGGTTCTTCCAGGACAGGAGCGCGCCGGAGAACAGACCGTTGGTGCTGAATTCGATGCTGCGGGTGCCGGTGACTCCCGGTTCCTGGCTTTCGCGGGCGGACCCGTCGCCCCAGGCGGAGACCTCGATGCCGGCGATATCCAGCGGGTCGCCGCGGTAAAGCAACACCTCACGAGCCTCTCCCGCTCCCGAGACCAGGAGGAGCAGAAGAGCGACTGTCACCCGCGCCAGATGCTGACTCAGCTTCACGACTTTCGATGTCCCTTCCGGTATCTGCTCACGGGCGCAGTCCGTCCCGCGGCGGCATTGTCGTTCATAGCCTTTGACTCCGTCAAGAGTGCACCCTGTTCCGGGCCCCCGGTCAGTCCTGCAGGACGCGGATGCGCTCGATCGCCGTGGCGGTCCCGCTCGTCTCATCGGCCTCAACCAGAATGCCCTGCAGGGCCGCCTTCCCCCTGGCCACTTCGAAGCGCACAGGCAGGCCCGTCAGGAAGCGCTCTATGATGGCCTTCGGCTGCATCCCGATGATGGAGTCCACCGGTCCCGTCATGCCCACGTCCGTGATGTAGGCCGTGCCTCCGGGCAGAATGCACTCGTCGGCGGTGGGCACGTGAGTGTGAGTCCCGAACACGCAGGTGACGGTCCCGTCCAGAAAGCGCGCCAGGGCCATCTTCTCCGACGTGGCCTCCGCGTGCATATCCACGAAGACGACCCGGCACGTCTCGCGCAGCTGCCGGGCCAGCCGCTCAGCCGTGCGAAGCGGATCCTCCAGCGCCTGCATGAAGGTCCGCCCCTGCACGTTGATGACCCCCACACGACGGCCCTGGACTTCGTAAACGCCCGCCCCCCGGCCGGGGGCGCCGTCCGGAAAGTTCGCCGGCCTGAGCAGCCGCTCCTCCCGGTCCACGTAGCCGAACGCCTCCCGCTGTCCCCAGACGTGGTTGCCGGTGGTCAGTACGTGCGCGCCCGAGTCGAACAGCTCCCGGGCCGTCTCCTCAGTGATGCCGCTTCCCCCGGCGGCGTTCTCCGCGTTCACGATGACGAAGTCGATCCCGCGCTCCTCGACGATGCCGGGCAAGAGCAAGCGGACGGCGTTCCGGCCGGGCCTGCCCACGACGTCGCCCACCACCAGGACTCTCAAGAGCCGTCTCCTCCCGCCGGCTTACCGGGCATAATCCACCGCGCGCGTCTCTCGGATCACCGTCACCTTGATCTGTCCGGGATACTGGACCTCCTGCTCGATCCGGCGGGCGGTCTCCCGCGCGAGGATGGCCGCCGTCTCGTCGTCCACCTGCTCCGGTTTCACCATCACCCGGATCTCGCGGCCCGCCTGGATGGCGAACGTTTTCTCGACCCCGGAGAACGACTCGGCGATGGTCTCGATCTGCTGGAGGCGTTTCACGTACGATTCCAGCGACTCCCGGCGGGCGCCCGGCCTGGAGGCCGAGATGGCATCTGCCGCCTGCACCAGCACGGCTTCGATGCTGGCGGGCTCGATGTCGTTGTGGTGGGCCGCGACGCAGTGGATGACGGCCTCCTTCTCGTCGGCCTTTTTCAGCAGCTCCAGCCCGATGAGCGCGTGAGGGCCGTCCATCTCGGAGTCCATGCTCTTGCCGATGTCGTGCAGAAGTCCCGCCCGCCGGGCCAGCGCGGCGTTCGCCTTGAGCTCGGCGGCCATGTAACCCGCCAGGCGGGCGACCTCGACGCTGTGGCGCAGGCAGTTCTGACCGTAGCTGGTACGGAACCGGAGCCGTCCCAGGTATCGGAGCAGCTCGGTTCCCATCCCCACCACGCCGGCGTCCAGCACGGCCGCTTCGGCCGCCTCCATCATCTGGGCGTCCACCTCCCTGCGGGCCCTTTCGATGGCCTCTTCTATCCGGGCGGGGTGGATTCGGCCATCCTCCACCAGGTCCACCAGCGCCAGCCGCGCGATCTCGCGGCGCACCGGGTCGAATGCGGACAGCACCACGGCCTCCGGCGTGTCATCGATGATGACGTCCACTCCGGTGAGCGTTTCGAAGGCGCGGATGTTGCGGCCCTCCCGCCCGATGATCCGTCCCTTCATCTCGTCGGATGGCAGCGGGACTACGGACACGGTCGTCTCCGCCGCCTGATCGACCGCACAGCGGCTGATGGCGAGGGCGATGATGTTCCGCGCTTTGCGCTCCGCCTCTTCGGCGGCTTTCTGCTCCATCTCCCGCAGCATGCGGCCGATGTCGCGCTCCGCCTCGTCCCGGGCACGGCGCATCAGTTCCTCGCGAGCTTCCCGGGCGCTCATTCCGGAGATGCGTTCGAGCATTCGGGTGTGCTGCTCCCAGGCCTGGTCCAGTTCGCGCCGCCGGGCTTCGTCTTGCGCCATCCGCGCGGCCAGCGCCCTTTCCTGCTCGGCAAGGGCTTCAGCCCGCCGCTCCAGCAGGTCCTCTTTCTGCGAAAGACGCTCTTCCGCCCGGCTGATCTCCAGCCGCTCCTGGCGGTTTTCCGCGTCGATCTGCTGTTTCAGGCGGAGAGCTTCGTCTTTGGCTTCCAGCAGCGCCTCGCGCTTGCGGGTCTCGATCTCCCGCTCCGCAAGCTCGCGGGCTTTCCGGGCTTCCTCCAGCAGCTCGGCTGCGCGCTGCCGCGCGGCCATGGTGGTTATGATGAAGGCCAGGACAGCAGCGACCGCTGCGGCCACGAGCGGCCCCACGATGGGCCAGAACCAGCTAGCCATGGCTCCGATCGTCCTTCCGTTTTTTATGATCAGCCTGCCCTCAGGCAGGGCCAGTGAAAAATGCCGCGCCGGCAGCAGGTCGCTCAGCCGGCGGGCTCGCGCAGTCTTGCCCGGAGGGAGCTCCCGGGACCTCCCTCCTCACCGCGTCCCGGGCGGGCGCCCCGGTCCGGGGTTCCCGGGTAGCGCGGGTCGTATCTGATGGCACGGCGCGGAGGGTCCGCTTCGTCCGCCTCACTCCTCCGCGCCGACCAGTTCGTCCATCTCTTCGTCAGGAGCGACTTCCGCAAGCGTGACGGCCGCTTCGGCTCCCGCCTCTTTCCGGATGCGCTCTTCCAGTTCCGCGCAAAGACTCTGGTTCTCTTCCAGAAACTTCCGGGCGTTGTCCCGGCCCTGTCCCAGCCTCACATCGCCGTAGTTGAACCAGGTGCCGGTCTTGGTGACAATGCCAAGCTCCGCGGCCACATCGAGCACGGACCCCTCCCGGGAGATGCCCCTGTTGAAGAAGACATCGAATTCCGCCTGTTTGAAGGGCGCGGCCACCTTGTTCTTTACGATTTTAACACGGACGCGGTTGCCGATGGGCTCCTGACCGGATTTCAAGGTCTCGACGCGGCGCACCTCCATCCGCACGGACGCCCAGAACTTCAGCGCGCGGCCGCCCGGCGTGGTCTCCGGGTTGCCGAACATCACCCCGATCTTCTCGCGAATCTGGTTGATGAAGATCGCGGCCGTGTTGGTCTTGGAGGCCGAGCCTCCGATCTTCCTCAAAGCCTGCGACATCAGCCGGGCCTGGAGCCCCACGTGTGAGTCTCCCATTTCGCCCTCGATCTCGGCCTTAGGGACCAGCGCGGCCACGGAGTCCAGCACCACCACATCCACGGCGCCGCTTCGCACCAGCGCGTCCACGATCTCCAGCGCCTGTTCCCCGGTGTCGGGCTGGCTGATCAGCAGGTTGTCGATGTCCACGCCCAGGTTCCGGGCGTAGAGAGGATCCACAGCGTGCTCCGCATCCACGAACGCGGCGATACCCCCGCGCTTCTGCGCCTCGGCGATGACGTGGAGCGCCAGGGTCGTCTTTCCGGAAGACTCCTGTCCGTAAATCTCGATGACCCGTCCTCTGGGAATGCCCCCCACTCCAAGCGCCAGGTCCAGCGCCAGCGAGCCGGTCGGGATGGAGTCCACCTTGAGCTGCGGGCGCTGCCCCAGCTTCATCACCGAGCCCCGCCCGAACTGCCGTTCTATCTGTGTGATCGCAAGCTCGAGAGCTTTCTCTTTGTCCATCTTCAGTCCTCAGCGCCTTCCCCGAAGCGCGGTGCAGCCGCGCCTCCCAGTCTGAACTCCGCCAGGGGCTCGTACTCCGGGCCGGACGGAGTCAGAGTGCTCTTCATCAGCCAGAAGCCGTCCACCCGCACCGGGAGAGGTTCCATCCGCTCCTGCGCGCACCACTCCCGGAACCAGGGCGATGGTCCCGGCTGCCTCAGCCGTCCCAGCGTCACATGGCCGCTGAATGACCCCTCGCCTGGAAACCCGAGCGGCTGCAGGCACGCTTCCACTTCGGCCGCCAGAGCCTGCAGCTCGCCGGCGCCCTGGTCGATGCCCGCCCAGAGCACTCTGGGACGTCCCGGCGATGGGAACGCCCCCAGTCCGCGGATGGCGGCCCCGAACCCGCCCACGCGCGAAGCGGCCTCGCGCAGAGCTTCGTTCACTGCAGGTATGTCGCGTCTTTTGACGTCCCCGAGGAACTTCAACGTGATGTGCAGGTTTTCCTTGCGCGTCCAGCGAACATCTGTTCCTTTGCTTTTGCCGCGCTCGATCAGGTTGCCCAGCGCCTCGCGGACCGGCGCGGGCAGCAGAACGGCCACGAACAACCTCTCGGTCCCCTCAACCGCCGGCACGCTCCGCGAACTCCTCCAGCAGAACCCGCCGCAGCAGCGCGAGCGCTGCCTGCGAGGCCCGGAGCTTCACTGTCGCCCGGTCCCCGGCAAACAGGTGCCGCTCCGCGCGCGACCCTTTCGCGCTCGAGATGCCGATCCAGACCAGTCCCACCGGCTTCTCCGGCGTCCCTCCGGAGGGCCCGGCGATCCCCGTGTCCGAGACGGCGACGTCCGCTCCGGAGCGCCTCCGGGCGCCTTCCGCCATCGCGATGGCCACCTCCTCGCTCACCGCCCCGTGCGCCGCGATCATCCCGGGCGGGACCCCCAGGATTCCGGTCTTTGCCTCGTTGGCGTAGCAGACCGCGCCCATCAGGAACGCGCCGGAGCTGCCCGGAACGTCCGTGATCCTCGAAGAGATGAGCCCGCCGGTGCACGATTCCGCCGTGGCCAGCGTGACGCTGCGCTTCAGCGCCTCCCGCACCACCACCGCTTCCAGCGTCTCATCGTCCACTCCGTAAAGCCACTCGCCCGCGCGCTCGCGCACGGCACGCTCCATCCCGGCGATCATCGCCCGGGCTGTCTCCTCATCCGGCGCCTTGGCCGTGATGCGCAGGTGCACCTCGCCGGTCTTGGCGTAGGGCGCCAGAGTCGGGTTGGAGCTTGACATCAGGTCCCGCACTTTCGGCTCGAGCAGGGACTCGCCGATTCCCACGAACCGCAGCACCCGCGAGCGCAGCACCTCCGATGGAGTGAACCCCCGCGAGGCCAGCCAGGGAACCGCCTCGTTCAGCCACATCGGACGAAGCTCTGCCGGCGGGCCGGGCAGG
>Ga0308415_1001393_pt1 | contig 10373 bp, 7 predicted proteins | sample HotsprSampleOS55_FD_203465 | JGI IMG/M metagenome (GOLD analysis project Ga0308415, IMG submission 203465) | Hot spring phototrophic mat microbial communities from Octopus Spring, Yellowstone National Park, Wyoming, United States - 20090730_OS55 ... | reverse complement strand
CGTGTTGTCCATGGCGACCCTGGCGGCCACGCGGCGCCGTCTGGTCAGGCGCGCCTTCGATCAGCGCCTGTGTCAAGCTGGCAAGCCGCGCAAGGTCGCCATCGTCGCTGCGATGCGCAAGCTGCTGGCTATTCTCGGCGCAATATTGCGTCAGCAAAAGCCCTGGGATCCGGCTGTGCATACGAGCGCCCCTTGACAAGCAACACAGTTGCTCTGTGGTGCAAAGAAGAGCAACCCTGCCGCTGGGCATCCCTCCCTCGCGAGCAGGAGATCAACAAAAGCCAATCCATCAAACGGTATGCGACTCTTAATGCCTAAAAAGGGATAAGCGCTATGAACGAAAACCGGGCAAAGTTCCAAAAGCTGTTACGTGAGCTCTTCGAATTTGACTGCGCCGACCTCGACTTTGGCATCTACCGCATCATAAACCACAAGCGGGCAGCCATCGAACGCTTTATCACCAAGGATTTGCCCGAAGTGATCACCAAAGAACTGGAGCGGGGCGCGCTCGCAGCACAAGCGCAAGCCGTGCAGGCGCTGGAAGAGGCGCGAAAAAAGGTGCTGGCAACCCTGGGCAAGGACGCTCTCGACCCCGATGGAAGCCTGCGCACCGAGTATCATGGAACTCCTGTCGGCAACGAATACTTGGAGGCGCAAGCCAAGGCTAGAAGCAGCCGCTCCCAAGAGGCGTTGGAAACCGCCATCTACAACCATCTCTACACGTTCTTTAGCCGCTACTGGCAGGAGGGCGACTTCATCTCCAAGCGCCGCTACTCCAAAAAAGAACGCTACGCCATCCCCTACAACGGCGAGGAGGTGACTCTCTACTGGGCCAATCACGACCAGTACTATGTCAAGACCGGCGAGTACTTCACCGATTACACGTACAAAGCCCCCAACGGCGTGACCGTGCACTTCAAACTGCGCCAGGCGGATGTGGAGCAGAACAATGTCAAGGGCGAAAAGCGCTTCTTCCTGCCGCGCCTGGACGAAATCATCTGGGACGAGGCGGCGCGTCAGGTGGTTATCCCCTTCGAGTACCGCCCGCTGACCGCGCAGGAGGCCATCACCTACGGTCGGAAGAACCAGCAGGACGCCATCCTCGCCAAGGCCTTCGCGGAGATTCCCAAGCGCATCAAAGCGCCCGAGGCTCTTGCCGCGCTCACCGCCGAGCGGCGCTGCCCTGGGAACGCGGACGTCTCGTCCGCCCTGGAATATCACCTGCGCCAGTACACCCGCCGCAACACCCGCGACTTTTTCATCCACAAAGACCTGAAGGGCTTTCTCTCCCGCGAACTGGACTTCTACCTGAAGAACGAAGTGCTCAACCTGGACGAACTGGAAGCGGCCGGCGAGGGCCAGAGCGAGCGCTGGTTCCAACTGTTGCGCCTGATCAAGCGTGTGGGCCTGCGCATCATCGAGTTTCTGGCGCAGATCGAGGACTTCCAGAAGATGCTCTGGGAGAAGAAGAAGTTTGTCACCGAGGTCTTTTACCTGGTCACGGTTGGCCATGTCCCCGAAGCGTTTTACGCGGAAATCGCCGCCTGCGAGGCGCAATGGGACGAGTGGAAAACGCTCTTTGCCATTGACGAGGAACAGCCCGACTTATTTACGAGCGGCAAAACGAAGAAAGAACGGCGTGTTGCATTCCTCAAAGCCCACCCCACCCTGGTGGTGGACGCCCGCCACTTCCCTCAGGACTTCACCGACCGCCTGCTGGCTTCCTTTGATGACCTGGACGAGATGACCGACGGCCTGCTGGTGCACAGCGAAAACTGGCAGGCGCTCAATCTGTTGCAGGAGAAGTATCGGGAGCGGGTGAAGTGCATCTACATTGATCCGCCGTATAACACTGCAGCATCAGAAATCTCGTACAAGAATAACTACAAGCATTCATCTTGGCTTAGCTTAGTTATAGAACGAATTATAAGCGCTTGGCCGACACTGAATCGTAATGGTCAGCTATGCATTGCTATTGATGATGTTGAGTTCAGCCGGCTTCATTTGGCTATTCAGTCCCTTTTCGGGATGGACTTAATCCTCGGTACTGTTGTTGTTCGCAGTAATCCCGCTGGTAGATCAGCCTTAACGGGTTTCTCGGTCTCCCACGATTACACTTTATTTATCGGAGCATCAGAACAAACCAACGTAGGCGAAATGCCAAAGAGTGACCTACAAATTGCAAGATACAACGAAGAAGATGAAGCGGGTAGATTTGAGTGGGTAAACTTCCGGAAGCATGGCGGGCTGAATGCCAATAGATTTGCTAGGCCGAAATTGTTTTACCCGATTTATGTAACGCCGACTAAGGAAATTCGCATTCCGAAAATGGAATGGAATGAAACAAGTCGAAGTTGGAATGTTTTGGAACAACCGAGCTTAGGAGAGACGGCAGTCTGGCCAATTGATGATGGGGGAGAAGAAAAAACTTGGAAGTGGGGACATGAAACGGTCTTACGGAATTTGAATGAGTTAACGGTAAGGCAAGATCGGTCCGGCAAGCTAGGGATTTACATGAAGTCTCGTATGCGCGCTGGAACTTTACCTCCAACAATTTGGAGCGATACCAGATACTCAGCTACGGACTACGGCACAAACTTGCTCACGAATATTATGGGCGTTTCAACATTATTCTCTTTTCCGAAATCTGTCTACACGGTTGGTGATTGCCTCCGAGTTTCTAATCTCGAAACTGACGAATATGCACTCGACTTCTTCGCCGGCTCCGGCACCACCGGCCACGCCGTGATCAACCTGAACCGCGAGGACGGCGGCCGGCGCAAGTTCATCCTGGTGGAGATGGCGCAGTACTTTGACACGGTGCTTTTGCCGCGCATCAAGAAGGTCGCCTTCACGCCGGAATGGAAGGACGGCAAGCCCAAACGCATGGCAACGCAAGAAGAAGCCGAACGCTCCCCGCGCATCGTCAAGGTCATCCGCCTGGAATCCTACGAGGACGCGCTTAACAATCTCACCTTCGACGAGGAAAGCGGTCAAAGGGCGCTGGAACTCTTCAAGGACGAGTATCTGCTTTCCTACATGCTGAGGTGGGAGACGCGCCACAGCGAAACCCTGCTGAACGTGGAGAAACTGCAATCGCCTTTCTCCTACAAACTCCACCTGCACCGCGACGGCGAGACGCGCGAGCGCACCGTGGACCTGCCCGAAACATTCAACTACCTTTTGGGGCTGGATGTGCAGACGCGGCGGGTTCTCTCCTCTCCCTCGGGGAGAGGGGGTGGGGGTGAGGGCCGCTACCTGGTCTATCGCGGGACCTTGCGCAATGGCCGTGCCGTCGTCGTCCTCTGGCGTGATACAAGCGGCTGGAAGCAGGAGGACTACGAGCGCGATTGCAAATTCGTCGAAGCGCAGAAACTGACCGAAGGCGCCGATCAAATTTACACCAACGGCGATTCGTTCATCCCCGGCGCGCGCTCGCTGGACCCAATTTTCAAAGAACGCATGTTCGCTCCAGTGGAGGTATAGCCATGCCATTGCAGATTCAAGCGCCAATGGAAAAGGTCGAGGCGTTCTGTCGCACGTGGAAGGTGCAACGCATGTGGCTGTTCGGTTCGGCGTTGCGGGATGACTTTGGTCCTGAAAGCGACGTGGACGTGCTCGTCGAGTTCGCCCCTGAAGCCAGGTGGAGTCTGCTGGACCTGGCGGGCGCGGAACAGGAGCTGAGCGAGATTATGGGGCGGCCAGTGGACCTGGTCGAGCGGCAGTGTGTAGAACAAAGCGATAACTGGATTCGTCGTCGTCATATTCTGGAAAATGCGAGGACGCTCTATGTGGCGCGATGAGGCGACCTTGTTGGACATTGCCCAGGCAGCACGCCGGATTATCTCCTTCGTTCAGGGCGTGGATGAAGCCTCTTTTGCAGCCAATGCGGAGAAGCACTGGGCCGTCGTAGCGCAACTACTCGTCATCGGCGAAGCCGTAACGCGCTTGTCTCCCGAATTCGGATCTTCGCACCCGGAAATCGAGCGGGCAAAGATTGCGGGAATGCGCAACCGACTCATCCACGGCTACGATACGATTCGATGGGACGTGGTATGGAGAACCGCGACGGAGGCTGTTCCGCAATTGCTGGCGCAGATTGAACCACTGCTTCCCACGGAGGAATCGTAATGCCGCGCAGTTCCCGACCGAGACCGCCCGTCCCGATGAGCAGCCTCAACGGCATCCAGCAATACGTCAAACTCGAAAACCGACTCGTGCTGCTGGCCTGGCTGAACAGTCTGCTGGGCTATGAGAGCAACAGGAAGCTGCTCGAGGACGCCAAAACCGTCGCCGAGGGCTTTGGTGCGGATGGGCGCAGTTTCCTCTACCATCACCTGATTGCTCGCGGCAGTCAGGTTAAGATCCCGCCGGACGATCTGGCACGCTATGACGAGAACATTCGCGACCACCTTGCCGCCATCAATCGCAACCGAGCCGAACCCATCACCCTGCGCTATTTTCAACATCTGGCAGCGCTCTACACGGAAATCGTTTTAGATCGTCTGTCTCATCACAAGGCGCAATTGCTGGCTGACCTGAACGGCTTTGTACACGAGCGCAATGCCCGCCGTCCGCCTGGCGAGCCGCAGGATGAAGCTTTTACTGCAGACGATTTGACCAAACTGGCGTTCTGGATGGCGACGGGCAGCGGCAAGACACTCCTGCTCCACCTCAACTATCATCAGTTCCGACACTACAACACCCAACCGCTCGACAACATCCTGCTCATTACCCCCAACGAGGGTTTGAGCGAGCAACACCTCGCTGAGCTGGCGGCGTCTGGCATCCCGGCGCGGCGTTTCGATCTGAACGCCGGCAGCCTGTGGACGGGCGACCGGGACGTTATCCGGGTCGTCGAAATCACCAAATTGGTGGAAGAAAAGCGCGGCGGCGGCGTGAGTGCGCCGGTGGAGGCCTTCGAGGGGTACAATCTCGTCTTTGTGGACGAAGGCCACAAGGGTTCCGGCGGAGAAGCCTGGCGCAAATACCGCGACGCACTGGGCGCGACTGGCTTTACGTTCGAATACAGCGCGACCTTTGGTCAGGCGCTTTCCGCAGCCCGCGACGACCAGCTCACCGCCGAGTATGGCAAATGCATCGTTTTCGATTATTCCTACCGCTACTTTTACGGCGACGGCTACGGCAAAGACTTTCGCATCCTCAACCTGGAGCAGGAAACCCGCGAGGAGCGAACCGAGTTGTTGCTCCTGGGCAACCTGCTTTCGTTTTACGAGCAATTGCGCCTCTACGAAGAACAAAACGGACGCTTGCGACCCTACAACCTGGAAAAGCCCCTGTGGGTGTTTGTCGGCAGTGCCGTCAATGCAGTGTACAGCGAGCACAAAGAGAAACGCAGCGACGTATTGACGGTGGCGCGCTTTTTGCACCACGTGCTGGAGAGACGCGATTGGGCGGTGAGAAGCATCGAACAACTGCTGGCAGGCAAAAGCGGCTTGACTACGGATGGGCAAGATCTTTTTGCCGGTCGTTGGCCATACCTACACGAGCTGGGACTCTCGCCCCAGCAATGGTACGGAGACATTTTGCACCGCATCTTTCACACGTCAACAGGGGGCGGATTGCACCTGTGCGATATTCGTAGCAGCGCAGGTGAACTGGGGCTGAAAGCCGCCGGCGCCGAGACGTATTTCGGCGTGATCTCCATCGGCGATGCCGCCGCCTTCAAGAAACTGGTCGAAGCGGATCATGCGGGCATCACGCTGGCGGAAGACGCCCTCTCTGCTTCTCTCTTTGAGGACATCAACCGACCCAATTCGCGCATCCACATCCTGATCGGCGCCAGGAAATTTATGGAGGGCTGGAATTCCTGGCGCGTGTCCAGTATGGGCTTGCTTAACATTGGTCGTCAGGAAGGTTCGCAGATTATCCAGCTGTTCGGGCGTGGCGTGCGGCTGAAAGGCAAAGACATGAGCCTCAAGCGCAGCAGCGTTCTGCCGGGCGAGCATCCCAGGCGCCTGCGCCTGCTGGAGACCCTCAACATCTTTGCCGTGCGTGCCAACTATATGGCGCAATTCCGCGACTATCTGGAACGCGAGGGCGTAGAGACCGAAGAGACGATTCACTTGCCGCTCCTCAAAAAGGGTTTGGTCGTCCCCCGTCTGCAAGAAGGACGCAACTTCGCGGCGGAAAAGCGCCTGATGCTCGAAGCAGACCAGAATATTTCTGTGCGAGTGGATATGACCGCTCGTGTGCAGGCAATCGAAAGTGGACAGGGAAGCTTCCAAGATATACGCACACAAGCGGGGAACGAGCAAACGATCCCGTCCGAAAGCCTACGCTGGGTGGATTGGGAACAGGTCTATCTTGATCTTTTGGCATACAAAGAGCGCAAGGGATTGACCAATTTGGTCATTCGCCCCGATGCGGCGAAAAGGGTATTCCAAAGCATCAAATATACACTGCTCACCGATGAGGCGGTCGTCAAGCCGCGCTCATTTGCCGAACGGGCCTTGTTGCAAGAGGCTGTCACGAACATCTTGCGCAAGTACGTGGATGCCGTTTCTCATTCTGGGCATCAGGACGCCCATTCTCCCCTTGTGGGAGAAGGGGGTTTGGGGGATGAGGGGCAAAAACGCACGGGAATACGGAAAATCACGCATCTCTCCCAAGAAATTCACCCTTGAGAGAAAGATCACCCCCTCGGCCCATCTCCACCCAGCGCCGGAACAGTTCGACGGTGTAGCGCCACTGCCCATCGTGATCGTGCACCACATCGTGGCGGCGCAGTGTCTGGAGCGCCTGATCGACCGTGCGCTCCGGCAACCCGCTGATCTCGCACAGCCGGGCATGCGGCAGTCCATCGGGGTGCGGCGCCAGGCAACGCAGCATGGTCTGCTGCTCCGGCGCGCCATGCTGCGCCTGACCCCACACACCGGTGAAGTAGTAGCGCGCCTGGTCGTAGAAATCGGTGGTGATCACTGCTTCGACATCGGCGCGACGGAAGCGCGGCTCCTGCGTCTTCCCTTGCTCGAAGGAGAGCGTGTTGAACCGGCTGATCAGCCGATGCCCGATCAGTTGCACCAGGTACGGCTGCCCGCCGGTCAGTTCCCAGATATGGTCGAGCGCCTCACGCTCGTAATCCAGCGCAAACTCCGGGTCGGGCGGATTGGCCAGCGCCTGATCGACCGCGCCACGACTCAGGAAGCTGACCTTGACCGGTGTGACACTGGCGAAGAACGGCTGAAAATAGTCGCTGCTCATCTCTTCAAGGGTGTGCAGCCCGGCAAAGGCGAACGCGATCCGTTCGTCCATCTGGATGGAGCTGCGCAACGTCTTCAGAATGTCGGTTGGCAGTCTGCCGTTGGTGATCCACTCCTCCAGTTGCTCAAACTCGTCGAGCGCAATGATCAGGCGCTGCTCGTTCAGCGTCGCGCCAACCTGCTTCAGGTAGCGTTCAAACGCCAGTTCGGGCCGCCGATCAAACGCCGCGTCGTCAATCGGGGGCGCAGGCGCCTGTTTGCGCTGGAGGGTGTCGGCGATGCTGTCGGCCAGTTTCAAGAACAGATCGGCGGCGCCGTTGCGCAGATCGCCGAGCAACAGAAGATTGACATACGCAACATGCACCCGGCTCCCCAACCGCCCATCCAGGTTGCGCAGGATCGACGTTTTCCCCATGCGCCGGTGACCAAAGATCACCACCGACGGCGGGTTGGCGCTGCCGTACCAGAGTTCTTCAAGCCGGCGCAACACATCGTCGCGCCCTACCAGTCTATTTCCGGGCGCCGGATCGCCGATGATATAGGGGTTGCGCACCGGCTGCGTCGGCGTCGCCTGCCCAACCTCGGCGGTTGTATGGAGCAACAGGTCGCGCCAGGTTGTGGCAATCGCGCGCACCAGTTCCCGTTCCGCCCGTGGGATCTGCTCGATTCCGGTCAGTATCTCGTTGACCGCCGCCAGCGCCCGGTTCAGCGCCTGCGAACGCACCATCCGCGACACGCTCGTCTGCACCGTGTGCGCCTCCTGCGCCGCCCGCCGCAGGCGCTCGAGTGTGGTCCACGTCTCGCGCTGCGCCGGTGGATCGCCGACCGGCGGTTGCATGGCGGTCAGGAATGATTCATCTCCGCCCAGTGCTGCCAGATCACCGAACCTGTTGCACCGTCTCGCTCTTGCCAGCGCGCTGGCCAGCCGGTAACACGCTTCGCCGCCCGGCAGATCGCGGCGGAGCGCGGTTATTTCAGCGGCAATCGTATCGGTGTTGTCCTTCACCGCCGCACTATCGCGACTCTCGCTCAGCGCCCGCAGTTCCGGTCGCGCGTCCAGTTCCATCTCCAGCAGACGCAGGAAGTCGGCGGCGACGGTCGCGGCTTCGGCGCGGGACGCTGGATCGGCGCGGTGCAGTTGCGCCGCCCACAATGCAGCCATGCGCGCCGGATCGGGTTGCCCCCGCCGGGCGAGCAGCCGGGACAGCAGTTCAACGACCTCCGGTTGGGTCAAAAAGTGCTGATCGAACAGCGCGGCAGCCCATGCCGGATGTTGCTGCGTGAAATCGCTACAGGCGCGAGCCAGCGCGATCTGAAATCCACGCCGTTCGGGATCGATGCGCAGAACCGCGCGCACCCGTTCGGTCAGACCGCGCTCCTGGAGCAGGAGGTTGAATACGGCTTCAGCGACGGCAGCGAAGAGCGTGTCGAACATGCAACGACCTTCTGATCAATTGCTGTGATGGCACGGATGCGCCGTATGCGCATGCATAGAATCTGCCACAAAAAGGTCATGTCACGTGCGTGCTCACATCCCTCCTGGGAGCGCAGGCATCGTGCCCGCGTAACGAAGATTGAGAAATAAATCCGGTATGCTCCTCTTGCCGTGGGGCTGAGGCCCTCGGCTATGGAATGCGAAGCCCGCCTGCGCGGGCTACACCGGATTATGTATTCAAAGACCATAACGCGACGAGGGCGGGCCACCCGCGCTCCCAGGGGCGTGTGTTACCCTCACATGGGCAGGTTTTTCAGGAAAACCCTGCGTTCCTCCTCTCGTTTTGGTTGTCCTGACGCCCAACCTCCCCCTTCTCCCCGTGTGGGTTGAAAAGGGGGGGGATTTAGGGCGATTTCAGGCATTGGGACGGGTCATCGACATGCATGGTGATGCTGTCGCCGCTGCGCGCGCGGCGGCGCTGGCCGCCGCCGTCGTCGCCGACGGCGGCGACCCCGCCGTCATCGGCGTCGCCGCCGAACGGTGACGGCGGGGCGGCGCGGACGACGGGACGGGCGCGCCCGTCCCGCCGTTCCGCCGCCGCCGCCCCGTGCATCGCCCGCTGCGTCGCTCCCGGCATCGTCCCCGCCGCCGTCGCCGGCGCCGCGCCCGCCGCGTCGCTCCCGGCATCGTCGCCGCCGCCCGCCGCGCCGCTCCCGGCATCGTCGCCGCTGCCGCCGCATCCGCCGCCGCTGCGCTATCCTGGGAACGAACGCGGCATCCGCCGCGCCATATCCGTCGCTCCCCGCAGGGGGGGAGCATGCGTCCTCCCGCCGCAGGGCGGGAGGGGAGGATCAAATGGAAAACATCAACGCCCACGCCCCCGCGATCAGCGGGGTCATCCTCCCGATCCGGGGAGACCTTCTGGTCTTCCACCGGATCGGGATCGCCGCACTGACGCCGGCGGCGCGCCGCGCCGCCGTGCGTCTGGCGCAGGTCTGGCCGGAGCTGCCCGGCCCGCCGCACCTGCCAGGCGTCGGCGGCGGCGTCATCCGCCGAGAGAGCGGGTTCCTGGACGTGGCGCTGCCGCTCCAGGACCTGACGCCGCCCGACGCGGCGGGTGCGGCGAATGCGGCGGGGAGCGGCGGCGCCGCTCCCCGCACGATCCGCCAGCTGGCGGGCGATCTCCTGCTTGCGGAGGTCGTCCGCCACGAGGGAGGCGCGTGGATCACTCCGCCCACGTTTCCGACGTGGGTGGAGCTCCACTACGGCCGGGCGGACCTGCGCACCGTTGCGGCGCGCGGGCTGCCGTTCCTGCCGGCGACGCCCGGCCTCGATGACGCGGAAGCGGCGGCGATGGCCGACCGCTACCCGACGAGCGTCTGGCAGACGCTCGTCGCCCACTGGGGCGTCATCATCAGCGACGAGGACGTCCGTGCGGCGCCGCCGCACGTCGTCCTCGGCAAACTCGGCGCGGCCGCCGCGATCATGCGGCTGCCGGTCGTCGATCTCCGCGCGATCGCGGCGCTGGCGACGTGGCTGGCCCTCTACGGGCTGGCGCTCAGCGCCGCGCGCGACGCGGCATAATCAGGATGACGGCGCGCGCGCGGGCGCGCCGCGTGATCGTGACCACCGGCGGGCGCCGCGCCGCCCGCCAGAGGAGGAAGATGAGGTGAGCCACATTACGACGGTGAGCCTGGAGATCAAGGATTTCCAGG
>Ga0308415_1001392_pt1 | contig 10374 bp, 11 predicted proteins | sample HotsprSampleOS55_FD_203465 | JGI IMG/M metagenome (GOLD analysis project Ga0308415, IMG submission 203465) | Hot spring phototrophic mat microbial communities from Octopus Spring, Yellowstone National Park, Wyoming, United States - 20090730_OS55 ... | reverse complement strand
TGGAGCGTCTGAAAGGTCTTGCGTGCGTTCACAATCGGCATCGGGCACTGCAGCCCGCGCGCGTCCACTTCCACATCGTATTTGATTTCCATCGCTTCCATACCTCCTGTCATTTGAGATAGGAGACCCCTGCGCACTTTTGGGTCTCTACTTCGTTAGAGGCTTTGAGGGGCGGAAAGGATTCATGCCGCCTGTCAGGTATCCTTCCAGCGGCATGGTGGAGCGGGTACGGTTGGGCGAGGGGCAGCCGCTGTTGATTCGCGAGGCGCAGGTGCGCGAGGCGCTGACGATGCCGCGCGCACTCGAGGCGTTAGAGGCGGCGTTTCGCGACTGGGCGCACGGTCGGGCGACGAATCAGCCGCGCCAGCGCATACAGACCCCGCAGGGCACGCTCCACCTGATGGGCGCGGCGTGGCACAGCAGAGGCTACATCGGCTACAAGGCTTACTTTTCGTTCCCGACGGGCACACGCTTCCATGTCGTGCTGGCGTCGGCGCACACGGGCGAGGTGCTTGCCCTCATCGAGGCGGACTGGCTGGGTCGGATACGCACGGGCGCGGCGTCTGGACTGGCGACGAAGTACCTCGCACGGGAGGAAGCAACGACCGTCGCCCTGCTGGGCGCAGGCGCGCAGGCAGAGACGCAACTGCAAGCAATCCGCACCGTGCGCCCCATCCAGCGCGCTTTCGTGTTTAGTCGCACGCCCGACACACGCGTCGCCTTCGCGGAACGAATGACAGTGCAGTTGGGCATCCCTGTCCACCCTGTAGAGAGCGTGGAGCAGGCGGTCGCCGAAGCCGATGTGATTTGCACGATTACAAGCGCGCGGGAACCGATTTTGCAAGGCGCGCTGCTAAAGCCTGGCATGCATATCAATGCGGCAGGCGCGAACTCGCTGGCGCGACGCGAACTGGACACCTTCGCCGTCGGGCGGTGCGAGCGAATCTTCGTCGATGACCCCGCACAGGCGCGTATAGAAGCCGCTGAACTGGTCGTGCCCATCGAACTGCGCAAACTGAGTTGGGAGCGCGTCTACCCGCTGGCGCATCTCGTGGGCGGGCTGCTGCCCCCGCGCCAGTCGTCCGAAGAGATTACGCTGTTCAAATCGTTGGGAATCGCGCTGGAGGATGTCGCGGCGGCGGCAGTCGTGTACGAAGCGCTGGGCGGCTGAACTTCAGCAAAACTGGCGCGTCTATCAAGAGTGAAACCTGCGCCAGCGACGCTGTGTAGGCTATAATAGGCGTACAGGGGGCAACTATGCAGGAACGCAAGGAGCAAGGCGCGCCGTTATGCGAGCGCGCAGCAGGTGAGTTCTGGGCAGCGGAGATGTCGCGTCGGCAGTTCCTCCGCGCAGGCTTGACGCTGGTCGCCGTCGGGCTTGCCGCGCCGCCATGGCTGGCGCACATCGCACACGCCGACGCCCAAAAACTGCGCCAAGGCGAAAAATTGCCCAACGACCATATCCTCGTGGTGCTGCAACTCACAGGCGGCAACGATGGGCTGAACACAGTCATCCCTTACCGCGAGGAACTCTACTATCGCGCCCGCCCCACACTGGCGATTCCTGAATCGCAGGTCGTGCTGCTGGACGACCGACTGGGGCTCCACCCCGCGCTCGCGCCGCTGAAACCGTTGTACGACGCGCACGCGCTTGCCATCCTACAAAATGTCGGCTACCCGAACCCGAATCGCTCACACTTCCGCTCGATGGAGATTTGGCAGACCGCCGACCCCGACGGCTACGGTCGGTACGGGTGGCTGGGCAAGTATCTGGACACGCTGACCGATGCCGCCGCGAACCCCGTGATGGCAATCAGTTTCACGCAAGAGTTGCCTCTCGCGCTGCACGGCAAGAAGGCGCAAGTGCCCTGCTTTGCGAGCCTTGCCGACCTGCAGGTGATGGCGCGCGACCCCGACTTGGAGCGCACTCTCAAAAGCCTCGCCGAATCGGACGAGCGCAAGATGGACAGCCCCGCAACCGTCGTGCGCCAGTCCACGCGCACGGCGTTGGAAGCACTGGAGTACCTGCGCGAGCGCGTGCGGGGGTATCGGTCGCAAGCGCAGTACGGCAACGACCCCTTCGCGCGCGGGCTGCAGCAAGCGGCGCAGATTACCGCCACCTCGCCCCACACGCGCATACTCTATGTCTCGGTGAACGGGTTCGACACGCACGCAGGACAAGCAACGACGCACCAACGACTGCTTGGTCAATTCGCTGAAGCCGTGCGCGCCTTCTACAGCGAGTTGCAGGCGATGGGCAAGGCGGAGAAGGTGCTTCTGATGGTCTTCTCCGAGTTCGGCAGGCGGGTGCAGGAGAATGGCAGTCTGGGCACGGATCACGGCGCGGCGGCGCCGATGTTCCTTATCGGCGGGCGCGTCAAGGGCGGGCTACACGGCGACCCGCCCGACCTGCGCAACCTGGACGGCAATAACGACCTGCGCATGCAACTCGACTTTCGGCGCGTGTACGCAACCGTGCTGGAGTGGCTCGGCGGCGACCCCGAAGCCGTGCTGGGCAAAGGCTTCACGCCCGTAAAAGTGGTGGGATAGACCGCCTACAGCGGAACCCGAACCGCGCGCCTCTGGTATAATAAAGCGTGGAGGGTAGCGCGTATGCTCAACATGTTGAAAACAGGTCTATTGCTCACAGGGCTGACTCTGATACTCATCTGGATAGGCAACCTAATCGGTGGTCAGGTGGGGATTATCGTCGCGCTGGTGTTTGCGGCGATTATGAATCTCGGCTCCTACTGGTTCAGCGACCGCTTGGTGATTGCAATGTCGGGTGCGCAGCCGCTCTCGGAGCAGGAGGCGCCCCAGCTGTACCAGATGCTACGCGAGATGACGCACCGCGCGAACATGCCGATGCCCCGCCTGTACCTGATTCCTGAGATGCAACCGAATGCGTTCGCGACGGGGCGCGACCCGCAACACGGCGTGGTCGCCGTCACGCAGGGCTTGCTGCAGATGATGAACTATGAGGAAGTGAAGGGCGTGATTGCCCACGAGCTGGCGCACATCAAGAACCGCGACACGCTGATTATGGCGATTGCCGCGACGATTGCGGGCGCGATTTCCGCGCTGGCGCATATGTTCTACTATGCGACGATCTTCTTCGGCAGCCGCGACGAGCGGGGCAACCCGCTGGCGGCGCTGGCGTTGGTGATTCTCGCGCCGATTGCCGCGATGATTGTGCAGTTAGCCATCTCCCGCGCCCGCGAGTACGAGGCGGACAAGGTCGGCGCAGAGATTGCGGGCACGCCCGTTGGACTGGCGTCCGCCCTGCGTAAGCTGGAGGCGGCGGCACATCGCATTCCGAACGAGCATGCACAGCCCGCGACCGCGCACATGTATATCGTGAACCCGCTCAGCGGCGGCGGGCTGATGGCGCTGTTTAGCACGCACCCGCCCGTCGCCGAGCGCGTGCGCCGATTGGAAGCGATGGCGCGAGGAGTGCGCATGGCATGAACACCCTGCGCGACCAAGTGTGGGAAATCCTACACGATGTGTACGACCCCGAGATCCCGCTCAACATCGCGGATCTCGGGCTTATCTACGATTTGCGGGTCTCCGACACAGGCGAGGTCTCGATTCTGATGACGCTGACCTCGCCGGGCTGTCCTGTGGGCGATATGCTCGCCGAAGAAATCCGCGACCGCGCGATGAGCATACCAGGCGTGACAGATGTGCAGGTGGAGTTCACCTTCGACCCGCTCTGGACGCCCGAACGCATCTCGGAAGAGGGACGCCAGATGCTACAGGCGTTCGGGTTCCCTGTGTGAACGATGCCTTCCCCCCTTTGTCAAGGGAGAGGGGTCAGGGTAAGGGGGTCGGGATGGCAACGAAAAAAGAGCGAGGCGGAGTCATAGAACAAGAGGCAGCCGAAAGGTTGCTGCGCTGCTACTTGGACGAGCGTGGGTGGCGGTACGAGTGGGAACGCCGCGAATTCGGGGGCAAGAAGCCTGATGCAGTTATCCTATCCGAAGCGGGCGACCCGATAGCCGCCGTCGACGCGACCATCGTCATCGAGCAGGCGGATGTGCAGGCGGCTATAGTCGCTGCGCGTAAAGGGGTGGACGCACTGCCGATAGAGCCAACGCGCTCGCAGCTTTGTGAGGCAATCTCGCGCGCAATCGCTCGCAAGGCGGAGCGGGCGTCCCCTGTAGCGGCGGCGGGGCTGCCCTACCTCATCGCCGCACACATTTCAGGATGCCCCTCGATGGAGCGCATCGCCCACTTGGTTATTGACGCGCTGATGCGCGCCCCAGCAATCAGCGCGTTCGGAATCTTGCGGGAACTGGATGCGACTGTGGTCAATAAATACATCGAGTTTGCAGGGCAGCATACTTGGAGTCCGCCTCCACCGACGCCGACGCTTACTGTGATGGAGCTCCTACTGAACCCTTGCGCGCGGGTCGCTTGGCAAGAGGGGTTATGGGGCGACACTGATCAAGTGTGGGGCTGGGTGGAAGACCTGCAGAAGCTCCAAATGGTTCACGACGGTCGATGGTGGGGTCTATACCGACTCTTCAGACTCGCGGGTTCAGTATCCGCTCCAATCAAGGAAGGTGTGAGAATGTCACGGAGTGAGAACTTCTATGAGGAGCGCGAATGGTAGTCGGCGGCGGATACTGATCGACACGGATGTTCTCGTAGCATTTGTCAATGAGCAGAACCCCGAACACGAAGCTGTGAGGGCGCAGTTGCTTGCGCTCCAGGCAGCAGGGCACGAGCTGATTATCGCGCCACAGTGTCTGTACGAATTCTGGGTCGTAGCCACGCGCCCTGCAGAGAACAACGGTCTTGGAAAGCCCCCTTCAGAGGCAAACGAGTTGCTTGAGCAAGTGCGGGAAGCCTTCTCTCTGTACGAAGACCCACCTGGCATCGTTGACGAGTGGCAACGGCTGTGCGTAGCGTATCAGATCGTCGGCAAGCGCGCACACGACGCACGCCTGGTCGCCTACATGCAGGGGCACGCAATTGCCGAGTTGCTAACGCTGAACAGGGAGGACTTTCGGCGCTTTGACGGGAACGAAATTCGCCTGCTTTAAGCGTTGTTTCCATCGATAGGAGGCTCTAATCAGCGGGGCACAGTGCGCCCGTGCGTGACGCCGCTGGTGATGTGAAAGTACCCCGATCAGGTGGAGTGGGGGCAACTTCCCTATCCCCACAGCAGCTCCATCAGCACAGGCTCGTACTTGCGGCGCAAGGTCGCGTTCGCGTAGCCAATCCAGCCGACGGGCGCGCGGATGTCCAACGGCGCGCGCAGCGGCTCGCCATGCAGATCCGTAATCTGCACGCCCAGTTCCTGCGCGATTAACGCCGTGCAGATGTCATACGGATGGCAGGTCAGCGGCGCGACCTCCAGCCCCATCCGCGCGAACGCCCACGGGCGAATGTCCGCAATCAGCCGATCGCGCCCGCTCATTAGCTCGAACAGCTGCCCGCCCGTAGAGGCGTATTGGTCCTCGAACACCAGCGGATTAACGCTTTCGCCCAGCGTGCGCGCCCAGAATTCCGACTCCAGCGCCGCAATCGCGCGTTTGCCTTCGGGGAACGGCTTGACGAAGGAGGCGAAGCCGTGTTCGAGGCTCTCGGCGCGGCTGGGGACGAGGGGCGCGGGCTGAATTTCGCCCGTCAGCATATTGTGCAGCTCGGCGTGCGTTCCCTGCCCGCGCACCGCCCACAGATGATACGCCAAGTAGCAGCGCGTGGTGGGCAGCTCGGTCTGCATCGCCAGCAGCACATGCTCCAGCGTCGTCTCGCGCCCGAAGTTGGGCGCAATCGCGCTCAGCAGCCACGCGCTGCGCTTGTCGTACATCAGCGGGCGCGTGCCGTCGATAGGGTCAACAATCAGCAGAAACTCCGCCTCACGGGTGGGCGTCCCCTCAGGCAGGGGGTACCAGTCGTCGTCGCTAATCCCCTCCGCAATCAGCACGAACGGCGACTCCTGCGCCCACTCGCGACAAAGGTCGATGAGCAACCTTTCGAGGTGCGCGTCGATGGCGTATTGCGTGTCGCCTCCAGCATCGTGGCTCACCTGCGCCAGCACCGCGGGATTCTGCGCCCGCATATGGCGGTAGAGGTGATCGCGCAAACGAAGGTGCAACTGACGCAGGCGATTGAGGTAGAAGCTCATCTCGCGGCTCAGCAACAGGCTCATGGCAGTGGGATTTTACCCTAAGCATGGGGTATACTATGGCTAAGATGATAGAGTACCCAAGCAGTCGAGATATTGTTCGGATTGACGGCTCCTATGGTGAAGGCGGCGGGCAGATATTGAGGACAGCGTTAGCCCTCTCGATGATTACGGGTCAACCTGTGGAGTTTTTCAATCTGCGCGTTAGACGACCGAACCCAGGTTTGCAGCCGCAGCATCTGACCGCTATCCATGCAGCCGCCACAATCAGCAACGCTCGCGTCGAGGGTGCGATGATTGGCTCTACGGAGCTGCGCTTCGAGCCGAACGAGGTTGTCGGCGGCGAGTTCCTGTTCGACATCGAGGACATTTCGGGGCAAGGCTCCGCAGGCGCGGTGATGCTGGTGGCGCAGACGGTGCTGCTGCCCCTCGCGATTAAAGGGCAATCGGCGAAGATTACGATTCTGGGCGGCACGCATGTAGGCTGGAGTCCGGGCACGGACTACATCGAGTATGTGTACCTGCCTGCGCTGCGCCACTTTGGGGTCGAGGCGCGCGTGGAGACGCTGGAGGGCGGTTTCTACCCGCGTGGCGGCGGGCGCGCCGTCGTGTATGTGGAGCCTGCGCAACTGCCGCTCAAGCCCATCGATTGGCGCGAACGCGGCAAGCTCAAAGCAGTACGGCTCATCTTCACGCTGTCGAACCTGCCTGAAAACATCCTGCGGCGGGGCGATCAGGCGGCGGAGACGCTCGTGGGACTGATTGGCTTGCGTCCTGAGTTCGTGCATCGGGTGCTGCCCTCGCGCGGGTTCGGGCTGTCCGTTACGCTCACAGCCGAAGCGGAACATGGCTACGCGGGCTTCATTCGCCTGGGACGGCGCGGCGTCGCCATCGAGCAGGTCGTCGAAGAGGCGTGGGAGGAGTTCACCAAATGGGCAAAAACCCGCGCAGCAGTGGACTACTTCCTAGCTGACCAGCTGATATTGCCCGCGCTGTTCGCCAGCGGTCCCAGCGCGTGGACGACCCACCGCGCCACCAGCCACCTGCGCACGCTGCTGTGGCTTGTGCCCCAACTCGTGCGCACGGGCGTGGAACTGACCCAGCAGACCGACGGCAACAGCCTCGTGCGCATCATTCCTGGCGAGGACGCCATCAGTCTCATCGGCAACGGCAAAGCGTCAGACATCTACGAAGACGCGGAGTCGCCAGCGTTCTGAGTCGTGTTCCAGGCGCAGCCCGTGATAGGTCACCGACTTCACAGGCGCGCCGTCCCACTCCAACTGCTGCGGATCGATGGAGCAGTAGTACGCCTGCGCCTTCAGATGCCGACGCCCGTCTGTCTCGCGCACCTCGATGCCCTCATACCTGCTGAACAGCCGATGATGCACCTCGAAGTGATACAACAACTCGTTCAGCCACTTGACCAGCAGCATCTCTAAGTCGGGGGCGTGCAATTCGATAGCGACCTGCTCGGTCGGTGGGTATCGGTCGGGGTCAATCATCAGCCGAAACAGTCCGCGCGCGGCGGTCTCGAACAAATCAGGCAGGCTCTCCGCCTCCACCGCCAAGCCCTTGTCCGCCGTATGCTCCAGAATCTGATATTTTCCCATCGACCACGAAGAAGTATACCGCAGGCAGGTCTCCGATGCCATACGGCGTGGAGTGGTCGTGGCAACGGGTAAGGCTGGAGGGTCAGTCCCTTTGTTAGGGAGTATAGTTCCGTGCTGTTCGGAGACCGCCCTAAAATTGATGCCAATGCCCCCGAATTTGTGAGGGCGTTGGGTATACTTTGCGCGATGGGCGCTGTGCGACAGGGAGGTTGGCTTGCGGCGCTGCTGGTCGTACTGGGGCTGTGCTTGCCGTTGGGAGCGCAGCAAGATAAGGCGCAGCAACGCCAGCAGTTGCAACGCGAGCTGCAGTCACTGCAAGGGGAGATAGGCAAGCTGCGCGGCGCAATTGACCAGAAGCGACGCGAGGAGCGCAAGGTGCGGCGCGACCTCGCCGAGCTGGACGCGCAAATCACGCGCGTGTCGGCGCGCCTGCGCGAGACGCGCGACCGCCTCGCCCGCGCCCGTAAGGAGCAGGCGGCGCTGGCAAAGCAACTGGAGATTCTGACCCAACGCCTGCGCCGTCGCGAGAGCCTGCTGGCGCAACGGCTCCGCGCCGCCTATAAGTATCGCAGCGTGTCGTATCTGAGCCTGCTCACGAACGCCCGCAACCTCAGCGAGCTGAATAGCCGCAGCTATGTATTGCGTCAGATCGTCAAGACCGACCGCGAGTTGCTGGAGCAGGTGCGCGCCGACCAGCAGGCGGTCGCCCAGGCGAAAGCCAAGATGGACGCGCTCGTGCGCCGAATCGACGCGCTTGTAGCCGACCTGCGCCAGCAGCAGGCAGAACTCACCGATGCGCAGGACGAGAAGCAGGCGCTGCTACGAGACATCGCCCGCGAGCGCGCTCTCTACGAACGGCAACTGGCAGAGCTGGAGGCGGAGTCGCGTGCGATTGCCCGCCGCCTGCGCGCCTTGATGGAGACGCCCAAAGGGCGCGCCCGCGCCGATACGCCCTGGTCGGGACGCTTCATCCGCCCCGTGGAAGGGCGAATCACTTCGGGCTACGGAATGCGCGTACATCCCATCTTCAAGGTGCGCAAGATGCACACGGGCATCGACATCGCCGCGCCGACAGGCACGCCCATCCACGCCGCCGATTCGGGCGTGGTGGTCGAAGCGGGCTACATTCGCGGCTACGGCTACACGGTGATTATCGATCACGGCGGCGGCGTAGCGACCCTGTACGCGCACTGCTCGGCAATCCTTGTCGCAGTTGGGCAAGAGGTCAAACAAGGTCAGATTATCGCCCGCGTCGGCAGCACGGGCTACTCCACAGGACCCCACCTGCACTTCGAGGTGCGCATCAACGGCGAACCCGTGAATCCGCTCAGCTACGGACTGTAGCCGATAGGAAAATTTGCCCCGAAGTCTTATATAGCCTCGTATGGAAGCAAACATCTTTACGAATGTTGTGCTGCCCGTTGCGCTGGCGGTGATTATGCTGGGCTTGGGGCTGACGCTGACGCGCTACGACTTTTTGCGCGTGGTGATTTTCCCGAAGGCGTTCGTGATTGGGCTGACCTGCCAGATGGTGTTGCTACCGCTGGCAGGATTCGTGATTGCGAAACTGTTCCCGATGGAGCCACAGTTGGCGGTCGGGGTAATGATACTTGCCCTGTGCCCTGCGGGCGCGACGGCGAACCTGATTACCTACCTTGCGCGGGGCGATGTCGCGCTGGGGATTACTCTGACCGCATTCAACAGCATTATTATCATCATCACAACGCCGATTCTGATTAACTTGTCGCTGGCGCACTTTCTGGGCGAGACGCAGGAGATTCGGCTACCCGTGCTGCGCACGATTATCCAGGTGGGCGCGATTATTCTCATCCCCGTCTCCATCGGGATGTTTATTCGGGCGCGGAAACCCAAGTTCGCGTTTGCGGCGGAACGCCCCGTGCGCTATTTGTCGATGGTGTTTATCGTGGTGGCGGTGTTGGGCGCGGTATTGCAAGAGGCGGAGAACCTGCCGTCGCACTTTCGGCAGGCGGGCATATCGATGCTCGTGCTGAATGTGCTGACGATGTGGATGGGCTACAATGTGGCGCGCCTGTTCCGCCTACCGCTCAAGCAGGCGATTGCGATTGCCATCGAGGGCGGCATCCAGAACGGCACGCTCGCGATATTTATTGCCAGCACGATTCTGAAGCAGCCTGTGATGTCTATCCCTGCGGCGGTCTACAGCCTGATTATGTTCGCGACGGGCGCGTTTATGATCTACTACTTCGGGCGTCGGGTGCAGGCGACCGCGTCTGAGGCAGCGTCTTAGCCGCCCCAGCGCGGGTCGTCAAACCGCTGGATTTCAATCAGGTAGCCGTTTGGGTCGCGGGCGAACAGATGGTAAATCTGATACCGCTCGTTGTAGGCGGGCGGCTTGGTGATTTCGACGCCGTGCGCCTGCAGGTGGGTGTGCCATTCGTCGACGGCATGGGTGACCAGCGTGAGGATAACGCGCTCGGCGGGCTGGGGCGTCTCGGCGCGACGGCAGAAACCCAGATAGCCCGCCCCTGCGACCTGGTAGATGCAACAATCCACCTGCTCCAGCACGCAGGACAGCCCCAGCACCTGCTCGTAGAACTGGCGGGTCGCTTCCCAGTTCGGCGCGGGCAGAAACGCGATAAACTC
>Ga0308415_1001389_pt1 | contig 10382 bp, 8 predicted proteins | sample HotsprSampleOS55_FD_203465 | JGI IMG/M metagenome (GOLD analysis project Ga0308415, IMG submission 203465) | Hot spring phototrophic mat microbial communities from Octopus Spring, Yellowstone National Park, Wyoming, United States - 20090730_OS55 ... | reverse complement strand
AGGATTGACATAATCTCCCCCAACAACACTTCCGGTGAGGAAAAGGCACGCAGATCGAAACACCATATTCTTCTTGCCGAGCCCCGTGTGCCCGCAAAACTTCCCATTTCGTTGGCAGGCAGGGTACTGGCGAAGGAATCCGAATTTCCCCCCGGAAAACGACTGACATCCTCCAAACTCCGGGAGACCTGGCCCGCAAAACCTCCATCTTCCTTGGATTCTGGTCGATCCTCCATGTGCCAAGATGAGGTATGCATCCACTCCCCGGAAACTGCATGGGCTTGAAGGACCCAATAAGCTGCCCGCGGATAAAGACAGCATAAAAGAATGAGATCTCCGAGCTCCTCACGCAGCTCCCGCCAGGTGGGACTGGTGACAGGTAAATCATACAGGTGGGGAATAACGCGTAATTCGACCCCGAGGGCCGACCAAGAGACCTCGCGAAGGCCCTTTTCCAAGACACTGACCTGCGAGTCAAACGCCCGTGACCTGGAAAAAACAATTACCGTTGGACTTGTCACGATACTTTTCTCCCTGCAGGAAGCCCCGTCCCCTCTACCCATCTAACAACCAACCTACACCCGGGGAACAAGGTGTTCTGTCACCGGCCCTACTTCCCATCCCAGCAGGAATGCCCGAGCTCGGTCCGACAATAGCCCTCCTTTGCGTCCGATGAGGGGGGCAAGCAAGTACTGACCGCCAGTCCTCAAAATACCTTGAACTTGAATCCGAACACTCGGAAAGCAGTTTTTCATCACCTCGTCCTAAAAGCCGGTACTCCTCCGCCAAAGATTCCCCTTTGGAGGAAATGACGGTTCTCGTTCAAAAGGGATCTTATAGTCCGGCTACTTACCCCTTCGGGACCACCTTGACACCTCCAACCCACGAAGGAAATCGGAAAAAAACCTTGGGGAGCAATTCCGAGGATCCACGTCTTCCACTTTTCCACAAATTAAGTCACTCCCGTCCAATAGCCTTCTTTCCCTGTGAGGAGTAGCAACTTAAGCTGGGGTGGTCCCGCCACCCTCCCCCACCAACTGGTCAAACTTGTGACGTGTACCTACCTGCACTATTTGAGTGTACCAACCTGAACTATTTGACTGAGCCACAACCCCAAAATACCCCCCATCCGCTTTTTAGAATCCCGAGAGAACACCTCACGGAATAAAGGAGATTTGCGGGGTTAAGCTCTCCACGAATCGTGCCAGAAGGTCTGCCGCCCGATCCAAATCTTCAAGCGAGACTGTCTCTACCGGGGAATGCATGTATCGGTTGGGGATACTCACCAATCCTGTAGCCACCCCGCCACGGGAGACCTGAATGGGATTGAGATCCGTGGGGGTGATTCTTCCCGATGCTCCCAACTGATAGGGGATTTTGTGCTCTTGAGCGGTTCTGAGAAGCAATTCCACAACGCGAGGATTCATATTTGGGCCGCGGTAGATCACCGGACCCTTTCCAAGAGCAATATCGCCTTCCTCCTTTTTCTCAACAGCGGGGCAATCGGTGGCATGGGTGACATCGACCGCGACGGCCACTTCCGGGTCGATCCGATAAGCACTCGTTTTGGCCCCGCGAAGTCCCACCTCCTCCTGCACAGTAGAAACGGCATAAACTGCCCAAGATAGCTTTGTCGGATCCACCCGCCGCAACGCCTCCACTACCACCCACATCCCACATTTGTCGTCCATTGCCGGAGAGGCGATCCGGTTATTAGCCAGGGGGTGAATTTTCAGCTCGAGAGTGACCGGATCCCCGATTCGCACAAGTCTTTCCGCTTCTGCTTTGTTCGCAGCCCCAATATCTAGCCATAAATCTTTCATCTTGGGAACCTGCTTACGTTCTTCCTCGGTCAGTAGGTGAATAGGTTTTCGACCTAGGACTCCATAGACTGGCCCGTTTTGAGTCCAAATGCACATCCGCTGCCCAACCAATACGATCGGATCCCAACCACCAATGGATTGCACGTAGATGAACCCTTGGTCGTCGATATGGTTCACGATCAGGCCAATTTGATCACAATGGCCTGCAAGCATTATCTTCCGAGGAGCATCGGGATTGCGGCAAATGTAAAGATTGCCGTGAACGTCGGCCGTCACTTGGTCCGCAAAGTCGGCCACATAACGCCTCACAACCTCTTGTATCCGCGATTCGTATCCGGAAGGACTCGGCGTCTGAAGAACCTCTTCCAAAAAAGCCTTCGCTCTTTCCTCCATTGCAACCTCCCAATGTTGGTTCGGTTCTCGGTGCAAACTCCTAACCGGCAAACTCACCCAACTCCCGAAGATTTTACAAACTTCCGGCACAGGATTAGGAGCAACCCCCGCCCACCCGAAAAACCACAAGCCACTGATCGATCCCGGCAAATCCCAGAAACACTAACGAACTTCCGCTTGGAAACCGGATTTACAATTGGTGGTTTCGCAAACCTTTAAAATCGGTGGTTTTCCAGATATGAATAGCTCCGAAGCTCACAAAGCGGAGATGTTCTCTCAGCAAATTCAGGCCTTAGCTATTTTCTAGAAAGTGTTGCCACCGGCCTCTGAAAGTTTTACCGGCCTGCGGAGTTATTATGAGGAACTCACTCACGGTCTCCGTGCAAGCCCGCTCCGAGGCCTGCCCCAAGTTCGGCCGTTCAAGAGGCCCTCGCTATGTCGGGAAGTAAAAGCATTAAGCAAAACTTTAGAGACTGCACTCCAGATTTCCCCACTCCGCCCGGACCACCCTCCCACTTCCCCCGAGAGAATCCAAAGCTTCCCGATAAAGTCCAAAGTTTTAGGAACCAACACCCGGTGCCAGTTTTTATGCTCACGGGACCGTTCGAGCTTAAATCCTCGCCCCGATCTCCCGCTTATGCAAACGCTCATCGCGCAACCCTGCAGCAGCTAGGAGAAAACTCAAAGTCTTCCCACCTGGACGGAACGCCCGTGGGAGATCCCTCCAACAAGGCCGGTCCCTTTAGATTTTACCAGGCCAACGCTTCCGACACCTTTTACTCCCCCTCGTGATTCAAAGTCGTCAACCTGCTCGACATTAAGCTTCCTCTTAGGTTGGGTGTTTTCGACCATTCGTCGGGGCAGAACTTTTCGTTGCCCAAACGGTTTCGAAACGACTTGGCCCCCTGTCCTCGAACTTGCCTCAGCTTGGGCCTTCCAGGAGACGAAGTGTGATGGCTCGGATCCCCCACCGTATGATCTCGGGCGGGAGCCATTCCCCGGGAAAAGCAACCTCATATGATTGGAAAGTACCGTCACAAGTGATTGGAAAGTACCGTGACAAGATTGGGATGTAGAACCCCTCGGGAGGAAAATTTATCAGGTGCCGGTAAACGCCTCTCTCTAACTTCTCCAACTTGTTAATCTCAACATCCTACATTACTGAGATCCAAAAAATCGCGGGGAATCCTGCCGAGTGCTTCTTGCCACTTCTCGTTAGGCCCCATACCTGGCCCGGGCCGGCTTGGAGAATCGGTTACCGCCTTCAAGGAGACCTCATTGCCCCGAGCTCACGAGTTCCGCCGAGGAAGTCACAGCATTTCCCCGAAACCCCGAAAACCGCTAATTGCCTAAACCATTAAGGCTTCGTTGGTCATCGTTTGCCATCCGAAATCCTGCGGAAAAGGAATCCCGGGTTTTAAGCGGAAACTCCGGCGAAATCGGAATACCACCCGGAGCACCAGAGCCTTATACCCCATAGAGGGGTGGCCAGCTTCTCAACCCCCCACGCCCTTGGCCAGCGGACTGACGATGGTAGCAACCCCCGGGGAAGCCAACCCCGTGGTTACTTTGCTTAATTTGTGATTGACCCACACTTTGGTTCTGCCACCGATTAAGTGGGAGAGATTAGCCGGGCCACCCACCGCGGTGCATCCTATTGCGAACTTCCGCAACCCAGGCTCCTCAAGCCCCCTTAACTAGCTACCGCTCTGGCAGCCAAGCGGGCGGGAGCAAAGCAGTATCCCGCAATGCAATGAAGATCTTATAATAGACGATCCTTGGAGCCCGGCGACCTGGGGTAGATCCTCAGCTGGCGGATTAATTTTCTGCAGTGCCGCCGGGAGTGGCTTCACAGGTTAACTTTTTGCCCTTGCCCTACGGTCTCGAGCGGCTAGCTCCACGGTAGAGTTCGTAAATCGATGACCCCGGAGGGGATACCGAGGTTGCCCCAGAGGGGATACTGACCTCCGACTTTGCCGATCCAAAAGAAATCATATGACGTGTTAGATTATTCGCCCGCCACAGGGCAAGTTGAGTGGAAAAACAATATCCGCCATTAATGAAGTAGGCCCGGCAAAAAGGCATTTGATCTGGGACAGTTCGGATGAAGCCAGCTCGTGTTGCATTGATTGGTTTTGGGACGGTGGGATCCGGTGTGGCAAAACTGCTTTTGGAGCATCAAGATCGGATCCAACGCCGGACCGGTCGACCGGTCGAATTGTGCCGAATCGTGGATAAAGATCTCCACCGGCCCCGGAATGTTTCGGTTCCTCGGGAGCTCCTTTCCTCAGACGTGGCCCCTGCTATTAACGATCCGAATGTTGACATTATCATCGAACTTATTGGAGGAATCGAACCTGCCCGCACTTTTGTTTTAGATGCCTTGCGTGCCGGCAAAGACCTGGTCACTGCTAACAAGGCATTGCTTGCGGAGCATGCAACGGAACTTTTTGCCGAGGCCCGAAGGTTGGGGAGGGCTATCGCTTTCGAAGCCTCCGTGGCCGGGGGGGTCCCGATCATTGCGGCGTTGTCGCAAAGCTTGGTGGCCAACGAGATCCGCTCCATTCGGGCCATCCTCAATGGAACCACTAATTACATCCTCACCCGAATGGAACAATTGAAACAATCGTACGAAGAAGCCCTGGCAGAAGCCCAGAGACTCGGCTATGCGGAAGCGGATCCTACCCTCGATGTCAGCGGTGCCGATGCCGCTCAAAAGCTTGCGATTTTGGCAGCGTTGGCTTTCGGAGCTCGGGCCGATTGGAAGCAAATCCCTCGTCAAGGGATTAACCTGGTCGAACAGGCCGACTTGCGATATGCCCGCGAACTCGGCTACACCATCAAGCTCATTGCCTCCGCGGAACTGGTGGATGGGCGGTTAGATCTGCGGGTCTGTCCTACCCTTGTTCGCCATCGCAGACCCCTTGCGGAAGTGTGGGGACCTTACAATGCCATTGAAGTGGTGGGGGATGCAGTGGGACGAGTATTTTTCCACGGCCAAGGGGCAGGCCAGATGCCAACGGCCTCGGCCGTGGTCGCCGATGTGATCGATTTGGTCCTCGGTCGGGGAAATATTACTTTCCGTACTCTCCCCGTCGGGGCAGGTAACGGGCCGCCCATTGCTTTGGCAGATCCCGCGATGGCAAAAAGCAGATTTTACCTCCGGCTGAAAGTCGTGGACCGTCCCGGCGTTTTGGCAGAAATTGCCGGAATTCTGGGCCGACTGCAAATTTCCATTGCTTCCGTGATCCAGCACGAGCCGGATCCGCCCCAAGAAGACGGTGTTGTGCCGCTTGTGATTATGACCCACGCGGCCGAGGAAGGTCCCACCGCCCAAGCAATCGAAGCGATCGAAAAACTCGCTGTGGTCCGGGACAAAGTCATTCGGTTTCGCGTGCAGGATTAGGAGCGAAGAACCTGGCCACAGGGCTCAGTAGCTTGCGGACCGGGGTTAATTACACAAAAAGCAGCAAACCCGGATTCCCCAGGGAATGAGTAGCGGAGCCAGAAGGGAGAATCGACATCTGGCCTTGAAAGCCTTCCCCACTCGATGTGGTGGGCATTTCCATGAAGTATGCAATCATTATTCCCGACGGTGCTGCCGACGAACCCCAGGAAACTTTAGGCGGGCTAACACCCCTGGAGGCAGCTCATACACCATACATGGACGCGATTGCCCGGGCAGGAAGCGTCGGTCTGGCTAATCATGTCCCCGGCGAGCTTCCCCCTGGGTCGGATGTGGCTAACCTGAGTTTGCTGGGGTTTAATCCCCGGGAATACTATTGTGGCCGGGCCCCGATAGAGGCTGCCGCTCAAGGGATCCAGTTAGGCGCGGAGGACTGGGCCATCCGCTGCAATCTTGTCACAATCGAAAATCAAATCATGAAGGATTTCACGGCGGGACATATTTCTACGGAGGAAGCTGGGCAACTATTGCAATCCCTGCAAGATGTCATAAGAGATCCGCAATTTGAGTTCCACACGGGTGTCAGTTATCGTAACTTACTCATATTTCGGGGAAAACCTGGAGAGCGGGTATTTTCGACCGACACCCAGACCACCCCGCCTCATGACCTCATGGATAAGCCGGTGGTGGATGACTACCCGAAAGGACCGGGGAGTGATATTCTTGCAAAACTGATGAGTTTTAGTTGGGAGTTGTTCGCGGAGCATCCCGTCAACGTAGCCCGACGAAAAGCAGGCAAACTTCCGGCGACGAACATCTGGCTGTGGGGGCTGGGACAGCGACCGCACCTTCCGAGCTTTCAGGCCCGCTATGGGAAACAAGGTGCCATGATCACTGCGGTGGACCTCCTTCGAGGGTTGGCTGCCCTTTTGGGCCTCCAACGGATCGAAGTGCCTGGGGCCACGGGTTATTTAGACACCAATTACGCCGGCAAGGGTCAGTTTGCCGTGGAAGCCTTAAGAGAGGTTGATTTGGTTTGCGTCCATATCGAAGCCCCCGACGAGGCCTCCCACCAAGGAGACGTGGTCGCCAAAGTAAGGGCTTTGGAAGAGATCGACCGTTGCATTGTCGGGCCTGTGTACGAGGCCCTTCGAAGTTATGGAAGTTATAGGGTGATGGTATCTCCAGACCATCCGACCTTTTTACGCCTAAAAACTCATTGTCACGGGTATGTACCTTGGGCAATCGCGGGTACGGGCGTCAGAACGGATGGAGCCACCACGTATAGCGACCGATCCGCGGCTGCATCGCCGATTAGGTTTGATGAAGGCTGGCATTTGATGGGAACTTTCTTATCTTCTCCGGTATTTCCACCGCCAACCTAGTGGCCCCATTTGGGGCGACCGGCGATGTGATTTGGCCCACTGGGGCAATATCCGAAAGGTCATTCTTTCGGGTCTGATATGAAGTGATCTTGGCCGTGCATCCTTGAACATTCCGATTGGGATCCGAACAATAAGTGCTCACTCCTTGGACGGGCAAAACCACAACCGTTGAATACAAAAAGAAATACTTAAATATCAAAAGAAATAAAAGAACGCGAAGAATATCCAAAGAAATACCAAAGAAATAAAGGAACGCGAAACTCTGGAAAAACAGGAAGACGAAACTCAGGAAACAGGGCCCCACGAAGAAAGCCAAAATTGGGAAAAATCGGGGCAGAACTCTGCATAAACAAACCCCTAATTCGGGAATTGTCCTTTTTGCCGGGGTCTCTCGCAGGATGGCTCCAAAACATCCATTAGAAAATGAAAAGGTAGCAACTTAGGTTGAACGAGAACGGCTGTAATAGACCGGGGAAGGAGAAAGGCTTTAACAGACCGGGAAGTTACGAGTTTTTGGAGAAAGGGAAGGTAAATCGATGCCGATCCTAGTGCAAAAGTTTGGGGGAACGAGTGTCGCGGACGCGAAGAAAATTTTAGCTGCAGCTCGTCGTGCCATTCGAGCTAAGCAAGAAGGGTTTCAGGTGGTCATGGTCGTCAGTGCCATGGGCCATACCACCGATGAGCTGATCGCGTTAGCGAAACAGATTACCGATCAGCCGCCCGGTCGCGAGCTGGATATGCTGCTGGCCACCGGGGAGCAAGTGAGCGTGGCCTTAATGGCGATGGCGATCAACTCCCTGGGGCATGAGGCTATCAGTTTGGCCGGTCCGCAATTGGGAATCATCACCGATAGTACATTCACGAAGGCAAGGATCCGCTCAATTTCGGCGGACCGAATCCGCCTGTTATTGAACGAAGGGAAAATCGTCATCGCGGCAGGGTTCCAAGGCGTGGATCCTGCCTTCAACATTACCACCCTGGGTCGGGGAGGGAGTGATACCACTGCTGTTGCTCTGGCGGCAGCCCTGCAAGCCGATTGTTGCGAAATCTATACAGATGTCGATGGGGTGTACACCACGGATCCCCGAATTGTGCCCGAAGCACGCCAGCTAAAACGAATTAGTTACGACGAAATGCTCGAGTTGGCCAGTGCCGGGGCGGCGGTGATGCACAACCGATCGATTGAGTTCGCCAAGCGATTTGGGGTACCCGTCCACGTTCGAAGTAGCTTCAGCGATAACCCGGGCACATTGATCACCGCCTACCCACAAACGATGAAACGCCCGGTGTGTGGGGCAGCTCTTGCCCGGGACGAAGCCCGGGTTACGGTGCTCGGCGTTCCCGATCGCCCGGGGATGGTCTATGCCATCTTCTCCAAGGTTTCGGCTCGGAACGTCGCCATGGATATGATCGTGCAGAACTTGGCCGCCGACGGCCGAGCCGATGTCTCCTTCACCGTACCCCACAACGAATTGCCGCTAGCTCTCAAGGCAGCCGAGGAGGCTGCTCGCGAACTAGGGGCCCAAGGCACGAGCTACGAAGATGATGTAGCCAAGGTCTCCGTGGTGGGTCTGGGAATGGCCACCCAACCGGGAGTCGCTCAAAAGATGTTTGCTGCCTTGGCGGACCGGGGCATTAACATCGAAATGATTAGCACGAGTCAGATCAAGATCTCGGTCGTGGTCGATCGTCAGCATGGGGTGGAAGCTCTGAGAGCGGTCCATCAAGCTTTTGGCCTCCATGAAGAGTTGCCTGTGGAAGAAATCTCAGACGCCGGCAAACCTCGTCCGCTCCTTACTCAGGAGGTGTTGGAAAGGCTGCAAGGGCTGGAAGACCTTGTGATTGAAGACATTCGCCTGGATAGCACGCAGTCGCGGGTCACCTTAACAGAGATTCCGGACAAGCCCGGATTGGCTGCCAACCTCTTCCAACTAGTGGCAGAGGCCGGGGTAAATGTAGACATGATCGTTCAGAGTACCGGCCGGGATGGGAAAGCCGCCATCACTTTCACCGTCCTTCGGGAAGATCTCGAAAGGTGCCTGCGGGCCAGCCAAACCTTCGCTCAACAGGTTGGCGGAGCACCCCCGGTAGGTTCTTGGAATGTAGCCAAACTGATGGTCATGGGCACCGGCATGCGGAGTCACTCCGACGTTGCCCGACGGAGCTTCAAAGCCTTAGCCGATCGAGGAATCAATGTAGAAATGATCAGCACGAGCGAGGTTTGCCTCAACATTGTGGTCGACGGCGCCCGCGGCCAAGAAGCTTTGGAAGCGTTGGAAAAAGAATTTACGGACGTCCGACTATAAGAAGCCAAAAGAAGGGAGTCCCACGAACCCGCAGGTCTTTGCCGGGGAGTTCACACCTGGTCGCGGAGAGCCATTTCCAACACTTCCTCGTTTACGTAGATCGGCAGAGGGGGCTGGCACGTCACCGCGATTGCGATGGCATCTGACGGCCGGGAGTCCACCTCCACCAATTCTCCCTGGTGTCGAATTCGCAATTTCGCATAGTAGGTGTGATCCCGCAACTCCGTGATGATCACATCCTGCGGCTCGCCCCCCATCGCATAGATCACATTAAGCACCAGGTCGTGCGTCATCGGTCGAGGTCGCTTGATACCTTTGACCCGCTGGTCAATACTCGTCGCCTCATAAAGACCGATGACTATCGGAAACGAACGTTCGCCCTCCACTTCCTTGAGCCAAATAACCTGCTGGTCGCTGATTTCGGCAATCAAAATGCGTGCAAGTTTCATTAATACCGGCATTGCCAAAACCCCACTAGCCTTCTCCGTTAAGGAAACCAACCCCTTTGAAGTTTTAACCCGAACTTACCCTAACTTCAACGGCCGACCTCTTGAGCACCCTCCGGCTGGATATCTCCCGAACTCCCTATCGAGTCGCGGGAGGTTCTGCCCAAAACTTCCTCGTTTCAACCAAATTGCGGATGTAAACCCCTGTACACATCTTTTCCCCGGACCAGCCATAATAGGAGCAACCCCCCACGCAGTCTTTGGTTCGTCAAGCTCTCTTGGTTTTTCGGAGTAACTTTCCACGTTTCTAACCGGGCAAGTCTCTGTACCGCGGCGTTCTGCCCCATTATCAGAAACATTATACCGACCCCGGAACGGCCCCGACAGTTAGTTGTCACACCCGCGAAACTCCCCCGGCTTTGTAGCTCTAACGACGCGGAAACGCCTCCGGCTTAAGGAAGCCTAGGGAGATCAACGGTCCTTTCCGGTCTTTTTGCCTGGGCACCGAATGCCTGGTTTCTCGCTTAAGCCTGTTGCCTTGCTGCTGATCGAAGGACCCACGTTAGGCTCGCCCACCGGCTGCCCGAGATCTTCTCAAGACCCCTGCCGAGCATATTCTCCGC
>Ga0308415_1001387_pt1 | contig 10389 bp, 1 predicted proteins | sample HotsprSampleOS55_FD_203465 | JGI IMG/M metagenome (GOLD analysis project Ga0308415, IMG submission 203465) | Hot spring phototrophic mat microbial communities from Octopus Spring, Yellowstone National Park, Wyoming, United States - 20090730_OS55 ... | reverse complement strand
ATGCCGCACGCGCGGGTTTGAATGATTGCTATCCCGCGTGAGGGATTGAAACATACAGGCGATAACAGCGCCGGGACGCGCGACTAGAGTTTGAATGATTGCTATCCCGCGTGAGGGATTGAAACGCTATCCAGTTGCGATAAATCGTAGGTGTGGCTAGGTTTGAATGATTGCTATCCCGCGTGAGGGATTGAAACCGACGACTTCTGTTTGCAACACTTCCTCGACTTCGGTTTGAATGATTGCTATCCCGCGTGAGGGATTGAAACCAGCGCGTAGTAGGGCGTCCACCGGCGGTTGCGCTGTTTGAATGATTGCTATCCCGCGTGAGGGATTGAAACATGAAAGGGTGGATTCTCAAAGGCGCGGCGATTCGTTTGAATGATTGCTATCCCGCGTGAGGGATTGAAACTTGCTGAGCGGCATGTCATGGCCGCCAGCAATGGCGTTTGAATGATTGCTATCCCGCGTGAGGGATTGAAACAGTGAGCCGCGAGTTTTTCGGCGAGCTGATTGCCGTTTGAATGATTGCTATCCCGCGTGAGGGATTGAAACTTCTTATCTCTGCTGCAACCTTTGTCATCTCTTTCGTTTGAATGATTGCTATCCCGCGTGAGGGATTGAAACTGCCGCAAACGCGGCGCGGGCGATATTCTTCGGGTCGTTTGAATGATTGCTATCCCGCGTGAGGGATTGAAACCGATAATGTCCCTAGTCGCACACTACAGGAGATAGGGTTTGAATGATTGCTATCCCGCGTGAGGGATTGAAACTTGTCGGCGCTGCTCTGAATCGTGAACGACGGCGGAGGTTTGAATGATTGCTATCCCGCGTGAGGGATTGAAACTCAACCCCGTAGCTCTCCAGCGCGCGCGCAATGGGTTTGAATGATTGCTATCCCGCGTGAGGGATTGAAACGTTTGTCACGCCGACCAGCAGTGCACAGGTGGTCGGTTTGAATGATTGCTATCCCGCGTGAGGGATTGAAACGTCGCCAGCCCTGCGCTCAGCGCCGCTTCAGCCGCGTTTGAATGATTGCTATCCCGCGTGAGGGATTGAAACTGGCCGGCAACGCGCCGAGATGATTGCAGCGACCGGTTTGAATGATTGCTATCCCGCGTGAGGGATTGAAACTTGTCGGCGCTGCTCTGAATCGTGAACGACGGCGGGTTTGAATGATTGCTATCCCGCGTGAGGGATTGAAACGCTAAGACCATCCCGCGCCTGGCCGATGCTGAGCTAGTTTGAATGATTGCTATCCCGCGTGAGGGATTGAAACCAGCGCGTAGTAGGGCGTCCACTGCCGCCGCCGCTTGTTTGAATGATTGCTATCCCGCGTGAGGGATTGAAACAAAGTCCATGTCCCGGAGAAGCTCCTGTGGGTTTGGGGTTTGAATGATTGCTATCCCGCGTGAGGGATTGAAACGAGACAATCCGCGCCGCGACAGCCGACCCCGCCGCGTTTGAATGATTGCTATCCCGCGTGAGGGATTGAAACCGCCCGCCCGATGATTAGGCGCTCCCGCGGCTGGGTTTGAATGATTGCTATCCCGCGTGAGGGATTGAAACTCAAAGCTGCGCGCGAAGAAGCGCGCAAGGCAAGCCTGAGTTTGAATGATTGCTATCCCGCGTGAGGGATTGAAACGACTCTCAGCCTGGCTGGCCTTGGCTGGCTGGACGAGTTTGAATGATTGCTATCCCGCGTGAGGGATTGAAACGTCGATGTTCAAAATTGACTCTGAGATTCCAGTGATGTTTGAATGATTGCTATCCCGCGTGAGGGATTGAAACACGTCTATCTTGAGAGGCGTGAAGGACGGGAGCGTGTTTGAATGATTGCTATCCCGCGTGAGGGATTGAAACACGACGCCGTAACGTCGCACGCTCGCGACAAGCTGGGTTTGAATGATTGCTATCCCGCGTGAGGGATTGAAACCGGGATTTGGGCGCTCCACTTCACAGTTCAGGCTCACGGTTTGAATGATTGCTATCCCGCGTGAGGGATTGAAACAAGGACGGCGGAGTCGTAGCAGCGCCCACGATGCGTTTGAATGATTGCTATCCCGCGTGAGGGATTGAAACTCGCAGGCGGATTGCCGCGCGCGAGCGTGCCGATAGTTTGAATGATTGCTATCCCGCGTGAGGGATTGAAACTCGATAAAGCGCGCGAGAACTGCCCGACAATGTGTTTGAATGATTGCTATCCCGCGTGAGGGATTGAAACTCCACTGCGGGGCTGGAATGTTGACGCAGCCCTGCGGTTTGAATGATTGCTATCCCGCGTGAGGGATTGAAACAGGATGACCGGGATGCCCATCAGCGTGCCGGCAATGCGTTTGAATGATTGCTATCCCGCGTGAGGGATTGAAACATTTTCGCCTGCCGGCGCTGGCCGATTTTCTGTGGCGTTTGAATGATTGCTATCCCGCGTGAGGGATTGAAACCTTCACGCCAAAGACCGACTTTGGCACAGAGCTAGTTTGAATGATTGCTATCCCGCGTGAGGGATTGAAACTCCTCGCCCTTGCACTAGCCAGGACGCTTGCCAAGGTTTGAATGATTGCTATCCCGCGTGAGGGATTGAAACGCGCTGACCGCCAGCCAGACGCCGACGACATCGCACTGTTTGAATGATTGCTATCCCGCGTGAGGGATTGAAACTACTGGTTCGTATACACGGCTGGCGAGCCAAACCTGTTTGAATGATTGCTATCCCGCGTGAGGGATTGAAACTGGTCGCAGCGTTACAAGATTATCCGCGCTCGTTTCGTTTGAATGATTGCTATCCCGCGTGAGGGATTGAAACCACAATCTTCCACCGCAAACTATCACGGTCGTAAGTGTTTGAATGATTGCTATCCCGCGTGAGGGATTGAAACGGCGTAGTCGGCCTCCAAGGTGAGAGCGGGGCGCTGTTTGAATGATTGCTATCCCGCGTGAGGGATTGAAACATCACTGCCAGGGCGATGGGCGCAAACGGCTCAATTCCGTTTGAATGATTGCTATCCCGCGTGAGGGATTGAAACGCTATGACTGTCGTCGCACGATGGGGAAGTAGGTGTTTGAATGATTGCTATCCCGCGTGAGGGATTGAAACTTGCCAGGTCTTGTGGGCGGGGACGCCCCAGGCGAGTTTGAATGATTGCTATCCCGCGTGAGGGATTGAAACTGGCGCGTAGTTGGTTGATTCTCTTAGCGGTGGCGTGTTTGAATGATTGCTATCCCGCGTGAGGGATTGAAACTGTGTGCCGGGATGCGCGCGATACGGCGGTCACCGTTTGAATGATTGCTATCCCGCGTGAGGGATTGAAACGTAACGACCGCCTACACCCACTCAGACATCCTCAAAGTTTGAATGATTGCTATCCCGCGTGAGGGATTGAAACCGTCGGTAAATGTGGGAAGATTGATTGATTCACTGTTTGAATGATTGCTATCCCGCGTGAGGGATTGAAACGTCCAAGGGCCACCACGTGTTGCGAGTTAACTTCAGTTTGAATGATTGCTATCCCGCGTGAGGGATTGAAACTGCATCGTTTTGCCTTGTCCCTTGCGATTCGCTGCGCGTTTGAATGATTGCTATCCCGCGTGAGGGATTGAAACAATACTGCTTGCGCCATCCTGCGTTGACGATTCTGGTTTGAATGATTGCTATCCCGCGTGAGGGATTGAAACTGGTATGGTACGGGCATAAGGAGGACAAGATGACGTTTGAATGATTGCTATCCCGCGTGAGGGATTGAAACCATACAACGCTGTCCAAAGCGCGAACAGGAACAAGTTTGAATGATTGCTATCCCGCGTGAGGGATTGAAACTTATCAGTGCATGGGATGATGATCCCCAGCGCTAGTTTGAATGATTGCTATCCCGCGTGAGGGATTGAAACTAGCTTAGAATCCGATGAGAAGCGGCACTGGGCATTGTTTGAATGATTGCTATCCCGCGTGAGGGATTGAAACGGGCAGCAGGGGCGTGCAAGGCGCATTGTCATCGGTTTGAATGATTGCTATCCCGCGTGAGGGATTGAAACTTACGCATGCGTCATACCGTCATCTAGTGGTGCAGTTTGAATGATTGCTATCCCGCGTGAGGGATTGAAACATCGTCTTCGCTGGGTTGTAGCTTTCCTTTTGCGCCGGGTTTGAATGATTGCTATCCCGCGTGAGGGATTGAAACTCGCTGGCCTTGGTTGGCTGGACGAGTCTGAGACCGTTTGAATGATTGCTATCCCGCGTGAGGGATTGAAACCGAGCGAAGGTGAGAAGCGCGTTGCCAATCTGAGAGTTTGAATGATTGCTATCCCGCGTGAGGGATTGAAACGCGGGCATAAAGGAGGACAAGATGAAGACGCGAGATAGTTTGAATGATTGCTATCCCGCGTGAGGGATTGAAACCTCCAAACGGCCATTGCTGACGACGGTATCGAGAATGTTTGAATGATTGCTATCCCGCGTGAGGGATTGAAACGGATCCGGATCCGGGCTGGCCGGATTAGCGGTGGCCGGTTTGAATGATTGCTATCCCGCGTGAGGGATTGAAACCACCTGGTCAATCTCAGCAAAGCCTAGCAGGCGCGCGTTTGAATGATTGCTATCCCGCGTGAGGGATTGAAACTTGATCGCCGATATTCCATAGATCGGCGATGACGCTGTTTGAATGATTGCTATCCCGCGTGAGGGATTGAAACGGGCTGGGGGTAGGCTGGCCTGGATGTGGCGCATGTTTGAATGATTGCTATCCCGCGTGAGGGATTGAAACTAGCTTAGAATCCGATGAGAAGCGGCACTGGGCATTGTTTGAATGATTGCTATCCCGCGTGAGGGATTGAAACAGCAGCGCACGTGCCAGTGGATGCGTAACAGGCCCAGTTTGAATGATTGCTATCCCGCGTGAGGGATTGAAACGAGGGCGGAAGGGGCGTGTGAGGGGGACGTCTTCCCCGTTTGAATGATTGCTATCCCGCGTGAGGGATTGAAACGCGGTTTGTCAAGAGCGTCTCCAGCGCCAAACACATGGTTTGAATGATTGCTATCCCGCGTGAGGGATTGAAACATCAACTTGGCACGCGCTGATAAAACACTCTATGAAGTTTGAATGATTGCTATCCCGCGTGAGGGATTGAAACCCCCAGTGCGATTATTAAGAGTTTCTTGATCATGTTGTTTGAATGATTGCTATCCCGCGTGAGGGATTGAAACATACCATCATCATACCATACTCCGCGCCGCGCGTCAGTTTGAATGATTGCTATCCCGCGTGAGGGATTGAAACACGCAAGGTGGCGCGCATCCTGGGCGCGCCTGACATTGTTTGAATGATTGCTATCCCGCGTGAGGGATTGAAACTCAGGGCGTTCAAAGAAGCGCTGGAGCGGCGAGGGGTGGTTTGAATGATTGCTATCCCGCGTGAGTGATTGAAACTTGCTGGCGGCGGTGAATGTGAAGGGGCGGGCGGGTTTGAATGATTGCTATCCCGCGTGAGGGATTGAAACATTGGCCGAAGACGCCGATCGAGACGCCCGACAGATGTTTGAATGATTGCTATCCCGCGTGAGGGATTGAAACATTGAATACGTCGCGCTGAAGCTTTGATTCTCTTGTGTTTGAATGATTGCTATCCCGCGTGAGGGATTGAAACCCAGCGCGATAGGCTGCCAAGGCTGGCCGCGGCCATGTTTGAATGATTGCTATCCCGCGTGAGGGATTGAAACATCAGGGTCACTTGTGCTAGCAGCACAACATCGCGAAGTTTGAATGATTGCTATCCCGCGTGAGGGATTGAAACGCCACGGCTGGAATTGTACGATTACTTTGTGGCCGCGTTTGAATGATTGCTATCCCGCGTGAGGGATTGAAACGCGCTCGCAGCCGACACAAAGGTATGAGTGGCCGGGAGTTTGAATGATTGCTATCCCGCGTGAGGGATTGAAACGCAAGACTGACGCATTCAGGACTGCTGAAGGATTTAGGTTTGAATGATTGCTATCCCGCGTGAGGGATTGAAACTTGCCCAGCCCTGGTTCGTCAGCTATTAGCGCATTGGTTTGAATGATTGCTATCCCGCGTGAGGGATTGAAACCATGTCATCCTCCATCATTCAGTGATGCCGTGACTAGTTTGAATGATTGCTATCCCGCGTGAGGGATTGAAACGGCTTGACAAGCGCCGCTGAGCGTGATACGATTAGGTTTGAATGATTGCTATCCCGCGTGAGGGATTGAAACATCGGGAGGGCGGCGAAGGCGGCGGGGCGATAGAGTTTGAATGATTGCTATCCCGCGTGAGGGATTGAAACCGCTCCACAAGCTGCCCGGTGTAGCGCCGCAGCAGGTTTGAATGATTGCTATCCCGCGTGAGGGATTGAAACGCGCGGCGCAGGCGAGCGCGCGAAGGGAATGGGGAGTTTGAATGATTGCTATCCCGCGTGAGGGATTGAAACGCTTCTGAGGCGAAGCAATCTCGGCGCATTTCTGGCGTTTGAATGATTGCTATCCCGCGTGAGGGATTGAAACTAGCTGGCTCTTGCGCGGCGTGAAGCCAGACGCTGTTTGAATGATTGCTATCCCGCGTGAGGGATTGAAACCGGCAATCTCGCGCCGCAGCGCGTAGCCGACTAAGGTTTGAATGATTGCTATCCCGCGTGAGGGATTGAAACGGAACGCTGATGCAAGCCGCCGCCGCTTCCTTCGCGTTTGAATGATTGCTATCCCGCGTGAGGGATTGAAACTTGTCGCGCGCGGTCGTTTGCATCAGCGCCAGCCGGTTTGAATGATTGCTATCCCGCGTGAGGGATTGAAACATCACCAGCAACGGGTTGCGAGAACTCATCGAGCCGGTTTGAATGATTGCTATCCCGCGTGAGGGATTGAAACATCCGGCCAGCGCGCCAGCACCTTGCGCGTGTCGCGGTTTGAATGATTGCTATCCCGCGTGAGGGATTGAAACTCGGTTGTCCAGCGGTCGTCCAGGCGTGCCAGGGCGTTTGAATGATTGCTATCCCGCGTGAGGGATTGAAACGGACGCGCGGCTGTGACGGCCTATGCGCTGCGGCGAGGGGTTTGAATGATTGCTATCCCGCGTGAGGGATTGAAACCAATGCAGTGCAGGAGCGCGTCAGAGAGCGACAGTTTGAATGATTGCTATCCCGCGTGAGGGATTGAAACTTGATAAATGAGAGACGATGGCCTGCCATCTTACAGGGTTTGAATGATTGCTATCCCGCGTGAGGGATTGAAACCTGTACTCGATGGCAATCGGCATCATGGCTATTTGGTCAGTTTGAATGATTGCTATCCCGCGTGAGGGATTGAAACACCCCTCATCAGACTGAGTAGACCTGATTGATATTGGTTTGAATGATTGCTATCCCGCGTGAGGGATTGAAACCTTCCTCCTTTGTTATGCCTGCGGCGTGTTCAGCGCCGTTTGAATGATTGCTATCCCGCGTGAGGGATTGAAACGGTCCCCTTGGGCCGGGCCTCGCGCTTGACGGCCTGTTTGAATGATTGCTATCCCGCGTGAGGGATTGAAACCAGCCATGATTACCCAAACCCCACCCCGCCCCACGGTTTGAATGATTGCTATCCCGCGTGAGGGATTGAAACAGGCATCTGGAGAAACCAAGTCGGCCGAATGTGCTGTTTGAATGATTGCTATCCCGCGTGAGGGATTGAAACGACCCGTGTCGGTATGGAGCGTGTGACTGATGCAGTTTGAATGATTGCTATCCCGCGTGAGGGATTGAAACCAGCGAGTGCCCGTTCAAAGAGTAGGCCGGCTGGGGTTTGAATGATTGCTATCCCGCGTGAGGGATTGAAACCAAGATGCTGATGCCGTGGATCGCGCGCAACTGGTGTTTGAATGATTGCTATCCCGCGTGAGGGATTGAAACATTCTTGCTTTTCTCGTAGTCCACCTCCTTTGCCCGTTTGAATGATTGCTATCCCGCGTGAGGGATTGAAACTCGCCGCAATCGCGGCAGCAGCAGCGTAGTAGTCAGGTTTGAATGATTGCTATCCCGCGTGAGGGATTGAAACGCGATTGATGACAACGCCGCGCGGGTACGGGAAGGCGTTTGAATGATTGCTATCCCGCGTGAGGGATTGAAACGTTTTCCGACGCCGGCGCGCCGTCGCCAGCGGACGGGTTTGAATGATTGCTATCCCGCGTGAGGGATTGAAACAGCATGATCCCTTGCTTCCACGAGATCGGGAAAGTGTTTGAATGATTGCTATCCCGCGTGAGGGATTGAAACGGGCGGGTGGTGGCGGTGCTGCTACCTGCGCTGGCGGGTTTGAATGATTGCTATCCCGCGTGAGGGATTGAAACAAAAACGGGAAGACCAGCAAAGCATAGCTCGCGGGGTTTGAATGATTGCTATCCCGCGTGAGGGATTGAAACACGCCCTCAGTGATCAACGTATTGCCGACGAGGCGAGGTTTGAATGATTGCTATCCCGCGTGAGGGATTGAAACTGACAACACTCAATATCCAGGAGTTGCAGTATGAGTTTGAATGATTGCTATCCCGCGTGAGGGATTGAAACCGTTGACTTAACTTAAGGCCGCACGTCCTGGCTTTATCGTTTGAATGATTGCTATCCCGCGTGAGGGATTGAAACCTCCCCTAGCTGCTCATCAAGCGCGCGCGCGGCAGTTTGAATGATTGCTATCCCGCGTGAGGGATTGAAACGCCCGGCCTTTAACATTTATAGGCCACTGCTGATGGTTTGAATGATTGCTATCCCGCGTGAGGGATTGAAACGTGGGCGCAGGGCGTCGTCAGCGAGGTTGAGCAGCTTGTTTGAATGATTGCTATCCCGCGTGAGGGATTGAAACGACAAATTTGAGCGCGCTCAACCGCTGGTGACCGTCAGTTTGAATGATTGCTATCCCGCGTGAGGGATTGAAACACGCTGAACGCAGCGGCAACCATCGCGCGGCTTATGGCGTTTGAATGATTGCTATCCCGCGTGAGGGATTGAAACTGGGTGCGCCACGTAGAGGCCGACCCTGCGGCATGGTTTGAATGATTGCTATCCCGCGTGAGGGATTGAAACGGCCAGACGCTCGCCACGCTGCTAGCCGGGTTGGCCGTTTGAATGATTGCTATCCCGCGTGAGGGATTGAAACGAGCAAATAGACATCACCGGCGGCCCAGTCCCCACCGTTTGAATGATTGCTATCCCGCGTGAGGGATTGAAACGCGCCGCTCGCGCCGGGCAAGGTGGGCGAGTGCCAGGTTTGAATGATTGCTATCCCGCGTGAGGGATTGAAACATCACCATCGCCGCCATCCCCCCACTCACCATCCCTGGTTTGAATGATTGCTATCCCGCGTGAGGGATTGAAACGTTTGGGTGCGCGATGGCGTGCGACGGGAAATGAGGGTTTGAATGATTGCTATCCCGCGTGAGGGATTGAAACGGCCCAGTACGCCTGGGCGTTGAACCAGGCATCTTGTTTGAATGATTGCTATCCCGCGTGAGGGATTGAAACATCGCGCGTGTTCGGCCCGACCGCGGCGCTTGGGGGTTTGAATGATTGCTATCCCGCGTGAGGGATTGAAACCGCGCCCCAAAACGGGCGCGAGCGCGAGGTCGCCGGTTTGAATGATTGCTATCCCGCGTGAGGGATTGAAACCTCTCAGCCCTTCAACCCCTCATAGACATGATCCAAAGTTTGAATGATTGCTATCCCGCGTGAGGGATTGAAACTGGGTAATCATGGCTATACCTCCTTGCCCTCATTAGGTTTGAATGATTGCTATCCCGCGTGAGGGATTGAAACTCGGGGTAGCCTGGGCTGCCGGAGCGCAGCCCAGGCGGGTTTGAATGATTGCTATCCCGCGTGAGGGATTGAAACGAAATCCATATCCCGGAGAAGCTCCTGCGGATTCGGGTTTGAATGATTGCTATCCCGCGTGAGGGATTGAAACCGGCAATCTCGCGCCGCAGCGCGTAGCCGACTAAGGTTTGAATGATTGCTATCCCGCGTGAGGGATTGAAACAACTGCGACATCGCCACCACGACTACCTGGACATCGTGTTTGAATGATTGCTATCCCGCGTGAGGGATTGAAACTAATTATACCACATCCAGCACTGCTCAGCGACAACGTTTGAATGATTGCTATCCCGCGTGAGGGATTGAAACGAACCTACACTAAGCCTATTATACCATAGAACGCGCGGTTTGAATGATTGCTATCCCGCGTGAGGGATTGAAACTCTTCTAAATCAAGTAGCGTCTATCCGTTCGCTTAGTTTGAATGATTGCTATCCCGCGTGAGGGATTGAAACTCTATCGCGGCGTCTCTCTTCGCGTGCACGGAGGGGTTTGAATGATTGCTATCCCGCGTGAGGGATTGAAACCCACGCGATGGCAATTG
>Ga0308415_1001379_pt1 | contig 10420 bp, 7 predicted proteins | sample HotsprSampleOS55_FD_203465 | JGI IMG/M metagenome (GOLD analysis project Ga0308415, IMG submission 203465) | Hot spring phototrophic mat microbial communities from Octopus Spring, Yellowstone National Park, Wyoming, United States - 20090730_OS55 ... | reverse complement strand
TGGGCTGATAAAGCGGGTAACTCGAGAGTTTTCCCACAACCTCCCTGAATGGCACCTTGCATCGCCCTGTGAAACCCTCAAGGCACCGCCCACCTTGTGTCCGGCTGTGCACGGGACTGCCCGGCTGAGAGGTTTTGTGGAGCGGCGTACGGACGGTGAACCGGGTGTCCAGACGATCTGGCTCGGTGAGATGGCCTCAGTGACATTGCGGCTACCTGGCTGTTTGCGTACGCGCATCCCCACCCCTCGCCTACTTGCTCTACTTATGGGTAATGCTGAGCCCCGGCGTGGGGGCGGGCGGGGGTGGGGGCTATACCCCTAAATGAAAAACACACCCCGTGCCTTTTACACCGGCGCCGTCTGCGCTATAATCGTTCCTGCGATGCACCCTCCAGAACGGAAAGCCCGACATCCCACGCACGCGGATGGGGGAGCGCGTGCCGAGGAAGACCTCCGCTGCTCCATCATCACCGAGCGCGCGGTATGGCAAGACTTCGTCGCGCGGCATCCCGCCGGGCATCTGCTCCAATCGTGGGAGTGGGGTGCGCTCAAGGCGCGCTTCGGCTGGCAGGCCATCCGCGTCGCGTTGACGGACGAGGCGGGCCGCCCATCCGCCGGCGCGCAGGTGTTGCTGCATCCGTTGCCGGGCGCACGCGCCTTCGCCTACGTCCCCAAAGGTCCGCTGGTGGACTGGCAAGACCCGCTCCAGGCGGGGCGCCTGCTCAACGCAGTGCATCAGCTATGTCGCGCACGGCGCTGTATCTTCCTCAAGATCGAGCCGCCGCTGGAAGATGATGCCGCGATGCGCGCCGCCATCGTCCGGCACGGCTTCCGCCCCCACGCGCCCACCGTGCAACCCCCGCGCACCATCCTGATTGACCTGCGCCCCTCCGAGGAGGCCATCCTGGCGGCGATGAAACCCAAGACGCGCTACAACATCCGCCTGGCGGCGCGCAAAGGGGTGCAAGTGTACGCAGGGCACGCCGACCAGGTGGCGGTGTTCTATCAGCTGCTGCAGGACACCGGCCGGCGCGATGGCTTCGCCATTCATAGCGACGCCTACTATCGCGCCGCCTATGCGCTCTTCGCCCCCCAACACGCGGCCCTGTTGTTGGCGGAGGTCATGGGCGAGGTGGTCGCCGGCCTGATGGTCTTCGCCCATGGGACGACCGCCTACTACCTCTTCGGCGCCTCAAGCGACCGGCATCGCGCGCACATGCCCACCTACCTGCTCCAGTGGGAGGCGATGCGCTGGGCGCGCGCCCGCGGCTGCACCACATACGACCTGTGGGGCATCCCGGATGCCGAGGAAGAGACGCTGGAAAGCCACCTCGCCGACGCGGAGCGCCGCACCGGGGCATTATGGGGGGTCTATCGCTTCAAACGCGGCTTTGGCGGCCGGGTGGTGCGCAGTGTGGGCGCTTTGGACTACGTCTATGACCCCTTGCTCTATCGCCTCTATCGCTGGTGGCAGGCATTGCGCCGCCGCGCGCATGGCGGATGACGCGGATGGGAAGCGATCCGGCCGGCTGGCACATCCTCCCCATCACCGACCGCGCGGCATGGGACGCTGCCCTGTTGCAACTCCCCCGCCCGCACGTGCTCCAGACGTGGGATTGGGGTGCGTTTAAAGAACGGTGGGGCTGGCAGGCCACGCGCTGGCTCTGGATTCGGGAAGGCCGGCCGGTGGCGGCCGCCCAGCTGTTGCGACGCCGCCTGGGGCGCCTGCCCCTCGCGATCGTCTACGTGCCCAAGGGGCCGCTGTTCGACATCGCCGACCTGGCGCTGTGGGAGGTCGTGCTGGCAGAGCTGGAGGGCACGGCGCGGCGCGGCGTGCTCTTCGTGAAGATCGATCCCGACGTGCCGCTCAACGCCGCCGCTGCCGGCATGCCGCCGCCGGACGTCAGCGCCATCCGTGACCTGCTTCGACGGCGCGGCTGGCGACTGTCCGCCGAGCAGATCCAGTTCAAGAACACGGTGTGGCTCGACCTCAGCGCCGACGAAGACACCCTACTGGCGGCGATGAAACCCAAGACGCGCTACAACATCCGCCTGGCGGCCCGGCGCGGTGTCACGGTGCGCCCGGGCGGGCAGGAGGACCTGGCGGCCTTCTATCGCCTCTATCGCATCACCGCCCAGCGCGATGGATTCGTCATCCGGCCGTTCCCCTATTATCGCGACGTGTGGGCGCAGTTCCTCGCCGCCGGGCGCGCCCATCTCCTGCTGGCCGAACTGGAGGGGCAGCCCATCGCCGGATTGCTCATGTTCGTCTTCGGCCCTACGGCGTGGTATATGTACGGCGCCTCGGACAACGCCCACCGCGAGATGATGCCCAATCACCTGTTGCAATGGGAGGCGATCCGGCTGGCCCGGCAACTGGGCTGCACCCGCTACGACATGTGGGGGGCGCCGGACCGGCTGGATGAAAGCGACCCGATGTGGGGCGTCTATCGCTTCAAAGTGGGCTTCGGCGGCCAGACGGTGCTCGGCCTGGGCGCCTGCGACTTCACCGCCTCTCCGGTCGGATATTACCTCTACACGGTGGTGATGCCGCGCCTGCTGGCGTTCATGCGCCTGACCGCCCGGGCGGCTGCCGACCGATAGCGCAACCGGCGCGGCTCATTTTCACCACGCGGAGCGCATGGGGCACTGAAATTTTCGGCATTTTTCTCGCCGTGCGCGGCGTAACTGCTCCAAAAGAAAATCCCGTGGACTGCCATAGTCCACGGGAAACACACAGAAAGAGGAGCTTGATGGGCGCAGGGCCGTCCCATCGCGCTCATCTCTACGGGACTCCCATTATAGCACAAAATGGCGTCCTTGGGGTTTGAATCCGGTTAGAATCTGGTTAGGATTTGGTTGGAATTGGGGAATGCCCGTCATGGCGCGTGCGACGGTTGACTCCACTCCGACAATGCCTAGAATGCTAAGCCAATGGTATCGGCAAGGGACGGTTCACCCCATCATCCGATGCGCGCCGATGCAGGGCTGCTGGTCGCCCTGCTCGTGACGCTGTTCGCCCTCTGGCCGCTGTTGACCCACCGCGGCCTGCCCAACACGGCGGACGGGGCGGTGCACCTGATGCGCCAGGCGGAGCTCAACCAGGCCTGGAAGGACGGCATCCTGTATCCGCGCTGGGCGCCGCACCTGGCCTATGGCTACGGCATGCCCCTCTTCCACTACGCGCCGCCGCTGCTCTACCAGGTGACCCAGGGACTGCACATGGCCGGACTGCCCCTGGACGAGGCGCTGAAAGGCACCCTGATCGGCATGGCGCTGCTCTACAGCCTGGGCAGCTATCTCTTCGTGCGGGATGTGTTCGGACCGCGCGCCGGCGTGCTGGCAGCGGCCACATACGTGTATGCCCCCTACCGCCTGCGCGAGCTGTACATCCAGGGCAATTACGGCCAGTTCTGCGGGCTGGCCTTTTATCCGCTCATCCTGTGGGCCTTCTACCGCAGCGCCACCGAGCGGTCAGCGCGCCATCTGCCGCTAGCGGGGCTGGCGCTGGCGGGATTGCTGCTCAGCCACAACATCAGTGCCATGCTGTTCGTCCCCCTGTGGGCGGGTTATCTCGCCTGCCTGCTGCTGTTCGGCGCGCCGGGCATGCCAGGACGTGCGACGATGGTGAAGCGCTTCGTCCTGGGCGGCGTCCTGGGTCTGGGGCTCGCCGCCTTCTTCTGGCTGCCCGCCTTCGCCGAACGGGATGCCATCCGCCTGGCCGGCATCACCACCGGTTTCTTCGACTTCCGGCGCCATTTCATCGGCCTGGAGGAGCTGCTCGCCCTGCCGCGCCCGCTCGACCAGGCGGCCGTCAATCCCTACTTCCCGCTCAGCCTGGGCGCCGCGCAGCTGGTGGGCGCTGGGCTGGCGCTGCTGAGTGGCCTGGCAGGTCTCTGGGTCGGGCGCAGCCGTTCCCAGGTGCACGGCGCCGCCTCGCACCGGCCACCTTCGGCTTGGCCCGCGGAGCGCCACCTGAGCGGCCACCTCCTCTATTTCGGCATCGCCCTGCTGGGGTATGGCTTTCTGACGCTTCCCGCGTCGCAACCCGTGTGGGAGGCGCTGCCGCTGCTCGAACTGGCCGAGTTTCCCTGGCGCATGCTGGGGCCGGCGGTGCTGTGCGCCGCGGTCCTGGCGGGTGGATGGGTTGCGCTATGCGAACGCTGGTTCGCTGCCGCCGGCCGGGTCGCCCTGGGCATCGGGCTGGCGCTGACCCTCGCCGCCAACCTGTTCTACCTCTTTCCCGAGCAATTCATCGTCTGGGGCACGCCCACCCCCGCCGATGTGATGGCCTATGAGCGGCATTCGCGCGCCATCGGCACCACCAGCACCGGCGAGTTCCTGCCGCGTTGGGTGGAGCGCCTTCCCGCGCCCGATGGGCTGACGCCCCCGCAAGCGAACGCCACGCTCGCCCCGCGGATCGAACCGCGCTCCCTGCCGCCAGGCGCCCACACCAAGACGCGGCAGGTCACCGCGCATCAGCTCCGGTTGTACGTCAACAGCCCGACGGATTTCACCGCCGTCTTCCGATTGTTGTACTGGCCGGGTTGGCAGGTATGGATTCGGCAGGCGCCCGACGCGGCATGGCAACCCGTGGCCGAGGTCGGAGTCACGCGGCCGGATGGGCTGCTGCGCGCGCCGCTGCCCGCCGGTGGGCTCGAGGTCTTGCTCCGTCTGGAAGAAACCCCCCTGCGCCGTTTCAGCGCGTGGGCTTCCCTCCTGGCCGCCATCGCATGCCTGGGGATCGCCCTTTGGACATGGCGACAGCCCGCGCCCCAGCCCCATCGCGGGGTGGCTGCCTCCCCGCAGGCGTGCCCTCGCCCGATCCCCGGCCCCTATCCGCGGCGCGAGGCGCTGCTCCTGGCGGGTGGCCTGCTGATCGCGGTGCTGGCGACCCGCCCGCTCGAAGGCTGGCTGCGCCTCCAATCCCCACCCGGCCGGGCGCTGGGCGTGGAACACCCCCGCCAGGCGACCTTCGCCGACCAGGTGCGCCTGTTGGGCTACGACCTGCCGTCCTGCAGCCAATGGTGGACGCCACTGCGCTGCACCACGCCCAGCGCCGAGGCGCTGCCGGAGATCGTCGCCCGGCCGGGTGAAACGTTGCGCGCCGTGCTCTACTGGCAGGCGCTGCGCCCGCTGGAGCACGACTACAGCGTGTTCCTGCAGCTGAACGGGCTGGATCAGCGTACCTATGCCGGCGCCGATGCGCTGCATCCCGACGACATCCCCACTTCGTCCTGGCCACCGACGATGTACGTGCGCCATCCGATGCGCCTGGTGTTGCCGGTGGATGCCCCACCGGTGCGTTACACCCTCCAGGCAGGCCTCTATCTCCGCCGCAGCGGCGAACGGCTGCGTGCCGCGGAGTGCGCCTGCAGCGAATTTCCGCTCGCTCACGTCTGGCTGCTGCCGGCAGCGCCGCTCACCGAACAGGATATTCCCCAGCGGTTGGGATATCGGCTGGGCGAGACAATTTGGCTGCTCGGCTATCAGCTCGAGCGGGCGCCCGACCGGCTGACCCTCTACTGGCGTGCCGATGCGCGCCCGACCGGCCGCTACACCGTCTTCATCCACGTGTACGATGCGCACGCGCAGCTGATCGCCCAGGCAGATGCGCCCCCCTTCGGCGGTCTCTATCCCACCGATGCGTGGCTGCCCGGGCCGATCATCGCCGACCCACACATCTTGGCGCTGCCGGCCCAGGCCCACACCCTGCGCGTGGGTCTTTACGATCTCGCCCGCATGCAACGCCTGCGCGCCACCGCTCCGGACGGCCGGCCGGTGGCGGACGACGCCATTGTGATCCCGGTCACCGATGCCACGTTCTAGCCACATGCCCAGCGTCGCGATTGTGATCGCCTGCCTGGTGCTCGCCCTGGGCAGCACCGCCCCGCTGGGCTTTCACCTCGGCACGGCGGTGCCCGGCGACATCGGCGATCCCCTGCTCAACGCCTGGATCCTGGCCTGGGATGCCCATGCGCTGCTCAACCGGCCCGAGCGCCTCTTCGACGCTAACATCTTCTTCCCGCTGCCCAACACGCTGGCCTATTCAGAGCACCTGCTCGCCACGGCGCTGTTGGCCATGCCGCTGCAGGGGGTCAGCGGTCAGCCGTTGCTGACCTACAACGTCAGCCTGCTGGCGAGCTTTGCCCTGTCCGGACTGGGCATGTACCTGCTCTGTCTGCGGTGGACGGGCCGGCGCGCCGCCGCGCTGGTCGCCGGCCTGGCCTATGCCTTCACGCCCTACCGGCTGGCGGCCATCTCGCACCTGCAGCTGTTGACGGTGCAATGGCTGCCTTTCAGCCTGCTCGCCCTGGACCAGGTGCTCGCCCGCAGCGGACGAGATGGCGGGCAAGATACCCACGCCGGGGCAGGGGGCCGGGGCGTCGGGAAGGCGCTGCTCCTGTTTGGGATGTTCACCCTGTTGCAGGTGCTCTCCAGCTGGTATCTGGCCGTCTTCAGCGCTTTGGTGCTGGTTTTGTACCTGGTGGCGTGGAGCGGGCGCTATGGCTGGCGGCGGATGCTTCAGGCGCTGCCGGGGCTGCTGGCCGCGGGGGGCGTGGTGGCGCTGCTGGCCATGCCGGTCGCGCTGCCCTATTTCGCGGTGCTGCCCCAGCTGGAGGCGACCCGGCCGGTCGAGCTGGTGAGCCTGCTGGGCGCCCGGCCGAGCGATTTTCTGGCCGCGGCGCCGTGGCTGCGCCTGGCCGGACCGCTGAGCAGCGCCTACCGCGACCGCCCCGGCTTCACCGAGGAGCACATGCTCTATCCCGGATGGTTCATCGCGCTGGCGGCCTTCAGCGCCATCGGGCAGCTGGTCTATCGCACCGTCGTCCGGAAGGAAGCGTTCAGCGCCCATTGGCGTGCCGGGGTGCTGATCGTGATCCTGCTGATCGCGTTGGGACTCACCCTGGATGGCCCCTACCGCGCGCTGGCGCACTGGCTGTCCCCCTTGCGCGTGATCCGGGCGCCGGCGCGCTGGATGGTCGTGGTGACGTTCGCCATGGCCGGCCTGGTGGGGTACGCGCTGGCCGGGCTGCCGCGCCACCGCGCCCATTCGCTGGCCCGCCGGGCACTTGGCAGCGTGGTGCCGGCGCTGCTGGCGGTCGGCATCTACGCCGATGCGGTGGCTGCACCGCTGCCGCTGGCGCATCTCGGCGACGTGGCGGCGGCGCAGCCGGTCTATCGGGTGCTGCGGCGCCTCATGCTCGGCGCCGAGGCGTGGCGCGGGGCGGTGCTCGAATTGCCCATGTATGTCGCGCCCGCGCCGGAATATCCCGAGGCCCGCCGCATGGTGGCCAGCTGTCTGGGCTGGTGGCCGCTGGTCAACGGCTACAGCGGCTTCACGCCGGCCCGGCAGCAGGAATGGGGCCGCCGCCTGGCCACCTTTCCCTCCGCCGAGGCGCTGGCGTTGCTGCGCGATCTGGGCCGGCTGGGCGTGCGCTATCTCATCGTGCACACCGCCGAAGCCCCCTTCCACCCGGCGCGCTGGCAGGCGAGCGAACGCTATGCCGTCGAACGCACCACCACGCTCCTGCCGCTGGGGGACTACGGCCCCGCCAGCCTCTACTGGATCAACCCGGATGGCGACGCGCCGATCCGCGCCGGGCGGGCCATCCGCGCACCTTTCGCGTTGCAGAGCGCGCCGCTGCACGTCACCTTCGCGGCGGAGGGGGCGGCGCTCCGGCTGCTGGCCTACCGGCTGGACGCCGTGCCCCCGGAGGCGACCCTGCCGCTGGCGTGGGCGCAGCCCCTGCGTCTGACCCTCTATTGGCAGGCGTCCCGGGCCCTCACCCGGTCTTACACCGTGTTTGTGCACGCCCTCGACCGGAGCGGGGCGTTGGTCGGCCAGGCGGATGCACCCCCCGTCGCCGACCGGTATCCGACCCACCTGTGGCGCCCGGGCGAGATCGTGCAGGACAGCCGCCTGGTGCCACAGGCGGCCGCCCTGCGCATCGGGCTGTACGATGCCGAGAGCGGAGAACGCCTGGCCGCCTTCGCGCGGGATGGCGGCCGGTTGGCGCAGGACGCGGTGCTCATCCCGCTCGCGGAGTAGGGGCAGCCGCCACGCCCTCCCCGGGGACGGGGGGGAAGGCGCCCCAGCCCTCTCCACCCTTTTCACCGCCGATTTGTTTCGACGCCTCGGCGGCAGGCTCAGGTGAGAAGGGTCGTTTCGATCTCCTCAATCAGGGCCGGCAGATTGGGCGCCGTGAAACCCATGCGCGGCGCCGGAACGCGGTGATGGCGCATGTCCGGCGGGACGTACTTGTGATGGGGATGCGTGCTGGCCAGGGTCGCGTCGTGGGGATGGGGTTGACTGTCATACCCGTATAACTGCTCTCCTCCCTGCCATACCTCGTAGCTGTATCCCTCGATGACCAGCGCACCCGCATCCCAGGTGAGGCGCTCATACACCAGCAGGCGAATCCCGCGGGCAAAGGCCAACTCGCCGCTGAGCTCCGCCATCAGCCGGCCACGCCGCACCAGGATCAGCGTCGAGCGCGTGATGCTGGCATAGCGATCGGATCAACTGTAGACGAAGGCCTCGTAATCAGCCAGGGAGTTGAATGGGTTCACGGCGCGCCGTCTTGGCGATCAATTCCACCAGGCTGTGGCTCTGCGCCCGCAAGGCGCGAATCGCGGATTGATACTGCTCGCGGCGGCGCAGCCAGACCTGGTAGGCGCTGCCCCAGGCGGTCCAATCCCGCACCCATGCCGGGTCAGGAGGCTCCTCACCGCTCACGTAGGATTCGTAGAAGGTCTCCGACAGCACGCCGTACTTACGTTCATAGGCGCGCATCTCGTCTTCCAGCGCGTAGATGTCCAGCAGGATATCTTCGAGAGTCATGCTTTCGTTCCTGGAATTCACTCGATCCGACCCACCCGACGTCTTACCAGTATAACACGGATGCCTCCCCAGAGTCCAATCCAACCCCTCAAGTCCCGGGGACGGGGAGGGCGACGAAAACCCCCTTGCCCGCAGCGGCGGGAGGGGGGTCAAATTGCGAACATCCCCCATAGTGGAGTATAATGGGCAACAATCGTTGCGTGTGGGGAGGTGGTGTCATGTCGCGATTCCCGTTCGCATTGCATCCGCGCACGGTGGCGCTCATCGCTGTGCTCAGCGCGGTGACGGCCGTGCTGACGCTGGCGGTGCGCATCCCCTTCGCCCCGACGCGCGGCTACTTCAGCCTGGCCGACGTGGGGGTGTACTTCGCCGCCTTTGCCTTCGGGCCGGCGATCGGCTTCATCACCGGCGGGTTGGGCACCGGCCTGGCGGACGTGCTGGGCGGCTATGCCCATTTCGCCGTCTGGTCGTTCCTCATCCACGGCTTCCAGGGGCTGGTGGCCGGCCTGCTGGGCTGGCGACGCGGCCCGCTGGGCATGGGGCTCGGCTGGCTCGCCGGCCTGGTGGTCATGGTGGGCGGCTATTTCCTGGTCGAGTATTTCCTCTACGGCCTCGGAGCGGCGCTGGCCGAGGCGCTCACGGTCAACCTGCCGCAGGTCGCCATCGGCGGCATCGTCGGGGTGCTGCTGGTGCAGGCGGTGCAGCGCGCCTATCCCTCGATCACCCTGCTGGCCCAACCGCGCCGCTGGCGCGAGGGATGAGCCCATCCCTCCGCCGGCCGCGCCGCTCCTATGTCCGCGCCGCTCGTCCGGATTGAAGGGCTGCACTTCGCCTATCCCAGCCCGCGCGCCGGAATGACACTCCCGCCGGCGCTGCGCGACATCCAGCTGAGCGTCGCCGCCGGCGAGTGCGTCGCCATCATGGGCGCCAGCGGCAGCGGCAAGTCCACCCTCTGCCTGGCGCTTAACGGGCTGGTGCCGCAAGCCACCGGCGGCACCTTCCGCGGCCACGTCTGGGTGGGTGGCCAGGACACGCGCACCACCCCCGTGGCGGCGCTGGCCACCCAGGTCGGCCTGGTCTTCCAGGAGGCGGAGCACCAGCTGTGCACGCTGAGCGTCGAGGACGAGGTCGCCTTCGGCCTGGAGAACCTGGGGCTGCCGGCGGACGAGATCGAACGGCGCATCACCTGGGCGCTGGAGGTGGTCGGGCTGAACCCGCTGCGCCGCCATCCACCCGCGCAGCTGTCGGGCGGGCAGCAGCAGCGCCTGGCCCTGGCAGCGGTGCTGGCGATGCAGCCGGCGGTGTTGGTGCTCGACGAGCCGACCAGCGGGCTCGACCCCGTGGGCCGGCAGGCGGTGCTGGCGGTGCTCGCCAACCTGCAACGCCAGGGCGCCACCATCCTCATGGCCACCCAGGATGCCGAGGCAGCCGCTGCCCTGGCCGACCGCGTCGTGGTGTTGCACGAGGGCGCCATCGTCCTGGAAGGCACGCCGCGCGCCGTCTTCGGCCAGGAGGCACGCCTGCACGCCCTCGGCGTGACGGTGCCGCAGCTGTGTGCGCTGAGCGCTCGGTTGG
>Ga0308415_1001378_pt1 | contig 10423 bp, 10 predicted proteins | sample HotsprSampleOS55_FD_203465 | JGI IMG/M metagenome (GOLD analysis project Ga0308415, IMG submission 203465) | Hot spring phototrophic mat microbial communities from Octopus Spring, Yellowstone National Park, Wyoming, United States - 20090730_OS55 ... | reverse complement strand
CTAATATTTTTCGTTCGTAGTCAGGCACGGAGCGCCAGCGGAGTGCCGTTCCGAGCCTTTTGGACGCCACTCCGCTTCGCTTCGTGGCTTACTACGAGCATCTTCGTTAGAGCGTTGATAAGCCCTGGTTCTATCGCGAAAAATGTTACCGAATCTATGACAGAACGATGCCTTGCCAGATGAGATCTAATCTAACCGGTAGTACCATCTTCCTATTGACGCTGGTCCGATCTGTGGTATGATAAAAGCAAACCTAAAAATTTCCTAACAGAAAGGAGGTGAACGCCATGTTGTACATGCCTCGTGAGGAAGGCCAGGGCCTGGTGGAGTATGCGCTGATCCTCGTTCTGGTGGCTATCGTGGTCATCGTCATTCTCACTCTGCTGGGCACTCAGGTCAGCCGCGTCTTCTCCCAGATCACCAGCGGGCTCGGTGGTACTGGTGGCTAAACCGACCGGAGATTGCCCACTCACCGCACCAGAACGGCACAGGACCCCGCCACGGCGGGGTTCTGTGTTTTATGGCGCATTTTGGGGCCTTCGGCAAGTGATGGTATAATAGGGTCACCCAACGGAGGTCCCAATGAGAGCGTACTGGATGCTGGCACTGGTTGTGCTGTTTCTGCTGGGGACGGCCGGATGCGGAAGCGTCATCACGCCTCCTGTCACGGAGACCATTCCCCCGCCGTCCCCTTCTCCCACATCCGGATTTCTCCCCCCATCCTCGCCCACGCCCGGCGTGGGCGGGGGGCTCCTGGAGCCAACTGCCACTCCCACAATCACCCCGACCCCAGTCATCTACGTCGTCCGGGAAGGGGATACCCTCTCCGGCATCGCCGCCACCTACGGGGTCAGCGTGGAGGCGCTCCAGCGGGTCAACGGTATCCAGAACCCCCTCTTCCTCCGGCCCGGCCAAACCCTCATCATCCCCACCGGCCGCGAAGAGGCCGTGGCCCCCATCGAACTGCTACCGACTCCAACGCCGATGCCCTACGGCATCCGCGGGGTGGGTTTCTACGAGACGCCGGTGGGGAGTTTGCACTGCCTGGGGGAAGTGGTCAACACCACCCCCTACACGCTGACCAACGTGCAGGTCCGGGTGACGCTTTTTGACGCGTCCGGCAACGCGCTCATTGCCGGGAACGTGTTCGCGGCCGCGGACATCCTGCCCCCCACCGCGCGCGCTCCCTTTTCCCTACTTTTTACCGCACCGCCGCCGAACTTCGTCAGCCACCAGGTGGTGGCCCTGCGCGGCGAGGTGGCAGGCGAACTGGCGGCCCGCTACGTGCCGGTCACTGTGGAGGAGGTCGCCGGGGCTCCCTACGGCCCTCAGTTTGAGGTCTCGGGGGCCGTGCGGAACGCCGACCCGGAGCGCGCCGCCGCCACCGTGGTCGTGGTCGCCACGGCCTACGACGAGGCCGGGCTGGTCACCGGCTTCCGCCAGCAGACGGTGGACGTGGGGGACGGGCTGGCCCCCGGCGCCACCGCCCCCTTCCGGATGCGCTTCACCGTCTACAAGGGCGTGCCCGCCGATTTCGCCGTCATCGCCTACGGGAAAACGCGGTGAGTGACGCCTTTTGTAGGACAACTGCTCGCAGTTGTCCTGCTTTTGTGATCCTCACCTCCGGAGGTGCTGATGTACGCTGTCCTGAAAAAACTGGTCTGCTGGCTGTTCCCCCTTCTGGTCCGGGTGCGGGTGACGGGGCAGGAAAATTTTCCGCCCAGCGGCCCCTACATCCTGGCAACCAACCACCTGTCCGTCTTTGACCTCCCCCTGCTGATGATGATTTGCCCCCATACCGTGCGCGCGTTCGCCGCCTCCAAACACCGTCGTAACCCCTTCTACTTCCTCGTCCTCAGCGCCGCCGGCTCCATCTGGGTCCGGCGGGGCGAGATAGACCGGGAGGCGCTGCGCGGCGCGTTTGAGGTCCTGAAGCGGGGGGAAGTGCTGGGCATCGCCCCGGAGGGCACCCGCGCCCGCCGGGTCTACGCGCTCCAACCGGGGAAGACCGGCGCCGCCTACATCGCCACCCGCGCCGATGTCCCCATCGTCCCCGTGGGGCTGACGGGGACCGAAAAGGTCAAGGAGAACCTCCCCCGCCTGCGCCGGACCGATGTGACGGTGACCATCGGCGAGCCGTTCCGCCTGCCGGAGAGCGGGCGGGTGCGCGGCCCCAAACTGGACGAGTACACCGACATCATCATGCGCCGCATCGCGGCCCTTCTCCCACCGGAATACCGAGGAGTTTATGGCTGAGAACCGACCCTACACCCTGCACGTCGTCTCTCACACTCACTGGGACCGGGAGTGGTACCGGACGTACCAGCAGTTCCGCTTCCGGCTGGTCCACCTGGTGGCGGAACTGGTGGACCTCATGGAGCGGGACCCGTCCTACCGTTTCTTCCTGCTGGACGGGCAGACAGTGGTCCTGGAGGACGTGGTGGACGTCCGCCCCGACCTGGAGGACCGCCTGCGACGGCTGATTCGGGAAGGACGGCTCTTTATCGGCCCCTGGTTCGTCCTCCCGGACGAGTTTCTGGTGAGCCCGGAGGCGCTGGTGCGCAATCTCCTGCTGGGCGACCGCATCGCCCGCGCCTGGGGGGCCAAAATGGCCATCGGCTACGTCCCCGACACCTTCGGGCACATCTCCCAGTTGCCCCAACTCCTGCGCGGGTTCGGCATGGAGACCGCCGTCATCTGGCGCGGGGTCGGCGACGCCCCGGTGGAGTTCCGCTGGGCCGCCCCCGACGGTACCGAGGTCCTGGTCTGCTACCTGCGGGACTCCTACAGCAACGCCGCCCATCTCCCGGCAGATGAGGACGGATTCATCGCCGCCGTGAAGGGAGAACGAGACCGTCTCGCTCCGCACGCCGCCACCTCCCACCTGCTCCTGATGCAGGGCACCGACCACATGTTCCCCCGCGCCGACCTGCCGCGCCTCCTGGAGGCCGCCGACCGCGCCCTCCCCGACCGGGTCATCCACTCCAGCCTGCCGGGCTACGTCGCGGCGGTGCAGGCCGAACTGGGGGAGGACGGCCTGCGGGCCCTCCCCCTCCGCACCGGCGAGATGCGCGACCCCTCCCGCGCCCACCTCCTGCCCGGCGTCCTCTCCACCCGAATGTGGATCAAACAACGCAACCACGCCTGCCAGACTCTGCTGGAACGCTGGGCCGAGCCGTTCTCCGCAATCTGCAATCTGCAATCTGCAATTTGCAATCCGCAATCTGCAACCTGCAATCTGCCATCTGCCATCTACTTCCTCCGACGGGCCTGGAAGTACCTCCTGGAAAACCACCCCCACGATTCCATCTGCGGCTGTTCGGTGGACCAGGTCCATCGGGAAATGAAGGTCCGATTTGACTGGTGCGAACAGATGGGAGAAGAGGTTACCTGGACAGCGCTGGAAGCCATCGCCGCCCAGGTAGATACGCAGGGGGAGGGAACGGTCGCCCTGGTCGTCTTTAACCCATCCTCCACGCCCCGCACCGACCGGGTTGTCGCCGCCGTCATCCCACCCGTCGACCCCGAAGGACACGTTCTGGTCGGGCCCGACGGGCATCCTGTCCCCTTCCAGGTGCTTCGCCACACCGTCGGGGCTGAAATGGAGTTGACCTTTGACCAGGAGACGATGCGGCAGATGGCCGCGATGGCTGTGGCCGGTGGTGGCGTCGTCTACGGCGACCGGGCGGTTCGGGGAATGCACGTCTGGCGGGAGGGGAATGTAGGCCACCTGACTCTCTCCGTCCGCCGGGGGACGGCGGGCGCTACTCCCGAACACCTGGCCGACGGCATCGCCACCCTCCATGCCCTGCTGCAGGATGCGACAGTGGAGCGGTTCACCGTCCGGGTGCGGGAGGACGAGGCGCTGGAGGTCGCCTTCGTTGCCCGGGACGTCCCGCCCCTGGGCTATGTCACTTACCGCTGGGTGCCCCACCCCACCCCCAGCGGCTTCGCCGCCAAAGGCGGCGGGGGAGGGGTGAGGATAGAAAACGAGTTCCTCCGCGTTGAGGCCGACCCGGAGACCGGCCGGCTGACGGTCACCGACCGGGAGACGGGGCTGGTGCTATCCGGCGTCCATCGCTTTGTGGACGGCGGCGACCGGGGGGACGAGTACAACTACTGCCCGCCGGAGGAGGATTTGCGGGTGGACCGGCCCGCCCGCCCGCCCGTCATCCGCCGGGAAGCCGACGCACTGGGGGAGAGTCTGGTGATAGAAATGGTCTACCGGGTGCCGGAGGCGCTGGCCCCGGAGCGGAGCCGCCGCAGTCAGGAGTGGGTGGACCTTCCCATCACGACGCGGGTCACGCTGATGGCGGGCGTGCGGCGGGTGGATTTTGAGACCGTGGTGGAGAACACTGCCCGAGATCACCGGCTGCGGGTCCATTTCCCCGTCCCCTTCGCGGTGGAGCAGGCCTGGGTGGAGGGACACTGGGACGTTATCGCGCAGGCGGTCAGTGGTAGCGCGGGCTGTCAGCCTGCGAGGCCCGAATGGGCCGAGCAGCCTGTCCCCACCCGTCCCCAGCAGGGCTGGGTCTGCCTCTCGGACGGTCAGTTCGGGGTAACCGTCGCTAATCGGGGCCTGCCGGAGATAGAGGTCGCGCAGGCTGATAGCCTGCGCCCAGAAATCGCCCTGACCCTTCTGCGGTGTGTGGGCTGGCTCTCCCGCGATGACTTCCCCTGCCGGTCCGGGCACGCCGGGCCGGCGCTGCCGGTGCCGGAGGCTCAGTGTCTGGGCCGCCACACCTTCCGCTACGCGCTGATTCCCCATGCCGGGGACTGGCGGTCCGCCTTTGTGGAGGCCGACAGTTTCCAGACCGACCTGCGGGCCCTTTCCGTGCCCGCGCACCCCGGCCCGCTCCCGCCGGTCCTGTCGTTTGTCCAGATAGACCCGCCCGCGCTGCGCCTGAGCGCACTGAAACCGCCGGAGCACGGAGAGGGCATCATCCTGCGGCTCTGGAATGGGGAGGACCGACCGATAGAGGGGACGGTTCGGTTCTGGCGGCCGTTCGCCCGGGCGGTACGGGTCAATCTGGCGGAAGAGGGTGGGGAACTGCTGGCCACCGATACCGACACCCTGCGCCTGACCGTCGGCGGGCGGCAGGTGGTGACGGTACGGGTGGAATAAAAACGGGAGATGCCGGGCACCTCCCAGGTGCCTGGCATCTCCCCGTGCTCGGTTGCTCCAGAGCGTTTATTCGGGCCGCTTTTCCTTCAGGCGGGCCGCTTTCCCCTTCAGGCCGCGCATATAATAGAGCCGCCCCCGCCGCACCTTCCCATGTCGGGTAACCTCTACCTTCTCCACGCGCGGGGAGTAGAGGGGGAACGTGCGCTCCACACCGATGCCGTGGGCGGCGATGCGCCGGACGGTGAAACTGGCCCCGGCCCCACTGCCGCGCACCCGGATCACCATGCCCTGGAAAACCTGCACCCGCTCCCGGCCCCCTTCCACAATGCGGGCATGCACCCGCACCGTATCCCCGGGCCGCAGATCGGGGATGTTTGGATTCCGCTCCAGTTGTCGGTTCAGCGACTCAATCAGGTCCATAGCCTCACCTCTTTTCCACTGGTCCTCAACGGCGGGGTATTATACCATAACCCAGAAATCCGGCAAGTTGGAAGGTGTACTCAGCGGCCCTTTCGCATAGGGCCCTGACCGCCTCCGCGGCCCAAAGAGGAATATTTTTCGTTGCGGCGGCTTCGCCGCCGCAACGAAAAATATTTTCTTTTTGTTCTTTTTGCCTTGCTGGAGACGGGTTTTGGAGATTCCTCTGCCGCTGTTCTGAAGGGGGCCAAACTTCAGTGCGTCGGGAAACACCCGCCGATTAGAAAAGAGGGAACTCCCGGTTGATAATCCGGTCCCGGACCTGATGGACCCGGCTCAGGTGCTCGTCCAGAATCGCTTCCACGTCAGCCTGGATGCTGGGGGTCAGACCACCTGAGACCGGGCGCACCTGGGCCGTCGCCAATAATGGCTGGTCCAGGGGCTTCCCAATCTGGGAGAGGATGTAGACGGTGGCCTCGCGCACGGTGGGGACCCGCTCCACGATGTCCCGCGCCACCAGCATAGCCAGCACGTTGTAGACTTTGCCGACGTGGGAGATGGGGTTCTTCCCGCAGGCCGCTTCCAGGCTGGCGGAGCGGAAGGGGGTAATCAGGCCGTTCACCCGATTCCCCCGCCCCACAGCGCCATCGTCGCCCATCTCAGCGGAAGTGCCGGTGAGGGTCAGGTAGATCGCGCCAGCGTCCACATCGTCGGCGGTGTTCACCGCCACCATCACCTTCCGGGTGTCCAGTTGGCTGGCAAAGGACCGGATGGCCTCCTGAGCCGCGTGTTTCAGTTCCAGATATTCGGCCATATCTCCGACTCGCGTGGCGATGAAGGGAAGCGCCACAGTGAGGACCATCTCATCTACACAGCGCGCTCCCATCACCTTCACATCCTCACCGATGGGGAACTGGTCAATCAATTGATAGTTAATGTAGCGCGAGGTCTCGTAGACCGCCCGCTCCAGACCGGAACGAGGCCAGTGGCTGACGCCAAAACTGGTGTCGTTGGCCGTCACCTGCTCCACCGCGTGCACCAGTTCCTCGGCCCCGCGCCCCACATAGGAGTCTATGACCATATGCTGGTCAGGGTCCAGGTAGCGCATGGTCTCCCGGATGTACTGGCGGGCCGCCTGGATGGCGATGGTATCCAGAGGGATCTTCCGGCCCCGGTACGTCGGGGTGCCGCGACCGGCAATCTGGATGCGGATGGGACGAATCATGTGGCCGCCGCCGAAACCGACCTCCACCTCTCCGGCCACCAATTGCACCTTGTCAAAGTTGTGGTGCAGCAATGTGCCCAGGTTCTCCAGACACCAGCGGCAGTATTCTACGGAGATCCGCTCGGCGATGCCATCACACAAACTATCCGGATGACCGATCCCCTTGCGCTCCACAATCTCCACGGGGAGGTCTTCAATATACTGTCCGCTGGCCTCTGTCACAACGATATTTCGCTTGGACATGTTTTTCATCTCCTCTCAAGGGGCTCCCGGTGGGTGCACTCTGGGGCAGATTCTGGGGGCAGGAGGAAGAAAAAAGCCCCCTCTGGAAAGACAGAAGGGGCACGACGGGCGCGCCGCCTCTTATCTTCCAGAACGAACCCGTTCTGCCGGAATTGGCACCTGGGGCGGGAACTGACGGTCATCGTTACGGGATGGTCAGTCTCCGCCCTGGTTGCCGAGGCTTCACAGGGCCGGTCCCTCCGCCTCTCTGGATAAGAGTGCCGCCGGGGCTATTCAATTGTTGGCTGAATCATACCACAAAGGCCAGATTTGTCAAGGAAGAGCAGGAAGTGGGTGTGCCCTAAAATTGTAGGACAACTGCGAGCAGTTATCCTACAAAGCGGCCAGGCCCGACGAAATTGGGACATACCCCAGGAAGTCCATTGACGATTTGACCAAATAGCGGTAGAATAACACTACTGAATCCGAACTTTCCAGCCATTCGCTGTATGTAAGGAGGTCGGAAAATGGAACGGGAAATCGGAACGGACACAGTTAAGCGGGGTCTGGCCCAGATGCTGAAGGGTGGGGTCATTATGGATGTGACCAACGCCGAGCAGGCCCGGATTGCCGAAGAGGCGGGTGCCTGCGCAGTGATGGCCCTAGAACGGGTGCCGGCGGATATTCGCGCTCAGGGTGGCGTGGCCCGTATGGCCGACCCGGAGAAGATTCTGGAGATTATGGAGGCTGTCTCCATCCCGGTGATGGCCAAATGCCGCATCGGCCACTTTGTGGAAGCGCAGATTCTGGAGGCGTTGGGGGTGGATTTCATTGACGAGAGCGAAGTCCTGACCCCCGCTGACGAAGAACACCACATTGACAAGCGCAAGTTCAAAGTCCCCTTTGTCTGTGGGGCCCGCAACCTGGGGGAGGCCCTGCGGCGCATCGGTGAAGGGGCGGCGATGATCCGTACCAAAGGGGAGGCCGGCACCGGCAACGTGGTGGAGGCCGTCCGGCATGCCCGCGCCGTTCTGGGGGAAATCCGCCGCCTGACTACAATGGCCGAAGAGGAGATGATGGCCTACGCCAAAGAAATCGGCGCCCCCTACGAACTGGTGATGGAGACGGCCCGGCTGGGACGACTGCCGGTGGTGAACTTCGCGGCCGGTGGCGTTGCCACTCCCGCCGATGCCGCGCTGATGATGCAACTGGGGATGGACGGCGTCTTCGTGGGCAGCGGCATCTTCAAGAGCGGCGACCCGGTCAAACGGGCACGGGCCATCGTCCAGGCCGTCACCCACTACAACGACCCGCAGATTCTGGCGGAGATCAGTCGCGGCCTGGGTGAACCGATGGTCGGCATCAACATCAGCCTGATCCCGGCCGAAGAGCGGCTGGCGGTAAGAGGATGGTAGAACAAAGTTGCGGGCTTTCGGGAGAGCCTGGTATCTGGTAAACCGGTATCTGGTATACTGGTACAATTGAAGATGCCCCCGTAGGACCTTTCCCGTTTTGGGAACAGGGGCCATGTTTGTTCCTCCAAATGCCTGGCGGGAGAGGAAAATGAGGGTCCGGTCGGTAACTGCGGGCGTGGACGTTGGACAGTTGGCTAAAGAGCTGGCTATGAGCGAACAGGACCTGCTCGTACAAAGCCTGCAGTCTTTCATCGCTGAACAGTTGCGGCTTCTGCGGGCAGAAAAGCAGGCCCGGTGTGCCCGGTTTGGCGTCACCTCGCTGGAGGAGATGGACAGGTTGATCGCCGAAGGTGCCGTAGAAGAGGAAGAGATTCTGGACGACTTCCAGAATGTAGATTATCTGACAGCCCGTATTGAGCACCTGGAGCGCCTGCTGGAGACTCTTCAATGATCAACCTGTTCCGTCTGGCCCGGATTGCGAGGACGGAATTTTCAGACATCGTTGTGGCGACCACCGTTATACGGGATAAACTGCGCGTTGTGCTGGAGGATGGCTCCTACATTGACTTCTGGTGGTCAGCAAAGATTCCGGGGCGGTTCGCTCATCACTGGGAACGGATTCACGTTGATGGGACAATCTATCGGCATGACAATATGCCCCATCCTCGCTGGAAAGGGGTGTCCACGTTCCCGCAGCATTACCATCAAGAAAAACCTGACGTTGTCGTAGAGAGTTATTTGCCGTCTGATTCTCCCGAGGCCGCTGTGCGTGCATTTTTGACTTTCGCTCGCCAAACACTGATCTCTGCAAAGAAAGCGGAGTGAAATATGATGAGAATCGGTGTCCTGGCTCTACAGGGCGCTTTCATTGAGCACAAAAATGTCCTAACCCGTCTGGGCGTACAGCCAGTAGAAGTCCGCCTGCCGGAGCACCTGGAGGGCTTGGCAGGCCTGATCATCCCCGGCGGGGAGTCCACCACCATCGGCCTGCTGGCCCAGAAGTGGGGGTTGCTGGAGCCATTGCGGGAATTCGCTCGCTCTGGACAGCCTCTCTGGGGCACCTGTGCCGGGATGATTCTGATGGCCAAAGAAGTGGTGGATGGCGTGCCGGGTCAACCCCTGCTGGGATTAATGGAAATCACGGTCCGGCGCAATGCCTTTGGCCGCCAGGTGGATAGTTTTGAGGCCGACCTGCCGGTATCTGTGCTGGGGAATCCCCCATTCCATGCCGTCTTCATCCGTGCGCCCGTCATTGAGCGGGTGGGAGCGGGAGTGGAGGTCCTGGCCGCGCTGGAGGACGGGACGGCGGTGGCTGTGCAACATGGCAACCTGCTGGCAACCGCCTTTCATCCGGAATTGACCCGGGATGACCGATTTCACCGGTACTTCCTGAAACTGGCGAAATGATGCAAACAGATACTCTGGACATCCCGTTGCTGATCCGGCTAATAGAGGAGAACCCGGAATGGCGGGCGCTCTTTCGGCGCGCTCTGCTGAGTGATGATATGCTGGAACTGCCTGAACTGTTCCGGCGATTAAGCGCGCATATAGAGGCCATCGCGGAAACGCAATGGCAGATCAACGAAGTCATCAGAGATCTGGCCGAGGCCCAACGGCAGACCGATGAATCGGTCAAAGCGCTGATGGAGGCCCAACGGCGCAGCGAGGAGGCCCAACGGCGCAGCGAGGAGCGGCTGGACCGGCTGGAGGCCGCCGTCCAGGAACTGGCCGAGGCCCAGCGGCGCACTGATGAATCGGTCAAAGCGCTGGCGAAGGCCCAACGGCGCAGCGAGGAGCGGCTGGACCGGTTGGAGGCGGCCGTTCAGGAACTGGCCGAGGCCCAACGGCGGACAGAACAACGGGTGGAAGAACTGGCCGAGGCCCAACGGCGCACCGATGAATCGGTCAAAGCGCTGGCGGAGGCCCAACGGCGCAGCGAGGAGCGGCTGGACCGGTTGGAGGCGGCCGTTCAGGAACTGGCCGAGGCCCAGCGGCGGACAGAACAACGGGTGGAAGAAC
>Ga0308415_1001376_pt1 | contig 10432 bp, 14 predicted proteins | sample HotsprSampleOS55_FD_203465 | JGI IMG/M metagenome (GOLD analysis project Ga0308415, IMG submission 203465) | Hot spring phototrophic mat microbial communities from Octopus Spring, Yellowstone National Park, Wyoming, United States - 20090730_OS55 ... | reverse complement strand
CGTAGTAGACCATCGGAATCGCCATGTCGAGGATGCCCTCTTTGAGCCAGCCTTGCCAGTCTTGGAACACGGCGCGGTAGGCGGAGCGGTTCACCCAGTCGTCGCTGGTTTGGGGTCCGTCGCCCCAAGTGATGAGCGCGCCGCTGACCACGAGGCGGGGCTTGAGCGCGGTCGCCTGCGCATAGATTTTGCGCACCACTGCCGACACTTGGTCGCGTCGCCACTGCTTCCAGAGCGGGTCGGTCGGGTCGGGCTTGCCTGTGCGCCCGTAGCAGCGATGGAACCGCGCCACACTTGTAGGATTGTAGCCCCACCGCTCGCCCGTGTAGCGGATGTAATCGAAGTGGATGCCGTCAATCTCGTAGCGGCGCACGATGTCCAGCACGACTTTTGTGAACCACTCGTGATAGAGTGGGTGTCCCCAGTCGCCGCCGTAGCCCACTGGCGTGATTCGGTTGCCGTCGTAGTCTTCGGTCTGGATTTCGGGGGAGCGGTTCAGGATATGCTTGGGGTCGTTGGGCCAGCCGCTGCCGGGCCAAATCGGGTGGCAGTTGACCCACACATGCACCTCGAGGCGCGGGGTCTCGCTGCGCGCTTTTTCAATCAGGTACGCCAGCGCGTCGAAACCCGTTTGCTGGTTGGCAGCGAACGGCTCCAGCGGCGAGAAATAGTGTGCGTCGCCGCGCTTGCGCATCTGCACGATGATAGCGTTCATCTTCGCCGCGCGCGCCCGTTGTAGGAGCGTCTCCACCTGTTCGGGCGTGTGGAACCCCTCGTTGAAGCCGTCCACCCAGAATCCGCGAAACTCCGCTTGTGCCTGCGCCAGTGCTATCGTCATCGCTATCCCTGCCACGAGCGTCCATCCGTGTCGCATCGAGCGGTATTGTACCTGAGCAAAGTACCATGCGGCAGGCGGGATGGGGTATACTTGCAAACATGAGCGAGCGTGAACTATTGAACCGCATCACCCGCGATCCCAACATCTGCCACGGCAAGCCCGTGATTCGCGGCTTGCGCTATCCCGTGTCCGCCTTACTGGAACTGCTCGCAAGCGGCATGACACCCGAAGAGATCCTACAGGACTACCCTGACCTTGAAATGGACGACCTACGGGCAGCGTTGCTTTACGCGGCGCGCCTGTCCGAAGTCAAACATATGATTGCAAGATGAAAATGCTCGTCGACGCCCAACTGCCAGCACGCCTTGCCAATCACTTGCGTCGGCAAGGGATGGAAGTCCTTCACACGAGCGAGCTACCTCTCGGCAACCGAACCACAGACGAGGAACTCAAGCACCTATCTTTGACACAGGCATATGTAATTGTGACCAAAGACGGCGATTTCGTCGACAATTTATTACTTCATCAGAACTTATATAAACTAATATTGGTTAGTGTCGGAAACATCACCAACAACGAGCTGATAGAGTTATTTGCGAGTCATGAGCCAGAGATTCTGGATGGACTATCGAGAGCACGCTTCGTAGAGTTGTCTCGCATGGGAGTGATCGTACACTGGTGAGAATTCGTTTATTACCCCCCAAACTCCCTCAACTCCACGGGCGCATGCGTGAGCAGTTCGCAGCCGTCGGGGGTGACCAACACCATCTGCTCGAGGCGCACACCGCCGAAGCCTGGCACATAGACGCCCGGCTCCACGGTCAGCACCATGCCCGCCTGCAGCGGCTTTTTGTCGCGGAACGACAGACCCGCGCCGTCATGCACGGCGATCCCGACGGAGTGCCCCAGCGAATGCACGAAGTAGTCCCCCAGCCCATACGACTCAATAGCCTTGCGGGCGAGCGTGTCGATTAGCTTGCCTTTCACGCCTGGGCGGATGGCGTCGATGGCGCAGTTCAGGGCGTCCAGCACGGCGGTGTAGAGCCTGCGCTGTTCGGGCGACGCTGCCCCAATCACCACCGTGCGCGTCATGTCGGAGCAGTAGCCGTCCAGCCGTGCGCCGAAGTCCACTGTCACGAAGTCGCCTTTTTGCAGGCGTCGCTCGGTCGGCTTGCCATGCGGCAGGGCAGTGCGCTCGCCCGACACGGCAATTGTGTCGAACGCGGGGTACGCCCCCTGCCGACGAATATAGAAGTCGATCTCCATCGCGAGATCCCACTCCGCGATTTCGGGCTGGAACAGGCGTTGGATATGCTCGAAGGTCGCGTCGGCGAGTCGGGCGGCGGCGCGCAGGCGGGCAATCTCGTCGGCGTCCTTGATGCGGCGCAGCTTCTCCACAGGCGCGCCGACGGGCTTGAGGCGAATCTTCGCCTTGCGCATCGGCTTGCGCATCCCCTGCAGCCACGCGAGCGACACGCTGTTTTCCACGCCCAGCACGCGCACTCCAAGCTCCTGCGCAATCTCGGCGACCGTCTCGCCGAACTCCTTCAGCACGGGGTTCACGATAATCGGGATGTCGGCGACTTCGCCCTGCGCTTGCGTGGCGTAGACGCCTCCCGTCAAGAACCGCTCCGCGTCGGGGGTCAGCAGCAGCGCGCCGAACGAACCCGTGAAGCCCGTCAAATAAAACAGGTTGCCCGCGCCCACGATGAGCAGCGCGTCAGGCGGGTTTTTGCCACCAAAGACCGCTTCGCGCAGTTTCGCCCGACGCGCCGCATGGCTTAATCCAGCGGCTTGAGCTTGATGTTGCGATACCATATCGGACTCCCGTGATTCTGCAGTGCGATGTAGCCAGGGCGCGTCATCGTGCTGTAGGCGTACTTGAACTTGTTGGGCGTGCCGTCGGGGTTGCGTCCCGCCTCCGTCCAGCGGCTGAGGTCTACCTCGTTCACCTTCTCGCCGTTCAGGTAGACCACAATCAGATTCTCCTTGCAGATGATGTGGTAGCTGTTCCACTCGCCTGCGGGCTTGACGGCGTTCTTGCTGGGCGCTTGGATGTCGTAGATTGCGCCGCAGTCGTGCTTGCTGGGCTGCGGTTTGCCGTAGCTGTCCAGCACCTGCACCTCGATGCCTGTATGCACGGGGTCGTTTTTGTCCCACACGCGGAAAAAGACGCCGCTGTTGCCCCTTGGGGAGACCTTGAACTCCAGTTTCAACTCGAAGTTTTTGTAGACGCCGTCGGCGTAAATCATCCCGCCGCCTCCCTTGCCCGTGCAGTGGAGCGTACCGTCCTCCACCACCCACGAGCCGTCCACACCTGCGACCGTCCAGCCTTTGAGGCTCTCGCCGTCGAAAAGCAGCCGCCAGCCGTCCTTTATCTCCTGTTCACTCAGTTGATTCGCCTGCTGTAGCGCGACGGCGACGCCGACCAGCAGCGCGAACACACCTATCAGAAAGACTACGGGTTGCATTCTGGGTCTCATAGGCGTTTGATTCGCCCTGCGCCGAGCAACTCCTACTGCGCTTTCCGCCCAAACCGCGCTCCCCCTAAAAAACTATCCCCACTCGTGCCGATAATAACTTCTACACGGAGGCGATTTATGTCTTTTTTGCAGAAGATTCTGGGCGTCGGGCGAAGCAATTCTTACGACGAGGGCATCAAGTGCTACGATGATGGGCGCTTTGAAGAGGCGCTGAAGCTGTTCGAACACGCGCTGACTGAGACGCGCGATGTGATGGTGCAGAAGCTCGCACGGTTCTATATCGCCGAGTCGCATGCGCAGTTGGGGCAAGCCGCGCTGCGTCGGGGGCAGTACGCCATCGCCGCGAGTCACTTCGAACGCGCTTTGGAGATTCACCCACACTACGCCGATTTGCACTTCTCGCTGGCGTTCGCGCTGCGTAAGTTGCGCAACTACGAACGCGCGGCGTTGCACCTCAAAGAGGCGCTGCAGATCAACCCGCGCTTCGCTAAAGCGGTGCTGTTTCAGGGCATCGTCTGGTACGAGATGGGACGGCGCGAGGACGGCATTCGGCGCATCGAGGAGTCGCTAACGCTGGACACGGGCTTCGACCGCGCCCGCTTCGAGCAGGCGCTGGAACACGACCGCGCGGGACGCATCGATCAAGCGATTGCCCTCTTCGAGACGCTCAGCTCCAACAGCACGGACGACGCGCTGTATCACGCGCAGATGGGCGATGACTTGTATCGACGAGGCGATTTTGCGGCGGCGGTCGCTGAGTATCGCAAGGCGCTTGCTATCCGCCCCAACTTCGCTGACATCCGCAACCACTTGGGCATGGCGCTCGCCGCGCTGGGCAACGAGCAGGAAGCCATCGAGCAGTTCCAGTACGCGCTGGAGATTAACCCGCGCTATCTGGAGGCGCGGCTGAACTTAGCCATCACGCTGCGCGATATGGGGCGCGTTGAAGAGGCGCGCGAACACTTCAGAATCGCGCTCGATATCGACCCTGAGAATCCTGTCGCCCGCAGTGCGCTCAACGAGCTGGCGGCGTAACCTATTTCGTGTGGCTGTAGGGGGAGTCCTTGAGGCGCAGCGTAGTACGCACAGTACCGCGCTGCGCTATGATTTCGATATCGTCGGGTCTGACCCCTTTCGGCAGCACGATACGCCACTGGCTGGACTGGGGGCGTTCCACGCGCAGCTTCTCGCGCTTGGCACGCGCCTCTACCTTTGCCGTGGCGGGCGAGACTTCGCCGATAAGCGCGTCGCTTCGCCGCTCCGTCCACACCAGAAACGGCTCGCGGCGGCTCACCGCGCGCATGTACGCCAGCATCGCGTCCAGCTCGTCGGAACGCATGCCGATTGCGCCTGGCATGCTCTCCACGACCTCGCGCAACTCGCGGGGCGAGGCGTACTTCTTCTCGAAGTCCTTGTCGAGCATCGCGCCTTCCTTGCCGTGGCACGAACTGCACTTGCGCTCGTAGGTATCTACCACTTTAATCGGCGCAGGGCGCACGCCGCCCGTGCCTATCGCGACGCTCGCCAGCGCGATGCCCAAACCCGCCAGACTAATTGCCCTTCGCATTGCGCTCTCCTGCCCAAGAGATTCGGTAGATGCGGTTGGTCGTGTCGCAGCTGAACAGCACGCTGCCGTCGGGCGCTTCGGCGCAATCTACGGGGCGCGCCAGCACCCGATTGTTCGCCGTCAGCGTCTTCACAATCGTTAGACTGCCGTAAGGTCTGCCCGTGACGGGGTCAAATAACACGCGCTCGACGCGGTAGCCGTCGGGAATCACGCGGTTCCACGAGCCGCGACATGCCACGAACATATCGCCCTTGTGTCCAGGGAAGTGGTCTTTCGTCAGAAAGGTGAAGCTATTCGCTGCCCAGTGCGCGCCGAAGCTCCACGCGGGCGGCACGGTCTTATCCGCAAGCTCCACGATGTCCTTGCGGTTCTGGTACTCGATGCGCGGCAACTTGTTGCCCGTGATGAAGGGGTGCCCGTAGAACTTGCCCTCTTCGTAGTGGTTCAGCTCGTCGGGCGGGTTGTAGTCGGTGATGGGCTGGAACTGCTGTGGGCGTTCGCCCAGTGTGCGCCCGAACCAGTCGCTGCCGTGATCGACGCCCCAGATTTCATTCGTGCCAGGGCGCAGGCGAAGCTTCTCGGTGTTGCGGATGCCGCTGGCAAAGAGCGTTTTGCCCGTGCCGTCTTTGTTGAACCGCCAGATTTTCTGCCGCTCAGTCTGGATCTCGTCCTCGATGTTGCCCGAATCGCCAATCGCCGTGTAGATGTAGCGGTCGGTTACCAAGATAGGTCGCCACCAGTGCCCGCCGCCTTTCGGGAGTTTGCCGTCGGGGATGACGGTCTGCACCTCGTCCGCCTTGCCGTCGCCGTTGGTGTCGCGCGCTTTGTGAATCGCGCCCGTCTGCGCGAACCAGAGCCACCCGTCGGCGAAGTGCATCCCATGCACGGTCGGGTAGCCTTCTATGAAGGTGTTGACCACCTCGTAGCGGTTGCCGCGCAGGCGCAGGGCGAGGATGTCGCCGCGCTGCGGGCGACTGAGGTACAGCGTGCCCTTGTCGTCGAACTCCATAAAGCGCGCGTTGCCCAAATTCTCGGCGACCAAATCCACGCGATAGCCCGGGCGCACCCAGAATTCGGGCACGCCGGCTCCACGCACGCCCACCGTCGGCGTAGGCGCTGGGGCAGCCGTCTGCGGGGGACGCGGATTCGCGGGACGCTGCGCCGTCAAACAGCCGATTAGAACACTCGTTGCGAACACGCCCATGCCAAAACCGAGCGCAAACTGCCGATTCATAGTGGGGGTATTGTACCCAGTTTCGGCGTGCTGCTACGCTACCAAGTCGCCCCGCAGGTTCCAGTGCTTGAACTCCGTGCCCGCGTTGCTCACCTGCTGGTACATCGACCCACCGTAGCCGTAGTATACCCACTGAAACGGGTCATAGATGTGCGCTGGCGTTGCAGGATGTGGGCTACCAGACGGAGGTCGAGCCTGCCGCAGGCGGAGATTGGCTGCTGGTGGTCTACGCTTATCACTGTCCCTGCGCCGACGAGCTGGAGCGACGGATTGCGTTTCTGGAGCAGATTGCCGACTCGTTCGGCGGCGAATACGACGGCTGGGGCGTGCCCGTGAAGCGGTAGCACAGGAAGTTAGCCGATGAAGGCGGAGATAGAACTGACGCCGCAACAGTGGAAACGGCTGAACGAGTTGGCGCGAGAACGCTCTATCACCCTATCGCAGCTACTGGAAGCGATTGTGAACCAAGCTCTCACAGAAAACGCTCTGGAGGACTGGGAAGAGCTGAAGCGACGCGCACTTTCGGTGGTTGGGCAGTTTCGTTCCTAAAGTGGAACGGGTAGCGATTTCTGTGGTAGACAGCGTATCCCCAACTTCTAACAGTGGGTAATAGTCCGTCGTTTAGGTCTTTATTTATCCAAAGAAACTGATTACCAAGTGCCTGAGTTCGTTTTCTTCATAGTAAAGAGATACCTTTGTCTTTCACCCCGTACTCATCGCCTTTGCTTGAACACCCTCTGCACCCCCTACCCATAAGCAGCTCTCAAAAGTTATTATGCTTCTGACATCTCTTATCTGAATACCTTCCAACCACTGCCATTGACGGCTCCTTCTATCGTAGACAATCACGCCGCCTTTCGCTGACGAGGCAGGCATCGCCGTAAACTCACGCGAACCGACCGCGGCATAAACGAAGCGATTCACCAGATGTATCGCCGTGATATCCGCTTCACCATCTCGGATTGGAAACTTTACCACCGACTCCCATCTTCGATTTCCCATCTCATATCGCCATAATGTACCATCAGCAGAACTCAGCCAGATCTCTCTGCTACTCGAATCAAGTGCCATGCTAGTTATGCTCAAATCGGAACGCACTGCCCGAAAAGAAAACTCATGGTCAACTTCAGTATATACCCACACCCCCCCTGCAGTAGCGATCCAAGCGCTGTGCTTGAGAGGCACAATAGAACTGACTGTATCACTTGCTAAAACTAAGTCCCACTCTGGCATCTCTTCTCTACTCCCTTTCTGAAGGCGAAGCAGATGCGTCTCTGAGCCGACCCATACTTTGCTTGGGTTGGCTGTAATGCAGAAATTACGGTAGACAAATCGGGGTGTCACCAGGCGTGGCAACGGTATCAAGGTGGGAGGTCGATGCGCCCCATTCACAAAGCCAACATTACCTTCCATCCAAGTGCAAAACCATAGGCAGTCGGCATCGGCGAACAGCCCTGTGATGTACCTTGAACAGTGTGGGTGAAGATGCCATTGCCTGCCATCCCAAAAGAAAAGCCCTTGACCATAACAAGCAGCCCAAAGCTGCCCACGAAATGTGGCTAAAGCAATCACATTTTGAGGCACCACTGTTGCTGTACGGAACGTAAGCATCGCTTTCACCTCTTCTTTCTCTTGCGCTCAGGGGGGTGGGTAGGATGAAACGCCCGTCTATCGAACTCTTCGCAGGGCTCGACTATGGTAACTTCCACCTTCCTACGACCCCACCTTCTTGCCTCCTCATGGGAGGGAAACCACACATCGATCCATATAGCACAATCATTTGGCACTTTTTTCGGCCCTCTACCACGATCCTCCACGATGGCATTTCCATAACCAGGTATGATGATAGGGGTTCCAAATGGCAGCCCACCCTTGTCTTCAGGGCGTGTAGCTGCGACTCCAGGATGAGTTGGAGTTCCAGAGGCGGTGATGCCTTCTGCGTTCGGTCCACAGCATCGTTCACAGTTGCAATACGCTGTCACATAAGCAACGACCGTTCTAATTCTGCAGAGACCGTCAGGATCAATGCAGCTGATGGGGTCATTCATACAATATGTGTAAGTATTAAGTGTTAAAGGTTCATTAAAACAACCCAACCACGGATCCTGCTGCAAAAACCTGCCCACCGCAGGGTCGTACCAGCGCACGCCCACCTTCTGCAACCCACCTGTCGGCGCCTCGTTCCGATAGCCCCACAAGCCGTTCCAGTCATAGGTCTGTCGCGCACCCGCAACCAAGTCGCTAAACGCATCCATAATCGGCGCAGGCGAGTACGCGCCTGTCTGGCTGCTCGTCGCTACCAAGTCCACACGCAGGCTCCAGTGCTTATACTCCACCCGACCGATCGCTACTTGCGAATACATTCCACTGCCGTAGCCGTAGTATACCCCCCAGCAGGCAAATCACTGACGGTTTCTCAGCGGGATTGAAGCGCCTCAAACACCTCTCTGAGGCGTGCCACATCTTCTTTCTCACGAAACCAAAATTCCACTTTGACTAATTCTTGTTTGTCGTACTCTCCCTGCTCATTCCTCGTATACAGCGTCATAGTACTTTGTTCCCCTTCTGAAAACTTTCCACCGATGACCACATCTGGTCGTCGCCACGGTACACGTCCACCTATGACCCGTACTGATCCGTCAGCATACGTGTATCTGATGACTGCTTCCGACGACTGGTAATTCGCTAGCAAGTATACCAACAAGTATGCGCAGCTCGGGATTGCTACCGCGAGTACGGTGCAAATTAATCCAACTAATATGAACCGATGCCTATTAGACATTGGTTCCTCCGACTAATGATTATATCGCTCTTTTATTTATACCATATGCATTCAGCGTCAGCGGCGCATAAATAGACCCTAACCAAGGATCTTGCCGCAAGAACCTGCCGACCGTCGGGTCGTACCAGCGCACGCCCACCTTCTGCAACCCACCTGTCGGCGCCTCGTTCCGATAGCCCCACAAGCCATTCCAGTCGTAGGTCTGCCGCGCACCCGCAACCAAGTCGCCAAACGCATCCATAATCGGCGCAGGCGCAAAGGTTCCCATCGGGCTACTGGTCGCTACCAAGTCCCCACGCAGGTTCCAGTGCCTATTCTCCACCTGACCGCTCGCTACTTGCGAATACATCACGCCCCCGTAGCTGTAGTATACCTCAGATGAGCTGTGAAAGCGTGGATTTCAGCTGCCAGCCCAAAGTGCCTACTTTCGCTTGCCTACTTGCTTAAGGTGTAGATTGCCTTAAATTCTTTTACCTTAATACCGTCTACTCTGTTCACCAACACAAAGTACAGGTCAAATTCTGCATTCTCGAACTCTGCCCTATACGAAAGTTCGATACGGCTACCCTCCACAGATATCTTCTCCCCCACATCTACCCCCACTTCGGCAGGGAAAAAACGCATAGTGGACAGTTTCATAGAGCGTAGGTCGCCCGTTTGTTTTACAAACTTGCGCCATCGTTGGACCAGATGCTCGGCTTGAGCTGGGTTAGTTATCAGGGAACGCACAGCAGCTAAATTCCCTTGCTGGAGCGCCTGCACAAACGCATCAGTAGCCTTCAGCGCCTCATTCTGACCTGAACCCGAGTTAACTGATTGCATAACTACCGAGCACGAGTAAAAAGCTATAGCTACTAAAGAGACTATTGCGATTAAAGCGATAACCTTCGTTATTTTCACTTTCTTCTCCCCCCATATGCGTAGACTACCTAAACGATTGTGGATGAATATTGATTACCCGCTGATATAGCTCTGCTGCTTCCTGCGGTTGTCCTCGAACCTCTTCAATGGTCCCTAAGTAAGCGTTGCTCACCTGCTGGTACATTCCGCTGCCGTAGCCGTAGTATACCCTGCGTGCTATGGTACAATTCCCCTACTGGAGGTTTGTATCGAATGAGCTACGATGTGAAGGACTTGGCGCTTGCCGAGCAGGGCGCGCTGCGGATGGAGTGGGCGGACAACGAGATGCCCGTGCTGCGCCTGATACGCCAGCGGTTCGAGCAGGAGAAGCCGCTGAAGGGCGTCCGCATCGCCGCCTGCTTGCATGTCACCACCGAGACGGGCAACCTGATGCGCACGCTCAAGGCGGGGGGCGCGGAGATTGCCCTGTGCGCCTCGAACCCGCTCTCCACACAGGACGACCTTGCCGCCGCGTTAGTGAAATACGAAGGGATTGCCGTGTACGCCATCAAGGGCGAAGATAAGGACACCTACTACAAGCACATTCACCAAGCGTTGGACATTCAGCCGCACATCACGATGGACGACGGGTGCGACTTGGTGAGCGTGCTGCACACCGACCGCCGCG
>Ga0308415_1001373_pt1 | contig 10440 bp, 8 predicted proteins | sample HotsprSampleOS55_FD_203465 | JGI IMG/M metagenome (GOLD analysis project Ga0308415, IMG submission 203465) | Hot spring phototrophic mat microbial communities from Octopus Spring, Yellowstone National Park, Wyoming, United States - 20090730_OS55 ... | reverse complement strand
ATCATCAGGCCGCTTTCCTCGGCGATGTCGATGAACTCCGCCGGGGGGACGAGGCCCCTCTCGGGATGCCGCCAGCGGACCAGCGCTTCGAAGCCGAGCAGTCTCCCGGACTCGAGCGCCACCATGCGCTGGTAATAAAGCTCGAGTTCGCCCCGCTCGACGGCGAATCGCAGAGCGGATTCCAGCTCCAGCCGCCGGATCACTTCCAGACGCATCCTGCCGTCGAAGATCTCGAAACACCGCCGGCCGCGGCTCTTGGCGTGGTAGAGCGCGGTGTCGGCGTCGCGGAGGATGTCGCCGGCCGTGGCTGTGCCGGCCTCGCCGACCGCGACGCCGACGCTCGCCGAGGAGAAGATCTCCCGCCCTTCCAGATGATAGGGACCGGACAGGCGCTCCACGATTCGTTGGGCGACCGCCGCAGCGTCCTCGGCCTGCCGGATCTCTTCCAGCACCACCGCGAATTCGTCGCCGCCCAGCCGCGCCACAGTCGCCTGTCGCACCGAGTTCACGAGCCGCTTCGCCACCTGCCGCAGCAGCTCGTCGCCCGCCAGGTGTCCGAGGCTGTCGTTAATCAATTTGAAGCGGTCAAGATCGATGAAAAGCACGGCATAGAGTTTAGAGGGATCCTGGCGAAAGCGCTCGATGCACCGCTCGAGCTGTACGACGAAACTGAGGCGGTTGGGCAGCCCGGTGAGCGGGTCGGTGCACTTGCTTTCGGTGATGTCCGTAAGCGAGCCGGCCATCCGCACCGGCTCGCCCCGCGCGTCCCGCACGGCGAGGCCCCGGCAGAGCATCCAACGCCAGGTCCCATCGGCATGAGCCAAACGGTGTTCCACTTCGAACTCAGCGGCCTCGCCGCGCCAGTGTGCCTCCAGCGCCTGCCGCACTCCGGCCTGCTCTTCCGGGTGAATCCGCCCCAGCCACTCCTCGGGATCCTCCGACAGCTCCGAAGGGCCGTAGCCCAGCATCTCCTTCCAGCGCTGGGACAGATAGAGGCGGCCGCCCCGAATATCCCAGTCCCAGAGGCCGTCGTTGGTGCCGCGCGCGGCCAGGGCATAGCGCTCCTGACTCTCCTTCAGCGCCGCCTCGGCTCTCCGGCGGGAGAGTTGCGTGCGGATGCGCGCCACGGCGACGTCGAGATCCACCGGCTTCACGAGATAGTCGTCGGCGCCCAGCTCCAGGGCCCGGACCACATGGGCCGAGTCGCTCTGCGCGGTCAACATCACCACCGGGAGCTCCATCGAGGAGTGCGTGGCCCGAAGCAGGCGCAGCAGCTCCATCCCGGTCATGCCCGGCATATTGTGGTCGAGCAGGATTAGATCGTAGTTTCCCCCGTGGATCCGCTCCAGGCCCTCCTCGCCGCTGGCGGCGGTTTCTACCTCGAAGCCGCGCCGCCCGAGCCGGCGCGAGATCATCTCCCGGCAATCGGGATCGTCGTCCACTAGCAGCAGGCGCGCTTTCGCCTCTGCTGCGATGCGTTCTTTCTCCACTGGTGAAATCACGACTGGTTCTCCGAGGCGGCTGAGGCGGGCGGTCTGGCCGGCACGGTCATGGTGAAGACCGATCCCTGCCCCGGGACGCTCTCCACACTGATATCGCCACCCATGAGGCGGCAGAATTTCCGGCTGATCGCCAGGCCGAGACCCGAGCCGCCGAAACGCCGGCCTCCGGCCGAGTCCACCTGGTAGAACAGCTCGAACACCGGGTCGAGCTTCTCCGGGGGAATGCCGATGCCGGTGTCGGCTACGCGGACGCTTACCCTCTCCGGTACCGGTCCTCCCACCCCCTCCACGCTGATGCGCACCTCTCCTTCCTTGGTGAATTTGCAGGCGTTGCTCACCAGATTGAGAAGGCTCTGGCGGAGCATCATGGCATCGGTCTCCAGCCGGATCGACTCGGCCGGCTGGTCGACTATCAGCCGGTTGCCGTTGGCGCGCGCCAGAGGCTCGACCGTCTGCACGACCTCGCGCAGCACCTCGCCTAACCAAAAGGGCGCCGGTTTCAGCTCGATGCGTCCGGCCTCGAGCTTGGCGGCGTCGAGCACGTCGTTGACCAGAGCCAACAGATGACGGCCGGCGCGCGCGATCTTTTCAAGATCGGGGATCATTTCTTGCCGGCCTCGGTCCTCGCACTCCTCGATGAGCATCTCGCTGAAGCCGATGATGGAGTTGAGTGGCGCGCGCAGCTCATGGGTTATGCTGGCCACGAAGGCGCTCTTGGCGCGGCTGGCCGCCTCGGCCTTCTCGGCCGCTATCAACGCCCGCTCCGCCCGCTTGCGCTCCGTCAAATCCAGGAAGACCAGCACGCGCTTGCCCTCGTCGGCGCGCCGGCCTCGCAGCGCGGCCACCGAAGCGAGCACGGGAAACTCGCCGCCGTCCTGCCGGCGAAACACGTACTCGCGGCCGGCGCCTTCCCGCAGCTCGGCCGAGCCGGCCACCGCCCGGAAAGCTCTCCCGACCAGCATCTCTGGCTCCAGGCCGAGCAACTGGCCGGCGGCGGCATTGGCGGTCTCGATCCGGCCGTCCGGCGCCAGCACCAGCACGCCCTCATCCATCGACCGGATGATGTTGTCGACGAAGTCGCGCGAAACGGTCGTGGCTGCCAGCTTCTCGACCATGTCGTTGAAGGCTTGGGCAAGCTGGCCGACCTCGTCCATGCGGCCCACCTCGGCCCGGTGATCGAGATTGCCGCGCCCGATCTCCTGCGTGGACCGGGTCAGCCGCGCCAGCGGGCGCAGGATCCTGCGCAGTTGCTCGTACTGGGCGCAGAGGATCAGCGCCAGCAGAGCCCCCGCAAGCCCGGTCGCCCGCCGGACGCTTTGGGCGAACAGGGCTCGCTGGCTTCGCGTGGACAAGCCTAGCCGGACACGGCCCAGCGCAAGCGGCTCACCCGTAGGCGCCTCCCAGTCGAGCAGCCGGCTGGAAGGCGGCGCCGGCACCTCATGGTCGACCTCCAGGGCCGGCTCCTCGGCCCGCTTCGGGCTGGCTTTGAAAATGCGCCGGCGGCCGTCGTCAAACTCGACCTAGGCGACGTCTTCGGCCGTGAGGGCCGCCGCGCCCAGCCGCTCGAGCTCCTGGTGATCCCCGACCAGGAAGGCAAATTGACTCTGAGAGGCTTGAAACGAGGCCAGCATCTCGGCGCGGAGCTGCAACTGGCGGTTGAGGGCGGCACGCTGAATAGCGAGAAACAGGGAGGTCAGCACGAGGACGGCGACGAGCAGCAGGAGGAAGTTCGCCGCCAGCGTCCGCGCGAGCAGCGACCGGTTCCACCAGCGCAACAGGCCCGAGCTGCCCTTCATCGGAACACCACCCCCTCCCCATGGCGCGGACGGCCGAACTCGATTCCCATCAGGCGAGCCACCCTGTGGTTGACTGCCACGGTCAGCTTGCGAGGAGCCTCCACGGTCGCCGGGTTCTCGCCGCGCAGGAGGCGTGCGGCGAGCTCGGCCGCCTGCCTCCCCAGCTCGCGAAAATCCGGGTAGATGCCGACCGCCGCGCCGGCCCGGACGAAGCTCGGCGAAAAGCCGGCGATCGGCAGGCGGTTCTCGAGCGAGGCTAGAATCAGCGGCTTGATCGTGGTGCCGTTGAACAGCGTTCCGGCAGGAACGGCCACCACCACCTCCGCCTTGCCCTTCAGCGACAGGAAGGCCCGAAGCAACTGCTCCGGCCCCGGACACTCGACCAAGTGAAATGCATTGCTTTGCCTGCCGGCCAACAGGATGAGGCCGTCTCCCAGGCCGGTCGGGTGCGCCGGATTCAGCACTACGCCGATCCGGCTGCGGCCCGGCAGGACCGCCTTCAGCTCGGCGACGAATTCCGCCGCCGGCACATCCAGCGCCACGGCGGCCGGGGTGCCACGCCGAGGCGCCGACTCGGCGGCGAAGGCGGCGCTCGTCATAGCCGAGACGATGGCACAGGCGGGCCTTACGGTAAGGGCGGCGGCCACCGCCTCTCTGCCCAGCGCCAGGACGAGCTTCCAGCTTCGAGCCGGCATCGACCCCCGGCTTGTGTCGAACACCTCCGGCACGAGCCCAGCCTTCTCGAGACTCTCCCGCGCGCCTTCGAGCGCCTGACGGCTGCTCTCGGATTCGCAAGCGCACACGAGCGCCACCGCCGCCACGCCGGCCCGCGCCGGCCGGGGCGGCAAAACCAGCAGACCGAAAAAGACGCGCCGGCTGGCGCCGATCGACCATGTGGGAGCTCGAGACCGGGCCGGCATTCATTCCTTGACTCTCGTAATGAACTTTACGAACAGGTGGCGGCCATCCCCGCGGATCCGGTCCACGCCGATGGCGACGGGATCGTACCAGGCGTGATTGAAGGCGTTGCGCAGGCCCAGGATCACCTCGAAGTTGGGGTGCAGGCGGTGGCTCGAAAGCGTTAGGTCTCCGACCCAAGCCCGAGCCACAATGTTGCCGCCCAGGGTCCGCCGCGGGCCGAGCACCCAGGTACTGTAGGCCACCGTCCAGGCTCCGCCGCCCAGCGGCACCGCCACGCGGGCCTTGGCGATCGAGCGGGGCGAGTTCACCATCCAGCCCGCCTCCCGGTCATGCGCGGCCTGCCGGACGAAGCTCGCCGTGAACTCCGCGCGACCGAACAGCTCCCCGGCCAGCTCCGTCTCGACGCCGCGCGTGCGGACGGCCGCGGAATTCCGGTAGCGCATCAGGTCAGCTTCGATAACGCCCTGAATGAGGTCTGAGAGCGAGTAGTGGAAGACATTGACCATGCCGCGCAGCCTGGGCGAGAACCGCCGCTCGAAGGAAAGCTCGAAGGCGTGCGCGTGCTCGGGCTTGAGGCCCCCGCTCGGCGCGTAGGAGACGCCGTCATACCAGAACTGCTCGAAGGCGCTCGGATTGCGGAACGGCCGGCCGTAGACCAGCTTCCAGACGGTGTCCCGGTTCTGAGCGAAGACCAGCGCTGCGCGGGGCGACAGCGCCGAGCGGTAGAGCCGGGAGCTGTCCAGGCGCAAGCCGGTGACGAGCGTCCACTGGCGGCTGAGGTTGAGTTCATGCTGAAGGAAGAGCGCATGAAGGCGGTCGGCCGCGTCCACGCGCAGGATCTCGCGCCGCTCGGGCCAGACCTGCCAGGGATTCTGCCGGTTCCGGATCTCCCAGGCGGCGGCGACGCCCGCCGTCACGGCCCCGCGCAAACGGGCCACGGGCCGGCGGTAGCTCAACTGCGAGCTCAGCCACTCGGCCCGCGCATGTTCGGTATACGCCGTCGTTTCTCCGCCTTCGTCAAAACGGTAGTAGTCGCGGTACTCGTACTGATCGAAGTAAATCTGCCAGCGCAGTTTGCCCCCGCTTGAGCTGTGGCGCGACCAGGCGCCCCCAACGAAATTACGCTGGTCCAGAAGGAAACTATGGGGATCGTCAAAGAGGCTGTCGGGGCTCCAGGGAATCGGAGAGAACTTCTGCCGGCTGTTGAAGTAGGCGACCAGGTTCCAGTCCTTCCACAGCAGGTTGGCGAAGCTGTGGTAGCCGCGCTCGCGGTCGGATCCGGGCGACGTCCAGCCGAAATTCGTCTCGGGGGAATCGTAGTCGGGAACGTAGAGGGCCGCCCCGCGGTTGTTGAACACCGAGCCTGAAACCAGCAGGTTGGCGCCTCGCCCGAGGTGGATCGCCCCTGAGACGATTGCCTTGCGCCCGCCCAGGGTGTCGGTTTCGGTCGCGGCGCGGAAGCGGTCGGAATCGACGGGCGAACGGGTGACGATGTTGATGTTGGTCAGCATGCCGTTCGAACCGTAGAGGGCCGAAGTCGGCCCGTGGATGATCTCGATCCGTTCGACCAGATCGAGGTCGAGGCCGAAGTCCTGGCCGAAGAAGCCGTTCGAGGCGTAGACCGTCTCAGTCATGGGGTGGCCGTTGATCCTCACCAGGAAGCGGGTGTTGTAGTCGCCCGGGACGTTCAGTCCGCGGAGGCCGGCGTAGCGGTACTAGGTGTCGTTCACCACGTAAAATCCGCGGACGCTCTGGAGCGCCTCACCCAGGGTGCGAAAGCCGTACTTGCGGATGTCGGCGGCGGTGATGAGCGTCACATTGGCGGGCGCCTCGTCGAGCGTCTGGGTGTGCAGCGCCGCCGCCTCGACCACCGGCAGATCAGCCAGCAGCACCTCCTCCTCGGCCGGTGCCTCGCTTTGCGCCCCGCGCGGGTCCGGGCCGCCGGAGCCCGCCGCCGCGCCGGCGGCGAGGAGAAGGGACAAAGCCCACATCCGTAGGCTCATCGGTCCGCTCCAAGAACCCAAATGGTCATCGCGAGCGCAGGGCTCGCTTCTGCCATGCTTACCGGTATGCTCGGTGGGCCGTTTTAGCGTGCCGGCGTGACAATAGAGGCGGAGGCGCCGTTTACCCCGCAACCTGCTCCTGCATCGCCTCTCTCACTTCTTCCGGCTGATGGCCCAGTCGGTGAACGGAGAACGGAGGCCGCGAATCAGCACGTTCAACAGATACGGTTTGCCGGAGGCGAAGGCTCGCCGGAGGGCCCCTGCGACCTGCTCCGGGCGCTCAACGAGCTCGCCTTCGCCGCCGAAGCCCTGCATGACGACGTCGTAGCGGCTTTGGCGGAGCAGGCAGGCGACCGTGGTGCCCTGGGTGGCAAGTTGCAGTTCGCGTTCGACACCCCAGGCGCCATCGTTGCCGACGATAATTACCACACCCAGATCGTGGCGCACCAGCGTATCGAGTTCGGCCAGATAGAAGCCGAGCGAGCCGTCGCCGGTGATCATCACGACCGGCTCGCCCGGCCGGGCCACCTTCAGCCCAACCGCGTTCGGCAGCCCGGCGCCGATGGTGGCCATCGGTCCCAAGCGCAGCCAGCCGCCCGGCTCGAGCGCCGGTAGCATGGCTCGTCCCCAGTGGACGAAATCGCCGCCGTCCCAGGAAAAAAGCACGCCGGCCGGCAAATGGTTGCGGAGCTCGGCGAAGAACGCGACCGGATTCATCGGCAGGGAGCGATCCGAAGCCAGAGCATCCAGTTCGGCGCGCCAGGCTTGGTCGAGCTCGCGGAGGCGCCGCCACCAGGCCTCGCGCCGGGGCCAGACGCGATCGCCGAGCACGTCGAGAAACGCGCGCAAGGCAGCTTTCAGGTCCGCGCAGATGGCCAGCTCCAGCCGCCGCGTGTGGCCGAGCTCCGGCGCATGGATGTCCACCTGAATGAAACGGGCCTCGGGCGAAAAGAGCTTCTCGCCGCCGAGCGCCAAGCGTGAATCCAGGCGCTTGCCGAGCACCAACACGACGTCGGCTTCGCGGAAAGCTTTTTGGACGGCCTTGTTGAGCGCCGGATCGGCGTAGCCGAGCGAGTAGGGGGCGTCGTCGCGGAGGACCCCGCGGGCGAGCGTGATCGAGTAATAAGGTAGCTCGGTGCGTCGGAGGAACTCATCGAGCTCGGCTGCCGCGTCCGCCCACCACAGGCCGCTGCCAGCGATCACCACCGGCCGTTCGGCCGCCTCGAGAATCTCCAAGGCACGGACCACCTCCCCGGAGGTCGGCGCACATGCCGGGCGCGGCGGCGGCAGCGGCATCGGTAGCGGCTGCTCGGTGGTCGCCGAGAAAACGTCAACCGGGATCGACAGATGCACCGGACCCATCCGCCCGGCGGTCGCCTCGGCGAAAGCGCGGCCGACGAGATAGGGAATGTGAGCCGGCTGCGTCGCCTGTGCGGCGAACTTCACCACCGGCGCCGCCATCGCAACCTGGTCGATCACCTGGAAGACCTGCCGGCCCGCAGGCCCGAGCGGCGCCGCGCCGCTCACCGCAATGAGGGGACTACCGGTCAAGAAAGCCGTGGCGATGCCGGTCAGCGAGTTCGTGTGTCCGGGCCCCCCGGTGACGAGCGAAACGGCGGGGCGGCGGCGGACGCGCGCCAGCGCGTCGGCCGCGTGCGTGACGCCGGACTCGTGCCGCATGTCGATGATGCGAAGCCCGCGCCGAAAGGCCAGGGAAAGCACTTCGTTGAGATGGTCACCGACCAGCGTGAAGATCTCGCCAATTCCGAGCGCCTCAAGCGACTGAACGAACAGTTCGGCACCGCTAGGCATGGCTGCGACTCCGGCTATGGTAATACAGCCGGCGAGCCCGCCGCCCTCAGACCGGCTTGTTGAGATCCCTGTGGGTGGCCTTGACGCGATAACCGGCGCGAGTCAGTCGGCGGCGGATCTCGTCGGCGATGGCCACCGAGCGGTGATGTCCGCCGGTGCATCCGAAAGAGATGGTGAGGTAGCTTTTGCCCTCTTCAATGTAGTGGGGCAACAGATAGATGAGCAGGTCCGAGATGCGGTTGATAAACTCGTTGGTCTGCGGAAATCGCTTGATGTAGCGGGCCACCTGGGGGTTGCGTCCGGTGAGATTCCGAAACTCCGGTTTGTAGTTCGGGTTAGGGAGAAAGCGGACATCGAAGACCAGGTCGCTGTCGGGGGGGATGCCGTGGCGATAGCCGAAGCTGGTCACCCAGACCAGGATCTTGGCCCGCTCAGAGGAGCCCTGAAAGGTCTGGCGAATGTAATCGCGCAGGTCGTGGACATTGAACTTCGAGGTGTTGAGGATGTGGTCGGCCAGGGCGCGGATCGGCTCGAGTTGCCGCCGCTCGGTGCGTATGCTGCGCACGACGCTGCGGCCCTTGCCGAGCGGATGCGGGCGCCGCGTCTCGCTGAAGCGGCGAACGAGCGTCTCCTCGTCGGCCTCGAGAAACACGAGCGTAGTATGGATCTTCCGCCTCAGCGTGGAGTAGATCTCCGGGAAGCGTTCCAAGTCCCGGCCCAAACGGATGTCGACCACCAGCGCCGCGCGAAGGATGCGCGGCGAGTCGCGCGTGAGCTCGGCGAGCGTGGGGATGAGGTCGACCGGGAGGTTGTCGACGGCGTAGTAGCCGAGGTCCTCCAGACACTTGAGAACCGTGCCCTTGCCCGAGCCGCTCAGGCCCGTAATGATGACGAGTTCCGGCTGGCGCTTCAAGCGGCGGTTGGCTGCGGCCGTCGTCAAGCCTGTCGGGCGCCGAAACGCGCTCAGGCCTCGATCAGGTCGAAGTTGCCGTCCCGCCGGCGAAGCAGGACGGATAGGCGATCCGTGTCGGCGTCGCGGTAGACGAGATAATCGCGGCCGTCCTCCATTTCGAGCAACGCCTCTTCGAGGGTCAAAGGTTTCCCGTTAACGTGATGGTCGACGCGAAACACACGCGGGGTTTGGCCCGCTTCGATCTCCTCTGCCTCGGCGCTCTCGGAGGCCTCGGCGACGCCGGTCGCCTTCGAGCGCTGCGGCACCCGCTTGGAGTCACGCCATTTGGTGCGGAGCTTCTGGACCTGCTTTTCCAGCTTGTCGGCGGCCAGGGTCAGCGCCGTGAGCAGGTCGGGCGAGGAGGCCTCGCTGACCAGCGGGTGATCGTGGAAGTTGACGGTGATCTCGGCCCGGTGGTTCTGGCGCTCCGAGACCACAATCAGGTGGGCCTCCCGTTCCTCCCGGCCGTCGATCAGCTTGCCGAGCTTGGCCAGTTTCCGATCGAGCTTCTTTCTCTGGGCCGGAAGTAGCTCATCCAGATTGCCTTTGATCGTCACTTTCATCGTGCCCTCCCTAAAGGCCGCCGCGCGAGGCAGGGTTTGGGATTCAGTCCCGCCGGCGGCGGTGATGGGTCGAGGGGATCTTCATATCTTCGCGGTACTTGGCTACCGTCCGCCGCGTGACCTGGATGCCCTCGGCGCGCAGTCGCTGCGCGATCTGCTCATCGGTGAGCGGGTGAGCCGGATCCTCTTCCTCAATCATCTTCTTCACCTTGCGTTTCAGGATCAACAGCGGCGTATCCGCGCCGGACGGACCTTGCACCGCTTCGGAGAAACAATAACGGAGCTCGAAAACACCCTGGGGCGTGTGCGCGTACTTGTTGGCCACGGCGCGGCTGACGGTGGAAGGATGCACCCCGATCTCGTCGGCGATCTCCTTGATCATCATCGGCTTCAAGTGATCGATGCCGTGTTCGAGGAAAGCGGCCTGGCGCCGCACGATCGCCTGGCAGACCTTGAGAATGGTCTGCTTGCGCTGCTCGATGTTTTTGATCAACTGGAGCGCGGAGGCATAGCGGTCCTTGACGTAGTTGCGCACGTCCTTGTCGGGCGCCTCATCCCGCCGCAACATGTGACGGTAGTCGGTGTTGAGACGAAGCTGCGGGATATCGTCGTCGTTGAGCTGGATGATGAACTCGTCGCCCTCTTTGAAGATGTAGACGTCCGGCTCGACGTGGCGGGCTCCCGACGGCGAAAAGCGCAAGCCCGGCCGCGGGTCGAGATGCCGGATGACATTCACGGCGATCTGGACATGTTCGAGCGGTCGGCCGAGCGCTCGCGCAAGCTCCTTCAACTTGTGGGCCTCGAGCAGATGCAGGTGCTCGGAGACGATCTGCCAGGCGACGCCGCCGCGCGCATTGCGGCTGGCCAGTTGGAGCAGCAGGCACTCTTGCA
>Ga0308415_1001372_pt1 | contig 10441 bp, 2 predicted proteins | sample HotsprSampleOS55_FD_203465 | JGI IMG/M metagenome (GOLD analysis project Ga0308415, IMG submission 203465) | Hot spring phototrophic mat microbial communities from Octopus Spring, Yellowstone National Park, Wyoming, United States - 20090730_OS55 ... | reverse complement strand
CTGCGCGAGGTGCCCAGCATCGTGCCGCCCTGGCGCAGGATGCCGGCGACCGATCGAGAGGTCAGCTCGATGAAGTCGCCCTCGATCAAGCCCTCGTAGCCGCGCCGGACGCCCAGCACCTGCGCGCCGTAGGCCAGCGCGGTGCGGGTCACCGCGCGGATGGCGGCGTTCAAGCCCGGCACGTCGCCGCCGGAGGTGACGATTGCAATGCGCTTCATCGCGGCCAAGTGTAGCGCAGGGCGGGCAACGCTGTGTTAAGGGGATGTGTCCACTGGTTAGGGATGATTGTTCGTGGGCTATCGTCAGTGAGAGCGAATCCATAGAAAGTGGGGCGCAGGCATTGCCCGCGCCCCACAGGGAAGCCTCGCCCCTCAGCGGATGGGCCATCCTAGGGTTTTGGCGGTGGCTGGTATGGAGCGCCGAGGATGCGCTCAGCGCTCTCCCATTCATGCGGATTCTCTTCTGGCTGACTTAAACTGCTGGTGCATGTGCCGCCGACGCATTTGCGCACCAGCACGTTGTCAACCAGCGCGCCATAAGGAAAGGTAATCGAGTAATCACTCGAGAAAAGAAAGCCAATCCAGACTTGGGATTGCCCAAGGCGCGAACTCAGATCGAAGGTGACGTTGATCCACCCTCCACTATTTCCCGAGATTTGTTGGCCGTTATAGTTGCTGTTGTTTATGGACGATCCCCAAAACAGAAAATCGTAGCCTGGCTCGCTGTTTAGGTAGTAACGGAAACTGAGCTGAGCAGCGGTTGCATTGGATAGGTCAAAAGGCCCGTAGGTCAGCCACACGCTTATATTGTGTGGGTAGTTGCTGTTGCAGGCAAGCGCAGCGCCAGCGGTCCCGCCGCCGACAGCCCAGGCTGCGAAGCTGCCGTGGAACGATAGGCAGTTGCGCCGTCCCCAGGCGAATCCGCTAGAGTTTGTTGTCGCCCAGCCTGGTGGCGGGAAGGTCGCGCCCTCGAAGGATTCCTGCGTGATCGTTACCCAGTTCCCGCCGCCGGCAGAGCCGGAACGTCCAACTCTGGGCAGGAAGTTGCGCTTTGTGAGTGTAAGGGCCTGCAGGGCAGCGTGTGCGTTCACGATGCCTGCACCACAGCTCGTTGCACCTGTGCAAGTATGACCTGGGCCAAAGGGCTTAGCGGTGCGCTTGAGGATAGTTTCCGTTGTTGTGAAGTTCAGAGTAGGATTAATTGCCAACATGAGCGAGACAACGCCGGCGACGTGCGGCGCGGCCATGCTGGTGCCTTGTTTATATGCATAGCTGTCCGAGGCGGGCCCTTGAGTCCCTGTATTGGCGGTGGACAGCACCCCGTTGGTGCCAGACTCACCTCCTGGCGCGCTCACGTCCACGACGCTGCCGTAGTTGCTATACCAGGCGCGCACGCCGCTGCGGTTGGTCGCCCCTACCGTGATGACGCCGTTGCAGTTCGCGGGGGTAGCGCCAGAGGCATTTGTGTTGCTGTTCCCCGCTGCGACCACGACGATGCTCCCGACCGCGTTCACTGCGTTGATGGCTGACTGAAATGTAGTAGGGCAAGTTGAGGAATTCCCACCCAGGCTCAGGTTAAGCACTTTGGCGGGATTTGGATTGTTCGGCACGCCAGGCACTGAAAGGCCGGCGGCCCAGCGCATCCCGTCCGCAATGTCCGACGTCGCCCCACCGCACTTGCCGAGGACGCGCACCGAGATCATCTTTGCCCACCAGTTCACGCCAGATACCCCTATGCTGTTGTTGGTCAATGCACCGATTGTACCGGCCACGTGCGTGCCGTGCCAGGAACTGTTGCGTACTGGACAACGGTAAAAGGGGCTATTTGGGTCCGAACTCTCAGCAGACGTGACCCAGTCGCCGGGGTCTAGTGGATTTGGATCGCGTCCGTCGCCGTCATTGGCTGTTGCTACATCTGAAATAAAGTCATAGCCACCAATAAAACGACCATTCAGATCTCTGTGCATGAGATGGCCTGTGTCAATCACAGCGACGACAGCGTTGAAGTTGCCGGTGGTGATATCCCAAGCCTGCGGCAGGTTGATCCCGTAGGTCTCATGGTAGTGCCATTGGCTGCCATATTGCGGGTCGTTAGGAGTGAGCATCGGCATCATAATGTAGTCTGGCTCGGCATACGCTACTTCCGGCAGGGCGCTGAGCCGGGCGGCGATGCGCTCGACTTCGGCGACGGGCATGCGCGCCGGCAGCTGCAGCACGTGCGCCTCGCCGGACATTGGGCGGAAGTAGGTGAGGGCGACGCCGGCCCGAGCGCTCAGGCGCGCCATTTGGGCATCTGCCATAGCTTCAGCGGCGCTGAACAGTCGGTCCTCTCGATACTTGATGATGAGTTGATTGGTGGGAATATCTTCAATAGGCTGTTGCAGCGTGCCAAGACCGGCGAGAATGTCTGCGTCTGGCTGCGATGGTTGCCCATAGAGTGAAAGGCTGCTAGACAGGACGAGAGCAGAAGCGCAGGTTGCTTTGATTAAAGAAACCTTGATGTTCATGGAAGTTCCTCTGTGCGTTCTATTGTATCAGATTATCCACAATCGTCTCGTCACGGGTGCATTCACAGCCAGGGGCAAAACCTCGGGTGAGCGACGGCACTTCCGTCGCCCACCCTCCATAGATTCACCTTCGTTGGCAGCATGGCTAAGGCTGCCCCTATTGGTGAATGCACCCAAGGTGCAAGGGGAATGTTCACCACCCCCGTTCGCTATAAGGAATGTGTTAATCCAGCAACTGACCGACGATGCCGATCGGCAGGTAGGCCTTGTATGCCTCAACCTGCACCGTGCTGGATAGGTCAATTCCTGTGCCCTCGTTGTTTACATGCACGCGCGGTTGGTTAACGATTTGCCCCTCGAGGATCAGCACGCGCACCGCGTAGCTGAGCGTGTGCGCTGCGCTCGGTCCCAAATTGCCTGACCAGACCACGGCGTTCTGCGCAGCCTGTGGACCGAGGACCATGCTGAGGTTTGCGCTGGTGAAGCTGCCGCCGTTGATGCTGTCGAGTATACAGGCCGTGCCATTCGGGATCGGCGCTATCAGCAGGATATCGTTCACTATTCCATTGCTGCCATTGGTGATTGTTATCGTGTAAGTGATCACGTCGTTCTTGCGCACAGCGTCCAACGTGCGGGTAACCACTGTCAGGCTGCCATCCAGACCTAGCTGCCAAGCCGGCGGAAGCCGATAGGTCACTGGTGTTTGGGCCATCAGGCTGCCGTGCAGGGCGAAGATATTCGCAGCCGCAGGCATGAGGGAGCTCACCGTCGTGGTCACCTGGCCATTGACGCCGCTGGTGCCGCTCATCAGGCTAAGCTGGCCGCTGGTGGCTAAGAATTGCACCGACGCGCCTGGTACTGGGTTGCCGAACGCATCGCGAACCGTTGCAATGACTGTGCTCTGGCTGATGCCATTGGAGAATATCAAGGCCGGTGTTGCAGTCAGCAAGAGCTGAGCAGCCGGGCCATGTGTAAACGTCACCAGCGCGGTTGCGTTCAGGCTGCCGACCGTCGCCGTTACCGTCGCCAGGCCGGCGACCGTCGAGCTGAGCGTCGCCGTGGCCACACCGTTGACTGTCGCTGCTATGGCCGGCGTGGCGACGCCCAGGTTAGTTGAGAAGCTCACCAGCGTGCCGTCCGCCACCGGGTTGCCGAACTGGTCGGTGGCGGTCGCGGTCAGCACGCTCAGGTGGCCCACCTGGAGCGTGCTTGGCGCAGCGACGAGCGCCAGGTTGGCCGGCGCGCCAGGCGTGAAGGTCACCAGCGCCGTTGCGCTCAGGCCACCAACTGTTGCCGTGACCACGGCCGTGCCCGGCAGCGTCGAGCTGAGCGTGGCCGTGGCTGCGCCGTTGACCGTTGTCGCGCTGTTGCTGCTGAGCGTGCCAAAGCTGGTCGTGAAGCTCACCACGACGCCATCCGCCACCGGATTGCCGAACTGGTCGGTGGCGGCCGCGGTCAAGGTGCTCAGGTCATCCACCGGCAGCGTGCTTGGCGCGGCGGCGAGCGACAGGTTAGCCGGCGGGCCGGGCGTGAAGGTCACCAGCGCCGTTGCGTTCAGGCTGCCGACCGTCGCCGTCACTGTTGCTAGGCCGGCGACGGTTGAGCTGAGCGTCGCCGTGGCCACGCCGTTGACCGTCGCTGCCACGGTCGGCGTAGCGACGCCCAGGTTAGTTGAGAAGCTCACCGGCGTGCCGTCCGCCACCGGGTTGCCGAACTGGTCGGTGGCGGTCGCGGTCAGCGCGCTCAGGTTGCCCACCTGGAGCGCGCTCGGCGCAGCGATGAGCGCCAGGTTGGCCGGCGCGCCGGGCGTGAAGGTCACCAGCGCCGTTGCGCTCAGGCCACCAACTGTTGCCGTGACCACGGCCGTGCCCGGCAACGTTGAGCTGAGCGTGGCCGTGGCCACGCCGTTGACCGTTGTCGCGCTATTGTTGCTGAGCGCCCCGAGGCTGGTCGTGAAGCTCGCCACGACGCCGTCCACTACCGGATTGCCGAACTGGTCGGTCACCGTTGCGGTCAGCGCGCTCAGGTTGCCTACCGGCAGCGTGCTTGGCGCGGCGGCGAGCGATAGGTTAGTCGGCGGGCCGGGCGTGAAGGTCACCAGCGCGGTTGCGTTCAGGCTGCCGACCGTCGCCGTCACCGTCGCCAGGCCGGCAACGGTCGAGCTGAGCGTCGCCGTGGCCACACCGTTGACCGTCGCTGCCACGGTCGGCGTGGCGACGCCCAGGTTAGTTGAGAAGCTCACCAGCGTGCCGTCCGCCACCGGGTTGCCGAACTGGTCGGTGGCGGTCGCGGTCAGCGCGCTCAGGTTGCCCACCTGGAGCGCGCTCGGCGCGGCAACAAGCGCCAGGTTGGCCGGCGCGCCGGGCGTGAAGGTCACCAGCCTTGTTGCGCTCAGGCTACCCACCGTTGCCGTGACCACGGCCGTGCCCGGCAACGTTGAGCTGAGCGTGGCCGTGGCCACGCCGTTGACCGTTGTCGCGCTATTGTTGCTGAGCGCCCCGAAGCTGGTCGTGAAGCTCACCACGACGCCGTCCGCCACTGGATTGCCGAACTGGTCAGTGGCGGCCGCGGTCAGGGTGCTCAGGTCATCCACCGGCAGCGTGCTTGGCGCAGCGATGAGCGACAGGTTAGTCGGCGGGCCGGGCGTGAAGGTCACCAGCGCCGTTGCGTTCAGGCTACCGACCGTCGCCGTCACCGTTGCCAGGCCGGCGACGGTTGAGCTGAGCGTCGCTGTGGCCACGCCGTTGACCGTCGCTGCCACGGTCGGCGTGGCGACGCCCAGGTTAGTTGAGAAGCTCACCAGCGTGCCGTCCGCCACCGGGTTGCCGAACTGGTCGGTCACTGTGACGGTCAGCACGCTCAGGTTGCCGACCTGGAGCGCGCTCGGCGCAGCGATGAGCGACAGGTTGGCCGGCGCGCCGGGCGTGAAGGTCACCAGCGCCGTTGCGCTCAAGCTACCCACCGTTGCCGTGACCACGGCTGTGCCCAGCAGCGTTGAGCTGAGCGTGGCCGTGGCTACGCCGTTGACCGTTGTCGCGCTATTGTCGCTGAGCGCCCCGAAGCTGGTCGTGAAGCTCACCACGACGCCGTCCGCCACTGGATTGCTGAACTGGTCGGTGGCGGCCGCGGTCAGGGTGCTCAGGTCATCCACTGGCAACGTGCTTGGCGCGGCGATGAGCGCCAGGTTAGCCGGCGGGCCGGGCGTGAAGGTCACCAGCGCCGTTGCGTTCAGGCTACCGACCGTCGCCGTCACCGTTGCCAGGCCGGCGACGGTTGAGCTGAGCGTCGCTGTGGCCACGCCGTTGACCGTCGCTGCCACGGTCGGCGTGGCGACGCCCAGGTTAGTTGAGAAGCTCACCAGCGTGCCGTCCGCTACCGGGTTGCCGAACTGGTCGGTCACTGTGACGGTCAGCACGCTCAGGTTGCCGACCTGGAGCGCGCTCGGCGCAGCGATGAGCGACAGGTTGGCCGGCGCGCCGGGCGTGAAGGTCACCAGCGCGGTCGCGCTCAGGCTGCCGACCGTTGCTGTCACCGTTGCCAGGCCGGCGACGGTTGAGCTGAGCGTCGCTGTGGCCACGCCGTTGGTCGTCACCCTTGTGACCGGCGATGCGCTGCCCAGGTTGGTCGTGAAGCTCACTACCGTGCCGTCCACCACCGGGTTGCCGAACGGGTCGGTGGCGGTCGCGGTCAGCGCGCTTAGGTTGCCCACTTGGAGCGTGCTCGGCGCGGCGATGAGCGACAGGTTGGCCGGCGGGCCGGGTGTGAAGGTCACCAGCCTTGTTGCGCTCAAGCTACCCACTGTTGCCGTGACCACGGCCGTGCCCGGCAGCGTTGAGCTGAGCGTGGCCGTGGCTACGCCGTTGGTCGTCACCCTTGTGACCGGCGATGCGCTGCCTAGGTTGGTCGTGAAGCTCACCACGGTGCCATTGACCACCGGGTTGCCGAACTGGTCGGTGGCGGTCGCGGTCAGCGCGCTCAGGTTGCCGACCGGCAGCGTGCTCGGCGCGGCGATGAGCGACAGGTTGGCCGGCGGGCCGGGCGTGAAGGTCACCGGCGCGGTTGCGCTCAGGCTGCCGACCGTCGCCGTCACCGTCGCCAGGCCGGCGACCGTCGAGCTGAGCGTCGCTGTGGCCACGCCGTTGGTCGTCACCCTTGTGACCGGCGATGCGCTGCCTAGGTTGGTCATGAAGCTCACCACGGTGCCATTCGCCACCGGGTTGCCGAACGGGTCAGTGACGGTCGCGGTCAGTGCGCTTAGGTTGCCGACCGGCAGTGTGCTTGGCGCGGCGATGAGCGACAGGTTGGCCGGCGGGCCGGGTGTGAAGGTCACCAGCCTTGTTGCGCTCAAGCTACCCACTGTTGCCGTGACCACGGCCGTGCCCGGCAGCGTTGAGCTGAGCGTGGCCGTGGCCACGCCGTTGGTCGTCACCCTTGTGACCGGCGATGTGCTGCCTAGGTTGGTCATGAAGCTCACCACAGTGCCGTTGACCACCGGGTTGCCGAACGGGTCGGTGACGGTCGCGGTCAGCGCGCTCAGGTTGCCGACCGGCAGCGTGCTCGGCGCGGCGATGAGCGACAGGTTGGCCGGCGGGCCGGGCGTGAAGGTCACCGGCGCGGTTGCGTTCAGGCTGCCGACCGTTGCTGTCACCATCGCCAGGCCGGCGACCGTCGAGCTGAGCGTCGCTGTGGCCACGCCGTTGGTCGTCACCCTTGTGACCGGCGATGTGCTGCCTAGGTTGGTCATGAAGCTCACCACAGTGCCGTTGACCACCGGGTTGCCGAACGGGTCGGTGACGGTCGCGGTCAGCGCGCTCAGGTTGCCGACCGGCAGCGTGCTCGGCGCGGCGATGAGCGACAGGTTGGCCGGCGGGCCGGGCGTGAAGGTCACCGGCGCGGTTGCGTTCAGGCTGCCGACCGTTGCTGTCACCATCGCCAGGCCGGCGACCGTCGAGCTGAGCGTCGCTGTGGCCACGCCGTTGGTCGTCACCCTTGTGACCGGCGATGTGCTGCCTAGGTTGGTCATGAAGCTCACCACAGTGCCGTTGACCACCGGGTTGCCGAACGGGTCGGTGACGGTCGCGGTCAGCGCGCTCAGGTTGCCGACCGGCAGCGTGCTCGGCGCGGCGATGAGCGACAGGTTGGCCGGCGGGCCGGGCGTGAAGGTCACCGGCGCGGTTGCGTTCAGGCTGCCGACCGTTGCTGTCACCATCGCCAGGCCGGCGACCGTCGAGCTGAGCGTCGCTGTGGCCACGCCGTTGGTCGTCACCCTTGTGACCGGCGATGTGCTGCCTAGGTTGGTCGTGAAGCTCACCACGGTGCCATTCGCCACCGGGTTGCCGAACTGGTCGGTGACGGTCGCGGTCAGCGCGCTCAGGTTGCCCACCTGGAGCGTGCTTGGCGCGGCGATGAGCGACAGGTTGGCCGGCGGGCCGGGTGTGAAGGTCACCAGCCTTGTTGCGTTCAAGCTACCCACTGTTGCCGTGACCACGGCCGTGCCCGGCAGCGTTGAGCTGAGCGTGGCCGTGGCTACGCCGTTGACCGTTGTCGCGCTATTGTCGCTGAGCGCGCCGAAGCTGGTCGTGAAGCTTACTATGACGCTGCCGGCCACCAGGTTGCCGAACTGGTCGGTCACTGTTGCGGTCAGCGCGCTCAGGTTGCCGACCTGGAGCGTGCTTGGCGCGGCGATGAGCGACAGGTTGGCCGGCGGGCCGGGCGTGAAGGTCACCAGCGCGGTTGCGTTCAGGCTGCCGACCGTTGCTGTCACCGTCGCCAGGCCGGCGACCGTCGAGCTGAGCGTGGCCGTGGCTACGCCGTTGGTCGTCACCCTTGTGACCGGCGATACGCTGCCCAGGTTGGTCGTGAAGCTCACCACAGTGCCATTGACCACTGGGTTGCCGAACTGGTCGGTGACGGTCGCGGTCAGCGCGCTCAGGTTGCCCACCTGGAGCGTGCTTGGCGCGGCGATGAGCGACAGGTTGGCCGGCGGTCCGGGCGTGAAGGTCACCAGTCTTGTTGCGTTCAAGCTACCCACTGTTGCCGTGACCACGGCCGTGCCCGGCAGCGTTGAGCTGAGCGTGGCCGTGGCTACGCCGTTGACCGTTGTCGCGCTATTGTCGCTGAGCGCGCCGAAGCTGGTCGTGAAGCTTACTATGACGCTGCCGGCCACCAGGTTGCCGAACTGGTCGGTCACGGTCGCAGTCAGCGCGCTCAGGTTACCGACCGGCAGCGTGCTCGGCGCGGCGATGAGCGACAGGTTGGCCGGCGGTCCGGGCGTGAAGGTCACCGGCCTTGTTGCGTTCAGGCTGCCGACCGTTGCTGTCACCATCGCCAGGCCGGCGACCGTCGAGCTGAGCGTCGCTGTGGCCACGCTGTTGGTCGTCACCCTTGTGACCGGCGATGCGCTGCCCAGGTTGGTCGTGAAGCTCACTACCGTGCCGTCCACCACCGGGTTGCCGAACGGGTCGGTGGCGGTCGCGGTCAGCGCGCTCAGGTTGCCCACTTGGAGCGTGCTTGGCGCGGCGATGAGCGACAGGTTGGCCGGCGGTCCGGGCGTGAAGGTCACCAGTCTTGTTGCGTTCAAGCTACCCACTGTTGTCGTGACCACGGCCGTGCCCGGCAGCGTTGAGCTGAGCGTGGCCGTGGCTACGCCGTTGACCGTTGTCGCGCTATTGTCGCTGAGCGCGCCGAAGCTGGTCGTGAAGCTTACTATGACGCTGCCGGCCACCAGGTTGCCGAACTGGTCGGTCACGGTCGCAGTCAGCGCGCTCAGGTTACCGACCGGCAGCGTGCTCGGCGCGGCGATGAGCGACAGGTTGGCCGGCGGTCCGGGCGTGAAGGTCACCGGCCTTGTTGCGTTCAGGCTGCCGACCGTTGCTGTCACCATCGCCAGGCCGGCGACCGTCGAGCTGAGCGTCGCTGTGGCCACGCTGTTGGTCGTCACCCTTGTGACCGGCGATGCGCTGCCCAGGTTAGTCGTGAAGCTCACCACAGTGCCGTTGGCCACCGGGTTGCCGAACGGGTCGGTGGCGGTCGCGGTCAGCGCGCTTAGGTTGCCCACTTGGAGCGTGCTCGGCGCGGCGATGAGCGACAAGTTGGCCGGCGGGCCGGGTGTGAAGGTCACCAGCCTTGTTGCGTTCAAGCTACCCACCGTTGCCGTGACCACGGCCGTGCCCGGCAACGTCGAGCTGAGCGTGGCCGTGGCTACGCCGTTGGTCGTCACCCTTATGACCGGCGACGCGCTGCCCAAGTTGGTCGTGAAGCTCACCACGGTGCCGTTGACCACCGGGTTGCCAAACTGGTCAGTCACGGTCGCGGTCAGCGCGCTCAGGTTGCCGACCTGGAGCGTGCTCGGCGCGGCGATGAGCGACAGGTTGGCCGGCGGGCCGGGTGTGAAGGTCACCTGTGCTGTCGTGCTTGAGAGGCCGACGGTCGCTGTCACTTTTGCCAGGCCGGCGACCGTCGAGCTGAGCGTGGCTGTGGCCACGCCGTTGGTCGTCACCCTTGTGACCGGCGATACGCTGCCCAGGTTGGTCGTGAAGCTCACCACAGTGCCATTGACCACTGGGTAGCCGAGCTGATCGGTCACTGTGATGGTCAGCGTGCTTAAGCTACCCACGAGCAGCGTGCCCGGCGCTGCGACCAGCGTCATACTTGGCGTCGAGACGGCCCTTAAGGCAGCGTAAGCATTTACGATGCCGGCCCCGCAGGTCGTCGTGCCTGTGCAGGTGTGGCCTGGGCCGAAGGGTTTGGCTGTGTTCTTCAGGATGTTCTCGACCTGAGACCAATTGAGCGTAGGATTCCAGCCGACGATGAGCGAGGCCACGCCGGCGACGTGTGGCGCGGCCATGCTGGTGCCAGCCTTGTATGCGTAGCTATCTGTGGTAGGGCTTTGTGTCCCTGCGTTGGAAGTGGATAGCACCAATCCATCGCCATCGC
>Ga0308415_1001369_pt1 | contig 10470 bp, 9 predicted proteins | sample HotsprSampleOS55_FD_203465 | JGI IMG/M metagenome (GOLD analysis project Ga0308415, IMG submission 203465) | Hot spring phototrophic mat microbial communities from Octopus Spring, Yellowstone National Park, Wyoming, United States - 20090730_OS55 ... | reverse complement strand
CCCCAGCTGGTCACCCGCCGGGGCCGCAAAGCGGTGGTGGTCCTGGACTGGGAAACCTACGCCCGGCTCACGGGGGAGAACCTCAGCCTCTGGCAGGCCCTCCGCGCCCCCACACCCCTCCCCAACACCGAGGCGGAAGCCCTCTTCGCCCGGCCGGAAGCGGAGCACCGGGAAGTCTCCCTCCTCTGAGACCACCGTGGCCTACCTCTTGGACACCAACGTCCTCTCCGAGACGGTCAAGGCCCAGCCAGACCCCCAGGTGGTGGCCTGGTTGGAAAAGACGCCTCTGGGAGAGGCTTACCTTTCCGTCCTGACCTGGGGGGAGCTGGTCCAGGGCGTGGTCCGGACCCCAGCGGGGCGGAGGCGGGCCTTGGAAACCTGGCTCCAGGGGGTGGGGCGGTCTTTTTCTGGGCGGATCCTGCCCCTGGACCTCCCGGTGATGGAGGTCTGGGGCCGCCTGGTGGGGGAGGCCTTTTTGAAGGGGAAGCCCCTCTCCCCCCTGGACGCCATGCTGGCCGCCACGGCGCTGCACCACGGTCTGGTCCTGGTGACCCGCGATGTCCGCCCCTTTGAGGGCTTGCCCATTGCCCTCTTCAACCCCTGGGGCGGGGCGGAATGATCCCACGCCCAGCCCCTTAAATCCCTTCATGGGCTACTTGATCTGGATCCTCAGGGTGCGGGATGGCCGGGGTGGAGCCATGAGGTGGCCCAAGACGGTGTCATCCCCGGGATGACCGCCCTCCTCCCCGGGCTTTCCGGGAACGGGTTGGGAGAGATCTGCAGCTAACCGAGAAAGGCCTAAAGCGGCCCTCAGAGCAGCCGGAAGAGCGTTGCCCTCAGGTCCTGGGGCACGCCCGCCTCCTCTTGGAAGAGGCTCCTGCCGCCAGGGTTTCTGGACCTCGAGGCGCAGAGGGCGCCAGGCAAAGGCGATCAGCCAGTCCAAAGGACCTGGAGGTCGTCTTCCGCCGCCACCTGAAGGTGGACGAGGTGAACCTGGTGACGGGAAGGGACGGGCAGGGAAAGCTCTGGCTGCGGGTGGTGGCGGTGCTGGGGAGGTGGTAAGCCCTCCCACAGCCCTCGTGGGCCCCTGGGGAGGATTGGGGTGGAGATATGGCCAAGGGGCCGGGAAAGCCCGAGTGGCAGGTCTACGAGGAGGAGGTCCGAGGCCTCCACCGCCTCCCGCCGGAGAGCCGCCAGCTGGCGCGAGCCCGGAATCCTCGGCGACGGCCCCTCCGACAGGCAGCTGGCCTACCTAGAGTCCCTGGGCTACCGGGCCAATCCCCTGGCCAACATGCGGGAAGCCTAGCCCGCGGCCCAGGGGGATAGGCTCCGGGGAAAGAGGCTGCCATCGGGGTGCATCCCCTTATGCCGACTCCCTCACCACACTTCCTGCTGAATGGCATACACTCCTTTTATGGTGAATCCGTCTGATTCCGCCACCCTGACCCTGGATCCCCAGGGCCGCGTCTTTCTGCCCAAGGCCCTGCGCCAGCGCCTGGGCCTGAAGCCCGGGGATCGGCTGGTGGCTATGGTGGAGGAAGGCCGGCTGGTCCTCCTGCCCTGGGAGAGGGTTGAGGCGGAGCTCTGGGACGAGGTGGCTGGCCTCGAGGGCAGTTTGGCCGAGGAGCTCCTTGCGGAGCGCCGCCAGGAGGCGGCCCGGGATGCCTGAGACCTGCTGCCTGGACGCCTCCGCCCTCCTAACCTACCTCCAGCGTGAGCCAGGCTGGGAGCGGGTGCGGACGGCCCTAAGGGAAGGCGCGGTCATCAGCGCCGTGAATCTGGCGGAGGTTCTGGGGAAGCTGAAGGGCAGAGGTAAGAACCCCGAACCCATCCTGGTGCGCCTCTTGGCCCTGGGCCTCGTCGTCGTGCCCTTCACCCTGGAGGAGGCTCGTCTGACCGGTGAGCTGGACCCGCCCACCAGGCTCCTAGGGCTTTCGCTGGGGGACCGGGCGTGTCTGGCCACGGCGGCTCGGCTTGGGATCACCGCCCTGACCACCGACCGGGCCTGGAAGGCGGTACCGGAGGCCCGGGTAGAGATAATCCGGTAGACCTCCCAATAGAGGACCATGGCAGAGCCGATCCCAGAGCGCCTCGCGCGGAGGGAATCTCCGCCAGCCTGACCGTGGAAGGACGAAAGGCGCTTAGGCGATCCTGGCCGCGAGGTGGGCGGGGATCCTCGAGGGCGGGCAGAAGCTTTCGCAAAAGGACAGCCTTCCCGTAGCCCGGGAGGGTGGTGAGGCCCCTAACACCCCCGGAGCCGGGGCCAGGAGTTTCCCCGGCCTAAAGCAGAGGGCCCTCAGGCTTCTTGGCCCGCAGGAGGGCGGGGCCCCTCAAGGGCTCCACCTCCTCCTCGGCGAGGTCCAGGAGGGCCAGGGTGTTCCCCTCATGGTCCACAAACTCCACCATGTAGCCGCCCTTGGGGTAGACCAGGACCACGGTCCCCACATCCCCCGCCTCGAGGCCCCACTCCCTTTTGTCCCGCTTTAAGACCACCAGGTCGTGCTCGCGGATCATCGCCCCCTCCACGGGTACGCCGTCACCAAACGGGCCACCTCTCCCTCAAGGTACCAGAGGCTCTGGAGGAAGACCTCCCGCCTGGGCCCCCGGAGGGAACCCCTCAGGCCCTGGCCCAGGTAGCCGGGCCTTCGGCCCACCTCCTGCGCCTCTGCGGCGTTCTGGAGCAGGGCTGCCTCCAACGCCTCCGGGGCCTCTGGGGAAAAGCCCAAGGCCATAAAGAAGCGGGCCTTGCTGCCCCCCTCGGGATGCTGGGGGTTGAGGAGGTAGGCGACCAACTTCTCCCTGGGCACGAAAAAGCGCACGAGGGAAGTCTGCCGGTTCTGACCTTCCCCCCTGAGTTCTGACAGGGATTTTTGATGAGGAGGCTTCCCTTCACCCCCAGAGACCTGATGCCCTTCAAGGGGCCAGCGAGGCGGTTCATTCGCGGGGTAGGGGTCCCAAAGCGGTCCTGACCCCGCACCTCCAAGCCATCTGGGTGCGTGACCTGCCCTTCTGGGGGATGCCTTCCGGGTGCGGGGGTGGGCGCGTGGGTCCTGGCGACCCTTCGGGCTTTCCTGGTCTCCCTGCTCCACCGGGAGGGGGTGAAGGAGAAGAAGGTAGCCCTTGAAGCCTTCTCCTTCAACCCCTCTCCGCCTTGCGCTTCCTGGGGCTCTATGCGGTATAGCGGTCAAGTCTGGTCAGGGGTGGTATCCCCTTTTTCGGTTCTCACGGGTATAAAATCCAATGCTTGCGGGTTCATCAAGTTGGCAACATCACCTAGGGGTTCATTTAAAAAACGCTGCCGGATGAGCCGCCGCATAACTTTTTGCGTACGAGTCTTGGGAAGATCGGGTACAAAGTGCAATTCTGCCAATTCGTAGGGTTTACCTAAAGTCTTTACAATATGTTGGCGTAGTTCTTCAGATGAGGGAGAGGCACCTGGTCGGGCTACTACAAACGCTACAAGGACTTGACCCTTGATCGGGTGTGGTACACCGATCACGGCAGATTCCAATACCCCTGGGTGGCTATTTAGTACATCTTCGATCTCTCCCGGTCCTGTCCGGCGCCCTGCAACTTTGATGACATCATCGGCACGGCCCAGGTGGAACCAGAACCCGTCCTCGTCCACCACGACCATGTCGCCGTGCCACCACAGGTGCTCGCCCAGCGGGAAGTACGTCTCCAGGTAGCGCTGCGGGTCCTTCCAGAAGCCGCGGGTCTGCGCGGGCTGGGGCAGCGTGAAGACCAGGTACCCCGGCGTGCCCGGCGGCACCGGGTTGCCCTGCTCGTCGACCACCCGGGCGCCCACAGCGGGCGTGACGCCCAGGCAGGTGGGCTTGAGCGGTTGCATCACCGTGGAGGCGATGATCTCGGCGAACACCTCGGTGCCGCCGCTGCCGTTGATCACGGGCGCCCGGCCACCGGCCCAGGAGAAGTACCAGCGCCATGTGTCCTCGTCAATGGGCTCGCCCGTGTGGGCGAGGATGCGCAGCGAACTCAGGTCGTACTGGGACCGCAGGGGGTCTGCGTAGGCCTTGAGCAGCCTGAGGGCAGTCGCCGGTGCCCCGAAGAAGCTGATGCGGTGCTTCTGGACCAGCTCGAACACCCGGCCCGGGTGCGGGTAGACCAGGCTTCCCTCGTAGATCACCAGCGGACCCGCCACCGCATGGGCCGAGAAAAGCGGCAGCTGACCCATCATCCAGCCGAAGTCGGTGATCATGAAGCTGACGTCGTCGGGCTGGCTGTCGAAGATGAACATGCCCACCTCGGCGCTCTTGACGGCGATGCCCCCATGTACGTGGACGATTCCCTTGGGCTTGCCGGTGGTGCCCGACGAGTAGCTGACCATGCACAGGTCCTCGGCGTCCGTGCGCACCGTCTCAAACGCGGGGGACGCCTGGGCCACCATGTCCCGCCAGCGGTGGTCCCGACCCGCGATCCAGTCGGCCCCGCGACCCAGCCGCTCTGCAACGATGACGCTGCGCACGCTGGGTGCCCCCTCGAGGGCCTTGTCCAGGGTGGCCTTGAGGGGGACCACCTGACCACCGCGGTAGAAGCCGTCCGCCGTCACCACCGCCCGGGCCTCTACATCCCGGAGTCGCAGGGCCACGGCCTCCGGGCCGAAACCGGAGAAGAGGGGCACCGCCACGGCCCCCGCCTTGTAGGTGCCGTAGAGGGCGATCACGGTCTCCGGGATCATGGGCATGAAGATGGCCACGCGATCGCCCTTCTCGATGCCGAGCACGCGTAGGGCGTTGGCGAAGCGGTTGGCCTCGGCCCGCAGCTCGGCGAACGTGTAGCGGCGGACCTCTCCGTCCTCGCCCTCCCAGACCAGAGCCGTCCGGCCTGCGGTCTCCGGCCGGTCCGCCCACTTGTCCAGGAAGTTATGGGCCACGTTGATGGAACCGCCCACGAACCACTTTGGCCAGGGCAGCCCTCGGGACAGGTCGCAGACCTCCTGGAACGGCTGGTAGAACTCGATGCCCGCGTAGTCGATGAAGGCCCGCCAGAACCAGCGGAAGTCCTCCTCCGACCGGCGGATCAGCTCCTCGTAGGTCCGGATGCCGTGCCGATCCATGAAGCGCTTGAGGTGACTCCGCTCCACGTACTCCGGTGTCGGTTCCCAAACCACGGTGCGCCCGCGTGCCATTCTCCCACTTCGGCTCAGACCGGGATGTGCCGGGCCAGGTACTCGGCCGTCAGGTCCCGGAACTCGTGGGGCTCGATGGGCAGGTCCCGCTTGAGCCAGTCGCGGTACAGGGCCTGAATGTCGGGCAGCGCGTCGAAGACCGGCGGGTAGCCCGGGGGAACCGCCTCCACCTCCAGCAGGGCGTAGCAGCCCGGGCAGTAGTACTCGCGGAGCTGCATCCACCCCGGTTCGGCGTGCATGTAGGCCGGATAGATCTCCCGGAACTGCTCCAGCGTCTCGCGCACGTAGACCCGGCTCTTTACCTTCCAGTTGACCCGGTAGTCCTCGAACTCGTAGCCGCAGGTGCACTTGACAATGGCGCGCCCGTCCTTAGCCACAATCAGCAGATGGTCGCTCAGGGGCAACAGGATCGGCTCGCTCCAGCTCACCTTGCCCTGGAAGTAGGCGATCAGGGCGTCGAAGGCCTCGGGGTCCTTCTCGCCCACGATGACCTGGAACAGCTCCTCGACGCCCATCCGGCCCTCCAGCATGTCGGCGATGCGGTGCACTTTCTCCGGAGACACAGGCATCTCTGTCACCTCCCGATGTAGGCCTCGAGCCGCTCCCACGGCCGCACGGCCCAGAAGACGCGGCGCCGGTCGAGGTAGGCCCGGTAATCAGGCGGGATGACCAGCGTTGAGGCGGGGGACTCCACGAGAGCGGGGCCCTCGATCACGTTGCCCGGCAGGAGTGCCTCCATCTCGAAGACCGGCGCCTCGTGCCAGCGGCCGTCCCAGTACATGGACCGCTGGCCCTTACGCGCGGCGGCGGGCGGCGTCGGGTCGGCCAGCTCCCGCGCCTCCGCCACGTGCGGCCGGATGCCCTCGTAGTTGCCCGTCAGGATCACCCGGGTGATCTGGTAACCGAACTCCGTGCTGCGGGCCGCCCGCGCGTAGACCTGGTCGAACGTCTGCTCGAAGCCCCGGACCAGCTCCTCGAGCACGTCCAGGCTGCCCTCGGGACGCGGGGCCGTGACCTCCAGGTCGTCCAGCATGCCCGCGTAGCGCATGCGGACAGCACCCACCAGGCGCAGGCGGCCGAGATCCAAGCCCTCCCGCCGGGCCTCCTCCTCGATCTGGGCCTGTAGCCGGTTCCAGGCCTCCGCCAGCCGCAGCGCCGCGGCGAAGCGGAGGACAGCGCTTACGGCGTCCTCCAATCGGTCGCCGCCGGCGACCATGGCGTCCACCTGGGCTCGGGCTTCCGGCGGCAGGTTCGGGTAGACGCCGCGGATGATCTGCAGGGCCAGGTCGGCTGGCTCGACCCCCTCCGGGGGTGGGACGTAGATGTCGGTGGAGATCTCCTGGCGCATGCCGTATTGCCCCGCAGCGGCTCCAAAGGCCGAGAACCCGGGCGCCCAGGAAGGTATCATTACCCCGGCGAAGGGCAGGCCGTCCGTGTAGCCGATGGTGTGCAGCGGGCCCCCGCCCCCGAAGCTCACCACGTGGAACGTCTCCGGGCCGAAGCCCATGCCCAGCATGACCTGCTTCAAGTGGAGCTGCAGCTTCAGGTTGACCAGCTTGTACACGCCCCAGGCGGCCTCGTAGACATCCATGCCCAGCGGCTCGGCCACCTGCTCCTGGAAGGCTCGGAGGGCGCGCTCGCGGTCCAGCCTCACCTGGCCGCCCAGGAAGTTGTCCGGGTTGAGATAGCCCAGGATGAGGTTGGCGTCGTTGACCGTCACCGTCTCGACGCCGCTCTCCGGCCAGCAGACGCCGACGCGGTAGCCCGCGCTGTCGGGACCGATCCGGAGTCGCTCCGTCACTGGGTCAATGCGCACGTACGATCCGGTGCCCGAGCCGATGGAGTCGACGGCCGCCATCGGGATGTTGACCCAGAACCGCTCGATAATCCCCGTGTCGCGCAGGATCACCTGGCCGTTAACCACCGCGCCTACGTCGAAGGTGGTGCCGCCGACGTCCGTGCCGATCAGGTAGCGGAAGCCGTAGACGTCGCCGAGGAACTTGGTCCCGATGATGCCGCCGGTCGGGCCGGAGTTGACGGTGTGGATCAACTGCTCATAGCGGGTCGGGACCGTCGTGCCGTAGTTGGTCAGCAGGTAGACGCTGGCCTTACTGCCCGCCTCGGCCAGCCGCTCCTGGAGGTGCTCCAGCTGCGAGCGGAACGGCTCGGCGGCGTAGACCTGTATGACCACGGCGTTGAGCCGGCCTGCCTCGCCCAGGATGGGGTGGATCTTGTGGGCAAGAAAGACGGGGATCTGGACCCCGTGCGCCGCCAGCACCTCCTGCACGATCTCGGCCGAGCGCAGCTCGTGCTGGGGGTTGGCGAAGGCGTTCAGGTAGCAGATCACGATGGCCTTCACACCGCGCCGGACCAGGGTCTCAGCGGCGCGGCGCACGTCCTGTTCGTACAGGGGGATCATCACGTACCCGTTAACCAGCACCCGCTCGCGGACGCCCAAGATGTTCTCCCGTTCGACCAGCGGCTCCGGGTGGAAGTGGGAGACGGCGTGCAGCCGCTCGGCCAGAGACAGGTGGTTCCATGACTGGCGGGCGCGGCCGAACCGGAGGGTGTCCTCGAAGCCGGCCGTGGTCAGGATCCCGATCGGGCGCACGCCCGTACGGCTGACCACCTGGTTGAGCATGAGGGTACCCGTGTACACCACCAGCTCCAGGCCGCTGGCGGCCTCCTCGAGGCTCATACCCCACTGGGACGCCGCGTCGGCAAGAGAGTGGAGGATACCCTTGGCGATCTGGTCGGGCGTGGTCTGGGCCTTGCCCACGACGAACGCGCCCTCGCTGTCCACCAGCAATGCGTCCGTCATCGTGCCACCGGTGTCGATGGCCAGGATTCGGGTCTGACGTTTGTTCACGGCCGTACCCCCCCCTGCGTTCACAGCCCGAACCGCTCGGGAAGCTGCCACAGCGCCCGGAACTCCGCGAACCAGCGCGGGCCGAGCTCGGCCACTTCGGCGTACATCCGCCGCACGGGCTCGATCAGGTCGCCCGCCAGCAGCCGCTGGCGCTCCCGGCGGTAGAACTCGGTGAAGTCCACGCTCCGTTCGTGGCGTCGCCGGCGCAGTTCCTCCCGCCGCCGCTCCGAGGCCTCCCGGTCCACGTGCCAGCGGCCCTCCTCGTCGCGCCCTGCGACGACGCCGTAGACCTCCGCCATGATCCGCTCCGTGTAGATGCCGTCGTTGAGGTCCTTCTCGCACAGGTCCAGCGGCCGCTCCAGGGCATCCCCGTAGCCCGGGCCACCGTTGTACTTCATGTAGAGCAGGTCGCCCTCGCCGAACTCCCGGGGATAGTACGTACCGTAGTTGAGTCGCTCCACTTCAGCCTCGACCAGCCGTTCTACCTCCGGGTTGTCCGGGTCGTCGCCCATGGGGTAGTCCCGCTTTTCGCCCCACAACCGCTCGATATTCGTCCGGTGGCCGTGGAGCGTGTAGGCGGCTGCCATCGGGTAGCCGCCGGCGTTGCCGGAACACGTGTGCACGAACCCTTGGTTGAACGAAAAGGCCAGGCCCGAATCGATCCCGAAGAAGACGGCCATGGTCTCAAAGCCGGAACCACCGCGCCGCCGCCCGTACCCCGCCGTGTTCGGCTTGACCCGACGGGACAGGTAGCGGTAGCCCATCTGTAGGCGCTCCCAGTCCTCGACGTCGTTCATGTCCGCCTCGGGGTTCCACATTGCGTAGCCATGGTTGATGCCGTCCCGGGCCGCGTTGGCGCCCAGGCCCACGCTGGAGATCTCGAAGGTGGTGATGGGCGCATAGAAGCCCTTAGGCTCCCCGGTCCGGCCGCTTAGGGTCATGCCGCCCTGGGTGGGGTCCGCCGTCATGCCGTAGCCCGCTGCGCCTTCCTCCACCAGGCCGCGGGAGAAGAAGCTCCGCTGCAGGGACCGGTATAAGCCGGCGTAGATCGGGATCGTCAGGTACCAGGGCACCTGCCGGGACAGGTGGGGCATGTCGTCGTTGTTCAGCCAAGACCGAGGTGGCCGGTAGCTTTCGACGGCGAGGTTGTAGCCCTCGTTGATCACCTCTCCGTACCCCAACATCTGGGTGAGCACCACCCAGAAGGCACCAAGGGCGGAGGCCAGCGCCGTGTTCCACGGCCAGGGGCCGGTGCCGCTGTTCCCCTCATAGTCCAGGAAGAGGGTTCCGTTGGGACGCACCACCACCTCTAGCGGCAGGTGGTGGAGGAAGTCACGCCGCGCGTGGGGCTGCCACGCCTCGCGGGCGTACGGGGTGTCTGTGAAGGCCACGGCGCGGAAGCGCCCCGGCACCAGCCGCTCCTTGACCCGGGCCACGAAGTTCCGGCGGGAGAACTCGATTGTCTCCCGGGTCAGCTGACGGTAGAACTCCAGACCGTACTCATCGATGAACTCCAGCACGGCGCGCCGGATCATCTCGCAGCCGGCGATGCGGGCCTTTTCGTCCAGGTCGTAGTAGAGCGGCGTGCGCACGCCCGCCCGCGAGCGCTTCACGTAGTGGGGAAGCAATCGGCCCTGCTCGCCGATCTTTTCCGCCGTCATGTAGAGGCCGTCCTCGTAGCGGGACGTCGACGCCACGATGTCATGCCCGGGGATGATGGCGCCGATGTCAACCTGGTGCGTGACCCCGCCCGCCCAGCCGACGATCTCGCCCTTGTAGAAAATGGGGATCAGCGTGTGTACGTCCGTGGTGTGCACGTTGCCCAGCGCGGGATCGTTGTTGCAGAAGATGTCGCCCTCGCGGATGCCGGGGAACTGCTCATACCCAGCCTTGATCATGTACTTGATGTCCTCGCTCATGGTGTGGACGTGGACGATGATACCGGTGGAAAGCGCCACGGCATCCCCGTCCGGCGTGAAGAGGGCAAAGCACGTTTCATTGATACTGCGGGTGAGAGGGGAAGCGGCAATGTGTACCGCCACCTCCCGAGCTGCTACTGTGGCAGCTACCAATTTGGTAGCGGCTTCCTCCCAACGAAGGGGGTTGGCTTCCCTAAGTGGGAGTCTGGTTAGACCAGCGTAGAAACCTGTCTGCCTAGTCTTATCAGCTATGCTATCTAGCAAGTCTTGAAGGGAAGTTTTGACCATGGGCCCCTCCTCGTACCCGTAAGGTTTGCTTGACCTTACCTTAAGGGTAAGGACATTCTTTTTTAATGTCAAGAGGGTGTGGGCTTGCCTAGTAAATCGCCTTGTACCCAGGGGGCGGCGGAAGAAGTGAAAGGAGAACCCTAAGTCCGTAGGCGATGAGCTCCAAAAACGCCCGCGCCATGGCCGTCCAAGGCTTCCGCTCCCAAAGGTATCCCCCACCCAGCCGCGTCTTCATACCCCCAAAC
>Ga0308415_1001366_pt1 | contig 10503 bp, 8 predicted proteins | sample HotsprSampleOS55_FD_203465 | JGI IMG/M metagenome (GOLD analysis project Ga0308415, IMG submission 203465) | Hot spring phototrophic mat microbial communities from Octopus Spring, Yellowstone National Park, Wyoming, United States - 20090730_OS55 ... | reverse complement strand
CGTCTTGACGTTTTCCGGGTATTTCTCCAACACCAGGTCGAAGGCGCGCAGCGCCGAGTCCAGCTCGCCGCGGTTGTAATAGATCTCGCCGATGTAATACTGCGCGTGGGGAGCGGTTTCCGTCTGACCGAAGTATTTGAGATAGTCCGTGAACTCCTGCAAGGCGAGGTCGTAATTGCCCGCATTCATATCCCGCAGGGCGCTGGCGTAAAGCGATTCGGCGCTGACGCCCGGAGGCGGCCCCGCGGTTGCCCCCAGCGATGGAGGAGCGGGCGGCGCCTGCAATACTCTGATCGTATTGCCGAGATCCACGATGCGTTGCTCGAGCTTGCCCATGCGGGCGCTGAGTTCCGCCATCGTTTCACGCAGCGCCTGGAACTCGGTGGCCATCTGATCCACCTTGCTGGAAGCGGTGGCAATGGGCTGGACGAGGCTCTTTTCCTGCTCGCGCACGCGCTCGCGCACATTGTTGTCGAGCACGGCGACCGTGGTGTTCATTTTGTTGACGCTGTCCAGAGCCTGCTGGACCAGGACGCGAAGCGCGGCCAGATTCTCGTCCAGCGAGCGCTGCATCTGGCGGACCTGATCGCCGAGCAGCGCCACGTCGCGTTGCAGCTCACGGATCTCACGGCTCTGACACCAGCCAAGGGCCGGCGTCAGCAGGATCAGGCCAGACAGCACCCACCTGCCGTTCATCGTCGTTCACGCTCCCTTGCGGCCGCGGGCGATGAGCCCGCTGCACTGCCTGTACAAAGCTCGGGGCGGGAGCCGCATTGCAGCTGCGGCCCCCGCCGCCGATTCGTCAGCTACCCGGTACGAAGTGCACGCGCCGATTCTTCTGCCAGCACTCCTCGTTGGATTCGGTGCACTGCGGGCGCTCTTTGCCGTAGCTGATCGTCTTGAGCTTGTCCGCAGGCACGCCCAACTGCACGAGGAACTCCTTGGCCGCGGTGGCGCGACGATCGCCCAGGCCCATGTTGTACTCCGCCGACCCGCGCTCATCGCAATGGCCCTCGATGACCACGGTGGCGTCAGGGAACTCCTGGAAGATCCGCTTCAACGCGTCGGCATTCCTCGTGAGCGTTGCGCGCGCATCCTCGCGAATGTCGCTCTTGTCGAAGTCAAAGTAGGCATCCTGCACTTCGCTGGCCAGCACCTCCCCGAGCGACTTCTTGGGAGGCGGCGGTGGCGGCGGCGGTGGCGGCGGCACGGTCACTGTAACCGTAGCGCTCGAGGTCGCTGTGCCGCCCGGCCCCTTGGCGGTCAGCGTATAAGTGGTGGTGTCGCTGGGGAACACCTGGCGCGTGCCGGACGTGCCCACGGGGCCGATTCCCGGCTCGATGGAGACATCGGTGGCGTCGCTGACCATCCACCGCAGCGTGGAAGACTGGCCACGCTGGATCGTGCTGGGTTCAGCCACGAACTGCTGGATCGTCGGCGCCGTCGGCGGCGGCGCCGGCTGCTCAGGCGGCGGTGGCGGAGGAGGTGGTGGTGGCGGCGCCTTCTTCTTGCAGCCGGCCACGAACAACACCAACGACAGACTCAGCAAAGCGGTGGTCATACTTCGGGTATTCATCCTGAACTTCGCCTCCCTTGCGCAATAGTTGGCACTTCCCTACTCAGTTTACTCCCTTGGCCCACACCGGCATAGTGTTGCGGCCTTGGGTTGTGAGTTGACGCACCTGGGTCCCGTCGGCCAGCATGGTGTAAATTTGCGGCGAGCCGCTGCGCGTCGAAGCGAACGCGATATGCCGGCCGTCGGGGGCCCAACTAGGATTCTCGTTCCGTCCGGCGCCGTGGGTCAACTGATCGAAGCGGCCTGTGGCCACATCCATGATGAAGATGTTGAAATTGCCGGGCGCATAGCCACGTGTCCAGGCAAAGGCGATGTGCTGGCCGTCGGGGTGCCAGCTCGGGTTCGACGCGTAACCTTCGCCATCGGTCAACCGGCGCACGTCGCCTCCCTCCAGATTCATGCGGTAGATCTGCTGAGGACCGCCACGCCCGGAAACGAAAACGATCTCCGCCCCGGTTTTAGGATTGACTTTCGGTTCCACTTCGATGGCGCGCACATAGGAGAGGCGCCGCAGTCCGCTGCCATCCAGATTCGCGATGTGGATTTGCGGCCAGCCATCGACCGAGGCGGAAAACACGATGCGCTGGCCGTCCGGCGTGAACGAAGGCGTACCCACCATGGACGAGACCGGGTTGTAAAAGGGTAACTGCCGCCCGGTTTCCAGCGAGTGCAGAAGGATGCGCGGATTGCCTTTGGCGTAAGTGGTGAAAGCCAGGATCCTGCCGTCGGGGGAAACCGCAGGCATGGTGGAAACAGAATTATAGTGCGTAATCTGCCTCTGGTTGGAACCGTCCGGGTCCATCACCCAGATTTCCTTCACGCCCGGTTTGCGCTCGGAAACGAAGTAGATCTTGGTTCCCGCCAGACTCACGCCGCCGAACTGCCGGAGTATGTCGGCTGCGAATTCATGAGCGACTTGGCGGGCTCCCTGTTCGTCCAGGGAACCCAGGTACGTCTTGCCGAACACCTGGGCAGACGCCGGCTCGGGCTGGGAGGTATTGTAGAGCCAGCCGAAAAATACAAAGCGGTCCGCCTGGACGCCGGCGTAGCCGAACGCCAGGTACTTCGCGTTTACAGGGGGATCGGCCCAGTCGCGCAGCCAAAGGCCGCGCGAAGCGGGATCCGGCTTGCCAGAAACGGGTCGGCGCAAGTCTTCGGGCCTTTGCGGGAACAGGAGCGGATAGAGACTCTTGGGCGCCATGTCGAACAGGCCCGAGCTCTCCAGATCCGCCCACAGGGTGCGGTTGAACACGTCCATCAGGCCTTGCGCCTCGCCTGAGCCGCGCAGTTCGGGCACAGCGATCCGCGTACGGTCCCCTTTGGTGATCTTGATGATCACATCCTGAGCGCTGGCCAGCCACCAGACGGCCAGGCATGCGGACAAAACCAGCAGCGTTTTCTTCATCGCCGAATGCTAATCATCGCTTGAGCTGGAACCAAATCTCGACGCGGGCCTCGTCTCGCTCATAACCCGCAGGCAGCGGCGGGAAGGGACTGGCCAGATAAATGGCGCGCTGCGCCGAATAATCCAGCGCGCGGATGCCGCTGCTTTGCAGGATCGTCACGTTCCGCACCTGCCCGTTACGCAGAATATCAAAAGTGATGATCACGGGGGGAGCGGTCGTGATCCGCGGATCCACCTCGGAAGTATCCCACTTCTGCGCCACGCGGGTCTCGATCAAATCGCGATACCAGCCGTAGCGCTGCCCGAATGCGCTCCCAGGTCCCATCCCCACGCCCCCGGCCCCGCTCGGGGCCCCGAACAAGGGAGAACTCAGGGCCTGGCCGGACTGGCTGTAAAGTTGGTGGGGCCGATCCTCGACCCAGGGACGCTCGATAGGCCGCCGCCGGGCTACCTCTGGCCTGGACTTCTCGGTCTTGCGAGCGGGGATTTCAATCGCGTCCTTGGGAGGCGCCTTCGCTTTCTGCGGCAGAGGCTTGGGCGGGGCCGGCACGCGCGACTGGGTATCCTCCGCGACAGGATTCACGCGTCCGGAGCGCGCGGGCAACGGGATCTGGCGGACCGGTGTCACCGCCACGGATCCGCCCCCCAGCGCGTGCGGCGTACCCCATAATACGCGTCCACGCTCGCCCAGCGTCTGGGAGACGAACAAGGTGGCGAACACGGCCGCATGCGCAGCCAGTGACACCATCAGCCATGCACGCAGCGGCTCGCGCTGTTCATACCAGTCTGTGCCTGGGCTCATCGGGACGACGTTACCACCCCCGCGGATCTCACCGTGATCTTAGACGCTCCGCTTCGTCCACCGGTTGCGTGACCATGTTCACGGCCAGTTTGGCCTCGCCCAGTTCACTTACTACCTGGGCGATCACGTCCCAGATCGTGTCTTTGTCGGCGCGCACGTAAACCTCCTGCGCGCCCGGAAAGCGCTTGCGGATTTCCTGAGGCAGCAGGTTGATGTTGATGGGCTGCTCGTTCAGGTACAGCTCGCCGTTTTTGGTGATGGTGACCACCGGAAGTTCCTTGGCGCTGTCCTTGGTTTGGCGCACGCGGGGCACGTCCACTTCCAGCCCGAATTCCATCACATGAGCGGTGATCATGAAGATCACCAGCAGCACCAGCATGATGTCCACCAGCGGGACCACATTGATGTCGGACATGCTGGAAAGCCGGCGCACGCGCGAGCGCGAACCCCACGAGCCGCCGTTGGTGGTGAAGGCCATGGCTCAGCCCTCGAAACTCCGGTCGGCCACGTTCATGAACTCGAGCGCGAAGTCTTCCATGCGCGCCCCCATTTCGCGAATCACTTGGCTGAAGTAGTTGTAGAAAATGGCGGCAGGGATGGCGGCGGCAAGCCCCATGGCGGTGGCGACGAGCGCTTCGGCAATACCCGGCGCAACCGCGCGCAGACTGGCGCTGCCCGCCATGGCCAGACCCTGAAAGGCGTCAATGATGCCCCACACCGTGCCGAACAAGCCGATGAAGGGAGTCACCGAAGCGGTGGTCGCCAGCCAGTTCATGCTGCGTTCCAGCCGCGTCAGTTCTTCGGAAATGCCCAACTGCAAGGCGCGCTCCAGCGCCTCTTTGTTGATGAGGGCGCCTCGTGCCTTCACCTGGCGCGCAAGCTCTTCGTAGCCGAACTCGAAGACCGCGGCCAGCGGGCAGGGCCGGAACTGTTCCGTGGCCAGCGCTACCTGTTCGAGGCCGTTGGCCTTGCGAAAAGCGCGCAGGAACCGCTGGTTGGACAGGCGCACGCGACGGAATTGGGACCACTTCTGAAAGATGATGGCCCAACTGAAGACCGAAAACAGCAGCAGAATGACGAGAACCGCCAGCGGTAGCGGCTGCGCGCGACGGATCAACGTCCAGATATTCACCTGGAGCCAGAAAGCGAGTGCGGCCGGCGGATTCAACTCATCTCCTTTCTTTCCAACTTGTATGATAGCTGAGCGGCGCAGGATAGAACGGAGCGAATGATCCCGACCGCAACCGGGCGCCTGCGCTCTCGTATAATCTCCCTTCGGATGCTGGTCGAGCTCGTGGTGGAGAACTACGCCGTCATCGAGCGGGCACGCGTTCGCTTTCACCCGGGCCTGAACCTGCTCACCGGCGAAACCGGCAGCGGCAAGTCGCTGGTGGTGGATGCTCTTGCCCTGCTGCTCGGTGCTCGCGCTTCACCGGACATGATCCGCACGGGCGCTCCGCGGGCGCGGGTCGCAGGGATCTTCGAATTGCCTGCCGATCCTGAGCTGGAGAGGATCCTCCGCGAGGCCGGCATCGAAGCCGAAGACGGCGAGTTGTTGCTCGAGCGCGAGATTCTGCCCGAGGGCAAATCGCGCGCCTTCGCGGCCAGCCGCCCGGTGACGGCCGCTTTGCTCCGTCAACTGGCCCCCTTCCTCGCCGACATTCACGGCCAGCACGAGCAGCAGCGTCTTTTCCAACCCGAAGCGCAGCTCGAGTTGCTCGATGCCTTCGCCGGCTTGGGTGACGCCGTCAAGCGTCTGGGCGAACTTTACCGGCGCTGGCGCAGCGCCCTCGCCGAACTCGAGCAGTGGGAGAAATCGGAGCAGGAACGACTCCGGATGGCGGACCTGTGGTCCTTTCAATTGCGCGAAATCGAGGCAGCGGCGCCCAAACCCGGCGAGGACGAAACGCTCGAACAGGAGCGACGCGTGTTGCAGAACGTGGCCCGGCTTCAGGAGAACGCGGGCGCTGCGTTCGAAGCTTTGTACGAAGCCCCGGAGTCGGCGCTGGCGCGCACCCGCCAGGCGCTGCGACGGCTGGAAGAACTCGCGCGCATTGATCGCTCGCTGGAGGCGGCGCGGGACGAGCTACGCCAGGCCGAAATCGCCATCGAAGAAGCGGCTTACGCGCTGCGTGATTATCTGTCCCGCCTGGAGGCCAACCCCGCACGACTGGAAGAAGTCGAAAACCGGCTGGCAGTGCTGGACCGGCTCAAGCGAAAGTACGGCAGCACGATCGAAGAGGTGCTGACCTACCGCGATCAGCTCCGGCGACAACTGGAGACGCTGGAAAACGCCGGCGAGCGCAAGGCCGCCCTGTTGCGCGAACGCGATCAGCTCGGCGCAGCATGCGAGTCCCTGGCGGCCGAGATCAGCGCGCAGCGCCAGGCCGCGGCACGCAAGCTGGCCCGCCGCGTGGAAAGCGAACTCTCTTCGCTGGCCATGCCGGGCGCCATTTTCCGGATTCAGATCCGCACCGGAGGCTGGACAGAGCGGGGCAAGGACATCGTGGAGTTCCTGGTCTCGGCCAATCCCGGCGAAGAACCGCGCCCGCTGGACAAAGTGGCCTCCGGCGGCGAGCTCTCCCGCATTGCACTCGCCTTGCGCACCGCGATGGGCAAGCCTGCAAGCGCGGGTAGCGCCGGACCTGCGCGGACTCTGGTCTTCGATGAAGTGGATGCGGGGATTGGCGGACGGGTCGCCGAAACCGTGGGCAGGCGCCTGAAACAGCTCGCCACCCAGTACCAGGTGCTTTGCGTGACGCACTTGCCGCAAATCGCGAGCTTTGCCGACCATCACTTCTTCGTCGAGAAGAAGGAGTCGGGCGGACGCGTGACTGCCTCCGTGCGGGAACTCGACCCGAGCGAACGCACCCGCGAAATCGGTCGGATGCTCAGCGGCGAGAAAGTGACGCCCGAGGCCCTGCGTCACGCCGAGCAAATGCTGAAACTGGCCCGAGGCTGAGCGGGTTCAGCGTACTTCCAGACCAAACTCGCGGATGAGATCTCTCCCCGGTCCCGGGGAGTAAAGCCGAACCCAATAAGTGCCGCGGCGCAGCGAACGCAGTCGCAACTCGGCCTCGCGGGGGTGTTCGACCCGGGCTTGGGCGATCACGCGCCCACCAGCGTCCACGACCTCCACCTGACAGCAGGATTCCGAGGGCAGCCCGGTCGGATCCCAAGTCAATCGCAAGTCGCGCCCGGTCGGGGCTTGGGCGAACAACTCGCCACCCGCGCTGCGGGTAGCCTGGAGCATCACTGTCACGGGTAGTGCGCCGGCGCTGCGGGGCGCCATTACGATCCGGGGGACCAGCAAGAAGAGGACGACGACAGCGGCTGCGGCGAGGCCCCAGGATACGGCCGGCATTGGCCGCCGGGCCTCCAGCCGCGCCCAGGCCGGACGCCACCACGGGGGAGGCGCCTCACTCAGCTTCCGGGCAGCCTCCCTCATGACGCGAATGTACTCATCCACCTGGCTCAGCCGGTCCTGACACTCAGGACAAACTAGCAGGTGCTCCTCCATCCCCGCGATCTGCTCCTCGGAGAGCAATCCCAAGGCGTATTCTTCCCACTGTTCTTCGGTAGGGTGCTTGTCGAAATGGCAGGCCATGTCTTTCCATCCCGGCGTTCCACAACGGGCAACTGGCCGGACGATGCCTCCTGTTAAGCTCTAGTGGGCGGAACCGGAGGAATTTCTCAGCTCGGGAAGGCGCAATTTTCGCTGTAACTTGCGCTTGCCCAGTTCCCCGAACCGAGCCTTGGCCCGGGACTTCAGCAGGCGGAACTGGGTCTCGGTGAGCTTCATTTCGCGGCAAATTTGTTGCTGCGTCTGGCCGAGCAGGTAAAAGCGGGTCAGGATTTCGCGGTCGCGCCGCGAGACGCTCTCTAAGACCTTTTGCATGATCTCGACCTTCTGACGGGCAAAAACCTGCTGCTCGGGATTGGCTCGCGTATCCGAGATGGGCAGACCAGGATGCAATTCGGTCTGGCCCCTGCGGACTTGCACGGCCCGCTCGATGTAGGCGGCGACCTGCCGCCGGACCACCGTACGCACGAACCCCATCAGACGTTCCGGATCGCGCAATTCGCCGCGCTGAATGGCCTGGACCACGATCAGGAAGGTGTCATGAACGCGGTCGTCGAGCTCATCCGGACCCACCTGGCGGCACAAGTAAAAACGAATTCCTCGCGAAAAGATCCCGTAGAGCTGCTCCATGCCTGCCGGATCGCCGCAGCGGATCTTCTCCACCAGCTCGGACCATCTGGGCTGAGCGGGGACGCCCGCTTCATCGCCGGCGGAGGTTTCCTGTGCGCCGGGCGATGCCGTCGGCCGCGCTTTGTCGTCGTGATCCAGCGTGCCGCTCATTGGCCGCGTCTTAGAAATCCTATAAAACGCCGATCACCACGTACGCGGCCCAGTATTCAGGCCGCGCCCTCCAGTCGCCGCACGCCAGCATGTCGAGCTGGGCTTGCCGCAAAGCAAGAGCTGGCGCCTTGGCGCCCTCGTGCCGCATGCGCTGCAAGTGACTATAGAATCGCACGAAGAGCTGACCACTGTCGTCCGGGGTCGCCCAAAGGCTCGCTACCACGGCGCGGGCGCCCGCCGCCAGCCACGCCCGGCTCAGGCCCAGCAAACCAGCGCCGGGCAAGGCGGGGCCGCGCCCGGACTGGCATCCGCTTAGCACCACGAGCGCCGGTGCGTGACCCAATCCTCGGATCGCAGCCGGAAGCAGGCCCTCAGAACGACCATCCGTACCCAGGCTTAGCATGATGGATGCCTGCGCCGGCTCGCCATCCGGCGCGAGGACGTGCGTGGCCAGGTGGAGCACGTCGGGCTTTTCGCGCAAAGCGCTCGACAGATTGCCGGGCGTCGCTTCCAGGCCCTCGAGCACGCGCGCCGAACTCCCCTCCCAGATAGCGGCGCACGAACGCACCTCCTTGCTGCTGCCGGGCAGGCGGGGAAGCTCGAACCGCACGGGAGCAGCCCGGAGGCGCGGTAGCCACGGCCAGCCCGTTCCCCCCTCCCTGCCCTGGAAGCGAGCGACCCAGCGCGGGTCAGCCTGGTTGTAGACAGGATCCGCGACGCCCAGGAATCCGCCGCGCCAGTTCAGGGTCTCCGGCCGGGTGAGCACTCTCGCGCCCGGAACGACTTGAATGGCGTGGCGCTCGATGAGATAAACGGGTCGCGCCCCATCCGAAGCCAGCGGCAGGGCCGCCAGAGGCAGCGTGAACAGTTGAGTGTCGAGAGCCAGAAACCATTTCCGTTTGTCGGCCGCGGCCTCCAGTCCGCCGAACAGGAGGCCAGAGACGCGCAGGCCGGCGGCCAACATGCCTGACGACCCGTTGCGGGCCGCCGCCAGAAATGAATCCAGCTCGCGCGCGATACGGGATCGCGGCGGCAGCCGGTCCATCCGGAAGCGGTCCCGCGTGACGAGCCAGCGGTAACTGGCGGCATCCCCCAGATAAAACGCGAGGTAGGCCTCACCGGGCGCAAGGGCCTGCTGAAGACGCCTGAGCAGCCCGCTCGCAGGCTCCCAGCGGAAACCGCCAGCAATCGTTTGTTGCAAGCCGGCCTTGATCTCCCAATCCAGAATCTGCCTGCGAACCGTTTCCAGGCGAGCGCTTACAGCAGGTCCCGGATTCCGCTGGTGGGCGAGTTGCAAGGCGTGCAGCTCCCGAAGGAGGTCGCCGTACTCGGGCGGAAGCGAGGGCGCCCGGGTCACGCCCCGTTCGAGTTGCGTCTGGAGACTGGCGGCACGGTTTTCCTCGGCTGCCTCGAAAGCTTCCCGGGCGAGCGCGTCGCTGCGTTTCGAACGGGCCAGTTCCGCGGCCGTCTCCGCCAGTGCCCCGTAAAGCTGCTGCAGTCCCGCATCCACGCTGATCCCGAAAGCCTCAGCGGGCACCACTTCAACGCGCCAGGCACGCGCGGAATCCACGGCGCTGCGGAAGTCGGCCAGGGCCTCGGCGAGCCGGCCACGTTGACGGCGCAAGCAGCCGCGATCATAGTACAAAGACCACAGCGGAAGTCCCACGGCGCTGACGCGCGCCAGTTCCAGCGCGCTGCCCAGCAGCCGTTCGGCAGTGACCAAATCACCCTGGGCCGCCCGCAGCAAAGCGAGATTACGGTAGCTGAAGAACAGCTCCGGCCAGCCGAAAAGACGGTCGAGACGAAAGGCCTCGAGCAAGAAGGCCTCGGCAGCATGCAGCTCCCCCAGGCGCAGGTATTCGTAGCCGAGGGTCCGGCAAGCCTGAGCCAGCGTGCGCGTATCGCCTGCCAGATCCGCCGTCCGGGCCGCTTCCAGGAACATAGGCACGGCAGCTTCGAATTCGCCCTGGCGCGCTCGCAAGGTGGCGACACGCACCAACAACCGGGACTGGAGCGCGGATCTCTGTCGCGCCAGCGCGAGTGCCTCTTCCGCCGTAGCCCGCGCGGTGGCCAGCTCACCCATGAGGCTATAGGCGGTGGCAAGGTTGGACGAAATCGTGGCGACTGTTGCCCACTCGCGCTCGCGGGTAGCCAGGTCGCGTGCTTCCAGCAGGGCCCGGACAGCGTCACGGTACTGAAAACCAGCCATGCGGGCGCTCGCCAGATTGTTGAGGAACTGAGCCCGGATGTGCGGATGGCGCCGAGCGGGAAGCTCCCGGAGGCCCTGCTCGAAAACCGTGGCGGCTTCGTGATAACGACCGCTCGCGAACAGACGCGTGCCTCGATCCCACAACCGC
>Ga0308415_1001364_pt1 | contig 10524 bp, 6 predicted proteins | sample HotsprSampleOS55_FD_203465 | JGI IMG/M metagenome (GOLD analysis project Ga0308415, IMG submission 203465) | Hot spring phototrophic mat microbial communities from Octopus Spring, Yellowstone National Park, Wyoming, United States - 20090730_OS55 ... | reverse complement strand
GTCCAGGCATGGGTGGAGGAGCGGAACCAAAAAGCCGTCCGAGTAGACTGGCGTTTCACCACCGCCAATGCCCGCATGAAACTGAAACATTTGTATCCAAAGATTCATGCTTGACAGAGTACTAGGCTGCAGGATAGAATCACGAAGGAGTCGTAGTGAACCCGGCGCATCTTGTCGAGATCGATGAACACGGAGTGTCCTGTCATCATCAGGATGGACGGATCGATGTTGTGCGCTGGGATAAGGTGCGCGCGGTTCTGATCGAAACGTCTGATCGGGACCCGTTTGAGTCCGATGTGTTCTGGATTCTGGTAAGCGAGCGCGGCGAATGCGTTATTCCACAGGGCGCGACTGGCAGTGCAGAGTTGCTTGCGCGTTTGCAGCATCTCGACGGATTCGACAATCTGGCAGTGATTGAGGCAATGGCATCGACCGATAATCGGCGATTTGTGTGCTGGACTGCCCCCGTGTAGCGCTTTCACCTGCCGACCGGAGTTGAGCGTTGGACGTTGAACGTTGAACGGTTGAACGTTGAACGTTGGAAGGTTGAAGGTTGAACGTTGAACGGTTGAACGTTGAACTTAAGCGGCGCCCACAATTGACCAACCGCCTGCCATCGGTTATACTACACTATACCGCAACAATCTTTGCGCCTTCTGCCACAGGGAATGGTCCATGTTGCACCTTGTCGGAACTGCGGACGGGCAGTCCGGCAGAGTGTGTCATGCCCGGTAGCGGCTTCCTTCGATCGGCGTCAATGTATCGTATCACAAGGAGGTTTGGACATGTGCCCCCCGGAAACCCTGGCTAGCATGCGATCCCCTGAGATCAGCCGCCGCAACCTGCTCAAGTTTGGTCTGGGCGCCGCTGTCGCTGCGGCATTGCCAGTCGGTTCGGCGCAGGCAGCGACTGTGCGCCGAACCACATTTCGCAACGTAGCGGACCTGACCCACGTCCTTGGCACACAGTTTCCGCTCTTCCCCGGAGCGGCGCCGTTCCGCATTCAACAGGCGGTCTCGCATGACAAAGACGGCTACTACGGCAGCATCCTGACCTACTGGGAGCATTCAGGCACCCACATGGACGCACCGGTACACTTCGCCCCGAATGGATTGTTTGTTGATCAGATACGTGTTGAGAACCTGGTGGTGCCAGCAGTAGTGATCAACATTACCGAAAAGGCGCGCCGCGATCCGGATGCAGTGGTGACGCCGGACGATATTCGGGCGTGGGAGCGGCGTTATGGGCGCATTCCCGACAATGCTGCTGTGCTCATGGCGAGTGGATGGGGAGCGCGCGCCGGTTCGGTTGAAGCGTTTCGCAATACCGACAGTAGCGGGGTAATGCACTTCCCCGGCTTTGGCAAAGAGGCGATAGACTTCCTGTTGACTGAACGGCGTATTTCGGGCATCGGGGTGGATACCCTGAGCCTCGACCATGGTCCTTCGACGACGTTTGCTGTGCACTATACGTTGCTGCCGACCAACCGGTGGGGATTGGAGAACCTGGCGAACCTAGAATCGATCCCGCCGAGTGGCGCAACGCTCTTTGTGGGCGCACCAAAGATTGCGTCCGGTTCCGGCGGACCGACGCGCGTCATGGCGGTCTGGTAGTCATCAAATGATGACCGTGTCGAACTCCTGCACGCCTGTCATCCCCATCCGCGCCATGCCCATATCGCGGAAGCGACGCTCCTGGTGCGTGGCGCGCACCAGGTCGTAGATCTCGTCACGCCGCTGGGGATCGTCGAAACTGCGGGCGAGATGTTCCAGACGCAGGCGCTGTTCTGGTACAGTAGTCAATCGGTACATCGGTTGGCCACAGCACTCTACCCGGCTCAGCAACCCGGCACTTGCCAGTTCATCGAGAGCGTCGGCGATTGCCCAGGGGCTTTCACGCAGGCGTTGCTGCGCCATAGCAACGTTCATACGCAACCAGGGATACTCGGTGAATAGCAGAACAAGGCGCAGTTTCAACAGTGAGTCGATCTGTCCAGGGGAAACAAGCCCGGCTTCATTGCGTTCCATCGCTCACCTCATTGTGAGAACTGTTGCAAGGCGACATCGCCTCGTCTCCAGATTGGGCGGATGCGGTCAATCGTCCGTGACTGTTCCGGCACAACAATGTCGATTGCAGAAACACGAAAGACTCACGCCGTATCAGGAGTGACCCGTGCATTCCCCCGCACGTAGCCCGAGCGCCTGCCTTGAACGCTTATCTCCTGAACTGAGTCTATCGTAACACGCGCTCTGCTGATAAAGGGACGGAACGTCGCTACATACAGTAAACATTCCTCAACACACGTCCACATTCGGTTGTTTATCTGTGGCAACTCCCACAAACTATAGCGAGGAAGCATTACTCTCTGTTGTGTCTTCTTTACCCCCCGGCTTCCTGGCGCAGCGTATACTAAGCGTGCTACGCAGCGCTCTGCGTTCCCTGTCTGTCATATCTCTCGCCAGAGTCGGCTGACACACCTGCATCCGCCGGGCCGTCTCTGCGTCACATACTCTGGTTTGCGAGGAGGACTATATGAAGCGGAGTTGGGTCACGCTGGATGGCAACGAGGCTGCCGCCAGCATTGCGTATCGTCTAAGCGAGGTTATTGCTATTTATCCGATCACACCTTCCACGCCTATGGGTGAACTGGCGGATGCCTGGGCTGCCGCCGGGAAGCCGAATTTGTGGGGTACGACGCCCCTGGTTATCGAGATGCAGTCGGAAGGCGGCGCAGCTGGCGCCTGTCATGGAGCATTACAACGCGGTGCTCTGACAACGACTTTCACCGCAGCGCAAGGATTGCTGCTGATGATCCCGAACATGTACAAAATCGCCGGTGAACTGACCTCAACGGTCTTTCATATCGCGGCACGCTCGATTGCGACCCATGCGCTGTCGATATTTGGCGATCATCAGGATGTGATGGCGACACGTCAGACCGGCTGGGCGCTGCTGGCATCTTCGTCGGTGCAGGAAGCGCACGATCTGGCGCTGGTGGCGCACGCGGCGACGCTCAAAGCGCGCGTTCCATTCCTCCACTTCTTCGACGGGTTCCGCACGTCACACGAGATCAATAAGATCGAGCAACTGACGGATGATGACCTGCACGCGATGATCGACTCCTCATTGCTCGAAGCGCATCGTATGCGCGCGCTAAGCCCCGACCATCCGGTCATTCGCGGTACAGCGCAGAATCCCGATGTGTACTTCCAGTCGCGTGAGACAGTCAACCTCTTCTACGCGGCAACACCAGGCATTGTTCAGGAAACAATGGATCGGTTCGCGCAATTGACGGGACGCGCCTATCATCTGTTCGATTATACAGGCGCACCGGATGCTGAGCGCGTGATTGTGATCATGGGTTCCGGTGCGGAAACCGCGCGCGAGACGGCGATGTTCCTGGCGGAGCGCGGCGAGAAAGTTGGGGTTGTCTCCGTGCGTCTCTATCGCCCATTTTCGGTGGCACACTTCGTGGCGGCGTTGCCAGCGACGGTGCAGCGTATTGCGGTGCTCGACCGCACGAAGGAGCCGGGCAGCAGCGGTGAGCCGCTCTACCTTGATGTTGTGGCAGCAATGGCAGAGAGTGGCCGTCATCTGCCAGTGATCGGCGGCAGGTATGGTCTGGCATCCAAGGAATTCACCCCTGCGATGGCGAAGGCAGTGTTCGATGAACTGGCAAAGGATCAGCCGAAGAACCATTTCACAGTCGGTATCATTGACGATGTGAGCCACACCAGCCTGGATGTCGATCACTCATTCTCGATCGAATCGCCGCGCACGGTGCGCTGTCTGTTCTACGGGCTGGGTGCCGATGGCACGGTCGGCGCCAATAAGAACTCGATCAAGATCATCGGCGAAGAAACCAACAACTACGCGCAGGGGTACTTCGTCTACGACTCGAAGAAATCCGGTTCAATGACTGTGTCGCACCTGCGCTTCGGTCCCGATCCGATCCGCGCGCCGTACCTGATCGAGCGGGCGAATTTCGTCGCCTGCCATCAGTTCTCCTTCCTCGAACGTATCGATGTGCTGAAAGCGGCTGAACCTGGCGCGGTCTTCCTGCTAAACAGCATGTACGGACCAGACGAAGTCTGGTACCACTTGCCGCGTGAAGTGCAGGACGATATTGTGCGCAAGAAGTTGAAGTTCTATGTGATCGACGGCGACCGGGTAGCGAGAGAGAGCGGCATGGGGCGGCGCGTCAATACTGTGATGCAGACCGCATTCTTCGCCATTTCGGGCGTGCTGCCGCGCGATGAAGCGATTGCCGAGATCAAGCGCAGCATTAAGAAGACTTATGGTAAACGCGGTGAGGCAGTGGTGCAGCAGAACTACCGTGCTGTCGATGCCGCACTTGCACGCCTGTACGAAGTGGACGTCGAAAAATTCGCCGGGTTCCGGTCACCGTTCACTCGCCGACCGCCGGTGCCTGAACAGGCGCCTGAGTTTGTGAAAGAGGTGCTTGCTCCAATGATCGCCTATGAGGGCGACTCGCTGCCGGTGAGCAAATTGCCAGTCGATGGCACTTTCCCAACTGGCACGGCAGCGTGGGAAAAGCGAGCGATTGCGCTGGAGGTGCCGGTCTGGGAACCCGACATCTGCATCCAGTGCGGCAAATGCGCCTACGTCTGTCCGCATGCGGTCATCCGCACAAAGGTATACGAACCGGCGCTGCTTGAAGGCGCTCCCGAAACGTTCCTCAGCGCCGAAGCACGCTTCAAGGAATTCCCCGGTTATAAATACACCCTGGCGATTTCGCCAGAAGACTGCACGGGATGCGGTCTGTGCGTCGAGGTATGTCCGGCAAAGGACAAGCGACAGGTTGGGCGTAAGGCGATCAACATGAAACCGCTGGTCGAGGTGCGTGAGCGTGAGGTGCGCAACTGGAATTTCTTCCTGAGCATTCCCGATGTGCCGCGCATCTCGTTGCACGTTGGGTCAATCAAGAACTCGCAGTTGCTCCAGCCGTTGTTTGAATTCTCCGGTGCCTGCGCCGGATGCGGTGAGACGCCGTATATCAAACTGCTGACGCAACTGTTTGGTGATCGCTTGCTGATAGCCAATGCGACTGGTTGCTCGTCGATCTACGGCGGCAACCTGCCGACGACGCCGTATACGAAGAATGTCGAAGGGCGTGGTCCCGCGTGGTGCAACTCGCTCTTTGAAGACAACGCTGAATTTGGTCTTGGCATGCGTCTAGCGCTCGACCAGCAGATCGAGCATGTGCGCGAATTGCTGCCACTGTTTGCGCCGGTCGTCGGGCAGGACCTGATCGATGCTTTGTTGAACGCCGATCAGAGCACCGAGGCAGGCATTGCTGCACAGCGTGAGCGGGTCGAATTGCTGAAACAGCGTCTCCGTACCCTGGATCGCAGCCAGTTCCCGGATGTTGTGGAGCGTGAGCACGAACTGCTCAGCCTGGCAGACGTTCTGGTGAAGAAGAGCGTCTGGATCATTGGCGGCGATGGTTGGGCGTATGACATCGGTTACGGCGGTCTCGACCATGTGCTGGCGTCGGGGTACAATGTCAATGTCCTGGTGCTTGATACCGAAGTGTACTCCAACACGGGCGGGCAGGCATCGAAGTCCACCCCGATCGGTGCGGTGGCGAAGTTTGCTGCAAAGGGCAAATCCTCGCCAAAGAAGGACCTTGGTCTGATTGCAATGGCATACGGAAATATCTACGTGGCGCGGGTGGCAATGGGCGCTGATGATGTGCAGACGCTGCGTGCCTTCTTGGAAGCTGAGGCGTATGATGGCCCATCGCTGATCATTGCCTACTCGCACTGCATTGCTCATGGCATCGATATGCGCAAGGGTCTGGAGCAGCAGAAACTGGCGGTTCAGACTGGCTATTGGCCACTGTACCGCTACAATCCGAGTCTGGCGGCTGAAGGGAAAAATCCGCTGATTATCGACTCGAAAGATCCATCGCTGCCACTTGAGAAGTTCATCTATAACGAGACTCGTTATCGCATGCTGGTGCAGAGTGATCCAGAGCGTGCTGAGGCGCTTCTACACCAGGCGGAAGCGTCGGTTCGCGCACGCTGGAAGCACTATAAGGAGCTGGCAGCGCTCAGCGAGGTGAGAGCGGAGCACAATGGGCATTGAGTGCAATGCTGTCCGCTATCGAAACCAGTTATTGCGCTAAAGGTGTAAATCTCGCTGATGCGAGATAGGAAGGTGTTGAAGGAGGGCGCGTAAGCGCCCTTCTTCGGTTTTACTGGCGTGCTTGTTGCTGACCGAAATGATGAGGACTATAAACTGGTGTTCGTTCGTGCCATGGGACCGATAAGGGTTGAGAGTCTAAGCCGGTATCTCGAACTGACCGCGGGGCTAATGATAGCAGTTCTCACGAAGGTTGAACCTGATAGACAAGCCCAGGAATAGCGCTCCCCGTGCAATGACTGAAATAATGAGATAGAGCATTAAATCCGCTAGACCGAGCTGGCCACGGGGCTAAAGCCCTCGGCTCTGCAAGGCGAAGTCCGCCTGCGCGGGCTAGAGCGGACTTACTTGAAATTCATAAGTCCTCGGCTATTCAGGGCGAAGCTTGTCTATTCAGGTCAGGCCGGGTTTAATGCTTGAAACTTGTAAGACTTCGGCTCTACCGTGCGAAGCCCAATTGAGCAAACCAGGCGGAAGCAGGGCACAGCGATCACACTCATCGCTGTGTGCGTTTCATTTCAGAAGCAGTTGCCATTGCGCCAGGAGCGCCATTGATTGCACTGTTGCCAGCCGCCAGGAAGCGTTTCGCAAGGTCGGGAAGGCGTTGCAGTGGTCCACTGCGCACGGTGGTATGCGGCAGCGATTCAAGGAACATCTGGCCATACTTCTTTGTTAGCAGACGGCGGTCGAGAACTGCTACCACGCCGCGATCCTCTCTGGAACGGATCAGGCGTCCGAACCCTTGCTTGAAGCGCAGGATCGACTGTGGTACCGCATACTGGTTGAACGGATCATCGAACTGTTCTGACCGCGCTGCAAAGATCGGGTCGGTTGGCACACTGAAAGGAAGTTTAGCAATCACCAGTACCGAGAGCGCATCGCCAACGACATCAACCCCCTCCCAGAAACTCGATGTACCGAGTAGCACTGTACCGGGAAACTCCTTGAAGCGTTCGAGCAGACTGCGGCGCGAGCCGTCGATGCCCTGACCGAGCACCGCAATCCCCGCGTCTTCCAGCGGCTCCTGGATGGCGCGGTACGTCTGGCGTAGCGCATTCGTAGCAGTAAACAGCACCAGCATTCGACCGCCGGTCGCACGCGCCAGGTCGATGATCGCCTGCTCTAGCGCCCGCTGGTAGCCATTCTGGTTTGGTTCGGGAATATCCTGCGGAATGTAAAGGAATGCCTGACGGGTATAGTCGAACGGCGAGTCAAGCGTCAACTCTTCGGCATGGTCAAGACCGATGCGTTCACGGATGAATGCAAAGTTGCCGCCGACCGACAGTGTCGCCGAGGTCAGGATGGTCGCAGTCTTCGCTTCGAAGAGGTTGGTGCGCAGCACGTCGGCGACTGATAACGGCGCTGCGGAAAGAGTCAGCGTATCGCGCACGCGGTCGTGAGTCAGCCAGGTAACCTTTTCTTCTGCGCCGCCAGTCAGGATATGCCCGATATTGACGCGCACGTCGGTGGCGTAGCGTCTGAGCGCCTGCACCCGTAGCATCAGGGCGTCGTACTCCAGCAGTTCGGCATCTTTCAGGTCCATCAGCAACGTCTCCAGACGCCCCAGCCCCTCGCCGACAGCGTGGAGCGCCACGCTGAGCGCGTCCCAGGCGCGTTCAACCTCTGCCCAGGACGATTTGCGTCGCAGCGAATCGGTGATGCGCAACCGCGAGTCATAGGCGGTCAGTTCGGCTTCGCGCTTGATGAACGTCATCAGCACATTAAAGCACCCATACACCGCATCGCGCGCGCGCGCTACTGCCGGACGCAACGCATCGGCGATCGCATCGGCGCGGTCAATGTCGGCGCGGGTTGCCATACTTTCGCGGAAATGGTTGGGCAGTTCGCTAAGCAAACCGCCGACCACCTGCTCCTGTCCTTCGGTGAAAATATCGTCGAGAAATGCAAGCAATCCTTCGCGATCAACATTGAAACTCAATTGGTCGGTAGCAACGTCTTCTAGATTGTGGGCTTCATCGATGATAAGGTAGTCGTAGGGTGGGATGACATCGTTTTCGACCGCCAGATCTGCTATGAGCAGTGCATGGTTGACGATCACCAGGTGCGCCGCTTCCGCCTGTTTACGCGCCTTGAAGAAGAAGCAGCACTGAAACTCGCTGCATCGTGGACCGGTGCACTGTTCCCAGGCGGCGCTCATTCTGTTCCAGGACGCATTCTCGCCTTCCTGAAGCGGCAATTCCGCTCGATCCCCGCTTTCGGTCGTCGGCAGCCACAACTGCACCTTGAGCAGGGTGCGCACATCGTCCGACATTAACCGCTGATCGCGACGCAGGTCTTTATAGCGCTTGAGACAGAGATAGTTGCTGCGCCCTTTGAGCAGCGCTGCAGTGAACGGTGGCTTGTCGGTGCCGTTGGACATCACCTTTTGCAAGGCTGGGATGTCTTTGAAAAAGAGTTGATCTTGCAGATTGATCGTATTAGTCGAAATCACTACCCGTTCGCCGCGGCGCATGGCGTGCAGTGCCGCAGGAACCAGGTACGCCAGCCCTTTACCGGTGCCAGTACCGGCTTCGGCAATCAGCGCCCCGCCCTGGTTGAACGTATCGGCGACCGCTTCGGACATGCGCACCTGCTGATCGCGCTGTTCATATCCCGCAAATGCGCGACCGAGTGCGCCATCGGGGCTGAAGAACCGACGGATGTCTGCCAGATCGATCGGGCGCTCATCACCGGTCGGTTTCAGCGGCACAATCTTCTCATCACGATCATCGTGACGGTCTGCCTGGATGGGTATTGCATCCACAAAGACGAGTCGCGCTTTTGCGCGTTGCGCTTCCTCGAACAGGCTCCGCAGACCCCACTCGATCTGCCCGGTCAGGCGCATAATCTCATTGAGATCGTCCAGGGGGAGCGCTGCAATCCGGCGCAGCAGGTGGAGGAAGATCTGACGGGTTACATCCGCGTCGCTCAGCGCACGGTGGGCTCCGTCATGGGGAATGCCGAGGGCTGCTGCGAGCGCGCTGAGGCGGTACGCTGGCGTGCGCGGCATCAGCAGCGTTGCCAGTTCGAACGTATCGAATGCTGGTTGGGGCAGTCGCATCCCCTGAGCGCGCAGCATACGCAGGTCGAACTCAATATAGTGCCCGACGAGCGGGTAATTCTTGAGGAACGCAGCAAAACGTGGCGCAACCTCGGTGAAGCGAGGCGCTCCGGCAAGCATATCCGCAGTGATGCCTGTCAACCGGCTGGAGTTGAGAGGGAGGGAATAGACTGGTTGCACCAGCGTGTTGAATGTTTCAATCACCTCATCCGCGCTGAACTTGATAGCAGCGATCTCGATAATCTCATCAACCCCCGCCTCAAGCCCGGTCGTTTCGATATCGATTGCAATGTAGATCTGGTTCATAACACGCCCCTGCCTGCCGATACGCCAACTGGAGAGACATTATAGCACGGCATTGAGCGCGCAGGTGAAGAGGGGGAAGGTGAGAAGGTAAGGACGCGCACGTGGCACTTAATGAAACGTAGGAATGAGAAGATTAGGAGATAGAAAAGAGATTTTGGTGCGGCAAAACGTAAGGGTGAGAGGGCAGAAAAAGAGAAGAGGTTTCGGCACCCATCGGTAAGCTGAAATTCCATAACACCTCTCATTTCTCTCTCCTCTTCCCTCGCTCCTCCTGGTTTCAGTGCTCTTCAGCGAGCCGAAAATTTCTCAATTGGTTCGGGCGCGAATTGTCGAAGCGCTATGCACGGGTTTCAGTGCTCTTCAGCGAGCCGAAAATTTCTCAATCTCTGAACGCTGAAATATGAGAGCCGCTGGTCGGGAGTTTCAGTGCTCTTCAGCGAGCCGAAAATTTCTCAATCTACCGCTGGTATCTGACACTGCCAGGCGCACCCAGTTTCAGTGCTCTTCAGCGAGCCGAAAATTTCTCAATCGCTACCAAGCGACAGCAGCAGCAGCTCTGGCGACCAGTTTCAGTGCTCTTCAGCGAGCCGAAAATTTCTCAATCGTACAGCCTGAACTGTGTATTATCCCGAATATCGGTTTCAGTGCTCTTCAGCGAGCCGAAAATTTCTCAATTGCAAACGTGGGGGATGGAGGGACGGATCAAGTATGAGTTTCAGTGCTCTTCAGCGAGCCGAAAATTTCTCAATCATCGTGAATATCGAGTATACTAAGCCTAACGCACGTTTCAGTGCTCTTCAGCGAGCCGAAAATTTCTCAATCCCCCGCACCATCACCCCCGTCACCGACCCGAAGCGCGTTTCAGTAGACTTCATCAAGGTTTAATTGGTATACTATTTTTATACGAGCTGAAATAGAGGGAGACGCGATTGCAAGTATCGATCCATCATCGAAAACCCGACGAAATGACGTTCTATGACTGGACTGAC
>Ga0308415_1001361_pt1 | contig 10531 bp, 11 predicted proteins | sample HotsprSampleOS55_FD_203465 | JGI IMG/M metagenome (GOLD analysis project Ga0308415, IMG submission 203465) | Hot spring phototrophic mat microbial communities from Octopus Spring, Yellowstone National Park, Wyoming, United States - 20090730_OS55 ... | reverse complement strand
ACGGTCAGAAATTCCGGTTGGGCTTGAGGCGTTCCACGCATGCCTCTTAGACGCTCCCACGACCATGATTGTTCATTTCCTAGGACTTTTTCAACAGCCTGTTAGGTAGTTGTCGGCAGGATACCGTTACGCTCCAAGGACGGGTGCCGTATAACGGCCCAGCACTCCGCTGGCGATCCACTGCAAATTGGTATTGCTGCGGTCGGCCACACTGCCACTGGCCCCCCAGGTCATGACGTTGTTGACCCAGTTGTCCAGTCGGCCGTTATTGATAGCTTCGATGGACTCCAGCACCCCGTAATTGTTCGGAACCCGGTCGTTGTGGTCACCGATGTACAGTAACGTCGCGGTCGTCAGGGTTTTGGTGTTGTTGAGGCAGCCGATGCCCAGGGCCTTGCCCTTGGCGCGACTCAGCGCCGGCAACAACATGCCCGCCAAAATGGCAATAATGGCAATGACGACTAGCAATTCGATCAAGGTAAATGCACCTGGCCAGTAGGATCGGGCCAACCGGTTTGCTCTCGCAATTCCATTCATGGGCTGAGGACGGCAACTGATTTGCCGAAGCCTGCAGGGCCGTTTCGGACCTGCTACGGCTTAAGCAACGTTTCCGAGGACTATTAAGCCAGGAACTGGGCGCTGGCAACCCTGACGCAAGAAGAGCTTACCAGTGGGGTTCTCCCAGTCGCCGAATGCTCACCGGAGCCACTCCCAACCCCGGACCCCGGGCCCCTCCGCAAGAAAAGACAACCTCGACGGCCGTCACGGCAAGGACCCGCATGCAGCAAACATCTCCCCAGCCTGGCGGAGCATCTCCCGCTCATCCCGGGGATCACTGGCCGCCGGGGCACGTCGAAGGGGATGTCGTCCGCATCGCTCGGACGGCGGAGTAAAACCTCCGGACGAGTGGCCGTTTCTGCGGCCGTGGCTGCCACCGCTTGCGATCCAACCAAGCGGAACACCTTCCGCAAGCAGAGCCTCGCAAAGGAATGCTGCCTTCCAACCCCGAAACCGCCACGGAGCTTCCGAAAAAATTGCAAGACCGGGATGCTTGACACCCGTGCCAGCCACAGAATCGGCTCGGCACTGGACCCCTGCCACGGGCGGGAGCCAGGATTCACCAGAGCTTGTTTGGTAAATCAAGGACTCGAAAAACTCAGTCCGCACAACCCCAAGGGTTGCCAGCAAATCTCGAGGGGCGGTTTGCCTACGGTTCAGAGAAGCTTTTCCGACCGGCAACGGTCGAGGGCATTGCGCTGGCCACACCTGACCAGCACCCTTCCAGGCCGTCCTGGCCAGGTCGCCTCCTCGGAGGGGCCCGCACCGCAGCCCGGCGGCTCCATGGTGAGCTCCGACCCTCCGCGTTTCCCTTGCGTCAGGCGATAGTGGAATCAGGACAGTGGCCATTCCCTCTGTCGGGTCGGAGGAGTTCGGCGCTGTGCGGCGTTCCAACCGTCCGGAAAGCGCGCCAAGCGGGTGCACGCCCTGGGTAGGAATTGCGAATCAATCAGACCACCATACCGTCCCACGGCAAGCCCCGCGGGCTAAAGTTGGACGGCCGATCGAGGGCATGGTGTGGATGCGGACGGCCGACAAAAGCGATTGCACAGGTGCAAAAAATACCCCGCCTTTGCCGTGTGCAACTCTTCCTCTGAACATGTCTTGCAACATGTGGGACGGGCCGAGCTGCTTTCGACTTCCTTCGCTCCGGAAGGCCTGTCGGCTACAGCCATTGCGGCTTGGGTCCCAGGAACGTTTAGTACGGTTCAAGGACTTTGTTGCGGATCACGCGCAAGGCAGGGTAAAGCCTCGATCCACAGCATCGCTTTTTTCCACGTCGTCCTGCCAAAGAGCCGGTGGCCACTTGGCCACCCGTTATCCGCTTCATAGATCGGCCCGAGCCCGGAAAAACTCAAGCGAAAAAAATCGGCGAACGAATCGGTGCTCCACAGAGGACTTCGTTGCGGCTGGATCAGGCCTTTTTCCAGGCGTGGTCTCGGGTAGAACACCCTTGTCGGCGCGAGTCTTGCAACGCGAGGGGCGCAGGGCACCGAGCCTTGGGGCACGAACGTGTGCCGCACCCTTGGGCTGCCGGCCCAACCCCGCCTCGAGAGCCGGAGACCTTCGACCGCCGGGGCGGATCGGTCCTTACCACCTGCTGACCCAATTCGCGTGCAGTCCCCCCCGGTGCAGGGGATCCAGCCACGTTCCGCACCATGGCGGGCCCCTTATCCGCTCGGAATCGAAAAATACTGCTCGCGCAGCGGTTTGAGGTAGCGCTCGCTGAGCGTGGTCAGGATCTCCCGCGCCAGGGTGAATTGCTCGGCCAGTTGCTGGAGCACGGTGGAGGACCAAGGCGTTCCGCTCTGCCGCGCCGCCAACCGGTAGAAGTAGCGGCCTTCCCGCTCGTAGTCGGCCAGGGTGCGCCCTTGCGAGAGTCGGCGGCGCACCCCTTGGAGCAGTTGGGACACGTGATCCGGGAAGACGCCCGTGAGGAAAAGGGCAATGTCACCAATGCGTTTGTAAATTCGGGGCCGCCATTCGGGCGCGACCAGATGGCACACTGCGACCATGTCATCCAGATTGAGGTCGCTGAATCGGCGTTTGCGCCACAGACCGCGCTCTCGCCAATAAAGTGTCCCCGAGTGGGTGCGTACGAAGGAGCAAAGCAGGTCCACAAAGTATTCGAAGACGCCCGGTTGATCCAGCAGGGCACGGGCCTGGGAACCGGCGAACACGGGAATGGGATGACCGGCATCGCGTTCGTAGACCAAGCCGTGCGCCTCCAAGTCGTGGCGCAAGCGGCGCAACAGCACGGTGAAAAGCAACCGGGGCGAGATGCGGACCAGGACGTCCTTTTCACGCAAGAGCCGGTCCACCAGCCTGGGGTCGTCCAGCATGGGCGCCACCAGATCCGGTTTGTCCCGCAACAGCTCCACCAGTCGATCATGGTCTTGCCGGCGGGTGACCACGGTCTCGATAACAAAACGCAAGTCTGAGTCACTCCACTGCATTGCTGTCCAAGCCGGTGCCGGTGTGTCTCCGGCACATAGCCAGAATAACATTCGGTAGTCGAAAAACGCAAACCGTCCGGCGACTGAAAGGACGCACTTCACTTATTTGAGCGCCCGCAAGAGGAAGCCCCACAAAAAACGCCTGATCCCTCAACGTTCCTGCGGCGCTGACGGGTACAAATCGCGCGAACGTTGAGGGTTGCACAAACTGAGTAGCAGCCTTTTGAGAGGAATCTACCGACCCGAGGCGGGTTTCAGTTTTCTGTCCGCCACCGGCCACCTCGGCGGCCGCCGAGGGCAAGGAGCTCTGTAGGCAAAGTTTTGCTGTCTTCAGGCCGAGGCCGCCTGTTCGGGTACACCCGGCCCGGCCCGGGGTGGAACAGGGCCCTCGTATGGGTAATGTCGTCGGGTCAGCAACCCATCCGGCCGTTTGGGGAAAGCAGGGGTGGGGCGGTAGGTCTCCGGGCGCAGTAGGGCTCTTCGACAGCGCCAGCAAGCTGGCGCACTCCAAATGCTTCGCGACCTCGGAGGCGCCGGGCGGACATGGAGGGATGCGTTCCACAGCGTCCCTTGGCCCGGGTGGAACCGGGCCCTCCAATCGAATCGTTACCGTCGGGCCCAGGTGGAACCCGACCTTCCAACGGGATGATGTCTCCCCCGGGTTGAAGCAGGGACGCTGGATGCTCGCGCTGCAGCACGGCCGCTGTGCGCGGGGAAAACGGTGGCCCAGCAGGGTGGTCTCTCTGCGAGAGCGCCAACGCGAGAGTCCCAACGACGGAGGGACCAGCGGAGTGTCCCAACCGGGGAAGGAAAGGCGGGGCCGTGGCACGGTGGAGGCGAGGTGCTGCACGGTCTGCGTTGGAAGGAGGCGCCGGCAGCAGCCGTGCGGATCGATCGGCATTGCCTTTGGCAGCAGCCCTGTCAAGGGCACGCCAGGGACGGGCTCTTTTTTCACCGATCCGAAGATCCGGCCCCAAGCCCCACCGCCAGAAGGCCGGCGGTAGTCCGCAGGCCCGTCAGATTTTCTTGCAACGGCCCCTTGTTCGTGGTCGCGCTATGTTTCCTTCCAACTCACCGGCGGGGCAGTGTTTGTCATCGGAACCCTACTGTTCGTGATTGAGGGAGCGGCCCAAATGCACACTTTGGGTTTTCGTTCCACGTGCGGAAGGGGCATGCTGGGGTCATGCTGGAACCGTCGCATACCTTCGTGGTGTTGGTGGATGTGCAGGAGCGGCTGGCCCAGGTGATGGACGAGCGTGTCAAGCTGGTGGAGAATTTGCAGCGTCTGATGCGGGGCGCGCAGGCGCTGGGTCTACCCATAGTGTGGGCCGAACAAAACCCGGCCCGTCTGGGGCCCACGATTCCGGAACTGCAACAGTTGTTGAATGGGCAGAGGCCCGTCACCAAGATGACATTCAACTGCTGGGCCGATCCGGGGTTTCGCGAGGCGGTGGAAGCCACCGGGCGGCGTCAGGCATTGGTCGCGGGCATCGAGGCCCATGTTTGCGTCTATCAAACGGCCGTGGCGCTGGCCCGGGCGGGTTACGAGGTAGAAGTAGTGGCAGATGCGGTGTCGTCCCGCAGCCCCGAAAACAAGGCCTTGGCCCTGGCCAAACTGCCGCATCTGGGGGTCCGACTGACCAGTGTGGAGATGGCTTTGTTCGAACTGCTCCAGACGGCGGAGGCACCCGCCTTCAAGGCCATCCTGCAGATCGTGAAGTGACGTCGGTGGAGGAGCCGGCCTGGCTCGGCTGGACGGGATGCTGGCGGGGCGTGCGCTCGGGGTGGCGAGGTTCGCTGAGCCGAAGTCAGGCCGGGTCGACCAGGTCCCCTGCTGTGCGTCGGGCGGGTAACAGTTGCCGCAGGGGGCAGTCCTGACAGCGCGGGTTGCGGGGGCGGCAGAAGTCTTTTCCGATCCGCACGATCTGGGCGTGATAGTCCTGCCAATAATCGATGAGGGCGGCACCGCGCTTGTGGGCCAACGCGGCCATGCACAGGGATTGAAGCGCCTCGTAACTCAGGCCCGGACTGGGACGGGTGGCCCATGGTAGAGGAGGGCCGGGTTCTTGCTGGGCCAGAGGCGCCGGGGCAGGTGCAGCCAGGGAATTCCATGTGGGGCTGCCGCAGTACCACCCGTGCCGGGCAAAAATGCGGCGTGTGTAGGCGTCGACTACGAACACCGGATGGTTTCCCGCGTAGAGCAAAATGCTGTCTGCGGTCTCGGGTCCGATGCCCGGGATCCGCAGGAGTCGCTCCCGCACCTGGGCGGTGGGGCCGCTCAACAGCCTTTGGAGGTTGGCGTCGAATTGGCCGACAAGGACGTCCAGGAAAGCCCGCAAGCGGCGAGCCTTCACGTTGAAATAGCCGGCGGGCCGGAGGTGCCGGGCCAGCTCGGGCAACGGCAATCCATGGAGTCGGCGCGGTTCCAAAAGGCCTGCGGCTTTGAGCGGGCCCAGCGTACGCTCCACATTGGACCAGGCCGTGTTCTGGGTGAGGATGGCACCCACACAAACCTCGAAGGGGGTGTCGGCCGGCCACCAGTGCTGGTGTCCGAAGCGTGCGCGGGCCAGGCGATAGGCCTGCCGCAGGGCAAGGCGCACCGCCGGTGGTACGCGGCAAGGGTCCTCAGGCCGGTTCAAGTCCAAGGTCTGCCGTCGGCGCGAGTCCCACAGAGGTGAACCCGGATTCCCAGTGCGGCGGCCATGACGGCCTTGGTCAAGAGGCATTGGTCGGCAGCTTCTGCGTTGTGGGCGTAGGCGACCTGGATGTGGTTGGACTTGTGGCGTGCCATCATTTGGTCGCGGCTGATCCCGTAGATGACGGCGTGCATGATGGGCCATTGCGGGGTGGTGGCCTGCCAACGGCGCTCCGTCTCGGCGCGGGACAGGCTGACCACCTTGGCCCGCCCCAAGTCCATGTGCAGCGCATTGTCGGCCACAAAAATGCGGGACCAGACGATTTCGCCCGGTTTGGAGATGCCGCGCAGTGTACTACCGCCCTTGGGGAAATACATGGGCGGCTGGCGGAATCCCTCGGCGCCCTTCCAGCCTCCAATGAAATGCGCTGGCGGTGCAGCCCCGCTGATCTCGAAGACCCAAACGTAATCGGGTAGCGTGCCGAGCCGGTCCCAGTCCCCCCACCGCACGTCGTGCAGGGTGGTTTCGACCGGCTGGGACAGTGCGGCATGGACCCGGGCGGTCATCAGGCCGTCCAAGCCGGCGCATTCGTCGACTTCGTTGAAGTGGACGATGGCCCGGCCGGGAAACAAGACACGGCGTCCGTCGCGGGAGCGCACGGGCGGGCGCTGGGTGTTGTTGAGTGTGCCTTCCACCAGGTCACTGGCGGGCAGAAGGTCCTTCAGGCCTTGTTGATATTGGATGCCGATGGCGTCGCAGCCGAAGTCGTCGGCAATGCGAACGGCGGCGATGTACATTTTGCATTGCCAGAGAATCTGATCGTCCGTCAGGTCAGTGGCCTCGTCCGGTCCGGTGTGGAACTTCATGCCGCGGGCCTCCATCCAGGCACGCACGGCGCGGGCTTCTTCGTCCTTCACCTGGAGGGTTTCGTAGTAAAGGGCCGATTGGCTGAGTCGCTCCTTGAACACTCCGGTGGCATGAAGCAGGTGGTCAGGGAGGATGGCGTTGTACATGCCCATGCAGCCCTCGTCAAAGATCCCCAAGATGGCCTTGTTGCGGGTCAGCTCGCGGGCCAGTTTCTCGCCGAGGCGCCGTGCTTGCTGGTTGACTTTGACGCGGTCCCACGGGACCACATGCGAGGTGTCATGCGTGCAACGCCCGGTGGTCAGCCAGTCGCGAAGTCGTTTCCGGAAGTAATCGTCCGTGAAATCCTCGCTCCAGAGGGTCGAGTATGGCACGCCGGCTTTGGTGAGCGAGCCGTTGAGATTGAGCATGCCCACCAGGCCGGGCCATTGACCGGACCAGTTGGCCACGGTGAGGATGGGCCCTCGATGCGTGGTCAGCCCGGGCAACACGTGGTGGGAATACTGCCAGACCGCTTCCGCCACAATGAGCGGGGCTTCTGGGTCAAGCTGTCGGAACACTTCCATGCCTTCCCGCTGGGAAGCGATGAACCCGTGCTTGAGATGACGCTTGTAGGGGTGACCTCGAACCACGCGATAGCCCTCGGCCTCGATGGCTGCGGTCAGCGCGCGTTCCATGGCCTGCTGGGCCGGCCAGCACACCTGGTTGGCCGACAGGCGAAGATCGCCACTGGCGACCAACAGCACGGTTTTCGGGCCCACGGACCTGGGATTGGGAGCTGCAGGACGACGTTGGGTTTTCATGGTTTCCTCGGCAGATGGATCGGCTCCGGGTACGGCACCGAACCGGCCGCGCTACGGCAGAGGGTCACCGCCCCTGTCGATGTTGCTGCGGTCGAACACACGCGAGCCTAGCACGATTTGCTTGGGCACGGTTTCACCCCGGAGAATTCGCAACGCTGTTTCGATGGCCTCTGCCCCACCGGTAGGGTACTGGAAAGTGGCATCCAAGATGCCCTGGCGAACATAGGCGAGCCCTTCGTGGGGCAGCGCATCAATGCCCACGAAAACCATCTGTTTTTCGCGGCCGGCGGCGCGGGCGGCCAAATAGGCCCCGTGAGCCCCGGGATCGTTGTGGGCATAGACCAAATCGATCTGGGCAAACCGGGCCAGAGCCGACTCCATCTCTTTGCGCGCTTCGGGCTCCAGCCATTTCATGTCCGCCTCGAAAATCACCTGAATATCCGTACCGGCGATGGCTTCGCGGAAGCCGCGGTGTCGATCCTGTCCCGGGATGGAAGTCATGAGGCCCTTGAGTTCGACCACGCGGCCCTTGCCACCGAGACGCCGCCGAATCCATTCACCGGCCGCGCGCCCGATCTTCACATTGTCAGCGCCGATGAAACAGGTGTACCGGTCGCCCAGCACCGCCCGGTCCAGCACAATGACGGGAATCCCGGCGGCCATCGCCCGGGCCACAGGTTCCGTCAGCGGGGCCGCCTCCTTGGGGTTGATGATGAGAAGGTCGACCCTGGCATTGATGAATTCCTCGACATGGGCGCGCTGGCGGAGGGTGTCGTTCTGGGCGTCCTTGAAGATCACGCGGAGTTGCGGATGCCTTTGCGCCGCAGCCCGGATGTCGGCGTTCATCTGCACGCGCCACGGCTCGCCCAGGTTGCATTGGCTCATCCCGATGACATAGGTTCGCGCCGATTGCTGCTGCTGCTGCGCCGGGGTGCGGGAAGCGGAGCCGCCGGGGTGATCGCAGCCGACCAGCAGAAGGATCCCCACCACCGCCACTCTGCCTCTACCACCGATGCGCGGCCAACGCTGCATGTTCTGGAAACGCCACCCGGTCATGATTGCCCACGCCCTGATGTGGCACCCCGATTCAACGCCGTTGGGCCCCTTGCGTCAATACTGCAGCCACGATGATGAGGCCTGTGAGCATCAACCGCCCTGCCTCGGGCACCGCATTAATGCTGAGGATCTTTTCGAGGTAGCCGACTGTCAGCACACCCAACAAGGTGCGACCGATCCCGCCCACCCCGCCTGCCAAACGGGTCCCGCCCATCACCACCATGGCGATGGCGACCAGTTCATAACCTGCGCCCGTTTCCGGATCACCCTGCTGTTCCTGAGCCGCCTGACAAAGGCCAGCCACCGCGGCCAGCAAACCACTGACGACATAGGCGATCCCCTTGGCCCAAGCCACAGGCACGCCGGAAAGGCGCGCCGCCTCTTCGTTACTGCCGATGGCGTAGAGCCACCGCCCCCAACAATGGCGTGTCAACATCAATCCGCACACCCCGGCGCACAGGCCAAAGATCAAAGTCACAACAGCAAGGTTGTCCCCCAAAATCCGAGCATCGAGCCAGCGAAACAACGTCGGAACGTCCACGTAGCGGTAAGCTCCATCCCCTTCAGGCACGGCCGTCGACACTTTCGTACCTCCGGACAGCCATTTGGCCAGGCCGCGGGCCAGCACCATGGTGGCCAGCGTGGCAATGAACGGTTGCATGCGCAGGCCGGCCACCAGCATCGCGTTCAGCAGGCCCAGGCCGGCCCCCACCACCAGAGCACCCCCCACCACGGCCGCGGGCGGCCAGTCCCAATGAATCGCCATGCGTGCCGCCGCCACAGCCACCAATGCCAGGACACTGCCCACCGAAAGATCGATTCCGCCGCTGATGATGACCAGCGTCAGTCCACAGGCCAGAATGCCGTACACCGAGGCCTGACGCAGAGCATCCCGGTGGGTCCCCACCTGATAAAAGGTCCCCTCCGCCGAAAACACCATGCCCAGGGCAAGGACAAAGAGCAGGGCCAACCAGGCGCGAAAAGCGGGCGACTCCACCCAGGAACGCCAGCGCGTGCACCAGCTCCAGGGGCTGGGGAAACGGACATCCGGTTCGCCGTCTGTTGCGCTCATGCCTCGGATCCACCGCGGCGGCCCAAACGCAGCGGTCCGCTGCATGGTGGAGAGGGCCAACCGACCCGAGCAACCGCAAAAGCGGTCGCTTGCCCTGGTAAGCTGCCAAGGCCATCGGCCGGGCCTTGGCGGAAGGGCCGTGGACGATGCACCGGGAAAACAGTTCAGCCGTCCGATCTCCCCAGTGACCGGCTGCCAAAGCGTATCAAATCAGTAGGAGCACCCGCAAAAGACTCGAATTCTCGCTCCCAATCACGACCGTCCGCTGCGAGGAACCCTGGCAAACCCTCACCGGAACGCGGCGCTTGAAGGGCCGAACCCGAAGCACAGACGGCCGCAGCAAAGGTCGCTTATTCGAATGGCCGGCAGCCGCGCAGGAAGGCCCACGGCCCTTTGCTCAAAGCCGGAGTGGCTGGCTTGTGTCCGATGAGGTTCTCCCCCAAGGGCTTCACCGTGCCGGCCTAAGTTCTATGTCCCAGGTTGACAGCGCAGACAACCCGGCCCGCCCCGAACGCCTCTCGTGTTTCTGGCGCGGCAGCCCCGCCTGCCAGAGGATAGAATCCGCAGGGTTGCCGCCGCTGTGTTTCCGGTGTCGCCCAACGTGTGCCCTCGCGACTGCCACCGGCCTCGTACCCAGCCTAGCTCAACTCTCTGGTCGCGGTCATCTCTCGATTCCTTTCCAGCGCAAGCGCCTCGGCCCCGAACCGAAGCGGTCTAAAGAACCCAAAGCAGCTCTGCCGAGCGGTCGGGTCGCAGAAGGAAGCCCGCTCCGGGAGATCGCGCGGGTCCTGGCGAGGTCGCCCCACTCTTCCACCGAGGCCTTCTGGACGGGCTGGGCCGGGGGCGCACAACATCCGGCGGCTGAATCCGTGCATGCCTTGCACGAAGTGGCTCGCGAGCGAAGCAACGGCGCGGATTTTGAAGGGCTGGACCAGGTGGGTTCCCCGCCGTGTCTGCTACCCGGTGGGTCGGGGGCCTGGTAGCCTTCGATGCAACGGGCAGGCGGATGCCTTTCGCGGGCACACACCACGGCCCAACGCTCTTACTCCAGCGACGGCCCAGCCTGACCGGCCAGTGGGATCAGAT
>Ga0308415_1001352_pt1 | contig 10556 bp, 10 predicted proteins | sample HotsprSampleOS55_FD_203465 | JGI IMG/M metagenome (GOLD analysis project Ga0308415, IMG submission 203465) | Hot spring phototrophic mat microbial communities from Octopus Spring, Yellowstone National Park, Wyoming, United States - 20090730_OS55 ... | reverse complement strand
AGCTGGTATGAGGCCAAGACCGCGATAGTTCGCGACGCCATCCGAACCTACCTGGCGCATCGTGTCTATGAGTTTGCCTCAACTGCGTAAGTCCTAACCGGATTCAAAAAGATAATCTTCAAACAAAAAGACTAAGAGGCTATCTTTTTGAATCCTAGAGCACTCCCTTCGGTCGGGTTAGTTCGTCACCGAACGGTGACGAACTAACCGAATCTGGTATAACCTTTCCTAGTGTTTCAAACTGGGTATAATTCATCAGCAATAGCAATTCGGAACTGTTCCTTGTCGCCCGACGCTGCGACAAGGGTTTTGCATCCTGGATAGAGCGGAGGTTCGATGAAGTTTCGGAATTTCCAAATCCGTACCGCCGAGGCCTTAAAGCGGAGAAAATCGGTACTGCTCCACGCTCCCACGGGAATAGGAAAATCTGTGGGGAGCGCGCTGGGCTTCACTGAAGCGTTGCCGGTCAGTCCGGCCGCCTCTCCTCGCGACCCCCTGTTGGGGACGCGGCTGCTGCACGTCCTCCCCATGCGGGCCCTGGCCAACAGCGTGGCGAAAGACATCGCGGGGCTGCTCGAGCGGCAGGGCTTTGGCCAGATGTATCGGCCCACCATTCACCACGGGCAGCAACAGGAGAGCGATATCTTCGCCGAGCGGGTAGGGGTTACCACCATCGACCAGTACCTCGCGGGGTTCGCGGGGGCACCCCTGAGCTTCTCCAGCAGGAGCGGGCACGCCGTGGCGGGGGCGATCGTGGCCTCGTACAGCGTGTTCGACGAGGTGCACCTCCTGGGGCCTGAGCGCGGCTTGCCCCTGTTGTACGCCGTGCTGCAGCAGCGCAATCGCTGGGGCCTGCTCTCGACGGTGATGACGGCGACGCTGCCGAAGTCGGTGCGCGCGTTCCTGGCGGAGCAGGTGGGCCTGGAGGTCGTAGAGCTGAGCCCCGCCGACGTCCAGGCCCGCGACGGCTGGCGGAAGGTTACCTTGAGCCTCGAGGAGGTCGAGCGGCCCGCCGAGCGCGTCCTCGAGGAGTTCAAGGCCCACGGACGGGTGATCGCCTTCGTCAACACCGTTGAGGCCGCCGTAGAGCTTTACCGTCAGCTTCAGGCTCAGCTCGGCCCCGAGGAGTTGTTCCTGGCCCACTCCAACTTCGCGCCCAGCCACCGCAAGGCCGTCGAGGAGCGCCTGCTCGAGGTCTTCGGCCGGGGCTCTACGGCCCGGGCCGTCTGCGTCCTCACCCAGGTCGGCGAAGCGGGGATCAACATCTCCGCCCCGGTCGTGCTCTCCGAGCTGGCCCCCGTCGACAGCCTGATCCAGCGGGCGGGGCGCTGCGCCCGGTTTGACACGCAGCCGGAAGGCCGGTTCGTGGTCTACCAGCCCAGACGAGAGCGGAGCCACATCCCCTATTGTGAAGACCTGGTGAAGCGCACCGAGGCCGCCCTGCACAGCCGCGGCGACAGCTTCCGGCTCGACTGGATCGCCGAAAACGATCTGGTGGACGAAGTCTTGGATGCCTATTACGCGCACTTCATCCGCGGCGAGAACGTCAGCCGCAAAGACGCTGAGATCAAGGAGGCCAAAAAGGGCGAGCGGGTGAAACTTCCACAGCCCAAACCGAAGACGGAGGCCATCACCGTCGCGGACGCGCTCGGGTTGCTCGATCAGACCTTTCACAGCCGCAGTGCGGACGTGCTCGAGAACACCTTACGCGACATCAATAACGTTCAAGTGTTAGTCGTGGCTGAAGCGCCGCGCAATAAGGGTCAGGCCGAGATCATCGGCGGAGCAGATGTCCCCAGTCTCTCAGAGTTCGAGCGTTACCTTGCACAGCAGAACCTGCTCAAGCCCCACCAGCGCGACACCCTCGAGAGCATCCCGGTGAGCTACGGCCGCTTCGCCCGCAGGTTCAAAGAGCAGAACCTGTGGGAGCTCAAATTGGTGAAGGAAGAGAGGTACGACAAGCCCCTCTACGTGCTGCAGCGGGCCGAGCGGGTGCTGCCCAACCGCACCTATCTTCTGACTCAAGCCCAGGCGGGCTACTCGCCTACCGTGGGGCTGAGCTTTAGCGAGGTGGACCACGTGGAGCCTGTCCACGGCTTAATCACGCCCGTGGTGCCCCGCCTCAGCGAACAGGACCAGCCGCGCGGGCACAACTTCCAGAGCTGGCGGGAGCATACCTCAAGGGTCTACCGCGCCGTAGACTTGATGCTGGAGTCGAAATACTCGGCCTGAATCCTCCACATCGCCAAGCAGATGCAGGCGAGGGGGGTGTTGGAAAGCGACGAGCAGTTCGCCCAGACCCTCGAGAGCATGATTCGCTTAGCCGCGCTGCTGCACGATGTGGGTAAGTTGAGCTGGGGCTGGCAGCGAGCAATCGGTTGGAGGGAAGGAACAGGCGAGGGGTTCTGGGCGAAAAGCAAGGAGGGGGTGAAGGTAGGGGAACTCCCGCCCCATGCTTTCCACGCCCTGCCCGCCCTGCGCTACCTGTTCTGTCAACTCGGCGTGGTCGACGAGCAGGGCAAGGTAGACCGGCTGGCCGAACTGATTGCCCTGGCCGCTGCGCGGCATCACTCGCTGGGCGACCCGGACGGGACGCTGCAATGGCCGTCCTTCGAGCTGCACGAGGGGGTCCTCGAGGAAATTCGGCAGCTCCTGCAGGACGAGCTCGGCAAGGACTCCGAGCCGATACAGGCGCTGATCGGCCCGGGGCTTTTCGAACACATCAACGACGCCAGCACTTACGAGCTGAAAGAGGGAAAACACACCTACGTCCTCGACACGCCGAGCCCATCCGAAGATTATTTCTACGTGCTGGCCAACCGGATGATCAAGGTGGGCGACTGGGAGGCGAGCGGGGAGCGGGAGGTGGAGCTGTGCCGCTGAAGTTCGGACGGCTGGGCGTGGCAACCAAGACCTACTACGTCCAAAAGACGGGTTTCCCCTTCTACGACGCCTGCCAACTGGTGGGGGCGATGCACCTGTTCTTTGGCTCGGGGGCCTCGAGCCTGCGGGATCTGCGCACGCACTGGGAACTTTCCGGCCCCGTGGTGGGGGCCAATCTCGCCAACTACGGCGAGCGCCTCAAGGGCAAGGGCTTGGAACGCGTAGAGCAGACACTGGTCGTCTTAGACAAGCTCGAGGACTCCCGGGGCGAGGTCGAAGGCTTTTTCGAGGCCAGGCCCCCGAAGACCGAGGTGCTGAAAAAGGTCAAGCGGGAGGTCGTCTCGGGCTACCTCGAGCCGGCCTGGCTGGGCGGAGCCCGCAGCCCCGACGCTGCCCGGTACGGGGTGCTCGCGTCCCAGCGGGGGCTGCCGAGCAAGCGCCCTGTCCCTGAGATCCTCGTGGCGACCTTGGGGCTCACCCAGGTCGCCCTGGCCTATGGCAACGACGAGGTCACCACGGTGCTGCCCGTGTTGGAAAACTCGGTCCAGCCCATGACCCCTTTCATCACTTTCAAACAGCGCTACCAGCACCGCGCTGGCGGCGCGATCTCGACGGTGTTCGCCGCGCTCGGGATCCTTGCCGACCTCGGCCTGAGGTACCGCATACAGGATTTCGCCTTCGCCTACCACGGTGGGAGGGGGTTCCACTACAGCGGCCTCCTCGGGCTGCACCGGCTGTGCGCGGCCTTCGCGGACGTGAAGGAATTCGCCCACGAAGCCCTGGGCTACCTCGAGCGTACCCGCAGCCTCGAGGCGGGTGTGCCGCTCGACCTGGCGCGGCTACTGGCGGACTTCCTCAAGAACCCCTCGATGGACACCCTGGCGGCGATGGCGCGGGCCAAGGCAAGGGTGCTGGTGGACGAAGACCTGCCTGTTTACGTACGGAAGGCGGATGAACCTGTGCAAGGATAAGAAGCATGGAATACACCAGTCTTTCGATCAGCTTCCGTATTGGCTTGGCTTTTCACGCTATGAACAATGAGGGCAGCAGCGGGACCAACGTGATGGAGCCGCGGCGCATCAGCGTGGGCGGCCACAATTACGACGGCATCTCGGGCGAGATGGTCCGCCGCCACGTCTTGGAGAACTTGGTGGGCATCGCGAAGTCTAAGAAGCTTCCGCTTAGCTTGGCAGGTGAAGGGCTTCATTCGGACAGGGCGAAGGATTTTGTTAAGCAGTGGATTGCACAGAACCCTGAGATTCAACCGATTGGGGACAAGGGGGATGAGGGAAACGCCGGGGATGGTACTCAAAAGCCGGATGAAAGAGGGAAAAAGCAAAATACGAAAAAACCACTTCTAAAGATGGAGCCAAAGCACTTCGCGGCCGCATTACGTAAACTGTTGGAGCAGTGCGCGATCGTTGATGTGAGTGGTTTCTTGGTAGCGATCAGCAAACAAGAGAAGGTAGAGCGCGATGGAAAGGAGTACAGCATCGAGGGGACCTTGAAGCGCGACTCCGTGTTTGATGTAGGATGGCTTATTTCGGAAACACCGGCCGTCGTGGAGTTCTCGCAGCACGCCGCCTACCGCCCCGACGGGCAGCACAACCTCTTCACGCAGAACATGCGGGCGGCGGTGTACGGTGGGGTGGCCCGGCTTGACCTGGGGCGCATTGGCTACAACGACTGGGCCTGGCTCGCGCCGGACCGCAAAAACCTCCACCTGAGCAAAAAGCAGCGTCACCAGCGGGCGGCGGCACTGCTCGACGCCTGGGAGCAGTGGCTGCTCTCCCCGGCGGGGGCGAAGCAGGCCGGCTGGTTGCAGCACACGGGGCAGCTCGAGGGCGTCCTCGTGCTCTCGAACTTCGGGCCCGCCCCCTTCCGTTCCCCCATCGAGGTCGAGCTAAGATATGACGCCGAGGGCAACCCTCTTGTCGAGCGTATCAAGCCCAACCCAGACTATAGAGCCGAGCTCGCCACGCTGGCAAAGGCCAAGCCTGAGCGCTACTGCGCGCTCGAGTTCGACGACCTAGCCGGTTTGGCTAAGGCTTTCGACCAGGCCCGGACCGCGATCGGCCTGTAGGAGCGGCCATGTCGGAGATTTGGCTGCGGGCCCGCTTCCTCACGCACTCCTTCCACTACCGCATGCCCGACACGGTAGCCATCAGCGCCGTCAACCCGGCGGTGCCCTCGCCCCTCACGGTGCAGATGGCCATGCTGGCCGCGTACCTGCGCAAGGGCGAGCGGGGGAAGGCCCAGGCCCTGCTGGATCTGCTGCCCTTGAAGGTGCGGGTGCGCCCCCCGCGGGGTGCCGTCATCTACCGGGGCATCATGCGCTACGTGCGCCCGCCAAAGGACGCGGGTGACCTCGATAAAAACACCGGCGCGGGCTACAAGATCTCGCCGCACTTCCGCGAGTTCGCCCTGCTCGACGGCCCTCTCGAGGTCTACGTACTAGCCCCAGCCGAGCACCATAAGCTAGTGGCGGAAGCCCTCGAGCGCATCCCCTACCTTGGCGCCAAAGACTCCCTGGTGAGTTGCCAGGGGGAGGTTGAGCCGGTGGACGAACCACCGTCCGACTGCGCGGTAGCCCTGGAGGATGTTGATTTGAGCGAGCTTGCTGACTACGTGGTCCTGCAGCTCGCCGATTTCGAGGGGCGTGAGCGACTATTCCCCCCTGCTAAGGGTAAGCAGAAGGCCCAGGACAAGGCGCTCACCCTGGAGCGCCTGCTCCCTAGCCAGCGGCTCAAGGAGCACTACCGGCTGGGCGTTTACCTGGTCGAGGGGCAGGTTTACTCTTCCGGTAACGTGAAGGTGTTCCGTCGCGGCGGGGGAGGCTGATGCCCCACGCCTTTCTGCTCCACCTGACCTCGAGCGAACCCCGCCCCCCGCGTTACCCTGGGCTTTACGCGCACGGCCTGTTCTTCGCGCTGTTGGGTAAGCTCGACCCAGGCCTGGCCGCTGCGGTCCATGCAGCCCCCCGCAAGCCCTTCACGCTGGCGGTGCTCGAGCCCACCCCGCCGGCAAGGAGGGGAGGGGAGGCCAGTGGGGAGGTGGTGCTGCGGGTGACCACCCTGGATGACGGCCTGTTCGGCCCGCTGCTGGAGATTCTCCTCCGCGAGGGGGTAGCCGGCCTGGCCTTGGGCGACCACCCGTACCGCCTGGCCCGGGTTGTGGCCACCCCCCAGGGCAGCCCCCTCGCCGGCCGCCACACCTGGGAAGAGCTGGCCGCGGCCCCACCCACCCGCTGCCTGCGCCTGCGTTTTCACACCCCTACGGTGTTCGCTACCTCCAAGCCTGGACGACGCACCCGCCACACCCCCTTGCCGGATCCCTTCCTCATAGCCAAATCGCTGCTCACTAGCTGGCAATACCATAGCCCATTGCGCTTTTCTGATACTGAAGCCGCTGCATTGCTGAGGCTCTTTGAGCTTGACCTCGAGCTCACCCGCTTCGCCGACCTCCGGTTCGAGCGGGCGCAGGCTGCCAAGGGGTTCTTCCCCGGCTTCACCGGGGCGGTGGAGGTGCACTGCCACAGCGAGAGCCTAGAGGTGCAGCGGGCATTAGGAATGCTGCAGGCATACGCCTTCTACGCTGGGGTAGGGGCCAAGACCGCCTACGGCCTCGGGTTCACCATGCCCTACTGAGAGACTGTCTTCTGGACTTACGCGGTGCTGAAGAGTCCCGATAAAATGGGCCTCCGGTAACCAGGGAGGCCCAATGAAGAGGATACCACGGCCTGTTCTGCGCGCTCTAGAAGCTTTAGCCCAAAGCCCCATCAATACCTCCGCCCTGGCCATGGCCGAGGGCCAGGACTTCGCTCACGACACCCTCTACCGGGCCCTGAACCAACCCCTGGCCTTGTGCTTTGAACGCTCCCTGGAGCTGCGCAAAGGGGTGGGGGGGCTGAACCGAGGTTACCTCCTCCTTGATGACCTCCTCATCCAGCGCTACCGCTCAGGCAAGCTGGGCCTGAGGCCCGGGACACCTTCACGGGGGCCTGGGTGTCTGGGCTGTCCCTGGTGGCGCTGGCCTGGACGGAGGGGAAACGGCGGATTCCCCTGGCCTTCCTGCCCTACTTCGAAGAGCGCAAGCTGGACCTGCTGGAGTGGGCCAGGGAGGCGGGCTTTCGTCCGGAGGGGGTGCTCTTTGACGCCTGGTACGCGGCGAAGTGGCTCCATGCCCACGGCCGGTCTTCTGTCACGAGGCTCAGGTCTAACCGTGTGCTGGAGGGTGTTCAGCCCAGGAGGCATGGGGGTACCCGTTGGGTGAAGACGGGGAAAGGGAGATCTACCGGTTGCGGCAAGCGATTGAAGAGATGTTCCGGGGGCTTCAGCGGGAACTGGGGTGGAGGGGGCATCGGCACTGGCGGAGGGCCAGGCTGCTGGCCCATCTGGCCTTGGGGTTGGTGGCCTATGGGCGTATCGAGCGGCAGCGGGAGGGGCTGGGGTTGAGTTTCTACCAATGCCGACGGAGACTCATCGCAGGTAAGCTGAGCCTGGATTTGAGCCCTCTGTTACTGGTGCAGGTGGAGGCCACGTAAGTCCAGAAATAAGAAATTCACGAAGATTTTATCGTGAAAAAATACACTTGACCGCGATGAAGCCGCTCATCTGCGAGAAAAACCGGTGCTACTCGAGCCCCTCCACCCGCCGCCGCAGTTCCTCCCGATCCATCTTGGCGTAGATGGCGCTGGTATTTACATCGGCATGGCCCAGCAGGGTGGCCACAGCATAAAGATCCCGCAGACCCTGGTAGTAGCGGGTACCTGCGGTGTGGCGGAGCAGGTGCACCCCGCGGTAGCGGGCCGGGAAACCCAGCGCCCGGTAATGATCGGCAAAGCGGAGCTGCAGATTTCGAGCCCCCATCCGCCGCCCGTGGGCCTTACGCCCGCCCAGGTTGATCAGGAGGGCGGACTCGCCAGCCCGGGCGTGAAGGAGGCGCAGCCTCAACCAGGCCTCGAGCTCCGCCCGCAGGCTTTTGCCCAGGGGCACACTGCGGCCTTTGCCACCCTTGCCCTGGCGCACCTCGAGCAGGCCCTCCTCGAGGTGCACGTGCTCCACGTTCAGCGCCACCACCTCAGAAAGCCGCAGCCCGACCTCGCCCATCAGCCGGGCAGCCAGGTGATCGCGCCTGGACGCCTCGTCTTCACCGGAAAGGTGGGCCAGAAGCTTGGCGTATAGCCGGGCCGGCAGGGCCGGGCGGCGCTCATGGGCCGGGGTGGGATCGGTGGGGGAGGGGGTCTCCGGCACGGTGGCGACCCCTGCCCAGCGCAGCGCCCGGTAGAAGCTCCGCACCGCAGCCAGTCGGGCGGCCAGGCTGGCCGGGCGCAGGGGACGGCGGCGCTGGGGGGCTAACCGCTGGCTGCCCTCGGTCTCGAGGATGTGCAGCCAGATGTCCACCTCGTCCGAACCCACTGTCCACAAGGGCATCCGGGGCCCGGCGGCCTCCGGGGGCCAGGCCCAGGCCAGGAACTCGCGGATCCCGGCCTCGTAGGTGGCCAGCGTGTGGGGGCTGAGGCGGGCGCGCCGGCACCCCTTGAGGGCTAGGTAGGTGCGGTGCAGCTCGAGTAAGCGCTCCTCATCACGGGTTTGCAGGGCCTGAAGGGCCTGCACCCGGCGCTTCTTGGGATCCTGCCAGTTGGCCAGGGAGACCAGCATGAAACTAGTCTATAAAATTTCGCATAATTTAACTTATGCGAAATAATAAAAAAGAAAGCCTTATTAGTGTTTTATTTCACGATAAAACTATTCGTGAAAATAATGTCTACTATGGCCAGGTTAACCTGTGTAGGATGTCGGCTGTTCGGTAATGCGGTGTCTGAACTCAGTCGGATCCTCATTTGGGAGTTTGCAAAAGTTGCTCATAGACCATGCAAATTTGGTCGAGCACAATGTCTACCTCTACCCAGCTGTTAAAGCGACCCCAGCCGATCCGCACGGTGTCGTAAGCCAGGTTTCTGGGCAAGCCAATGGCGGTGAGAACATACGAGGGCTCTGGAGCACCGGAGTTACAGGCTGATCCCATGCTTAGAGCAATCTCAGGCAGGTTCAAAATTAGGGCATCTGCTTCTACCCCCGGAAAGGTAATGCTGCTGTTGCCGGGCAAACGGCAGTTCAGATCGCCATTGAAACGAGCACTCGGGATTCTCAAACGGATGCCCTGTTCAAAAGCATCCCGCATTTGGGATATGCGGCGAGCTTCTTCCTCCAGTGCCGAACCAGCTATCGCACAGGCAGCCCCAAGCCCGACAATCCCCGGTACGTTGAGGGTGCCCGATCGCAAACCCCATTCCTGGCCGCCTCCCAGTATTTGCGGCGCAAGCAGTCCCTTCTTCAGGTCTTGGTGGATGTATAAGGCTCCCGCACCCTTGGGGCCATAGATTTTGTGGGCACTGAGAGAAAGCAAATCCACTCCCCAAGCTGCCACATTTACCGGAACCTTACCCACGGCCTGGGCAGCATCACAGTGAAGGAAAGCTCCGGCCTCTTTAGCTAGCGCAGCAATCTGGTCAATCGGCTGAAGGGTGCCTATTTCGTTGCTGGCAGCTTGTATGGAAACAAGGAGAGTGTGGTCGTCAATGAGGCTTTGTGCAGCCTCCAGATCAACCCTCCCTTTTGAGTCAACTGGCAAGAACACAAGCTCGAAGCCCTCTTGCGCTAGCCTTCGCATGGGCTCGAGTACGGCCTTATGTTCGATGGGGGAGGTCACCAAGCGCCTGCGAGGGCCCTTGTAGGCGCTGGCAATACCAAAAATTGCAGGGTTATTGCTCTCGGTAGCACCACTAGTAAATACGATCTCACTGGCCTTAGCCCCGATAAGCTGTGCTACTTGATAACGGGCCTGTTCAACCGCATCGGCGGCAGCGCGACCTAGAGCCTGCTAGGAAGCCAAACATAAACCATCCAGGACTTTCGGCAAGAGTAGAATGGAGAAAGCCAGCCAGTGAAACCCCTTGAGGGTCTCGGCCAGACGTTCGTAGTCACGGGCCAGACGACGAAAACGAGCCATCCAGGCAAAACTCCGCTCGACCACCCAGCGCCTGGGCAGCAGAACAAAGCCCTTTTTAGCCTCTTCCAGCTTGACTACCCACAGCTCGATGCCTTCCCCGGCAGCGGCCTGCTCGGCTTGCAGGCCGGTGTAGCCTTGATCCACAAAGGCGACCTCAACCTGTTTACCCGTGACCGCTTGCACGGCTTTGGACAGTTCAGCCACTTGCGCTCTTTCCTGCTCATCGGCAGGGGTGACCAAGAGCGCCAGTCGGTGCCCCAGGGTGTCCACCGCCATATGCACCGTGCTCCCTTTGCGCCGCTTGGCTCCGTCGTATCTGGCCCGCTTTCCGCTTTCCGGGCTGGACTGCAGCGTACACCCGTCATAGACCGCCGCACTGGGCTGCTCGTTTCGCCTACCTAACCCTCTCAACATCATCCGCAGGTCATGCACCAGATCCTCGAAGACCCCCCGCTGCATCCAACGTCTGGCCTGCTCGCGGACGAGGTGGGGGGGCGGGAAGTCGTGGGGCAAGTACTCCCACTGGGCTCCGGTTTTCACCAACCAGCGTAAGGCATTGAATACACAGTCGTAGAAATACCAGTACACTGAGAACATGCAAAAGCACAGCACAGCTGCAAAGGAAAGAGTGCAGCAGCCTGCTGCACCTGTGCAAGAAGGGT
>Ga0308415_1001350_pt1 | contig 10574 bp, 9 predicted proteins | sample HotsprSampleOS55_FD_203465 | JGI IMG/M metagenome (GOLD analysis project Ga0308415, IMG submission 203465) | Hot spring phototrophic mat microbial communities from Octopus Spring, Yellowstone National Park, Wyoming, United States - 20090730_OS55 ... | reverse complement strand
ATATTATTGCCTCGCTGCTCCCCATTTCTATCGAAGACCGACAGCGTATTCTCGAACTGGTAGATATTGAGCAGCGGTTACGTCAGCTTGAGATTCTGCTGGCGAAAGAGCTCGATCTTCTCGAACTAGAAAATCGCATTCACAGTCAGGTGCAACAAGAGGTTGATCGCAGCCAACGCGAACTCTTCCTGCGAGAGCAGTTGCGGGCGATCCAACGCGAACTCGGCCAAGAAGACCCGTCGCGTCGGGAACTTCTCCTCTTGCGTGAACGGGCAGCGGCTGCCGGTTTACCAGCCCATGCGATGGCGCGCTTTGAAGAAGAGTTGGCACGGCTTGAATTGATTTCGCCGATGTCTCCCGAACACGGGATGCTGCGCACCTATCTTGATTGGTTGCTTTCACTACCGTGGAGTAATGCCAGTCCAGAGAATCGCGATCTGCGGGCAGCGGCAGCAGTCCTTGAACGGAACCACTACGGGTTGCGGAAAGTCAAAGATCGTATCCTGGAATACATCGCAGTGCGCCAATTGGCCGGTCCGTCAAAACGAGCGCCCATTCTCTGTTTCGTTGGTCCGCCGGGCGTAGGCAAAACCAGCCTTGGTCAGAGTATTGCCGAAGCCCTCGGACGGCGCTTTGTCCGTTTGAGTCTGGGTGGTGTTCACGACGAAGCCGAAATTCGTGGTCACCGACGCACCTACATCGGTGCGCTACCCGGTCGGATTTTGCAGCGGATGAAGGTCGCCGGTACGATCAACCCAGTCTTTATGCTCGACGAAGTAGACAAACTGGGAAGCGATTTTCGGGGTGATCCGGCAGCAGCGCTACTAGAGGTGCTTGATCCTGAACAAAACAGCACGTTCAGCGATCACTACCTCGATCTTCCCTACGATCTCAGTCAGACCCTCTTCATTACAACGGCGAATGTCGCCGAGGATATTCCCGACCCACTCCTCGACCGAGTGGAGCTGGTGGAACTCCCCGGCTACACCGAAGACGAAAAGCTCCATATCGCTCGTCGTTTTCTCATTCCGCGTCAGATGACCGATAGTGGCTTGCCGCCAGCGACTATTCGGTTTGGTAACCAGACCATCTCCACCATTATTCGCCACTACACATACGAAGCCGGGGTACGCAACCTCGAACGCGAGATTGGTGCTATCTGTCGCAAAATCGCTCGCCGGATTGCCGAAGGGAAGCGCTATCCGCGTCAGATTACGCCACGGGCACTGACCAAACTGCTCGGCCCGCCGCGCTTTGAAATCGGCAAAGTTGATCCGGTCGATCAGGTAGGGGTGGCGATTGGTATGGTCTACACCAGCGCCGGTGGCGACATTATGCCGGTTGAAGTGGTATTGATGGACGGCAAGGGCAATCTGCTTCTCACCGGGCAGCTCGGCGAAGTGATGCAGGAATCGGCGCAGGCTGCGCTCTCGTTTGCACGGGCGAACGCCAGTCGGCTGGGGATTGAGATTCGTCATTTCGACAAAATTGATATTCACGTTCACGTTCCCGAAGGTGCGACACCTAAAGATGGCCCATCGGCTGGAGTAACAATTGCCACGGCCCTCGTTTCGGCATTGACCGGGCGGAGCGTGCGCCATGACATAGCCATGACTGGTGAAATTACATTGCGAGGTCGCATCTTGCCGATTGGCGGGGTTAAAGAGAAAGTCCTGGGCGCGTACCGGGCCGGTATCCGCGAGATCATCTTACCGAAGCGCAATGAACACGATTTGGTCGAGATTCCCCAAACATTGCGGCGACACCTGAAGATTCACCTGATCGAGCGGATTGAACAAGCGCTTGATCTGGTGTTGGGGCCGCCACCGCCGAAAGAGCCGCGACGGGCGCCACGGGTTATTCCGCGCCGTGATCGCGATGAGGAGTAATGCAAGCCATCTGCTTTGCGCGCAGCGTTCTCATTCGTGGCTCACTATCGTTAGCTTTGGAGCCGGTGCCTGTTCCGGATTATCCAGCACGGCTGTTACCGCGGTTGCCAGCGCATTCAGATCGATCCCGCGATAGTGCAATGGCAACCGGTGCAGCCGACGTTGGGCTTTGGCCCAGTTGAGACGAAGACCACGATAGTTCCCCTGTTGCCACTTCACCAGCGCGGCTGCGGTCTGGATCAACGTCTTGTAAAACTCGGCGTCTGTGCCCTGCGCCGCTCGCCAGCATATTTCCCACTGTTCGTGGGCGTGCCAGTATGCCCCTTGATTGAAAAGCTGAATCCCGACGCTGAACGGATCTTCTGCTACGGAAGGTTGTTCGTCGTGAATGGTCATAATGAGCCTCGACAGGTGTCTTCATCTGAACGTAGGTCGCTTCAACATGTTCGGATGTTGGTCATATTCGCCAATACATATCGTTCACCTGTAACGTTAGCCCAAAAGCACGCGCCACCAGCCTTGTGTGCCAGGAAAGCATTGGTGAAACCGGCGCACGCTCCCTGTTGTTAGAGGGGTAGAACCTGCCCCAGGCGATACATTGGTTGTTATCTGCTCACGACACGGTCAGCAGCACCTCAAGCGTTTGCCGGGCACAGGCTTCCCACGTAAACAAACGGGCACGAGCCAGACCACGCTGACGCAACGTTTCGCGCAGCGTTGCATTGTCGATCATCTGCATGATTGCGGCAGCAATCGCATTGGTATCGAGGGGATCAACCAGCAACGCCGCTTCACCGGCCACTTCAGGCAGTGACGAACTGGTACTGGTAATGACCGGGGTGCCGCACGCCATTGCCTCGATCACCGGCATGCCAAAGCCTTCGTAGAGCGATGGAAAGATAAAACACAGCGCACCAGCCAAAAGCGCAGGCAGTTCGCTGTCGGCAACGTATCCGATAAAATGGACGTAATGCGTGATTCCTAACTCCTGCGCCCGACGTTCAATTGGAGCACTTAACCAACCACGTTTGCCGACGATCACCAGATCGATCTCATATCCGGCGGCTAGGGTTATTGCCAGTGCCTCGATAACCCGGGTCAGATTTTTGCGTGGTTGCACGGTGCCGATGTAGATGAGATAGGGACGTTGCTGTAAGCCATAACGAGCCTGCACGTCGCTGATCAGATGGTAATCGGCAGGTGGCCCGAATGTCTCACTCAAACCGTGATAGGTAACTGTAATCCGCCCTGGATCAACACCGTACCACGTCACCAGATCGTGTTTCGTTGCTTGCGAGACGGCGAGTACGTGACGGGCCGCACGGACGTTCCAGCGGGTCGTCAGTTCGAGTTCGAGGCGACGGCGGGCGGTATGGGCTTCCGGGAATACGCGGAACCCTACGTCGTGAATGGTAACGACCGTCGGTGGGTGGATGAGAGGGATCACATGGGCTGGTACAAAGAGCACATCAGGGCGAGCGAGCCAGCTTGTCGGACCAAGCCGGAGGTGTGTCCAGAGACGCGGGAGACGAATATCGCGTACTGTTGTGCGTGGACGCAAAGGCGGGAGTCGTTCACATCCACCATTGGTATACAAGCGGAAGCTAACATCAGCAGGTGCGATCCGATCAAGAGCCGCAATCACTTCATAACTGTACCGTTCAGTACCGGTACGTTGCTTCATCGTCACCCGACTGGCATCAATATCGATGATCTTCATACTGCTCTGTGGTAGCATGCAGAGGGCAATATTCGTCATCTGGAGTGTACCATGAATTATCCGTTCGTCTATCCTGGTGCAATACACATGCACACGACCTATTCTGATGGCTCGGCGACCTTTCCGCAACTGATAGCGGCTGCCCGTGAAGCAGGGCTACGCTGGATCATCGTGACCGATCACGACACACTGGCCGGTCTGCCGTTTGCCGGATGGCACGATGATGTGCTGGTGATCGTCGGTCACGAGATCACGCCGGATCATAATCACTTTCTGGCCCTCAATGTGGATACCGTGATCAGCAATGAGTTGCCGCCGCAGCAGTTTATTGATGAAGTGTACAATCGGGGAGGCTTTGGTATCATTGCTCACCCCGATGAGCGAGTTCGTAATTCGTTCAAAGACATTTATCGCTGGGATGACTGGACGATTGATGGGCCGAGTCAGCGGGAAGGGCGGGTGGTTGGGCTAGAGCTGTGGAATCTGATGAGCGACTGGAGTGAACATCTCACCGACCGTAACAGGCTGGCACTGGTGTTGAACCCACGTCTTGGCCTGAGTGGACCAACGCTAGCGACACTGGCCTGGTGGGATCGACTCAATATGGTTGGCCGACGTACCTTTGGGATTGGCGGGGTTGATGCTCATGGCTTCAAGCGTCAGGCCCCATGGGGTGAAATTGAGGTCTTTCCTTACCCGTGGATGTTTCGCACACTGACCAATTATCTTTTGCTGTCTGAGCCGCTTAGTCACGATGCGACGGTTGCTACCAATCAGGTCTACGCTGCATTGACAGCCGGTCGTTGTTATTTTGTCAACCGGCTTGATGGCGATGCTCCATCAATCGTCTTTCGGCTGAGCCGACCAGGCGAGCTGGCCGAAATGGGTGATACGATCAGTCTGGCCGATGGCCCACTTCTAGTCGAAGTTGATGTTGGAGCCGATGCCTATGTTCGTCTGATCGTGAATGGCGAGGTCATGACCAGTGGCATTCGGCGGATACGTCAGACTGTTACCGACGATGGGGTCTATCGCGTGGAAGCCTACTGGGGTGGGAAGCCCTGGCTCTTTACTAATCCGATCTTTGTGACTGCTTGAGACAGGCAGGCCTCAATACCCGCTGCAGGTCGTTTCAACATGTTCACTTCGCCTGTAAAGTTCATGTAAGAGGGTGATCAAAAACTTGGGCTTTCGATGAGGCTCGACAATAGTACGCAATATCGTGTTTCGGGAAACGTTGGCGGTCAACACATGTGTCTCCGCGACGCGATGGCAAAGGGGTTCGACGGTTTCAGCACCAGTGCTGCGGAGCACGGTTGGCGGCCCCTCACCTTCCCCCCAGCCCCCTTCCTCTCCCGCACTGAGGAAGGGGGATAAGCGGAGCAAGGGCGATCCTGTGCCTGCGTCTTTCAACGATGCCGCGTCCATCAGATCACCCCTCTCCCGCCGCGCGGGAGCGGGGCTGGGGGTGAGGGCCGCCCGCCGCGCGGGAGCGGGGCTGGGGGTGAGGGCCGCCCGCCGCGCGGGAGCGGGGCTGGGGGTGAGGGCCGCCCGCCGCGCGGGAGCGGGGCTGGGGGTGAGGGTGGTTCCTCACCTTCCCCTGTCCCCTTTCCTCTCTCCCACAAAGAGAGGAAGGGAGAACGTGGGGGCTGGAGAGAAAGAACGTTGGAAACCTGAGTTCGATCCGATACTCTCTGAAAGATGGGAAACACGGGGGCTAGCGAGAAAGAATGCTGGAAACCCTTCACGTCATAGTCACACGGGCACGGTACGCGCCCAATGAAACGTTTTTGATCAGGCTCTAAGCTGTTCTCTTCTCGACCGCGTATCGCGTTTGATCATGCAATACTGCTACTATGTCGTCGTATTCGTTCTTGGAATAACCGTACACAGTCTATGATAATCCCTATCCTCACGCTCCTCATTGTTGCAGCCACGATTATTGGTATAGCCGCTGGTCGCTGGCCGTTCATAAGGGCCGACCGTACCACAATTGCACTGATCGGATCGGCCCTCTTGCTTGGCATTGGCGCCGTCTCTCTTGAAGAGGCATACGTCGCGCTTGATCTGGATACCATCCTCTTACTCTTCAGCATGATGGTTATCAACGGCAGTCTCTTCCTCTCTGGCTTTTTTGGCTTGATTACGCAACGAGTTGTACAATTCGCCCGTGGCCCTCGCTCGTTATTAGCCCTGGTCATTGGGGCGAGTGGAGTATTGTCGGCTCTATTCCTTAACGATACCATCGTGCTGATGATGACACCGATTGTACTCGATGTGACCCGCACGTTACGTCGTAACCCACTACCATACCTGATCGGTCTGGCAGTAGCGGCAAATATCGGTTCAACGGCTACCATTACCGGTAATCCGCAAAACATGATCATCGGTAACTCCTCGAATATACCCTACCTCGATTTTGCCATTGCCCTGACCCCAACCGCTCTCATTGGGCTGGTGATCTGTTGGTTTATCGTCGTGCTGGTCTACCGTGACGAATTCCGGAGTGGCACTCTCACAGCACCTGATGTTCTACGCATACGCATCTACCGTCCGCTCCTCCGCAAAGCAGCGCTGGTCATCAGCTTCATGCTGATCGCATTTCTCATCGGTGTACCGGTTCCGCTGGCAGCATTTTTGGCGGCGGCCACGCTACTCACCACACGGCGCTTGCGCCCTGAGCGCGTGTTCAAAACCATAGACTGGAACCTGCTCACCTTTTTTGCTGGACTGTTTGTCGTCACACACGCGCTCGATGTTCAGGGTTGGACGGAGCTTCTCTTTACTACCCTGCTGCCATTAGCTCAGGCCGGAATGGTACCGTTTGGCATTGTATCGGTCATTCTCTCGAATCTGATCAGTAATGTACCGGCCGTGCTCTTGTTACAGGAATTAGTACCTGCATTTGCCGATCAACAGCGAGCGTGGCTAACGTTAGCCGCAACTGCAACCTTGGCCGGCAATCTAACGTTGCTCGGTTCGGTTGCCAACCTGATCATGGCCGAACTGGCTGCACGCTGGGGAGTACGGGTAAGCTTTAGCGCGTATCTGAAGGTCGGCTTACCGGTAACCATCTTAACCGTCATCGTGAGTCTGGTATTAGTTTGAAAAAAGGTGGCAGCGGTACCGTGCTCATCAATTGCCGACATGTGTAGCTAGCGAGAGGTTCCTGGCGCAAGAGGCTGGTATTGGTTCGCGCAAAAGGTGGTCGTGCTGCCGCATCACTCATACTTGCACGCAAAGAACGAGTATGGTACACTCGAAACGGACACGCCCTCGTAGCTCAGGGGATAGAGCAGCAGTTTCCTAAACTGCGTGTCGTGCGTTCGAGTCGCACCGGGGGCGCCACCAGCAAACGTGGGCAGCGAGATGTGGCTCTTCGCCCACGTTTAATTTTGGTATAGCAAAAGAAGAAACCATAACCACTTGATGGCTAGCGCTTTCTATCCATCAAGCCCGTCACCGTTCTGGTTGGCACGGATTGATGTTCGGCTCCTCCTCGCGTCTTGATGAGATATACATTAAGATGCGCGAATGCAAGCGGAGTCGAGATAGAAATAGCCAGATTCCACTTTTTGACGATCATCCTTGTGTGTGTGATGATCAATCTGAGTAGAATAATACCCGTGATATGCAATCGTTTTGAAACGTTGCGACACCGGAGTATACCGTGGTTTTCCGTTCAGCTCCTACCCCCAATACCGTCGTCAGTCCACAAGATGCCGATCTCAACGAGATAGATCGTCTCGATGCAGAGCTATTTCAGCGACTTCAAAGGAAGTTCATTATTCACCCATCCCTCTCGCGGTTGCTGGTCAGTTTTCAGGCCAACAAGATGCGACCTGTCTATCGTTGGTATAAGTTCAAAGAAGCATTCTCGGCTGCGCTTGTTGAGTATCTCTTTCATACCTACCACGTCACCTCAGGGAGAATTCTGGATCCGTTTGCCGGAAGTGGCACTGCATTGTTTGTGGCCAGTGCGATGGGAATGCATGCTGACGGTATCGAAGTGTTACCCATCGGTCGTGAGATTATTACGGTCAAACAACTGCTGGACACAGGTTTGACCTCCGAAGATATTGAGACGTTGCGGCGATGGGCAACAGAACGTATCTGGGAACAGACAAATCTACGAATGCCACTCCCTGAAGTACGCATTACTCGCGGTGCGTATCCAGATAAGACAAAAGAGGCTATTGAGCGTTATTTAGGTTCCTGTCAACAGGAAAACGTTAGAGTGCAAGCTGTATTACGTTTTGCACTGCTCTGCATACTGGAATCAATTAGCTTTACCCGTAAAGATGGACAGTATTTACGATGGGATTATCGATCTGGACGTACACGAGGCCAGAAAAAATTTGACAAGGGTGATATTCTCGATTTTGACCAGGCTATCAGCGCCAAAATCGATGAAATCCTATCCGATATTGCTCCCGCTCAACAGACAAGTTTATTTCCCCCTGAGAAACTTCAGGGCAACATTCGTCTCTTCAATGGTTCGTGTCTGCGCATCCTCCCCGGACTACCTGATGCGGGATATGATGCCATCATTACGTCACCACCGTACTGTAACCGATACGATTATACACGCACGTATGCACTAGAACTCGCTCTTCTGGATGTTGATGAACAGAGGTTATCACAGCTCCGTCAAGAGATGCTCAGTTGCACGGTAGAACATCGGGCCAAAGATTTGCTGAATATCAACCCGAAGTGGTCGACCGTTCTGAGCATCGTTGACCAACAGGAATTACTTCAAACGATTCTACGGTATCTTGAAGATCAAAAAGCACAAAAAAAATTGAACAATAATGGTATTCCTAGAATGGTAAGGGGATATTTTTACGAGATGGCTTGTATCATCTTCGAATGTGCGCGCATTATGAAACCAGGCGCTCCGTTATTTATGGTGAATGATAACGTAAGATATGCTGGAGCGAATATTTCCGTGGATTTAATACTGTCAGATATTGCTGAAAAGGTAGGATTGCAGGTTGAACACATTCTCGTTTTACCAGAAGGTAAAGGGAATAGTAGCCAGCAAATGGGGAAGCATGGTCGGACATCTTTGCGTAAATGTGTCTATGTCTGGAGAAAATAAATGGACAAAGGTGTACCTCCGTATCGATACCATCTCCAAAGGAGCGAGAATCTTGTGACCACCCCTGAAGCTACTCGTGCCGGTTTTATTGCACTCGCGTTAGAGAAAAATCGTCTTGCTACCCCTTACGTTAATGAAGCGCGAGCATTACAAGAAGCCATATCGGAAGCTAAAACGCCTGCTGATGTACTGAACAACAAAAAGATAGAAGCGGCTCTCCTCGCCGCAGCAGGTCTGTCCGATAAATCCCTTATTCATTTATCAGAGGAAGATAAAGAAGAAGCTATCAATAGGCTCGTCAAGGATTTCCTGGAACCGGCGGGAGAAAAATTTGTTGAGGAGTTGATTTTCAGATTTTTGCTTACGCGAGGTGATACACTTGGAGGTTCGATACGTAATATTGGTGGTGTCCTGGCTCAGCAAAAATTTTCTAGTTTCATCATTTCCGAGCTGAGGAATGCTAAGCTTCGCTACAAATGGCAACATGCCATAACGAGACAGTGGGTAGATATGAGAGATGACGATGCAGAAATCGAACGTTCTCTGCGAGGTATCTATTGGGAACGCAAACAGCAGCCTCGCACCTTAGTGTATAATTTCAATGTTCCTCTGATTAAGAGCAATGTCGATATTTGCTTGCTTTCGGTCAGTCATAACAAACTGGACGAAAAACGCGAATTCGCCAATTCGTATATTGCCTTGGGTGAACTTAAAGGTGGGATAGACCCTGCTGGTGCGGATGAGCATTGGAAAACTGCACGGACAGCTCTCGACCGTATCCGTCAGGGATTTAAAAAGTTTAGACCTATTCCGTACACATTCTTTATCGGAGCAGCAATCGAGCAACGAATGGCAGATGAGATATGGGATCAACTGGAAAAAGGTGTTCTGGCGAATGCCGCGAATTTGAACGATCCAGACCATCTAAAATCTGTGGCTCGTTGGTTATGTGCCTTGTGAAGATATAGGAAGTAGGAAATCAGGGTGATAGGTGAGGGCGGCTTCCCAATCTGCCAACATCTCCTCCTTCCCTTCAAAGAAGAGCAAAGGGTGTTGATGAGGCATCCAGCCAGCTTCGCCACCACCGCACCTCCCCCTTCCTCTCTCACATGGGTAGAGGAAGGGGTTTGGGGGAAGTTGGGGGATGAGTCCTCCGCAGCGTGGGCTCTGAAATTGTTGCCAAACCCCACCTTACGAAAGAAAATACTAGCATTTTGCACCAACATCGTGTATACTTCACATATCGAAGGAGATAGTCGCTCCAGCATCTACATGCTTATGGTTTAAGGAGTAACGCTCATGACGACCGTTGATATCAATCAGATTTCGCTCCAACCGGCAACACCGCAACCGCTGCTCTCGATCAGTGAAGGTGCAGTTAATCGCCTGCTGAAGATGATGCAGGAAAAAGAGCTGGAAGGCTACGCACTGCGCGTCTTCGTTGCCGGTGGTGGCTGTTCTGGCCTTCAGTACGGCATGACCTTCGACGACGAGGTGCGTGAAGGTGATAATGAGTTCTACGCCGGTAATCTGCGAGTGCTGGTTGATCCAATCAGTGCCCAATACCTCTACGGCGCGTCGATTGATTTTGTCGATACGCTGATGGGTGGTGGCTTTAAGATCGATAATCCGAATGCCGTATCGTCGTGCGGTTGCGGTCACTCGTTCCGGGCGCGTGATACCGACTACAGCGAGGAAGACGATGACGCGCCGGTTGGCGGGTGCAGTGCGTGCGGGTATTGATCTTTTCGCGTTCGTCCTGTTGAAGGATAGCAATCCCTGGTTTGCACGCAGCAGACCAGGGATTTTCTATTGCCGTTGGGGGCTGTTGTGCGCTCTTTATGTTGCGAAACCTGGTGTTCCC
>Ga0308415_1001346_pt1 | contig 10594 bp, 11 predicted proteins | sample HotsprSampleOS55_FD_203465 | JGI IMG/M metagenome (GOLD analysis project Ga0308415, IMG submission 203465) | Hot spring phototrophic mat microbial communities from Octopus Spring, Yellowstone National Park, Wyoming, United States - 20090730_OS55 ... | reverse complement strand
TTCCTTATACAAAACCTCTCATACCTATACTCTAGCCCAAGCCTCTCAAACGCCCACCTATACCATGGGCCTTTATCCACTATGACCAACGGCTTGTTAGTACACATCCTAAGGGCCTTCTTGAGGAATGCTAATGCGTTTAGGCTACTCCTCCCATAAGACGCCTCCAGAGCCAGTAATTCCTTGGAATCTACGTCTACAGCAGACCACACATATACATGGGATTTCTTAACACATAGCTTAGCCTCATCAATAGCTATACACCTCCTATACCTAGGCTCCTTCGAGACTCTGATCTCAGATATCCTCTTGGCTAGGTAGTGTACCGCTGACTTGCTTATAAGCTCCAAAGCAATGCTAAGAACCTTAGAGACCTTCCTACAGCTACCATGAAACATATAGTCCAATACCCCTAAGACCTTAACTTCCCTACTTTTTTATTACGAATAAAACAGCCAGAGACACGACATCCATACAAACAGGAAGAAAACAGGCCTTTAAACATAACACCTTATTTGGACACCATCCCTGAGCATAGATATTTCAGAGACTAGATGTTTATCTAGTTCATCAATTCTGCTGCTGAGACGTTTATCGAGCTCGTCAATTTTAGCTGTTAAACGCTTATCCATCTCATCTATTTTCACGGCCAAGGGCTTAAGAGCATTGGATAGCTCCTCCCTCACTATCTCCCTTTGGTGCCGTCAGCCTCCTAATTATCTCCTTTCCAGCCCTAGCCATCCAAAACATGTACATAGCCATCATGATATAAGCATTATACGTTGATTTCCTGAAGAATAACAGTCCTAGGCTGGAGCCATTTAGCGAAGCCTGCTGGTCAAAATTGGTGGTGGACTGTAACAGTGGCTGGGAGGTTGTTCTCACTGGGGAGGGGTGCAGAGCTGCTTGTGGGGTTAAAGCGGATGGATTGACCTGTACCATTCGGCGTACCGCTTCACCATCTCCTCGAGGTCTGTTTTAGGCTGCCAGCCAAGGTTTTCCCTAGCCTTTCTGTTGTCTGAGTAGCTTACGAGGGTTTCATGGGGCTGCAGCTCTTTCTCAACAATCTTAACCCTTCTTCCCATGCTTGCCATCAACAGCTCAGCAACCTTTGCGACGCTGACGGGCCTCCCGAACCCTATGTTGTATATCTCCGAGCCTACTCCTTTCTCACCCACAAGTATGGTTCCCCCCACAGCGTCCCTCACGTATGTGAAGTCTCTCTCGGCTGGTTTGAAGACGCCGTCCACGTATCTGCCGTTAACCTCGACGGGCTCCCCCCAGGCTATTCTGTCGGCGAAGATCTTGAAGACGATGTTGCCCCGGCACCTCTCGCCAACCACGTTGAAGTAGCGGATTATCGGGCACTGGAGACCGTATTCCTCGCTGTAGAGACGGCAGAGCTGCTCGCCCATCAGCTTGCTTAAGGCGTAGGGGCCGCGGGGCCTAGGCGTCATGTCCTCCCTTAGGGGCGGCTGGTTGTCGCCGTAGACGCTGCTGCTTGATGTAAAGACTATTTTGGGTGTTGGCTCTGTTGTTCTGGCTGCTTCAAGGACCGTTAGGACTGTGTTGAGGTTGTTGTGAAGGTAGGGGTGTGGGTCTCTGTGGCTGAGCCTGTGGGATGCGAGGGCCGCTAGGTGGTATATCGTTGACGGCTGGAAGGATCTGAGAAGTCTCTTGAATGAGTTGAGGTCTGCGAGGTCGAGGACCGCCACACGCATCAGGTGGGCGTTTCTATGGGCTGTCAGGTGTTTGAGGTTGTCCTCTGCCGGTGGGGCAACCCCAACGGCCAAAACCTCCTCCCCAATGTCTAAGAGTCGTTCAACCAGATGGCTTCCGATAAATCCGAAAGCACCGGTTACCAGCAGCAAACCGTCGCCACTGCTTTCTCTCGGCTAAAAAACCTAACAGGGTGTTTGACCTTATTACGTGGTTCCAGTGGTCTGTGTTGAGGCTGTTGGCTAAGAGGCCGGGTCTTAGGCTTACGGGCTTTATGGCCTTCGCTGTGAGAATGGGGAGCCTCCTTTCGGGGCTGGCTTTCTCGCTTATCGTGGCTAGAAGGCTTTCTGAGGAGGATTTCGGGGCTTGGACGTATGTTGGACGGCTTGTCTCCTACTTCGCCGCCACGGCTTCTTTCATAGGTTTCTGGGCTGGCAGGGATGCGGGACGTGGCGGTAGGCCTCTGAAGACTGCTTTGTTTGGGTCGGGGGCTATGGCTACCCTTTTATCTCTTGTGTATCTCGGTGTTGTGGGTTTCTCTGCAGGGGCTATTGGTCGGGAGCCATGGGTTGTTTTGCTGGGTTTGATGCAGCTGCCTGTGCTTCATCTGCTTAACACGGTGGAGGGTGTTTCGTATGGGCATAGGCCTGTTGTGTCGGCGTATGGGTTTGCGGTTTTCGAGGCTGCTAAGGTTTTCCTCGCTTTCGCGGCGGTTTATGTTGCGGGGCTTGGGCTTGCGGGTGTTTTTGCGTCGCTTGCGTTGGCCCAGCTTGTTCAACTACTGATTCTTATCTATCTGCAGAGGGATGTGCTCGGCGGGGTTGTTCTGGGTGATTTGCTGAGGTGGTTGAAGGGTTTCTCGATTCCGTTGATAGGCGTTGTTAACGGGTTTGTTTATGGGCTGGATGTTTTTCTCGGCGGTGTGCTTTATGGCTCAGCTCTGCCGCTGGCCTACTGGCAGGCGGCGTTGACGGTCGCCCTCGTGGTAGGCATGTATAACAACTTGGTGGTTGGGCTTTATCCCGCGCTTCTCTCCGGTGGGGGTGGTGGGGAGGTGGAGAAGGTTTTCAGGTTCGCCATGATGCTTGGGGTTCCGCTGTTCTTCGGCGCTATTTTCCTCGGCGAAGATATTTTACGGCTTCTACGGCCTGCTTATGCGGCGGCGGCTCCAGCGCTGTATGTGTTGGCGGCCAGCTACTGGGTTGGGGGGCTGAGCTACCTGTTCACCAGTGTTATCGGGGGAAAGGAGGATGTTGACAGAGGTGTTGATGTTTCGTTCAGGGACTATGTTAGGTCGTGGCTTTTCCGCTATAGTTTCGTGGCTTTTTTGCTGAATGCTGTGTATGTGGGGGTTTTCTCTGCTGTTGCTGTGGCCGCCCGTGCAGGTGGCTGGGGCGCTGCGGATACGGCTTATGCGTGGGCCTATGTGAATCTGGGGTCGAGCGTCGCAGGTGTTATGGTTGGTTATTTCTTCTCTAGGCGTAGGGTTGTTTTTAGGGTGCCATGGGCCAGCCTCCTAAGGTATGCTGCGGCATCTAGTGTGATGGTTGCGGCCATGTATCCTCTGTATGTCGTGCTGCCTGTGAGTAATACGGCTGTTGTGCAGTTTGTTAGAGTGGGGGCAATGCTGGTGATGGGCATTGCCACGTATCTTGGGGCTGTGGTTTTGCTGGACAGGGAGGGGCGGGGGATGGTGAAGCTTTTAATCACACGGCTGACAGGCTAGCATCTAGGATGTTGAGGCTGGCGACATCTGTTTCAACATGGCCTTTCTACAACTTTCGGTACCGTAAGCTCTTGTTTGAGCTAGCCCGGAGGTTTCAACTTTATGTGGCGGCTGACTCGGTCCTGAAAAGAGGTGGTGGAGAACATCTCTTTAAGCTAATGCAGGGTCTCCCTATCAAACGACCTCGGAGGGTAGTGTATTATGTATCTCCTTATTTTGCACAAATCACTTTAAACATCGTTGGCGCCGATGTCGTATGGTTGTTTGATACAGCAACACCTATTCATCCCCTTTTCGTTAGAGCGCCTATAGTATTGGATACCGACGACCCTAAAGTTGTTTTGCCGAAAGGGGAGTTAAGTCGTATTCCTAAGCTGTCACTGGTTAATGAATTGAGGTTGCTGAAAAATCGGAAAATCCGTAAGATAGTTGTTCCAACGGAAATGATAAGGAGAAAATTTATTGCGCTTGGGTTGGAGAAAGATAAGGTTACTGTTATTCCAAATGGAGTCGATACGTCGTTGTTTTATCCTACGTCTTTACCTGAAGAGCCTGTTGTGCTTTACTATGGTACGTTCCAGCCTCATAGGGCGCGGCTTTTGCTGGAGGTTATCGAGGTTCTTGCACAGAAAAGGCGAGATACAAGATTCCTACTGATAGGTGATATACCGTCACCCATGAGGAGTAGGTTGTTGCGTATAGCAGGTAACAGGGTTGAGATGCCTGGGTTTGTTGAGCATGACATGCTTCCACAGTTCCTCCAAAAAGCAAGAGTATGCATTCTTCCGCAGGACAGGTCTCTTGGTGGAAGGTTGTCAATTAAGCTTCTGGAGTACATGGCTTGCGGCAGACCCGTTGTGGCAACAAATGTCGACGAATCATTCCCATTGAAAGAATCGGGAGCAGGTATTGTAACGGAGATAAACGCTGAAGCGATGGCTGAAGCCGTCATAAGGCTTTTGGACGATGACAGGCTTGCCGAAGAACTTTCCAGAAAGGGTGTTGAATACGCACAAAAATATGAATGGCGCAACATAGTAGAACAGTATGTAAAGCTATTCTACCAAGTTTATAACTCCCAGTAGGCTGTGATTGTCTTTATCTCCTTGCCAGATAAATCGGTTCCCCCTTTTTCCGCGGTCTTCTTGGGATTCCCTAACCTTTCCTCAAGACTAACCAGCGACTCATACGCTGAGTGTCCTTTAATATCATGAAACTGGACAGCTATTTTCTTCACACCGAGTCTTGGAATCTGCGATAGCTCCTCTAGGACATAGTGTTCGCATCCTTCACAATTGAGTTTGACAACGGTCGGTTCGTATTTTTTCACAAGTTCTGTCAGTTGCATTACAGGGACATCAAGTAAGTCATTACTAGTTTCATTTAATAAACCGTATTTAATCGACCCATCATGGTTTGATATTTTAGGGAGCTGGACAGCCAATGACACATTTAGACATGTAACGGGAAGGCCAGCTACATTTTTCTCAAGATACTGGAAATGTAGTGGGACAGGCTCTACTGCTATCACGCTTCGGGCACCCTTATACAGCCACATTAGAGGAGTGTCGCCCAAATACGCACCAATGTCTAACACAACCTCATCTTTAACATCAAACGGGTAATACTTTAAAAAGGGGGACGGCGGAGCAACACCCACAGCCCTAAGCGGAATCCTGAAATCCCTACCAAAATAATTCGGGATGACTAGAGAATTCTCCTCGAACCTCACAACATCTAGAACGTCACCGTAATGTCGCCACGCGTTTTCCAACCTGACAAGCTGCCTCAAAAGAACTTTCCCATCGCAGGATAACGTCCCACCGGCCCTAGACCTGAACACACCATCGGAGCCGGAAACAGCCTTTAACACCAGCTCAGGCCAGTTAACAACATGCGACCTAGCAATTTTCACAGCGTGGGACCATGCTTGAATCCTTGCAAACATACGTAAACATGGTTTAAAGCATGTAATTATGTTTTCTTTATCAAAATATAAATAGGGGTTGCGTGATAAAGTATTTAGTTATGCAATTACTACTGACGTTTGACGTAGAACCTGATTACACAACTGGTGATTCAGACCCCTATAGACATCTAAGCAAATTCTTTAAAAATGTTATGCCTACGTTAATTAAGAAAGAAATCCCAGCGATTTTATTTATAACAAATAATGTTGTCAAACAATTTACTGAAGATATACTGCAATTCACCGACTTCTTTGAAATAGGTGTACACACACACCCAAACAATCATGAAGAGTATAATAAAAACAACAAATTGTCCAAATATCCTTACGAAGTCCAGTTTAAGATGATCAAGAAAGACTACGATTTAATTGCAACGCATACCGGAAAAAAGCCTAAACTTTTTAGAGCGGGTAAATTCGCTGCAAATGAAGATACTTTGCGAGTGTTACGAGATATCGGGATTCGGATTGACAGCTCATTGACAGTACCGTATGTTTTTCGTTTTAGCACTCTAAGCGATCGACCATGGCGCGCATTCGTTCACGATGGTCTTCTGAGAATTCCAGTCCTGGCCGTAGACTATCGTGTTTTTGACTGGTCATTTAAACTTAAAAATTTATGGATAAACCTTATTGACTCAAAAGAAGCAACTTGTTGTGTATGCTTTCATAGTTGGTATATCACTGGCCATGCTCTTTCGCTTGAAAATAAATTTAAATATGTTTCGTGTAGTCAGCTGAGGGAAAAAGTATGTTGAAGCTTTTATTGTTCAAAAATTATCCGATTGATTTCACCATATATTATATTTTAAAGCTTTTGTTGAAAATTGTTGGTTTGATTACGGATAGTGTTCATGGTCTTGAAAATAAATTACGTGTTGAAAGCCAGATAAAGGCCAATCCTTTGAATAATTTGATAAAGAAGATACGTTTGGATAGTGTTATTTTCTACTTTAGAGGCTATGATTATATGGAATTCTTGACTATTACTTCACCTGTGTATGACAAAACTTGGGCCGCTTTTATTTTGTCCCGTGTCAACAAACTTAAGCCTAATACCTTTATAGATGTAGGAGCTCATCTAGGCACTTTTGCTTTAAGAGTAGGGAAAATGCTACCTAATTCCACTATCATAGCAATAGAACCAACACCAGTTACTGCTTACTTATTGAATAGAGCGGTCGCTGATAACAGGTTGAATAATGTCAAGGTTTTAAACAAAGCAGCTTTTAGTTCTAGTGAAAACGAAGTGGAATTGTATTTTTCAGACTATTCTACGGGAAACACAATCTATGACAAGCATCCAAAAAGACCAGATGTTAGGTTAACTAAATATGTTAAAATCAAGACAATAACTCTTGATGACGTTATCCGCGATTGCAAGGTCTGTAAACCTATTGTTTTGAAAATAGATGCAGAAGGTGCCGAGTGGGACATCATAACCGGCGCTGAAAAACTATTGCAAGAATGTGATGAATGTTTTATAGAGATTCACAAGCCTGCTAAACAAATAGAGATAGGGTATTGCGGTTGCGAAATTTGTGGCTACTTAAGGGAAAAAGAGTTTAGCGTTAAGACTGTTGTGTTAGAACGCAAATCACACAGCGTTCATGGAGTGAGAAATAAGCTTGAGTGAAATAACAATATTGTATGTAACAACGGCTAGGATTCCAGGAGAGCGGGCACATAGTATTCAAATAGCTAGGATGTGTAGCGCATTACAAGAGTTAGGTTCTAATGTTTTTCTAGTTTCACCTAAACGTGGTGACGGTTTTAGTAAGAAGGCAACAATGCAAGATATAACGAAGTACTATGGTTTGAAAACACCTTTTACGCATTTTAAGTTACCAGTACTAGGAGTTTTTAGCGGCAATATTAAGGTTGAATCTCTTTTATGGTATATCATGGCATGGACCTTAACGTTTTTTACTTTGACGCTTTATATGGTTCTGAAATTTTTTCTTGGAAAAAATGTTTATATTTATTTGAGAGAGCCTTTGCTTTTTATAATTTTTGTAGTTAACGGTTGGCTGTGGAAGCCAAAGATAATATATGAGATACATGAATTACCGACGTTTCTAAAAAGCGGTCCAAGACTTTTTTTGTCGTGGATAGAGCGTTGCTATTTAATTGTCTGTATTGCCAGTTCTTTATCGAATATGGTGAAAAGCCATCTGAATAAGGGAAAGGAGCTTGTCTTTACTTTGCACGATGCTCTTGATGATAGAATTTTCAAAATGGAGTACGCCTGTCCAGAGGATTTAGCTTCAATTAGGAAAAAGTATAGGGTTGTTATGTATGCTGGACATTTAGATAGGTGGAAAAAACCTGAGTTTTTAATCGATATGATGAAACATGTCGTTGAAAACGATGTTGCATTAGTTTTCGTTGGTGGGAGGGGGGAGGATATTTCTAGGCTAAAACAGTATGTCGCGGTCAATGGTTGCAATGGAAAAGTGTTCTTTTTAGGATGGCGTACGCCTGCACAGGTACCAAGATACCTTGCTTTCGCTGATGTGCTTGTGCATTATTCGCCGCCGGGAAAGGCCCTAAGTCCGCTGAAGATTTTTGAATACATGCTGTCTGGAAGACCAGTTGCAGCTCCTAGGGCTCCCGGAGTAGAAGAGGTTTTGAACGATGGGATTAATGCTCTTTTGTTTGACCCCTTCGACCCAGCTGACGCTGCTAGGAAGGTGGTGCTGTTGCTTAAAGACAAAGAACTGGGCAAAAGATTGGCGTCAAACGCCAGAAATACAGCTTTGTCAAAATATACCTACAGGGCTAGGGCGCGTACTTTGCTTGAGTTGTTAAACAACATAGGTCGGCGAAAACAATAATAGGTAATAAAATCGACCGCCCTTATTGGACATGAACCATATACTTGACGTAGGTGGTGGTAATTTTCCGAGGGGTCAGGTTGTTTTAGATATTAGTGTGCCTTCACGTAGGCTACAGGTCGAGTATGTTATAGGTGACGCTTGTTATCTTCCTTTCCGTTCTAATTATTTTTCTACTATAGTTAGCTATGGTGCGGTAAATTATTTCTCGAATGACATCCGTTTTCTGGAAGAAGCTAAAAGAGTATTGATAAATGGAGGCATTATAATTTTATCAGCGATCACGTATTATAGCCTGATGGTAAACCTTCTTTACTACTTGAAAACAAACCCTTTGGGTGCACTTAGGCTGATCTTAAATTTTCTCAGGAGACGATACCGGTGGTACACGTTAAAGGGATTAGTAAAAAAGCTTAATCGTAAAGGATTTAAAATATTTGGGGTCTATCCTAATGTAGCGTTTCCTTGGCGGCCAACAAAAACCCCGCACAATCTTTTAATAACAGCCTATCTAATTCTCGACAATGAGCAGATTGTCTAACATAGTAGCCTCCTTTTTTGCACAAGCCAAGATGGATGACGGAGCTATTCTGGATGTGGGGTGTGGAGCGGGGACATTTGGTATTGTACTTACGGCCGTTCGGCGGACAAATAAGCCATTCTTAGTGGGCTGTGATGTTTATGAACCATATCTCCGCATGTTACCTCCCAATATTTATGATGTGGTTGTTCAAGCTTCTGGTACACATTTGCCGTTTAGAGATAGGTGTTTTAATAATGTGGTGAGCATCGCTGTTATTGAACACCTTGAGAAAGAAAGCGGTGTCCAGATGCTTAGGGAAATGGAGCGTGTTGCGAGAAGGTTAACAGTTATCATGACATCTAGAGGCTTCATTCCTAAAAATGCAGACGATAATCCTTACCAAATGCATCGTAGTGGATGGAATAGCAAGGATTTTAAGTCTAGGGGGTATAAGATGCGTTTTCTTCCAGATTTTGGTGACCCGAAGTGGATTCTTTTTCCATTCGTCGTTACTTACATTTTTGGAGTTAATGCAAAGTTACTCATGGCCTTTAAGTATAAGCACTATGAGTAGCCTAGTTCTTAGGCTATCTCGTTTATGTTTTGGAGGGGTAAAGATTTTTCACATGGTTATTTAGGGGCTAAAAAAGGTTAACATGTCCGGTTAATCTGAGTAAACAAACTAGGGATTTAAGCAGTCTAAGGATTACATTTGGTCACAGTATTATTTTTCAGCTTCTTAACATGTTTCGCACATGGTTGCGCAACGTATCCTTTGGGTTCTTTAAGATATGGCCGCTCAGCAGCCCCCTAATCCTGTCTATCTTTACCTGAAACCTATGCTTATCCTCGGGGGTGAAAGCGGATGGCAGGCCCTTGTCAACAACCTCGATGGATGGATTTATCCTGCCACCTGTTTCTTCATAGACAATCTGCTTGACGTTCTCAGCCAGCTCTATAACAGTAACAGGTTCGGGATATACGATGTTGAAAACGTTGTTAACACCTCTCAAACCACCTTCCAAAACCCTGTCCACAACAACCTCGTAGGCCTTGCAAACATCCTCCACGTCGACAAATAGCATGGGCCTATGCATGCTGTGTTTATAGGGTGTCAACGGCTTCCCCGACAATGCGTTACGTATGAAGATGCTGGCGGCCGTCAGCTCAGGCATCCCCGGCCCCAACACCGTCCCAGTCCTCAAAACTACATAGGACTTCTCAGGATACATGTGGGAGTAAAGCCTAACAACAGACTCCTGACAGACCTTCGACAACGCATAGATCTTCGCCCTCTCCTCAACCTTATCCGGCCTATACCCAAACTCCTCATCCACAACCCCCTCCAAACCCGTCTCCCCAATAGTATGCCAAGTCCCCGCCTGAACAACCCCCACCACACCATCCAAACGCGCAACAGCCTCACAGATATTTTGGGCCCCGACAACGTTAACCTGATAGCCGAGAACAGGCTCCTCATTGATACGCGGTATTTGTATTATCGCAGCATTAATCGCAACAGAGGCATCAGCCAAACATGCAAACACATCTAAACCATCCCTAACATCACATCTCCTGAAAACAACATTCTCCAAAGACCTCTTGGGGGGGTTTAGGTCAGCCACCCTAACACGGTATCCACGGGAACTAAGATGCGCCGCAAGGCTTGAGCCTATGAATCCGGAGCCGCCGAAAACCACGACATCAACAGCCATAGCGGTCAGCCGCTGCGCTTAAAAATATACCTATCACCGGCCACCTGACGCCACCTCCCTGAGGAGTGCAGCGATCTTCGGTATAACCGTGTCATAGTTAAACTC
>Ga0308415_1001344_pt1 | contig 10604 bp, 8 predicted proteins | sample HotsprSampleOS55_FD_203465 | JGI IMG/M metagenome (GOLD analysis project Ga0308415, IMG submission 203465) | Hot spring phototrophic mat microbial communities from Octopus Spring, Yellowstone National Park, Wyoming, United States - 20090730_OS55 ... | reverse complement strand
GAACGAATGGAAACGGAGACTGCCTTATTGCTTTCTTGCTTCCGATATACCGGATTGGAGTGGTGACTGTTACTTTGAAAAAGCGAAGATCAATATCAGGGTCCAGCATCCCGGTTGCCACTCCCAGCAGGCAGTTCGGGAGAGATTCGGATCCACCCCCGGCAAGGGGGGCATAGGAGCCGGTACAGGGAGCATCTTCCAACCCCAGTCTTTCTCTATCAGGACCCGGTACGTGGCAGAGATGTCGCGGAGGATTCTTGCGGCTACCTCTGCTTGCTCTTGAGCAATCCAGCCACTCGGGTCTGTGTAGCGCAGGGGGTTGTTTCCCACGTAAAGATACGGATGCAGCGACCCCGGCTCCGCCAGCACCCCCGGGAACGGGTCCGGCGCCGTGAATATGCCCACCTCCGGCGCATACCAGCGCGCCCGCAGGTACACTAGCCCAACCCGCCCCGCCAGCCCCCCACCTCCTCGCCGTACGGCGTCCACTCCCGCGCGCTCACCACCACCCCCGCCCCATCCGCCGCCTGCCGCACCGAACCCAGCCCATCCGGCAGGATGTAGGCCCACGCACCCCCGCCGGCATAGCCCAGCGTGTCCAGACCCACCAGGTAGGCGGTAGATTGGGAATCGGTAGATTGGGAGAGGAGTTCTGGCACCGCTGAAGCCCAGTCCCAGGCGTAGGTGGTCACGGCGCCAGCCACGGCCTGGGCCACCCGCAGCCCGTCGGCCGTGTAGGTGTAGACGATGGTGGCGGTAATGGACTGCGCCCGCACCAGCCACCCGGATCAGGAACTGGTGTACTTGCCGAATTCAGACTGACCTGTCCTCGCTTTCTCTCCGGCTATAGCCACCAGTGGTATCAGGGAGCCGACTCTCGCAACTCTCACCGATCATGCTCCCAAGCGTACTCCCAGTACTCCCCATATCCATGCCACTCTTGCCAGCGACGGTCACCCTCATAATATTCGGGCTTGCCAAAATCTGTATCGTATATAATACCCGTGACGGGAGTTGTAGGCTTGAGAACATAGGGTAATTCGTCCTGTTCAGGGAAGCCTATCCAAGTAGACAAAGAGGGATACACCATAGTTAGTTTAAAGCGAATAACGTGTATGCCCAACCCACCCACCTTCACAAATTCGGGTTCCCCGTACTTGGCTATGATCTCTTCGGCCGTAATGGGAGTAGAGGGCCAAAGCACAACATCATCCACTACATTGCCCCCTCGCCTAAAGCCGACAGCAAATTGTGGACAGATTATTCCCCTTATCCCTCCTTCTGCTTCTCTATCGTGTGCTCTGCAAACCTTAAAAACGCCCCTTTCCTGCAGAATCTCCATCACCTCTGCTTCCATCGTTTGCCCCGGCACAATCCCCCAGAAACAAGGCGGACCGCAGGGCTCTCCCGACAAGAATCCCCCATCCCCAACGTCCAGCGTGGGCGTCGCAGGGACGCAGGCTGAGAGAGTGAGCAGAATGACCAGGAAAATCCCAATCCTCCACATACATCCCCTCAGCGTCAGCCGATTTGCCCTTACAAACATCTCGTATTCTCTCATCAGGGGACGTTGATTGTTCTGTTGATCAGCCCATTGATATACTGCCAGCGAAGGGTATCGCGATAGTCCTCATAATACAGCAAGTCTCTATACAATCTTGGTTCCCGGTATTGCTGCACCTCTTGTTGTGCCTCATCCGGGAAGACGTATGCTGCCACCGATTCGGCAAAGTCCTCCACACGATTGAAGTTGATATCCGAACCCTTGGCCGGAACTCCGCCATAAAAATACCCCGCCCGATTGCAGCCCGGCAACCGGAAGTTCGGTGGATCACATCTGCCGCTATAGAAAAGTTCGTACGCCTCCCAGACATCGGTATGACCACCGGTAAACCGCTCCAGCCCTATGGACAATCGCCACCCGTACCGCCCATCCCATAGATGCCCCAACTCGTGGACGATCGTCCAGGCATCAAAGTTGACCCAACCGTTGATGACCAGATCCTCCAACAGCGTGTCCTCTTCCGGCGGCCTCCTTTGATCCAGCAACTCAATCCGGCTTCCCACCGTACACCCCCGGCCACACGTCGAGGCGGTTTTCGCGATAAAGACAGTGCCCATCTCCTCCCGAAACCGCTGCGGCCCGCCCATCGCTCCTCCCATCCTCCCCAGGGCAAAGGCCACCAGCCGCAATTCTATCAGGGTCCAGCATCCCGGTTGCCATTCCCAGCAGGCGGTTCTGGAGAGGTTCGGATCCACCCCCGGCAAGGGGGGCATAGGGGCCGACACAGGGAGTATCTTCCAACCCCAGTCTTTCTCTATCAGGACCCGGTATGTGGCAGAGATGTCGCGGAGGATTCTTTCGGCTATCTCCGCCTGCTCTTGAGCGATCCAGCCACTCGGGTCTGTGTAGCGAAGGGGGTTGTTTCCCACATACTGATACAGATGCAACGACCCCGGCTCCGCCAGCACCCCCGGGAACGGATCCGGCGCGGTGAATATGCCCACCCCCGGCGCATACCACCGCGCCCGCAGGTACACCAGCCCCACCTCCGCATCCTGCCACTCCCCGGTGTAGCCCAACCCGCCCCGCCAGCCGCCCACCTCCTCGCCGTACGGCGTCCACTCCCGCGCGCTCACCACCACCCCTGCCCCATCCGCCGCCTGCCGCACACTCCCCAGCGCATCCGGCAGGATGTAGGCCCAGGTTGTGCCGTCCCACCAGCCCAGCGTCTCGTGCCCAACCAGGTAGGCGGTAGATTGGGAATCGGTAGATTGGGAGAGGAGTTCCGGCACCGGAGAGGCCCAGTCCCAGGTATAGGTTGTTAAAGTGCTACTGACCCGCTGCCCCACCCGCAGCCCGTCGGCGGTGTAGGTGTAGGCGATGGTGGCGGTGATGGACTGCGCCCGCACCATCTTCCCCGCCGCGTTGTAGGCGTATGTGAAGGTGCCGTCGCCGATGAGGTTGCCCCGCGCGTCCCACGTGTAGGTGATGAGGCGCTGAGGGGATGAGGAGATGAGGAGACGGTTCGCCGCATCGTAAGTATACGTGGTGACGGCGGTTCCGGCAAGGGGGGTGGTCCCGGTGTACACGGTGTTGTTAAGGTGAGACAACAGGAGATCAGTGGGAGCACTTTTCTACGATCGTGGGGAGTCACTCAGTACCTTAAGGCAGTATAAGCTAATTGTCATCCGTCAAGACATCGTTCCGCCAATCGGGATTGGCCGGAGAACCTCTTCATTAGTGTAGTAGTCGTTAGTAGTCATTTCTGGCGATCTACGCCGGAACGATGTCTTGCCATACGACAGCTAATGGTTTGTCAACCGTGCTTTTGTGGGTCCCTGCACTCGTCATGTTGGCACATTCCACCCACAAAAACAAACCTGACAAACCACTAATCTTCCAGTACACACTTGATAATTCTGGGCCTAATCAGGGGATTGCCTGGATCGTATTGGATGTCATATAGCGCCCCATCAGGTGCAAGTCTATCTGGAAATTTTCCCACCGCGATTACAGGCAATTGATTATCTGAGAGGCGAATCAATATCTCCTCATCATGGCCGGATTTGTGAACCCAAGCAGCAAAATAGGCCCGTCCCTCGACATCTATACCCAGCAAACGAACATTAGTGAGTGAGGTATGTTGAACGGCAGCGCTTATTCTCTTCACCTCTATAGGGGACTCACAGAGTTCAAGACATCGCCTATCTGCTCCCCAGTTGCTGAGAACACCGTCTTTATTGTAAGTGTATATGTTGCCATCCCAACCGATTACCAGCACCTCATTGAGGCCTGCTTCAAGACTACGATATATGAACCATGGTCGGAGTTGCTCGTCAAAATGCACAATAGCTGGCGGTAGAAGCAGAAGATAAACTCCCCCCTTTTGATCAGGGAGCAAGGAGTCCACATATAGAGGGCGCAGTGGATAATATGGCTCCAGGTCAATAACTCCTCGCTCCTGACCTGAGAGTGACAAAACTGCCAAATGATCCACAACCCGCCCGCGATGCAGTACAGAATAAGTAAGAAACAACCTATCCCAACTTACAGCAATGTTTGACCACCCACTGCTGCACCCATCGCCATAAACAGAAGGGAGTGGAATCACCTGGGAAGATTTGTTTCCGGAATATCTCTCGATACGTTGGTTGGCTATGTCAAGAATGAACAGATCGCCTTGTGCATTGAATACTGGGGGATAGGGGCCACGAAGATGGGAAGAGAGCGGACAAAAGCCAAACTCCCCCGGAGCAGTGCCCCACTGGGTTTCTATGTAGGTAAAGCAGTGAAGCCGTCTTCTTTGAAAAGAGGCGAGTGTGGTCGCAAATTGGGACGCATTCGGATAATCTTGAGCTGATTCAGTGGGAAGGGCCATGCTATAGAGTGAAGGAGGCGCGGTAGTCATACTTCCTGAGATGTTCTCATGGGAAGTAAGAGATACAAGATGACAACCGCTTATGGCAAGCACAAGGACTATTATTGACAATTCTATGTAAACATGCCGATGCACGAGGTTACCTCCTGTCTGGATTAGGATGACCAAAATAGCCAGCGTGCCACGCAGTAATGCTCATTTTATTGATGATCCCTTGTGTGTAGCTCGCTTGGATCACGAATATCTCATCAGGGCTGTCACCCAAGATTTCCGCCACTACAGAAGAATGCCCAAGATTCTGCCAGAAAGCCATGTCACCCAACTCGGGCAATGCACCCTCGCTCCACTGACGATACTGACCGTAGTCCCTAACCAAGATAAAGAGTGCTGGAACAGAACGGATAAAGAGTGCTGGAACAGAACGTGTTGGATCAGGTTGTAGCTCAGGCGTCGGTTTCTTAAACAATCCCACCCACTCACTGAAGCTGTAAAGACTCAGCCCCCCCTTCTCATACGAAAGTGCGATCACATCTGCACAAACTATAGGGATTCTGCCACCGGTCCTCTCATGCAAGTCGGTACAGTTGGCCCCCCAATATGTGCCCGGCTGCGGTCTCTCGCGCGGCGGCGGGTCCGTAGCGCTTTCGTCAGGTGGATGTCCAAATGCACCCCAGATATAATAATCATGGGCATTGCTGAGCAGGTCATGCGCCGCCCTTGCAATGGCCTCCCCGTATTGAATCTCCCACTCCGTCAGCAGTCTCGGCGTCGGTGTTGGTGTTGGCGTCGGTGTCGGCGTCGGGGTTGGCGGCTGGGTCGGAGGCTGCGACGGCGGCACCGGCGGCAGCGTGGGCTGTGGCCCACAGCCTGAAAGCAACATACCCGCCCCCACCCCCACCACCATCAGCACCAGCAGCCAGTAGCCGTACTTCCGCCACTTCTTCCTCCCCAGCAGCGCCGCCACCACCCCCACCGGCGCCAGCAGCCACAGCGTCGGCTCCTGCATCGGCGTATACGGGTTCAGCGTCCGTGGACGGTACGGATCAAAACCCCGCCCCGGCGTCAGATACCGCCCCGTCGCCGGATCGTAGTACCGCCCTCCAGCATACAGCAACCCGCTGACGCGGTCCAGTTGCGCCCCCAGGAAACCGAAGGCGGTCTCATACCGGCCCCGCTCCTCCAGAATGCCGCCAAAGGGTTTGTAGGAACGGGCCAACACCACGTCCCCGTCCCCATCCACCTCCTGCCGCACGCTCCCTTCGCCATCCCGCAGCGGGTACGTCCACCCACCCCGGTATTCGCCGATCAGCGCTCGCCCCTGCAGGTAGAGAGTGCCCGTTGGGCCACCGGCCGAGACCAGCAGTTGCCCCTGGAAGACGCCGTAGGTCACTGTCAGCGGCACCCCTTCGGCCCAGGTGGTCAGCCGCACCCGCTCGCCATCGGCATCGTAGGCCGCTTCGGCCAGGGGGATGTACGTCCCGGTCGTGTAGAGTTCCACCCGCACCAGGTGGCTGGCGGCATCGTAGGTGTAGCGGGTCTCTCCTTCGGCGGGGGCGGTACCGCCGGGGGTCTGACGGATGAGATTGCCCCGGCGGTCAAAGGTGTAGTGCCAGGTGATGCCATCGTCGCTGCGGCGGGCAGTGAGGAGTTGATTGGCGGCATTGTAGGTGTAGTGGGTCACGATAGTGGTGGTGATGGTTTCGGTCATCACCGTCACGTTGCTCAGCGCATCGTACTGGTACTCAAACCGTTCGCCGGTGGAGTATTCCGCCCCGGTCAGGCGGCCCAGCGGATCATAGGTGTAGGTGATGGTGCGGGTGACCATCCCCTCCGCCCCCGCGCCCCTCTGCACCTCTGCCCCCGCGCTCCTCTGCACCTCCGCTCCCCTGCTCCCCGGCACGGCCCCCGCCAGGCACACCGCCGCCACCCCCAGCAGCACCGCCCCCAGCGGCGCGGCCCACCGCAGCCGCCGACTCCGCCCCAGCGCCGCCAGCAGCAGCGGCGCCGGCAACAGCCGCGTCAGGTCCGGCCAGTGGAACTCTATCGGTGGCGGGATGGGTGGCTTGGGTGGCCAGGGCTTTAGCCAGGGCCCGGCCTGCGCAGTGTTGGACGGCCCGCTCTCCCCCGCCGCGTTCTGCGCGAGGCGCTCTCATCGCGGGGGGTTCGTTGGGACTGGTATATTAGTGGGGGTCGGTACGAATAGGGGAATCTGGGCCCCAAACCCCGGCCATGGCATCCGCTTATTTACCTCACGTGGAATTATTTCCGAACGAAGGAAAAAGACCTCATGGAGTATTTCCTCCAGGGATAAGCCGGGCAGATAGCAATCTATAGAACTAACCCGCATATGTTTCTTCAGTGAGACATTCCACTTTGCATAAGGGAATGAGAGCTCCTGAGGAGTCATCTCATACCATGTTTCGAGAGAAACCCCCAGTGCCAAATACTCCAGTTGAAGAAGGGCTACCACATGCCCACCGTACGTAGCGCAGCCCCGTGCGATCATCTCCGGGGGGCCCAATCCTGCCACCACTTGTCCCAGAGTTGGGCCATTCCTGGTCTCCCTGGAAACCCGGAAAAGACGTCCATCTCGCAGATAGGCCTCACCATTCTCTTCCCCTTTCAACCAGGCATACGCCACCACAGTTCCCCTCTGATCCGGTGGCAAAAATTCGTCTAAATTGACAATCCTTTCCGCCATCCCATACGTCTCCTCCATCCACCGACGAACTTCCTCCTCGTTCATTACCCCCATCTGGCCGTAGGGGAGCCCGCACAACTCCTCGTAAGAAACCGGGACGGCCGGCTCCACAACACGCCCGCATCCCGCCAGGGTTAGCATCATACACAGAACAGCCATCCATAAGCCCCAACCAGCCCGATCAACCTGAGAACACAACCGCCTTTTTACGGAGACGAATGATTCCGAAATACCTGCTACCATTGACACCTCCCTTTCCTTCACTCACTGCCCACATAACGAGCGAAATTGCTCTTCCACATAGGCCAGGTGGAGAGGCAAAAGACCTGGACCCATCCTCACAGACGGCCTGTCAGGCATCGCTTGCCATAGATAATATTCCCGCTTATAGTTTTCATTGACCATAGCTTCCGCTTCCAGAGCCTGGAAATATTCTGGGAATAAATATCCCGCCACACTTTCCGCCCAATCTTCCACAGCGCCTTGCGTACGTGCATACCAGGTGGGGCCTGGTTCATTCCCCACCCGGGCACGCATCCCTTCAGTCAACATGCCTGGCTTCCCCCAGACCCTGGACCACCAGTTCCCCGTTTTCCAATCCCAGTAGTGCGCCAGTTCATGGGCTATAGCAACCCGTGGACCCCAATGATGCAGCAGAGGAGTTTGAGCCTGGGGTTGATCAAAGAGAGCATCTCCTACGGTGATCAGGCTTCGACCTGCGTGATGGGCTCCCATCCCCTCCCGCACCCGCCGAATGGTCACACCTCCAATGGCTCGTCGGGCCCCCTCCAGGCAGCCCGCCGCCCTCCGAAAGCGCCCTGCCACCTCCAGAACCACTTCCAGCTCAGCTGCACTTCGCCAGAGGCCTTCCTCCCACTCCCAGCAAGGGGGCACTTCTTCGTCAGGGAGAGGTAACAAGGGGTTGAGTATGGGATGTCTCCAGCCGAAATCCACCTCAATAGTGACCTCAAAATTGTTCCGAAGCAGGTTGATGATCATCAATGCCCATCTTGCCTCATTAATCCGAATTTGGCCGCTCGGGTCGGTATAGTTCACCGGATTCCCAAGCACATACCGATACGGATGCAGCGACCCCGGCTCCGCCAGCACCCCCGGGAACGGGTCCGGCGCCGTGAATATGCCCACCTCCGGCGCATACCAGCGCGCCCGCAGGTACACCAGCCCCACCTCCGCATCCTGCCACTCCCCGGTGTACCCCCACCCGGCCCACCAGCCGCCCACCTCCTCGCCGTACGGCGTCCACTCCCGTGCGCGCACCACCACCCCCGCCCCATCCGCCGCCTGCCGCACACTCCCCAGCGCATCCGGCAGGATGTAGGCCCAGGTTGTGCCGTCCCACCAGCCCAGCGTCTCGTGCCCGATGAGGTACAGATTGCAGATTGCGGATTGCAGATTGCAGGTCTGCAGAAGTTCCGGCACCGCCTGGGCCCAGTCCCAGGCATAGGTGGTCACGGCGCCAGCCACGGCCTGGGCCACCCGCAGCCCGTCGGCGGTGTAGGTGTAGGCGATGGTGGCGGTGATGGACTGCGCTCGCACCATCTTCCCCACCGCGTTGTAGGCGTGTGTGAAGGTGCCATCGCCGATGAGATTGCCCCGCGCATCCCAGGTGTAGGTGATGAGGCGCTGAGGGGATGAGAAGATGAGGAGACGGTTCGCCGCATCGTAAGTATACGTGGTGACGGCGGTTCCGGCAAGCGGGGTGGTCCCGGTGTAGACGGTGCGGTTGCCGACGGCATCATAAGCGTACTCGTACCGCTCGCCGGTGGAGTATTCCGCCCCGGTCAGGCGGCCCAGCGGGTCATACGTATAGGTGACGACCCGCGTCTCCACCACTTCCGGCGCGGTGGCGGTGATGTAGTTCGTCCGTGTCAGGGTGTCCGCGCCGCCGGGGCCGCTGGCGGTGCAGACGTGGACAAGGCGGGTGAGCGCCGATTACACTGCCACCGAAAGTCCACGAAAACAGCCCGACCCTTTGGTCGAGCTGTCCCCGGCAATATCCTTTTCCGCGTCACTTACATCGTTACAACTCCGCGTTCCCTCACCGGCCCAGACACTGTGCCATCCGGCGGTCAATGTCCTGCAAAATTCGTTCAAAGTCCTCATAAGTCATCATATCCGAGGACATGTAGGTATGGAAAACCACCACATATGGACCATATTGCCCAATGAATTGGCAGCGCTGTACACCGCTGGGGCGATGGGTCGAGCAATCCAGCCGAAACTGATCCGCTACTTGGCTGCGATAGGTGAGCTCCGTTGGCAAGACCCATTCCGTCTCTTCCTCACGGACCGAAAAGTCAGACATGAAATCGTGATAGCCGGCAGCGGCAGCGCGCGTGTCAAATGCACGGTACACGGCTTGAACTGCCACGCCTCTAGTAGACGTTGAAAAGCCAATGCCGATTCGCTCGACACCGAATGAGGCTGGTGCCCCTCTAGAGTCAGGAACCCCTTGCTGTTCCCATCCTTCTGGAAACATCGCTTCGTTGACCAACAGCGTCTCAATCTCGCATGGTGCGGCAGGCGGTGGCACGCAGGTAATCACACCACAGCAGCCCGGAGTGCTTAGCAGAAGCGCGACCACGATCAAGAGAAACCACCAGATTTTCTTCATCGCTGTGCTCCCAGAGCCATCCGAATCCACCGCTCGTTCTGCCCGGCCTCTGGGCCGGCGAAATGGCCTACTTCATACGGCCAGCCTCCTTGTGGATTGGTCCAGTTCCATTCCGGGATGTAAGCCGCAGGCGTGAGCGAACTACCATTGGCCGCCAGGAAGTCTTCGAACTGTTCCAACGTCATTTGAGCTTTGTAAGTGTCATACAGCCGGACACCAAATTCCACATTCTGCCAATCCCCCGGCTCATCGAAGGCCGTCCGCCACCACGCCGGGTTAACATAGTAGCAGCCCAATGGGATGCAAACAGCGTAAGGAACCGGCCCAACCCATCCAGCCCTACAGTAGATTGGGCAGCACGCTTCACCCGCCTCAACGTGAGCGGGATCCACGATCTCGGCGATCCCCGCACCGCTGTGCAACAAAGAGCCAGAGAAACCTGCTGCCCGACCGACGAAACCATAGTGGATATTGCCAGGCACGGAGTATTCGTACCAGCGGTATCCCCCCGTGTGGCGCAGAACAATACTCCGCCCAAGTTCTTTATCAATACGATGCTTGAAATCCCACTTTGCTCTGTCCTTAACCAGGAAATAGAAAGCGGCGAGGGCTCTGGCCTTGTCGTCAGGATTCTCGCTTGCCCACAGAGTACGGATGCGCTGAGCATAGTAGCCATTGGCATTCTCGTGGAGTTCATCGTAAAGCCAGTAGGTCAGATCGCGATGGTTGGGTGGTTCGGGCGGGATGTACGGAACCAGTCCACTGGGGCTTTGGTGCACAAATCTGGACAACTGGGCAGGGTTGAGGTATAATGATTATTATGAAGAGTAGAAAACATTCCCAACCCCAGCAACAAAAACAGCAAAAGCGGAGAAAGAAGACCCGG
>Ga0308415_1001340_pt1 | contig 10620 bp, 7 predicted proteins | sample HotsprSampleOS55_FD_203465 | JGI IMG/M metagenome (GOLD analysis project Ga0308415, IMG submission 203465) | Hot spring phototrophic mat microbial communities from Octopus Spring, Yellowstone National Park, Wyoming, United States - 20090730_OS55 ... | reverse complement strand
CTTCGTCCTCGGCCATCGTCCTTCAGCCGTCGCGCAACCGGCAGAGGATCGGGGTGTGGTCGGAGGCCTTGGGCCGGCCACGCGGCCCCTTGTCGATCCACGCCTCTTCGAGCCGGTCGGCGGCCAAGGGCGAAAGGAGGAGGTGGTCGATGCGGATGCCGTGGTCGAGCCGGAAGGCGCCGCCTTGATAGTCCCAGAAGGTGTAAGCACCCCGCTCGTCGGGGTGGAGGGCGCGGTAGGCGTCGATCCAGCCCTGGTGGAGAAGGGCGCGGAAGGCCCGCCGGCTCTCCGGTCGGAAGAGCGCGTCTTCGGCCCAAGCGGCCGGGTCGTGGCAATCGATCGGCTCCGGGATGACGTTGAAATCACCCGCCAGCACCACCGGCTCGTCGAGTTCCAGAAGCGCTTCGCCGTGCGCCCGCAACCGTTCGAGCCAGGCGAGCTTGTAGGCGAACCTCCCGCTGCCGACCGGGTTACCGTTCGGGGCGTAGATCGAGGCGACGCGGATCCCGCCCGTGAAGGCCTCGAGATAGCGCGCCTGATCGTCCTCGGGATCGCCCGGCAGGCCCCGGAGCGGATCCTCGATCGGGAAGCGCGAGAGGATCGCCACGCCGTTCCAGCTCTTCTGGCCGAAGAGGGCGAGATTGTAGCCGAGATCCTCGATCGGCTCGCGCGGGAACGCCCCCTCGGTGCACTTGATCTCCTGCAGGCAGACGATCTCGGGCCTCGTGGCCTCGAGCCAGGCCAGGAGATTGGGGAGCCGAGCGTTGATCGAGTTGACGTTGAAGCTGGCTATGGTCGGCACCGGGGGCGCTCCGGCCGGGTCGAGCGGGGTGGTTCCGAATCGGCGCGAGGCTAGCCCGCGCGCTCGGAAGCGGCCAGCGTCTCGCCTCGCGCACGGGCCGGTGTGGTGCGGCGGAGTTCGGCGAGCTCGGCACGGATCGCCCGGAGCTCGGCCATGACCTCGGCGTGGTCGATCTTGATGGTCTCGCCGATGCCCTCGCTCTCGTGCACCTTCTGCATCGCGTTGACGATGAGAGCGATGAAGAGATTGAGGACGGCGAACGTCGTGATCAAGATGAACGGCACGAAGAACATCCAGGCGAGCGGGTGTTTCTCCATGACCGGCCGGACGATGCCCATCGACCAGCTTTCGAGCGTCATGATCTGGAAGAGCGAGTAGAGTGACGCGCCGATCGTGCCGAACCAGTCGGGGAAACTCTGCCCGAAGAGCTTGGTCGCCATCACGGCGAAGACGTAGAAGACAAGGGCCAAGAGCGCCACGACCGAGCCCATCCCGGGCAGGGCCGCGAGCAGCGCCTCGACCACCCGCCGCATCTGCGGCACGACCGAGAGCAGACGAAGCGCGCGCAGGATCCGGAGCGCCCGCAGCACCTGGAAGCCCTCGCTCGCGGGCGCCAACGAGATCGCCACGATCGTGAAGTCGAACAGGTTCCACGGCCCGCGGAAGAACGACGGACCGTAGCCGACGATCCGGATCGCGAGCTCGACGCAGAAGAAGAGGAGCGCGAGGCGGTCGAGGGCGAGCAGGAGGGGACCCACGAGCGCGGTCGCGGTCGCCGAGGTCTCGAGCCCGAGGGTGAGCGCGTTCAAGACGATCACGCCGACCACCAGCCGCTCGAACGGCTTGGTCTCGACGAGGGCGCGCAACCGCGCGCGCCAGGACGGTTCTGCGACCGCAGCCATCGGCTCCCCCTCACGGATCCATCGAGACGAGCGCGCGCCCATATGGCCCGCCGGGGGCGACCGCTCCAGCCCCGCGGCTCGGCTGGTGCGCCCGTCGCTCAGGCGAAGGTGATGAGCACCTGGTCGGCCGCTACGGTATCGCGCGGCCTTACCCGGACCTCCTCCACCCGACCGTCCTGCTCGGCCTTGAGCACGTTCTCCATCTTCATGGCTTCGAGGACGCAGAGATCTTGCCCGGCCTTGACCTCGTCCCCCGGCTGGACCGCGATCGAAAGGATGAGGCCCGGCATCGGCGAGCGCAGCATCTTGCCCGCGTCCGCACGAACCTTTTCCGGAATGCGGGCGGCGAGCTCGGCGGCCCGCCGCGTGCGCACGAGCGCCCGCAGCTCGGCCCCGCCGTGGCGGACGATCCAGCCTTCGGGCAAAGGATCGACCTGGAGCGTGAAGGTCGAGCCCGTGACCCGGGCGCGGACGACCGGATCGCCCGGCCGCCAATCGACCGCGACCTCGAGATGGCGGTCGACGATGTGCAGGACGCTCCGCTCGTCCTCGTCGGCGAGCAACGTGACCGCGAAGCAGACGCCGTCGAGCTGCACGACCCAATCCCGCTCGGGTCGGTAGCGCCAGCCCGGGAGCTTGCCGCTCGCCCGCGCCTCGCGGCGGGCCCGATCGAGGCGTAACCGGACGGTCACGCCGGCGATCTCCTCGAGCCGCTCGGGCGGAAGGCCGGCCCCGCGGAAGCGCTCGCCGAACTCCTCGGCGATGAAGCCGGTGGAGAGCCGTCCCTCCTGGAAGCGGGGATGGGCGAGAACGGCCGAAAGGAAGCTCAGATTGTGGGCGGGGCCGCGGATCAAGAAGGCATCGAGGGCTTCGCGGGCGCGGGCGATCGCCGCGCGGCGGTCGTGGCCGCGGGCGCAGAGCTTGGCGATCATCGGATCGTAATGGATCGAGACCTCGGCACCCTCGACCACGCCGCTGTCGACCCGGATATCCTTGCCGTGGGGCTCGCGGTAGCGGACGACCCGACCGACCGAGGGTAGGAAGCCCCGGCCCGGATCCTCGGCGTAGACGCGCGCCTCGATCGCCCAGCCTTCGAGCCGCACGTCCTCCTGGCGGAAGGGCAAGGGCTCGCCGGCCGCCACGCGGATCATGAGCTCGACGAGGTCGAGCCCGGTGACGAGCTCCGTCACCGGATGCTCGACCTGGAGCCGGGTGTTCATCTCGAGGAAGTAGAAGTTGCGGTGTCGGTCGACGATGAACTCGACCGTCCCGGCGCTGTGGTAGCCGACCGCGCGGGCGAGTGCCACCGCCTGCTCACCCATCGCCTTGCGGGTCGCCTTGTCGAGGAACGGCGAGGGCGCCTCTTCGATCACTTTCTGGTGGCGGCGCTGGATCGAGCATTCGCGCTCGCCGAGATGGACGATGTTGCCGTGCCGGTCGCCCACCACCTGGATTTCGATGTGCCGTGGCTCCTCGACGAACTTCTCGAGGAAGACCCGGTCGTCGCCGAAGGCCGAGCGCGCTTCCGAGCGGGCCCGGGCGATCCCTTCGAGGAGCTCGCGCTCGTCGCGGGCGATCCGCATGCCCTTGCCGCCCCCGCCCGCCGAGGCCTTGATCATGACCGGATAGCCGATCTCGCGGGCGATCCGCCGCGCCTCGTCCGGATCGGCGATCGAATCGAGCGTGCCCGGCACGGTCGAAACGCCGGCCGCGCGGGCGAGCCGCTTGCTCTCGATCTTGTCGCCCATGGCCTCGATCGCCGCCACGGGCGGGCCGATGAAGGTGATTCCGGCAGCCTCGAGGGCGCGGGCGAAGGCTGCCCGCTCGGAGAGGAACCCGTAACCCGGATGGACCGCTCGGGCCCCCGTCCGGCGGCAGGCTTCGACGATCGCCTCGATGTTCAAATAGCTCTCGGCGGCGGGCGGCGGGCCGATGCGGACCGCTTCGTCGGCCATCTCGACGTGGAGGGCCCCGGCATCGGCATCCGAATAGACCGCGACCGTGCGGATGCCGAGCCGCCGGCAGGTCTTGATCACGCGGCAGGCGATCTCGCCGCGATTGGCGATCAGGATCGTCTCGAACATGGAGTGGTCCCGCTTCGGGCCGACGCGGCCCGCCTAGCATCTCGCGGCTGCGAGAGCCAGCCTGCCGGAGCGCCGGGAAGAGCGACCGATGGACGTCCCCGGTTGTAACTTTGCCGCTGCAACGACGACGGCCTCGCTGGCGCGTGCTATGACCTCCGCGGAGGTGAGCACGAGCATGAGACAGCGCATCACAGCGGCCGTCATTAGCCACGAGCGTGCCGATCGCGCGCTCCGTTGCTTGGCCGCGTTATCGGCGCAGACCGTGGCGCCGGACGAGATCCTGGTCGTCGACAGCGGCTCGCGCGACGGCACGCCCGAGAGGCTCCGCGCCGCCCGGCCGGACGTGCGGGTGATCGCGTTGCCCGCGAACGACGGCCCCGGGGCGGCACGGAACCGCGCGCTCGCGGAGGCGACCGGCGAGCTCGTGTTGATGATCGACGACGACATCTACCCGGATCCCGATTGTCTCGAGCAGCTCTTGCGCGCCAAAGAGGCCCAGCCGGCCGAGATCCTGGTCCCGCGGATCCTCCTCGAACCCGAGCGCCACATCGTGCAGTGCGAAGGGGGTGCTCCGCACGTGATGGGGACCCTCGTGCTGACCAACGGCTTCACGCCGCTCTCGGAAATCCACTCGGACGCCGCGCGTTACCAGAACGCCACGCCCTCGGGCGTGCTTTTGGTCGAGCGCGATCCCGTGCGCGCGGCCGGCGGGTTCGACGAGAGCTATTTCTTCTATCTCGAGGACCTCGAAATGTCGCTCCGAGCGCGGATCCTCGGGCTCAGGATCCTGTCGGTGCCGCGGGCCGTGGTTCGCCACGACCGCGGCACCGGGACCGCGCTCGCCTTCCGCGGGGAGGGCCCCTACCCGCGTGAGCGCGCCTATCTGTTGATGCGCAACCGGCTGCGCACGATCGCGACCCACTTCGCGGGTCGCACTCTGCTCGGCCTCGCCCCCGCGCTGCTCCTTTACGAGTTCGCGACACTCCTCTTCGCTCTCGCTCGGGGCTGGGGTGGTGCCTGGCTCGACGCTTGGCGGTGGATGTTCCTGCACCGCCACGAGATCGTGCGTAAGCGCCGATCGATCCAGGAACGCCGCCGGGTACCCGACCGCGAGCTCCTGGTCGGTGGGCCGCTGCCGGCCGCCCCGGGCCTTCTCGGCTCGCGGACGCACAAAGCGCTGTTCGATCTTTTGGGCGCCTTCCTCAGCGGCTGGTGGGGGCTCGTTCGGCCGGTCGTCTGAGCCCGGCGCGCGGCGGGTCCGCTCAGAGCGGGATGTTGCCGTGCTTCTTCCAGGGGTTGTCGAGCTTCTTGTTGGCCAGCCAACGGAGCGACTGGGCGATCCGGCGGCGCGTGTCGTGCGGCATGATCACGTCGTCGACGAAGCCGCGGCGCGCCGCGACGAAGGGGTTGGCGAACCGGTCGCGATATTCCCGGGCACGTTGCTCGATCTTGGCCGGATCGCCCATGTCGCTCTTGAAGATGATCTCGACCGCACCCTTGGGCCCCATGACCGCGATCTCGGCCGTGGGCCAGGCGTAGTTCACGTCGCCGCGCAAATGCTTCGACGACATGACGTCGTAGGCGCCGCCGTAAGCCTTGCGGGTGATCACCGTGACCTTGGGTACCGTGGCCTCGGCATAGGCGTAGAGGAGTTTGGCGCCGTGCTTGATGATCCCGCCATATTCCTGCGCCGTGCCGGGTAGGAAGCCCGGGACGTCGACGAACGTGACGATCGGGATGTTGAAACAGTCGCAGAAGCGGACGAAGCGGGCGGCCTTCCTCGAGCTGTCGATGTCGAGACAGCCCGCTAGCACCATCGGCTGGTTGGCGACGATGCCGACCGGGGCCCCTTCGAACCGGGCGAAGCCCGTGACGATGTTCTTGGCGAAGTCCGGGGCGATCTCGAAAAACTCGGCCTCGTCTACGACCTTGAGGATGAGCTCCTTCATGTCGTAGGGTTTGGTCGGATTGTCCGGCACGAGCGTGTCGAGCGAGGGTTCTTCCCGGTCGGCCGGGTCGTCGGTCGGCCGCACGGGTGGCTTCTCGCGATTGTTCGAGGGCAAAAAGCCCAACAGCCGGCGGATCTCGGAGAGAGCCTCGACGTCGTTTTCGAAGGCGAGGTCGGCCACACCCGAACGCTGGGTATGGGTAGCGGCACCGCCGAGCTCTTCGGCCGTCACGATCTCGTTGGTGACCGTCTTCACGACGTCGGGCCCGGTCACGAACATGTAGGAGCTGTCCTTGACCATGCAGATGAAGTCGGTCATCGCCGGGCTGTAAACCGCCCCACCGGCGCAGGGGCCCATGATCAGGGAGATCTGCGGGATCACCCCGGAAGCCAAGACGTTGCGCTGGAAGACCTCGGCATAGCCGGCCAGGGAGGCGACCCCTTCTTGGATGCGCGCACCACCCGAATCGTTGAGGCCGATCACCGGGGCGCCGACCTTCATCGCCCGATCCATGATCTTGCAGATCTTTTCGGCGTGCGCTTCGGAGAGCGAACCGCCGAAGACCGTGAAGTCTTGAGCGAAGACGAAGACGAGCCGTCCGTCGATCGTGCCCTGGCCCGTGACCACCCCGTCGCCCGGGATGTGCTGCTCGCCCATGCCGAAATCGGTGCAGCGGTGCTCGACGAACATGTCCGTCTCCTCGAAGGAGCCGGAGTCGAGGAGGAGCTCGATCCGCTCGCGGGCGGTGAGCTTGCCGCGAGCGTGTTGTGCCTCGATCCGCCGCAACCCGCCGCCGAGCCGTGCCCCTTCCCGCTTCCGCTCGAGCTTCTCCAGGATCTCCTGCACCGCCCGTCCCCCACGCTCGCGCCGCAGCGTCCGATCGTGACCGTTCCGCGCGCGCTCGGCTAGCAGCTCGCGACGCTGCGGCAAAGACGGCGCCGCTGCGGCGATGCGCGGACACTCGGGAGCCGCCATATCCGGTGCGGATGTCCACGCGGGAGCAGCCATGAGCGAGATCCTGGCGGCGGTCTTCGAGGGTGGCGCGACCGCGGCACGGGTCCTGGAGCGTCTGCGGGAAGGCAGCGCACCGGTCGCGGGCCGGCTCGCCGAGGCCTGCGCGCTGCGCCGCGAGCAGGACGGCCGGCTCAGGCTCGAGGAAGCCCTCCATCCCCCGACCGCCCGGCGCCTGCCGCACGGCTTCTGGCACCGCCTCTTGGCCCACCTCCTCAGCCGCGATCGCGGGTCGATCGAAAAGGCGGCGCGTTGCTTCGGCCCCACCTTCTGCGAGGCGGTGGCCGAAGCCCTCGGCCCCGACCGTTCGGCGATCTTCGTCCACCTCGAACCGGCCGAGGCGGATGCGCTGGTGCGGCAACTGGAGGCCGAAGGAGCCCGGGTTTTCCGCAGCGCACCGACCGATGACGGACGCACGCTCGCCGAGAAGCTCGAAGAAGCCCTCCTCGAGGTCCCGCCGGCTTCGGCACTCGCCGAGCTCGCCGAGGCGGTCGAGAACGAGCGGGTGCTGGCCGCGCGGGCCCGCCGACGCGCCGCGGAAGAGGCCCGCCGGCGCGCGCTCGACCAGCTGCGCGCCGAGACCCTCTCGCCGAGTGAGATCGAGGCCATCTTGCGGCGAAGTGCGGAGGCCGCCCGGCGCAGCGCGAAAAGGCTCGAGGTTCTGACCTTCCCGGCCGAGCTGCTCGAGGATCGCGGGCGGCGGATCCTCGCGCAGGAGCCCGATTGGCCCACCACCCTCTCCGGCCGGCCGCGGGCCTTCTACCGCTTCTTCGAGAGCCGGCTCGCCCCACTCGGCTATCGTTTGGACGCTCGGGTCGCGAGTTTCGAAGAGGGCGTGCCCGCGAGCTTCGCGCTCTGGCTCGACTGGTCAGGGGCTCGCCGCGCGGCCGGTTGCGAGCAGGCGTAGAAACCGTTCGGCGGCGGCGAGGTCGCGCTTCAAGTTGGCGTGCCGGCGCTGCTGCTCGCGCTCCTCCCCCCACCGCTCGATCTCGTAAAGCTCGTCGAGCTGGGCGAGGGCGAAGGCCTCCTCGGCGCTCAGAGCACCCGCGAGAATGGCGAGGCCGAGAACGACCGAGCCGGTAGCCGTCACCGCCGCGTGCAGCCCCACGAGCGGCCAATCCTCGACCCGCTCGACCGCGGCGCGCAAGGCCACGAGGCTCGCTTCCGGCTGTGGTGCCGGATCGAGGGCGCGGACGAGCTCGAGCCGGGCGCCGTGGGTCACCGCCGCCCAATCGAGCCAGGGTTGCCAGCGCTCGTGCTGGCGGGCGACGAGATCGGCCGGCGCCACGGCGCGGTAGCAGAGAAGATCCGTCGCGGCATAGCCCACGACCTCCTCGATCGCGTCCCGTCGCCGGGCCGGCATGAGATCGGTGGCGGTCGTGGCGAGCCGGGTGAGCGGCATCGCGTGCGGATCGATCCGCTCGGTTTGTGCCGCCCATTCCGCCGCGACCGCCTCGGCGAGCGCCCGGGTGGGCAAACGCAGGACCTTGCGCGCCGGGGTCAAAACCGGCCGTCCGTCGAGCAGCACGCCCGCCGGCCCTTCGCTCGCCTCGACCGTGACCTCGCGATAAAAGCGTCTCATGGGGCGCGGGCCGGACGGCCCAGACGGCGCTCGACGTCGCGCACGAGCTCGACCGTGCGGATCAAGACGTCGGGGGTGACGCTGATCGACTCGATCCCGCACTCGACGAGGAAGGCCGCGATCTCGGGATAGTCCGAGGGGGCTTGGCCGCAGATCCCGATGTGCCGGCCGGCCTCGCGTGCGCCTTCCACCGCCTGGCGGAGGAAGGCCATGACGGCCGGATCGCGTTCGTCGAACGCCTCGGCCACGAGCGCGCTGTCGCGGTCGACGCCGAGGACGAGCTGGGTGAGGTCGTTCGAGCCGATCGAGAAGCCGTCGAACCGCTCGGCGAAGGCGGGGAGCGCGATGACGTTGCTCGGGATCTCGCACATCACGTAGACCTCGAGCCCGTCGCGGCCACGCACGAGCCCCTCTTCGGCCATCGCCGCGAGGACCGCATCCGCCTCCTGGACGCGCCGGCAGAAGGGGATCATGAGGACGAGGTTCGTGAGGCCCATGACCTCGCGCACCCGCCGCATCGCCCGACATTCGAGGGCGAAGGCCTCGCGGTAGGCCGGGTGGGCGTAGCGCGCCGCACCACGCCAGCCCAGCATCGGGTTCTCCTCGCGCGGCTCGAAGTCGCGGCCGCCCAAAAGCCGCGCGTATTCGTTGCTCTTGAAGTCGGAAAGGCGGGCGATCACCGGCCGCGGCCAGAAGGCGGCGCAGATCGTGCCGACCGCTTCGGAGAGTTTGGTCACGAAATAGTCGGAAGGGGAAGGCCAACCCGCCACGAGCTCCTCGATCGTCCGCCGCTCGGCCGGATCGCTCACCCGCTCGGGGTGGAGGAGCGCCATGGGATGGACGCGGATGTCCTCGTTGATCACGAACTCGAGCCGGGCGAGCCCGACCCCGTCGGCCGGCAGTGCCGCGAGCGCGAAGGCGAGATCGGGGTTGCCGAGATTGATCATCACCCGGGTGAGCGGCCGCTCGAGGCGCGCGAGGTCGGTGCGGTGGACCTCGAACGGCACCGCCCCCTCGTAGACCTTGCCGACCTCGCCCTCGGCACAAGAGACGGTGACCGTCGCCCCGTTCGCGATCACGCGCGTGGCTCCCTCGGCCCCCACGACCGCGGGAATGCCGAGCTCGCGCGCGACGATCGCGGCATGGCAGGTCCGCCCGCCGCGGTTGGTCACGATCGCCGCCGCCCGCTTCATGACGGGCTCCCAATCGGGCGTGGTCGTGTCGGCGACCAACACCTCACCGTCGCGGAAGGCCGCGAGCCCACGCGGATCGGCGACGATCCGGGCGGGGCCCGTGGCGATCTTCGCACCCACCGCACGGCCGGTCACGAGCAGCTTGCCGGTGCCGGTGAGGCGCCAGCTCTCGGCGACCCGCCCCGTCCGCTGCGAGGCGACGGTCTCGGGCCGAGCCTGGACCAGGTAGAGCTTGCCGTCGATCCCGTCGAGCGCCCATTCCATGTCCATGGGCATGGGCTTGCCGGCGCGCTTCGAATAATGCCGCTCGATCGCGATCGCCCAGCCGGCGAGCTCCAGCACCTGCTCGTCGGTCAAGCAGAAGCGGCGGCGCTCCTCGGCCGAGGTCGGTTTGTTGACGACCGCCTCGCGGGTGCGGCCCGGGGCGTAGACCATCTTCACCTTTTTGGCCCCGAGCCGACGGCGCAGGACCGCGCGCTTGCCCGTTTCGTAGGTCGGCTTGTGGACGTACCATTCGTCGACGTCGACCGCCCCTTGGACGACGTTCTCGCCGAGGCCCCAAGCGCCGGTGACGAACACGACGTCGGGAAAGCCCGTCTCGGTGTCGATCGAGAACATCACACCGGCCGAGGCGAGGTCGGAGCGGACCATTCGCTGCACGCCGACCGAAAGGGCCACCTTGAAGTGATCGAACCCCTTGTCGATCCGATAGGAGATCGCTCGGTCGGTGAACAGCGAGGCCATGCAGCGGCGGACCGCGTCCAAGAGCATCGCCTTGCCGCGCACGTTCAAATAAGTGTCGTGCTGGCCGGCGAAGCTCGCGGTCGGCAGGTCCTCGGCGGTGGCCGAGGAGCGCACGGCGAAGGCGATCTCGGCCCCGTACTCGGCGGCGAGCCGGTCGTAGGCCTCGAGGATCTCGGCCTCGATCTCGGGCGGCAGGCCCGCACCGTAGACGAGCTCGCGGCAGCGGGCACCGGCCCGGGCGAGTGCCGCCACGTCGCGCTTGTCGAGACCCGTGAGGGCGGCGCGCAGTTCGCCCTCGATCCCGGCCCGCTGGATCACGGCGCGGAAAGCGTCGGCGGTCACCGCGAAACCGT
>Ga0308415_1001334_pt1 | contig 10647 bp, 6 predicted proteins | sample HotsprSampleOS55_FD_203465 | JGI IMG/M metagenome (GOLD analysis project Ga0308415, IMG submission 203465) | Hot spring phototrophic mat microbial communities from Octopus Spring, Yellowstone National Park, Wyoming, United States - 20090730_OS55 ... | reverse complement strand
GCGTGTTCAGCGTGGTCGCGCCCGAAACGGCAAGCGTGCTGTTGAGAGTAGCCGCGCCTGCGACTTGCAGTGCGCCGCCCACAGCGGTATTCCCTGACACAGCGGCGGCACCTGTGACCGTCAGTTGGCGGGCGTTGCCGTTGCTGCCAATCGCCACATTCCCGTTGAACTGCGACGCGCCCCCAACCGTCAGCGAGTTGTTGAGTGTGGTCGCGCCCGACACAGAGAGCGTGTTGTTGAGGTTAGTCGCGCCTGTGGCGGTCAGCGTGTTCAGCGTGGTCGCGCCCGAAACGGCAAGCGTGTTGTTGAGAGTAGCCGCGCCTGCGACTTGCAGTGCGCCGCCCACAGCGGTATTCCCCGACACAGCAGCGGATCCTGTGACTGTGAGCTGGCGAGGGTTTCCGCTGCTGCCAATCGCCACATTCCCGTTGAATAGCGCCGTGTTGTTAGCAGTTAGTGGTCCTTGCACGGTCAGTGTCTGATTGAACTGCGACACGCCTCCAACAACAAGCGTACTGTTCAACGTGGTCGCACCAGCCGCTGTGAGCGTCCCGCCAATTGAGGTGTTGCCTGTGACCGCGAGGTTGCGCGGCGCGCCGTTCCCTATCGTCACATTCCCGTTGAACTGCGACACGCCGCCTACAGTGAGGTTACTGGTGATTGTCGCCGTTCCCAGCACCGTCAGCTGACGGGGCGTCGTTGCTGTACCCACAGTCAGGTTGTTGTAGAAAAGCCCCACGCCTGTGAAAATTGCGTCGCCGTCCACCAAGAGCCGCGCGGTTACGCTCGATATGGAAGTGGGTGGGTTCGCCGCCAGGATGAGGGAACGGCTGAAGTACCCGTGTCCTAAAAAGTAGCCGGCGTAGCCTGCGCGGGCGGAGCCGTAGATTGCCCACCCACTCTGCGAACCTGTATACAGCCCTGTGACAGCGGGCGTGCGCGGCTGATTGGAGCGCCCCACAAGGGGTTGCTGCGCGATAGCACAAGTCACAATCGTAGCCGCTACAAAAGCGGCGGCTGCTTTACTGAGCATCCGATGAGTTGTTGCTATTTGCATGGTTCACCTCCTTCAATATCCGACTACAAAATTGGTTTCGGATTTTTTGATGACCTCAAGCTCTCTCTCACCAAGGCGCGCGCGAACTTCGATAGCTCCGCCCTCGCGAAGGACACGGATGCTGAGCGGGGCGTCTAATGTAAGCGGCACCGCGACAGTCAAGGCAGGCAGCGACTTCGGGTAAATCCGAAGTGTGTAGGCGTCGATCTCTCGGAAGGTGCGATCTAACTCTCGGATGGAAAAGACGCACGGCGCCATTTTGACTATCTTCAGTGTCGGATTGTACGGTGCTGTCGCTTCAACGCGCGCCTCAGTTGCTACGGAAGCGTCAACTACGACGGATATTCCAAATAGCGGACTGAAGCGTACCGTCTCGAATCTCGCGACTTTGTCCAATTCTGGGAAGAAGGTGGGACTCTGAAACAGCCCTCTGGTTCTGTAAAGAAACTCGCCCACAGCGCTTTGCATATAACTTCCTAAATCCCCAGCGACAATCCTTCCTGGAGGTCGGGCAAATTGTCTCACATACGCGCCGAAGGCGCCGCCGCGTAAAGCACGTATGAGGTAGTAGGTAAATACACCATTACGCAACAATCTTCCCTCATACGCTTCCTCAAAGTCTCGGGCTGAGAATAGAACGAAGAAGCGAGGCGCAGCTTGGGAAGCCTCCGTCTGCGACTGCGGCGTCCCCACAGCCTGAACACCAACGCCCGCACGAGCGGCTAATTCAGCCTCAATCTGCCCCAGCTCTCTCAAAACAGTTTTGACATCTTGTTCTCCAGCACCTGCGTGGCAACTATCAATAATAAGCCAAGCCGTCTTCAACGGCGAGCGTTTCTCTTCGGAACCGATAATCTTCTCAAGGATTTCCCTTAAGGCAAGCGCCTCGTCGTCTTTAGGTTTTTCCCCTTTCTTGTCAGGCGTCTCGAGGGTGTACAGATACAGTTTACCGTCGTGACTCTGCCCATGTCCTGCGAAATAGAAGATGAGAGCATCGCCTTCGTTGGCGTTACTGAGGATGTAGTCCAGTGACTTCTTGATAGACTCGACGGTCGAATCGTAGACAACGGGGTAGCTCAGAAGGGGAGGGGGAGACAACGCGACCGTATGTTTTTGCTCCGCTCGCACGCGAACACCCCGAGCCGTGGTTGAACCAAGCGTCTTGCTCGGAGAAAGGTGCAGGAATATGCGCCCTGACATCAGTCCAAGCCCCAACGGATCCGTCAGATATGTGTACATCAGCTGCGCGTCCGATGAGGTATGTTCTAGGTCCCTAATATACAAATAATCGTCGACGCCTATAATAATCGCCCAGGTGCGCTGCGGGTCGAGCAGTAATTGCTCTTGAGCCTGCAGCTTGCTCGCCAGTGTAGCCCAAGTTGCGACGGCAGCCAGCAATATGAATCGCCCTTTCATCTTGTTGTCCTCCTATGCTCACTGTTGGATGGAAAATACACAGTATCGTATACTGCACCTGTTTTTCTCGATCGAGGTTTGGAGTAGCTGATCCAGATTTACTCTAACTTGGATACCTCTTGATAATCCACTATTCGTTACAAATGCATCCTTCAACAGGCTCAACAACCTTCGGTAATCAGACTCCTCTTGCATCAGTACAGCAATTACGGTATTCGTTGGACCTTCGTCCACTACGAACTCGAAGCCTTCCTCTGGGAAGATGTGCGTTCCAGCAGGAGTTGGGCGTGCAACGCCATCGTGGGGGATTGGGTGCAGGATAGACACCTTGCCTGATTTATCTTCGCTCACGAGGATGAGGTAGCCTTCACGCTCCAGGCGAACGGTCACCTGCATGCGCTCGCCCACGCGGTAGGTGGACTTGTCCAAGTTTACCGATAGCCACGGAGGCGACTGGCTCGCGCTATCGATGAGCCGCCTGAGTGCAGGACGGTTCACTATCGGTGAAGGAGACGCCGACTCCTCAGCTGGCGGGGGTGGAGGTGTAGGGGACGAGCCTATCGGCTCAAATATCGGGCGGTTATGCAGGTTGGGATCGCCTAAAAGCTTGGGGGTTTGAGCAGCTCGTCTCTCGTCGCGAAAGTCCGCCGCGAATAGTTTGAGTTTCTTACACAGCGACTCAACCAACTGTGCGTAGGTCATTCGTTGGTCTATTGTGGCTTGTTCAAGTGTATTCGATAGGTACAGGGTGAACGCGCCGACCCACTGTTCGCGTCCGTTCCGCTTGGCATAATACGACTGGTACGCTTTTTGCCCCATGTCCGATGCGGTTATGATTACAGTATTCCGCAACGATGCAATCCGCCCCCAGCCTTCTGAAGCGCCGTAAAAACGTCCTTCTATCATCTTAGGATTCGTTGTCGGCAGTCTGCCGCTGAAGGGTTTCCCTTCACCATCTCTTCCATCAGGATATCTCTCAGGGTCGTGGTGAAAGCAGGAGTCCAGAACAATGACGATGTGTCCTGCCTGCAGGCGGGTTGCCCACTCGTAAAGCGTGTCGGAGTGGATGTCGTTGCTGTCAGTGTGCGGCTTCGCGTCATACGGGGCGAGGTTGAAACCCGTCCGCGCCGCCGCGCCATGCCCCGTGAAGTAAAACAACACCACATCCCCAGACTGCGCCTTGCGAGCAATCGCGTCCATCTCCCTGAGAACCGCTTCGCGCGTGGCTTCCTCGTCCACAAGCGTCACGATGTCGTTGAACCCGAAACGGCGGATCGCCTGCTCCATCAACTGCACATCTATGTTGTCCACCTCGCGCGGGTCTTTGCCGACATACGAGGGGATGCCATCCAGATTCTGCTTGGTTGCTTGTTCCTTGTAGTGCGTCACCTGCACGAGCAGGGCGTATTTTTCGGCATATGCACACAGCCAGATTAAGCTCAACAGTGTTATGATGAGTGTTCGCATGTTGCACCTCCTATTAGAAAGTGATTTCCATTTCGCCGATGATGTAGTCGAGGAAGGGCAGTTTGAAGTGGTATCCCCGTTGGGAGAGACCATCGCCGATGGGTTCGACGATGATTTTGTTGCCTTCGAGCAGGCTGGGGAAGGAGTTGACATAGCCCTCTTTGTTAATGTCGTACCAGCCGAAGAACTGGGTGAGTTGGTTCATCAGCGCTTGCATGTCTTCGGGTTTAGGCCAAGCGCCGCCGCGCCCGATGGCGTGTGCGACTTTCAACAGTCGCTTGAGGTAAGTGTGTTGCCGATAGTGGTGGATGGGCACATAGCAGTATTGCCCCTGATCGCGCGCGACGAGGCGGAGCGTGTGCGCTTGTGCGATGTAGGGCGGTTGCCCTGAGACCTGTGTGAAGATGAGGAAGGGCTTATCGCGTCCGATGAGTTGGCGCGTCAGGTAGTTTTCGGTGAAGTGATCGGTGGCGATGTTGGTTGTGCCCAAGTAGGGGTATTTGTCCAGGTCGAGGCTCACGCCGGGCAGTTGGGTGTGCACTTTGAGGTTCTTTTGGAGCTCGCGCGGGGCGGCGAGCAGGTTTCGCGCCAAGATTTTGGGGTGGTCGTTGGCGGCGTAGCGTCCTGCGGCGACATAGCAACCGCGCACGACGATCTCGGGCACTTCGACGCCCACCTCGCGCCCGTCGGAGACCTTGCCTGTGATGAGAATGCCGTCGGGCGGCAGCACGCTGAAGTCGGGCAAGCAGAGCACGCCTGCCGACGCCCACGGTTGGCTCGAAACGCTGCGCGGGGCGTAGTTTTCAACAAGTTCATCGATGACCTGAGGACTAATCCGTCCCGAGATGAGTCGTTCTTCGGGCGAGAAGAAAACCACAAAGCCGCACTCGTATCCGAGTTCGAGCAGCCCCAAAAGCGCGCCCGAGTCGGTGGCGCGTCCGTAGCCACCGCGTTCCACCATACGTTCGCGCCGCAGCGCCTCGATCTCCTCGTCCAAGCGGATTCGATCTGCCTCCTCTGTGGGCGTCGCCGCCCCTTGCGCGTAGTCTTCCTCGAAGAACGAGGCGCGTATCTGGGGCGTCGGCTGGCGATCGAATTCGGCGGTCAGCAACGGTTGCACGCTGGGAACAATCGCAAACCCAAATGCGTCGCGGTAGTGGTTATTCTCCTGCAGACAGAAAGTGCGCATGAACTCGACGAACGGGTCATGATAAATCTCCCACAAATCCGAGAGCTCGTCATTCGCCACAACCAGCTCAGGGCGCGCGTCGCGTATGTCTATTGGGAACTCGTTGAAGAATAGGTAGACCCCCATAATCGTCTCGAAGAGGGGGGACACAGTGCGTAGGAAGTCCTCGATGGCGCGGCTATAAATGCCCAAGAAGGTGTCGTGATAAATCGCGATTTCCTTCGTGTCGATAGACCACTCCGCCAACTGGCGCGGGTCTTGCAGCACAATGGCGAGAACATTGCCCACCAGCGGGTTCACGCGCCCGATGCGTATCATTTCGGACATGAAGCTGCCCACAAGCGCGGGGTAGCGCTCTTGGGGCGGGAGTTTGGCGATTTCGCGGATTTCGCGTTTGGCTAAGGGGCGGCTCTCCAGCGCCTCGGTGAGTTTGACGATCTCGCGTCCACTGGTCGGCTGGCTCGAGGCTTCCAGCGCTTTCAAGGACTGCTGCGCGTCGGGCAGCTCGCGCAACTTCGCGACGACCTTTCCGCGCTCGCCCAGCGCGAGAATGTAGTCGCCTGAGGCTGATTCGCCCTCTAAGGGCTTGTAGCCGCTGATGGCTTTGAGCGATTCGCTGAGACCGTGGGCGATAATGGGGATCTGACGCAGGTCGTCGCCGAGCGCGTTTTCCATCTCAAGCAGCTTGCGCTCATACAAATCGAGTGCACGGCGCGTATCGGGCGAGTTCGGGTTGCGACGCATCTCGGTCGTCAGCCGATCGCTCGCTGCCGCCAAATCCTGAACCTTGCGGCGCGCGTTAAGAAACTGGGCGCGGGGCTTGAACCCGAACAGCGCCGAATCGACGCTCACCTGAAAGCTGGCTTTCTGCGCCAGCGAGCGCTCTTTCACGAGCCGCTGCAAGGAGATGAGGAAGGGGTGATCTAGATTGATGACTACCTTGCGCCATCCTTGAGATTCGGAACCTCCTTCCAGTGAAAACTCATAGTACGGTAAGCTATCTAAAGTCGGCTCTGCGGCTTCCTCGGCGGAAGCTGGGGCGTGATCTCCTGACTCTTCAGTGGGAAGGTCTGCCGATTCACCGAGATACGATTCGGCGTCAGTATAGGTCGGCGCTTCCTCCAGCGCAGCCTCGCGAGCCGGACGGAGACGGTAGAAGTAGCATGGGGCAAACTTGTCGATAAACTCCTCGAAAGAGCGCACGGTCAACTCTCGGCGTACCTTTTCCGCGAAGGTCGCGGGAGTATCCACCCGATGGTGCAGGTAGTAAAGCAACTTAGACAGGCTTGGCGACTCGGGCGCTAAGCTTACTGTGGTGAACAATATTGTTCGTGATGTATTGCCCACCATCTTCATATTCGCTTCTTTCAGCGTATCCTCTCTAATAGCGTATCCGTCGCGCATGATTCTCTACCTCTCTTTATATTATACCCCATTTTTACGGAATGCGGGGTTTAGCGGCGCTTCACGCGGATGACTACAGGAATCATGACGGACTCTCTATCTTTGATTCCTGGGCGGATAGGAATCGTGATTGTCTGCTCGCCTATTGAGATAGTTCTTACGCCGCCTGCTCGCGCCTCCTCTTCGGTAACCCAGATTTCCAAGCGTGCTGTCGATCGCTTGTTGGGAGTAGGCGTCTGAGCAACGGTGACGCGCCCTGCCATCATCGTGCTGTAGACGGTTCCGAGACGGCTGCCCGTTGACTGGGGTTTCGCGGAACCAGCAGGCGGTAGTTTGGTCTGAGCGACGCCTGCGAGCAGTTCATCGTACTCCTTCCGCTTCGCGGGGTTCCCCAGCACTTGGTAGGCTTCGTTGACCTTCCGAAGAGTTTCCTCTTTCCGCTTGTCGCCGGGGTGCAGATCGGGGTGATTCTCGCGGACGAGACGGCGATATGCCTCGTCGATCTCCTGCGCCGACGCATTCCTCGCGACCCCAAGCACCTTGTAGTAGTCCTGTTGCATACGCCACCTCTAAGTTAAGTAACCGATAATGAACGATAGTAGCAAGACGCCCGCGCCTGCGGCAGCCATCGTTCGACGCACGCAGCCGCGAAGTCGGATTATCAGCACGGTCTCTCGCACCCCTCGCTGGAAAGGAAGGATGTTGTAGCGGAACAAGTTCTTCTCGGGGTCAAGCACTTTGCCCCCTGCGACGAGTTCGTGACACTTGTGAGCGCCTGGTCGCCTCAGGCACCTGTCGATGACCTCGCGAATTGGAAGCTCCATATCGACAGCATATGGGGCGGTCTGATTGCCGATGCGCACTTGGTAGTAGTCGGTGCGCAGTTCCAAAGAGACGGTGGAGGCGGCAGAAACATCTCTGAGCCGAGTGATTTGCCCTTTGTAGGCGATTACTTCGTCGTTGTACCAGAAATGGCGCGAGGCTTCGCGGAGCTCCTCAGGCAGCTGCCCCACCATGCGCCCCATGACCATCTCCTTGAGTTCCGCAAGCGAGATGGCGTCGGGCACTCGCCCGAGATCAACCACCTGTTCGGCGCCCGCGTCTACGAATCGCACAAGAACACGCCTTTCACGCATCTCATGCAGAATCGCCATGAGTCACCTCCTCCGAAGCAGATGGGGTATACGAAGCGCTGCCCTGCGCATAAAGGGCTTCCCCTGCACGGCTGAAGCTGTCTAATAGTCGCTGGTGATGCGCACGCAGCTGCTCTTCCTCATTCGACTGAAGCGCGCTACGCGCTTCCTGAAGGAGCTGGACAAGCTCATCGGTTGCGGTAGCGGGAAGTTGCTCGCGATAGGCGTCGAGGAACTGCGCCACTTTGTTCGTGAGCGATTCGAGTTCGTAGCGCGCCTCGATGAGCGCGCGACGCTTGGCATCCTCTTGAGCATGCGCCTCGGCGTCACGGATCATTTGTTCCACCTGCTCGCGAGACAGATTCGTGGAGCTGGTGATACGAACATCGGCGGTCTTTCCTGTGGCAAGGTCTTTCGCAGACACGCTCAGGATGCCGTTCGTGTCCACATCGAAGGTTACTTCAATACGCGGCACCCCTTTCGGGGCAGGCGGGATACCTTCTAAGGCGAACACGCCTAACAACCGGTTGTGCTGCGCTAAGGGACGCTCACCCTGCAGAATCTTGATTTCCACGCTGTCTTGAAAATCGCGCGCTGTCGTGTAAATCTCTTGGTGGCGATAGGGGAGCGGCGTATTGCGCGGGATCATCACGGACATCACACCGCCCTGCGTCTCTACCCCCAGAGAGAGGGGGAGAACATCCACAAGCACGATGCTCTTTTGTGAACCGGAGTACCCGCCAGTCATGATGGCGGCTTGAATCGCCGCCCCGATTGCCACGACCTCATCGGGATTGACGCCTTTACGCGGCTCTTTGCCTGTCAGCTCGCGCACTAGGTTCTCCACCATCGGCATGCGTGTGGAGCCGCCTACCAATACAATCTCATCGATGTCTTTGACCGTCATCCCCGCATCCTTGAGGGCATGCTCGAAGGGGGCGCGCATGCGATCGACCAGCGAGCGCGTCAGCTCTTCAAACTGGCTGCGCGTGATTTGCGTGTCCAGATGTTTCGGTCCAGTCGCGTCCGCCGTGATGAACGGGAGGTTGATTGCTGTTTGCAGCACATTGGAAAGCTCGCGCTTGGCTTTTTCCGCAGCGTCGCGCAGTCGCTGCAACGCCTGCGGATCGCGGCGAAGGTCAATACCGTTGGCGTGTTGGAACTCATCGGCAAGGTGGTTCACTAACGCTTCGTCCCAATCGTCCCCACCCAAATGTGTGTCGCCGTTGGTCGCTTTCACCTCGAAGACGCCATCGCCACTGATGCGCAGAATCGTGACATCGAATGTGCCGCCGCCAAGATCCCATACGAGAATTGTTCCCTCCTGCCGCTTGTCGACGCCGTAAGCGATTGCGGCAGCAGTAGGCTCGTTAAGCACGCGCAGCACTTTTAGCCCTGCGATCTCGCCTGCTATCTTTGTGGAGTTTCTCTGCGCGTCGTTGAAGTAAGCAGGCACGGTAATGACGGCTTCCGTCACTTCCTCCCCCAGATATGCCTCTGCATCCTTTTTCAGCTTTGACAAAATCATCGAGGAGATTTGCTCAGGGGGATACAGTTTCCCATCAATCTCAACCACAGAGAGTCCGCTCTGCCCTGATACGACCTTATAGGGAACAATCGATCGCTCCTTTTCCACCTCGTCATATCGACGCCCCATAAAGCGCTTGATCGAGTATACGGTGCGGGAGGGATTCAGGATGGACTGCCGTTTCGCCAGCTCGCCCACCAAAATCTCCCCGTCCTTTCCAAACGCGACAACGGACGGACAAGTACGCCCACCCTCGGAGGTCTGGATAACCTTTGGCTCCGAGTCGGTGAACTCGACCACCGCAATAACTGAGTTTGTCGTTCCTAAGTCTATTCCCACAGCTTTAGCCATTTGCTGCCTCCGTTTTGCAGCATTTGCCGCGAACTACGCAGTGTTGACTTATATTATACATCGAGACTGGGCATTTTGTCAAGGGGTTTTATGCCGACAAGCCAAACGAAGGCGTTCTATCGGTACAGATTCCGCTTTAGAACCGCACGAATGCATTCAGGGACAACGAATAAAGGGAGCGTCCACACCACTTTGGGCAGCGGGCAGGTGTGGCTTCAGCAGTGGTGGCTACCGAAGCGGGACAGAGTATACGCCTCGCGCCTCGTGGCTCCTGCTGAATGCCTCTGGAAACCAGCCCGCGAAAATCGGGTACCTGACCCTCCAACAGGCGACGCGAGGGGTGATTGCAACCCCAGAGGATTCTGCAAGTGGCGATTCTGGTCGCTGGAGACGTGCTACGACAGGTGGTGCATAGGAGACGCGAGGGATACCGCAACTTGGGTCAAGTGCCCAGGTCGGGATTCGAACCCGCACGGGTTGCCCCAGAGGATTTTAAGTCCCCAGTGCTTTTCGGGTGGATTGACGGTGGTTGGATATAGAGTGGGGTGAGCGCGAACGGGTGCATCGTCTCGCCCGCAAGGAAGCGTCGCCAGCCCAACTGCGCAACGCCCTCCACAGGCGGGGCATCGAGGACGCGCCAGCGCAGGCGAGGCAGGTACGGGGCGAGCCACTCGCGGGCGTGCGCCGCGCCGACGGCTTGCAGAGCCTCGCCTTCGGGCACGCCGCGCGCCAGCCACTCGCGGAGCGCGTCGCGCACGACGAAGGCAGGCTCGCCCAGTGGCTGGGGCAGATCCGCGTCGGCAGGCAGCAGCCACTGCAGGTAGAGCGCGTCGCGTCGGGCAGGCAAGGCGACCAGCGTCGGCGCGCCTGCGGGCATCTGCGCGGCGCACGCCTCGAACGCGCTCACGGCGACCAGCGGCTTGCCCAGCGCGTGCGCCCAGCTCTTGGCGAGCATCGCGCCGATTTTCAGCCCCGTGAACGCGCCCGGACCGACATCCACCGCGAAAGCGTCCACCTGCGCCAGCGATAGCCCTCGCCGCGCCAGCAGCCACTCCGCCGCGTGCAACAGGCTACCCGACAGGTTCAGCCCGTGCGCGAGGCG
>Ga0308415_1001328_pt1 | contig 10676 bp, 13 predicted proteins | sample HotsprSampleOS55_FD_203465 | JGI IMG/M metagenome (GOLD analysis project Ga0308415, IMG submission 203465) | Hot spring phototrophic mat microbial communities from Octopus Spring, Yellowstone National Park, Wyoming, United States - 20090730_OS55 ... | reverse complement strand
TTTCCGTCGTTTATCCTGTTTCAGTGCTCTTCAGCGAGCCGAAAATTTCTCAACGGGACCTCAATGCGGCGTGCAACCTGAGCACATACGTTTCAGTGCTCTTCAGCGAGCCGAAAATTTCTCAACGTTGACGTTCTCTTGGCCACCTATCATCACCAATTCAAAGTTTCAGTGCTCTTCAGCGAGCCGAAAATTTCTCAACGTCACCCCTCCTCCGGGCGCTGATGATATGTCGTGGGAGTTTCAGTGCTCTTCAGCGAGCCGAAAATTTCTCAACGTGGACCGACAAGCGGTTGAACAAGTTAGCCAACTATTGTTTCAGTGCTCTTCAGCGAGCCGAAAATTTCTCAACCCAACGCGAAAACTGGCATGAGATATGTCGCAGTGGGTTTCAGTGCTCTTCAGCGAGCCGAAAATTTCTCAACCGATCGTGGGGATGCACGTCGCCGACCGCGCGCCAGTTTCAGTGCTCTTCAGCGAGCCGAAAATTTCTCAACCCAGAAGCCACCTCGAGCCAGTACGTACCGGGCTGCACGGTTTCAGTGCTCTTCAGCGAGCCGAAAATTTCTCAACGCAGCTTGTCCACGAGTACCGCGCCGATCCGTCGCTGTTTCAGTGCTCTTCAGCGAGCCGAAAATTTCTCAACGCCGCAGCGTCGCAGCGCGCGATCCAGACCAACTCAGTTTCAGTGCTCTTCAGCGAGCCGAAAATTTCTCAACTCCTCGTTGTCCAGCGACCAGAACTCAATACGCCCGCGTTTCAGTGCTCTTCAGCGAGCCGAAAATTTCTCAACCACCGACACCATTCTTGCGATGATCCAGCGCCTGCTGCCGTTTCAGTGCTCTTCAGCGAGCCGAAAATTTCTCAACCAGATGTTAGCGAAAACGCTAGAAAGGAAAGCGTAATGGTTTCAGTGCTCTTCAGCGAGCCGAAAATTTCTCAACCGTCGCTGTTCCGGACGCTCTACCCGCGTCTGGAAGGTTTCAGTGCTCTTCAGCGAGCCGAAAATTTCTCAACCCGGCAATCAAGTAAGCGAACACTTGCAGCGTCAAGTGTTTCAGTGCTCTTCAGCGAGCCGAAAATTTCTCAACTCATTCTCTATAACGCGCTGCTCAATGCCCGCCGCCATGTTTCAGTGCTCTTCAGCGAGCCGAAAATTTCTCAACCGTTGCGTCTTATCTTATAGCAGAAGACCGCGTAGAAAGTTTCAGTGCTCTTCAGCGAGCCGAAAATTTCTCAACCGCCGGGAGCGCGCGCCAGCCGCCGACGGCGTCATACGTTTCAGTGCTCTTCAGCGAGCCGAAAATTTCTCAACCAGAGACTGCCGGATTGCACCTCCAGCCAGTAGACGCCGTTTCAGTGCTCTTCAGCGAGCCGAAAATTTCTCAACTCCGCTAGCACCAGCGACCCTGCGCTGTTCACTGCGTTTCAGTGCTCTTCAGCGAGCCGAAAATTTCTCAACCAGCGTCGCCGTCGCCGCTGAACACTCCCGTCCACGGTTTCAGTGCTCTTCAGCGAGCCGAAAATTTCTCAACCGTGTCGCTGGCGCGGCGTGCCGTTGCGACGCTCCGTTTCAGTGCTCTTCAGCGAGCCGAAAATTTCTCAACCCGGCTGGCGGCGTGGATGTACCGGCAGCGCGGGAGTTTCAGTGCTCTTCAGCGAGCCGAAAATTTCTCAACCTACGGAACTATCGGCTTGTCATCAAGTGAAGGAGGAGTTTCAGTGCTCTTCAGCGAGCCGAAAATTTCTCAACCTGCTGTCCAGACCGCGCTTGCGGCGGTGCGGCAAGGTTTCAGTGCTCTTCAGCGAGCCGAAAATTTCTCAACCGCAGCGCAGTTTCTCGCAATGTTCGACTGGCTGCTGCGTTTCAGTGCTCTTCAGCGAGCCGAAAATTTCTCAACGAAATAAAAGAAAAGCGCGTGTTGTGACAACGCTGAGTTTCAGTGCTCTTCAGCGAGCCGAAAATTTCTCAACTTTACACGTATCACACCGTTGAGGAAGCCCTCCTCAAGTTTCAGTGCTCTTCAGCGAGCCGAAAATTTCTCAACCAGCTGGTTGCGCTCGACGAGGTCGATAAATTCTTGTTTCAGTGCTCTTCAGCGAGCCGAAAATTTCTCAACTCAGCGATGAGACGCTGCAGCCGCTGCTTCTCAGCGAGTTTCAGTGCTCTTCAGCGAGCCGAAAATTTCTCAACGTGATAAGGCGATTGCGCCGAAGTTGATAGAAAGGAAGTTTCAGTGCTCTTCAGCGAGCCGAAAATTTCTCAACCTTGGGCGCGCGTGGCGCGCTTGAGCGAGGTGGGGTTTCAGTGCTCTTCAGCGAGCCGAAAATTTCTCAACATTGACGTTTGGAACGGCTGGATGGACTCGTTGCTCGTTTCAGTGCTCTTCAGCGAGCCGAAAATTTCTCAACTCTTGAAAGAATTTGGCGTCCGTGAGTATCTTAAGGTTTCAGTGCTCTTCAGCGAGCCGAAAATTTCTCAACCTGCTGCGCGGCGGTACGGGTACTGTGGGAAGTGTAAGTTTCAGTGCTCTTCAGCGAGCCGAAAATTTCTCAACAACCACATCCTCGCTGTCGCTCTCCGGGTCGACGGCGGTTTCAGTGCTCTTCAGCGAGCCGAAAATTTCTCAACTGCGCTTTTTATGATCGTTGTCAACGACAGCGAGCGTTTCAGTGCTCTTCAGCGAGCCGAAAATTTCTCAACTGTATGAGTGAAGTTATTTCTTGGGTAGTTGCAGCGTTTCAGTGCTCTTCAGCGAGCCGAAAATTTCTCAACTTTGAGTCGATATGGCGTTGGCAAAAAGCGATAGGGTTTCAGTGCTCTTCAGCGAGCCGAAAATTTCTCAACTGCATAAGGAGGCATGAAGTGAAGAAAACGCACGAGTTTCAGTGCTCTTCAGCGAGCCGAAAATTTCTCAACGTTGATGACCTGTCGCGTCCCTTCCCAGATAACAAGTTTCAGTGCTCTTCAGCGAGCCGAAAATTTCTCAACTTTGGCTTCTGTGCTATTTACTTTCCGTTTCTCTCGTTTGGTTTCAGTGCTCTTCAGCGAGCCGAAAATTTCTCAACTTGGGGTGTGATCTACGACGCGGATGATCCCGAGTGTTTCAGTGCTCTTCAGCGAGCCGAAAATTTCTCAACCCATGCACAATCGTCCACCAGCCGAGTCCGGATGACAGCGTTTCAGTGCTCTTCAGCGAGCCGAAAATTTCTCAACTCATCCGTCATCACAGCCACGCCGTACAACGCCGCAAGTTTCAGTGCTCTTCAGCGAGCCGAAAATTTCTCAACCGATTGCCGCAGACGTACTGTCCACCGGCGCGGAAGTTTCAGTGCTCTTCAGCGAGCCGAAAATTTCTCAACCAACCCTATCCCCTTCACCCCTCGCCAGCACGGCGAGGTTTCAGTGCTCTTCAGCGAGCCGAAAATTTCTCAACTCGTGTAGAAATCCGACAAATTGGCAACGGTGAATGTTTCAGTGCTCTTCAGCGAGCCGAAAATTTCTCAACCGCCGAGCGCGCGCATGCTCTTGCAGACCTCGACCAGTTTCAGTGCTCTTCAGCGAGCCGAAAATTTCTCAACTGATGTCGCACTCTGGAGTTATTGACGGGCTGTATGCGTTTCAGTGCTCTTCAGCGAGCCGAAAATTTCTCAACCAGACGCGGGATCGACAAAATCATACAGACGGCGCGTTTCAGTGCTCTTCAGCGAGCCGAAAATTTCTCAACCGTGCGCGGCTGGCTGCTGCTGTACGATGATCTGGGGTTTCAGTGCTCTTCAGCGAGCCGAAAATTTCTCAACCATAGTAGCGTCACCGACATCATTGAGTTGCTGGCGGTTTCAGTGCTCTTCAGCGAGCCGAAAATTTCTCAACCAAGCGGATGGTCGGGAAACTGACAGACGAGGCGCTGTTTCAGTGCTCTTCAGCGAGCCGAAAATTTCTCAACCGACGGCGCGGCGATCCCGCTGACGGAAATCGACGGTTTCAGTGCTCTTCAGCGAGCCGAAAATTTCTCAACTTTGAAGCGGGAACTGCAGCGCTGCGCGGCGACTGGAGCGGTTTCAGTGCTCTTCAGCGAGCCGAAAATTTCTCAACCGGTGAGGATTTCGGTTGAGATTCGGCTCTTGACAAACGTTTCAGTGCTCTTCAGCGAGCCGAAAATTTCTCAACCTTCGCGCTTAGGGTGCGAAGGAGCTTCAAGTTCGGTTTCAGTGCTCTTCAGCGAGCCGAAAATTTCTCAACCGGCGTGTGGCGCCGTGGGCGCGTGATGATGAGTTTCAGTGCTCTTCAGCGAGCCGAAAATTTCTCAACCGACACGTGGCGCTACAGCGTGTCGCAGCTGCGACGAGTTTCAGTGCTCTTCAGCGAGCCGAAAATTTCTCAACGTGTGCGTAACTGGCGAGTGACGATCGTTCCTTGGGGTTTCAGTGCTCTTCAGCGAGCCGAAAATTTCTCAACCCTATGTGATGCAGAACGCCCCGTCCGTTGCCGGACGGTTTCAGTGCTCTTCAGCGAGCCGAAAATTTCTCAACCGCGCTGGAGCAGCGAACGATTGTGCTGCCCGCGCGTTTCAGTGCTCTTCAGCGAGCCGAAAATTTCTCAACCGTCGTTCTGCGCCGCGTCCTCCAGGCTGCTGAACGTTTCAGTGCTCTTCAGCGAGCCGAAAATTTCTCAACCAGTATGCTGCCGGTGCTGATGCTGCTGGTGCTGCGTTTCAGTGCTCTTCAGCGAGCCGAAAATTTCTCAACCGAGGGCGACGTTCAGAAAGTGAGCAAGTTCGCTGCTGTTTCAGTGCTCTTCAGCGAGCCGAAAATTTCTCAACCTCGACGATGCGCAGCAGCGCAACGACGCGCTGAAGTTTCAGTGCTCTTCAGCGAGCCGAAAATTTCTCAACCGCCGCCGCTCGGGCTGACGCCTCGCGGCCGGCGCCAGTTTCAGTGCTCTTCAGCGAGCCGAAAATTTCTCAACATTAGGACCGGGAACTCCCGGATTGCGCTTGAAGTAGGTTTCAGTGCTCTTCAGCGAGCCGAAAATTTCTCAACGAACAGTAAACACTTCTCCGGTAGAAACAGATTGCAGGTTTCAGTGCTCTTCAGCGAGCCGAAAATTTCTCAACCATATTCAGGGTCACGCAGATACAATTTCTGAATGCAGTTTCAGTGCTCTTCAGCGAGCCGAAAATTTCTCAACCAATGCGTAATCCAGGGCGAATTGTGGGCATTATAGGTTTCAGTGCTCTTCAGCGAGCCGAAAATTTCTCAACCGCGCGTGAAGCGGCGGCGTTGGCGTCGTTGTGGAAGTTTCAGTGCTCTTCAGCGAGCCGAAAATTTCTCAACTTAGGACCGGGAACTCCCGGATTGCGCTTGAAGTAGGTTTCAGTGCTCTTCAGCGAGCCGAAAATTTCTCAACGGTACTGGTACTCGGATACAGTAACGAATAGCGGATGCGTTTCAGTGCTCTTCAGCGAGCCGAAAATTTCTCAACCATGGGGAGCAAGTGGCTCGCCGACAATATGATCCTGTTTCAGTGCTCTTCAGCGAGCCGAAAATTTCTCAACCTGCTGGCGCCGGCGGCGGCGCCGGCGGATGCGGCCGTTTCAGTGCTCTTCAGCGAGCCGAAAATTTCTCAACCGTGCGCGCGCAGGCGCCGTTGGTCGCATGGGAGGAGTTTCAGTGCTCTTCAGCGAGCCGAAAATTTCTCAACCATGAACGCGTCGGTCATCGGTATGTGCAATACCAGGTTTCAGTGCTCTTCAGCGAGCCGAAAATTTCTCAACTCGAGTGCGGATAGGCTTGAACGGTCCTGCGGCAATGTTTCAGTGCTCTTCAGCGAGCCGAAAATTTCTCAACACATCCTCGTCCGCAATCTCAGACCAGCCAGACGCGTTTCAGTGCTCTTCAGCGAGCCGAAAATTTCTCAACTCACATCTACTGCCTGGTTGCATCGTACAGCATTTGTTTCAGTGCTCTTCAGCGAGCCGAAAATTTCTCAACCACGTTGACGTATCGCGTCGATATCCGTACACGTCGCGTTTCAGTGCTCTTCAGCGAGCCGAAAATTTCTCAACCGACGGCGATCATCGTCGTCGTGCTGACGTTCCGGCGTTTCAGTGCTCTTCAGCGAGCCGAAAATTTCTCAACATCACCCGTGGCGAGGAGCGTCATGATGATTCCGTCGTTTCAGTGCTCTTCAGCGAGCCGAAAATTTCTCAACGGCTGATCACGCCCGACGGGGTGGAGAGCATCCCGCGTTTCAGTGCTCTTCAGCGAGCCGAAAATTTCTCAACACAATCCACCGAAGCAACGGAGATGACGGAATCGCCTGTTTCAGTGCTCTTCAGCGAGCCGAAAATTTCTCAACCGGCCGGTGGCCAGAAACCGTGATGCCTGCGGCCGGGTTTCAGTGCTCTTCAGCGAGCCGAAAATTTCTCAACCCGGATGACCAGCCACGCGCGGAATCCGAGTCCAAGTTTCAGTGCTCTTCAGCGAGCCGAAAATTTCTCAACTGCGTTTCCAGCCGACTCGACGATGGCTCCCGTCGGTTTCAGTGCTCTTCAGCGAGCCGAAAATTTCTCAACCCAGCTGCGCAGCGAGCAACTGACGAACGATCCAAGTTTCAGTGCTCTTCAGCGAGCCGAAAATTTCTCAACTCCGGCGCTCCAGTTCCACCGCCATCTCTCTGAGCGCGTTTCAGTGCTCTTCAGCGAGCCGAAAATTTCTCAACTACCTGCCCGTCAAGCCGGTCAAGTGCGTGACGCAAAGTTTCAGTGCTCTTCAGCGAGCCGAAAATTTCTCAACCTCAATGCGAACAAAGCGCGTGAAACGCATCAAGAGGTTTCAGTGCTCTTCAGCGAGCCGAAAATTTCTCAACATTTACGTGAAGAGAAGGCATAATTCGCCGTTTGTAGTTTCAGTGCTCTTCAGCGAGCCGAAAATTTCTCAACTGCGGGCGCTATCAGTATTTTGGAGGTGTCTATGAGGTTTCAGTGCTCTTCAGCGAGCCGAAAATTTCTCAACTCCGCGCCTAATCATCACGCGCGACAGCGAGCCAAAGTTTCAGTGCTCTTCAGCGAGCCGAAAATTTCTCAACCGTCGTGCTCCCGGCTGCGTTCGCCTATGCGACGTGTTTCAGTGCTCTTCAGCGAGCCGAAAATTTCTCAACCTATCCGCACCGTCTGGGGCTTGAGCTGGCGCGGATGTTTCAGTGCTCTTCAGCGAGCCGAAAATTTCTCAACAGGAAGGGAAAGTATGTTCAAGGAACTGATCAGCAAGTTTCAGTGCTCTTCAGCGAGCCGAAAATTTCTCAACCGACTATCCGAACATCGTCGTCATCAAGTCGCCGAAGTTTCAGTGCTCTTCAGCGAGCCGAAAATTTCTCAACGCACCGGCAGCCCTGCGCGTCGCAACTCTTCGATGTTGTTTCAGTGCTCTTCAGCGAGCCGAAAATTTCTCAACCGGGGGCGCCGGCGGCGGCGGCGCCGCCCGCCACGGGTTTCAGTGCTCTTCAGCGAGCCGAAAATTTCTCAACAACTGCATCTCTAAGTTCTAATCCGACACAAGCCCGCGTTTCAGTGCTCTTCAGCGAGCCGAAAATTTCTCAACTGCGGTATACTATCAGTGTGACAATCATCTATCAAGGGTTTCAGTGCTCTTCAGCGAGCCGAAAATTTCTCAACCGAACGAGAGTTCGGCGACGTTTTGAGGAAGTTCGGTTTCAGTGCTCTTCAGCGAGCCGAAAATTTCTCAACCCGCACGACGATTCTTCCGCAATCCGTCGTTGACGGTTTCAGTGCTCTTCAGCGAGCCGAAAATTTCTCAACCGCATCGCGGAATCGCTGTGGAACGGCATCCGCGCATCAGGTTTCAGTGCTCTTCAGCGAGCCGAAAATTTCTCAACACACCCGCGACTACATCGCCCGCGCGGTTGCGGCGTGTTTCAGTGCTCTTCAGCGAGCCGAAAATTTCTCAACGATAGAGTGTTGTGACACCGCTGATGACCAGAAGACGTTTCAGTGCTCTTCAGCGAGCCGAAAATTTCTCAACACCGCGCGTTGCGGGTCTGTTCCGCAACCGCGCGCGTTTCAGTGCTCTTCAGCGAGCCGAAAATTTCTCAACCTGCATCCGCTGGATCGCCCGGTGTTTCACATTTATGTTTCAGTGCTCTTCAGCGAGCCGAAAATTTCTCAACCTGGCGTCGTATTGCTGGTCAATCGCGACACAGGCGAGAGTTTCAGTGCTCTTCAGCGAGCCGAAAATTTCTCAACTCGCATCGGCGTCGGCATCGAAGGGAAGCAGCAGCGTTTCAGTGCTCTTCAGCGAGCCGAAAATTTCTCAACTCCCTAGCCCCGTCCCAGAGCATCAGCAAGCCTTGGGAGTTTCAGTGCTCTTCAGCGAGCCGAAAATTTCTCAACTTTCCCCATTCACAAACTCGTCACCGAGAATAGTTCGTCGTTTCAGTGCTCTTCAGCGAGCCGAAAATTTCTCAACTCACAGCACGCGCGTCCAGTCCGCCGGAAGCGACGCCGTTTCAGTGCTCTTCAGCGAGCCGAAAATTTCTCAACGGCGAACCCAATCTGCTGAACATTCCGCGCGGCGAGTTTCAGTGCTCTTCAGCGAGCCGAAAATTTCTCAACGGCGCTGGCGATTGCGCCGGAAGCGCTGCCGGAAGGTTTCAGTGCTCTTCAGCGAGCCGAAAATTTCTCAACAATTTCGCGGTCGAGATTTCGACGAATCTTACAACCGTTTCAGTGCTCTTCAGCGAGCCGAAAATTTCTCAACCTCAACGAACCGGCAGTGCAGTGGGCGATCCTGGAGTTTCAGTGCTCTTCAGCGAGCCGAAAATTTCTCAACCGGCGGCGTTGGATGTGACCGTGGCGTATACGTATGTTTCAGTGCTCTTCAGCGAGCCGAAAATTTCTCAACGCCATTGCTGCACGCTGCCGTCACGGCCGTGCAGCAGTTTCAGTGCTCTTCAGCGAGCCGAAAATTTCTCAACCACGCGGAACTGGCCACCCGCGCGCTCGGAGTCTCCGTTTCAGTGCTCTTCAGCGAGCCGAAAATTTCTCAACTGCGCAGCGGCGACAATACGGATTTCTTGCGATTGCGTTTCAGTGCTCTTCAGCGAGCCGAAAATTTCTCAACCATCCCGACAGCTCTACCGCGCGCGCGCCGTCCGCGTTTCAGTGCTCTTCAGCGAGCCGAAAATTTCTCAACTGTGGTACGTGTAAAGTCGGTAAAATACTCGAAACGTTTCAGTGCTCTTCAGCGAGCCGAAAATTTCTCAACCCTGTTTGTTAGCGCTTGTTACGTCTTTATACTACCGGTTTCAGTGCTCTTCAGCGAGCCGAAAATTTCTCAACCGGCGTGGGCGATGTGGATGACTTCCGGCAGCAACTGTTTCAGTGCTCTTCAGCGAGCCGAAAATTTCTCAACTGAATGAATACGCGTCGTTGGATTTTCTGCTGCTCGAGTTTCAGTGCTCTTCAGCGAGCCGAAAATTTCTCAACGCACTGGGAGCCGGGCGTGTACCGTGCATTCTTCGTGTTTCAGTGCTCTTCAGCGAGCCGAAAATTTCTCAACGTAACTGGGTGGTTGCTTCTGTATGACGCCGTCGGGTTTCAGTGCTCTTCAGCGAGCCGAAAATTTCTCAACCGAGTGAGCCATCCCAGGAAAGATCATCAACACTCGGGTTTCAGTGCTCTTCAGCGAGCCGAAAATTTCTCAACCCTGCAGAATCGCCGTCATTGAAGGAGCATTGAAAACGTTTCAGTGCTCTTCAGCGAGCCGAAAATTTCTCAACCTGTTGTGACAGCGCCCGTCAACTGCATCGCTTGAAGTTTCAGTGCTCTTCAGCGAGCCGAAAATTTCTCAACTGTCGGAACGTCGTCGCCGAGAACGAGCACAAAGAGGTTTCAGTGCTCTTCAGCGAGCCGAAAATTTCTCAACGTATGACGGCTACGGCGTCGTGCGCGTCGCCGGAAAGTTTCAGTGCTCTTCAGCGAGCCGAAAATTTCTCAACACCAGGCGGCGCCGCCGTGATCGCCCTCGGTGACGAGTTTCAGTGCTCTTCAGCGAGCCGAAAATTTCTCAACCGGCGGCATGGAGGAGGCCATGAGCACAACGAGCAAGTTTCAGTGCTCTTCAGCGAGCCGAAAATTTCTCAACCGAGAAGGCCCGCATCCTCTCGGCGACCGTCTCCCAAGGTTTCAGTGCTCTTCAGCGAGCCGAAAATTTCTCAACCATCGGCGATGAGGGGCGCCTGATCGGCGGGCAGGTGTGTTTCAGTGCTCTTCAGCGAGCCGAAAATTTCTCAACCATGGGAGCATGGGCGAGCGGAGGACGGGCCAGAAAGGTTTCAGTGCTCTTCAGCGAGCCGAAAATTTCTCAACGGGACCGCGGGGAGCGGGGCCGGTTCGGCTTCCGTTGTTTCAGTGCTCTTCAGCGAGCCGAAAATTTCTCAACTCCAGGAGCATATGCTCGGACGGCGTGAGGAGGAGGGTTTCAGTGCTCTTCAGCGAGCCGAAAATTTCTCAACCGGGGTGACGGCGGAGTTCGCGGTGCTGCACCCGGGTTTCAGTGCTCTTCAGCGAGCCGAAAATTTCTCAACTCCGACCCTCGCACCTGCATCCATCCATATTCCCGACCGCGATGATCACGCTTCGTCGTTCCTGAGCCTT
>Ga0308415_1001322_pt1 | contig 10714 bp, 9 predicted proteins | sample HotsprSampleOS55_FD_203465 | JGI IMG/M metagenome (GOLD analysis project Ga0308415, IMG submission 203465) | Hot spring phototrophic mat microbial communities from Octopus Spring, Yellowstone National Park, Wyoming, United States - 20090730_OS55 ... | reverse complement strand
AAGGCGGCCTGATGCTGGTGATGGGCAGCGGCATTAGGGGCGGGCTATATGGCAGCGAGCCGGATCTGGAGAACCTCGAGCTCAACGCCCTCAAGTACCAGACCGACTTCCGCAACGTATATGCCACTGCCCTAAGGTGGATCGCCGCCGACCCTCGGCAGGTACTAGGAGGTGACTTCCAGGCCCTGGGGCTGATCTGACCCCGGCCTGAATCTCGCTAGAGGGCGGGTCAGCAGATCTCCCTAGCCGGGCAGAAATCGAAGTGAAGCATCCTGTACACGAGTTCTAAGTTCCTCCACCAGCGCTTTGATGCCAAGCTGAAAACATCCCGCAGCAGGCCTACAGGGGGCGCTGGGCGCGGTGCTGCGTTTTCCTCCTCGGGTGCAGCCTGATCAAACCTGCTGATCACTCCGGCCAGCGAACAAAAACCGCGCCGCCTCGGGAAAGCGCCTTGCCCAGTGGCACTCGTTGTGTGCCCCTTCTGGGTCCTCTAGATACAAGTAGTCCTGGCCGGGCCGCCAACCTTTTCGCAGCAATAAGCGGTGCATGCGGCGCACCCCCTCCAGATAACGGTGGTTACTCACCTGAGAAAGGGTAATCTCGTAAAAGCCCACGTCCATATAGAGCCTTCCCGGAACCTGCCGTGCCCGTTCGACAAAGCCGTAGATGGCCCCATCGGCAAACCAAAAGGCTGGACTTAGCACGCCTGCCAGGCCGAAGACCTCGGGGTGCAAGTAATACGCACACAGGCTGATGAAACCGCCCATGGAGGAGCCCATCACACCGGTGTACTCGCGATCCGGGATGGTGCGAAACTCATCGTCAATAAAGGGTTTGAGGGTCTGGGTGATGAATTTGAGATATTTGCTACCCTTGCCACCCCCATGCCTGGGGTCGCGGAAGGGGCTGTACTCCTCGAGCCGCCCCACTCCTATGTTGGGAATCCCCACCACAATGACCTCTAGGCCCTCGTGGGATAGCCCTTGCATACTCTCGTCCACCTGCCACTCTCCCGCGTAACTGGTGGCTTCGTCGAAGATGTTCTGGCCGTCGTGCATGTAGAGCACCGGGTAGCGTCGGCTGCTCTTGCGGTAGGAAGGAGGCAGATAGACCAGAATATCCCGGCTGTTCCCCAGCTCCGGGCTGCGCAAGTCCTTGTATACCAGTATCTCACCCACCACAGTGTGGCCGGGGCCAGTGGGGTAGGGTCTCCATAGCTGTGTCTGAGCAAAACCACCCACCAGGGTATTGTAAGGGGGCATGCCTCTGTTTTGTTGGGTGATTCCACATCCGTTCACTTTTATTCCCCCACACTCGAAGTATGCGCTTCTGGGGCTTCTGGCTCGTGGTGTGGCTGGGCAGCCTGGCTTTTGGCGATGTCTGCTCGAGCGCCTTCTACCCCACAAAGCCTGAGCTGCGCTGGCGCTACCGCAACCTGACCAACAACCAGATCTACACCCAGACCTTTGTTCGTACAGGCCCCGACACGCTTTTAGAACAGCGGCAGTTCACCGAGCGCACCGAGACCACCCCGTGGACCTGCACCCCTCAGGGCTTGCGCACCCTGCCCCAGGGCGAGTTTCCTATTCCTGGTGGCAGTGTGCGGTTAACCAAGCTGACCGGCGTTGTCATTCCCAGCGACGAGACCTGGCGGATAGGCGGGCGCTGGACCTACCGCTACGAGCTCAAAGGCCGGATCGCTGTATTTGAGCTTTCGGGCTACCTCGAGGTCGAAAACCGCATTGTAGCTAAGGAAACCATCAGCGTGGCCGCAGGCCGGTTCGAGGCCCTACGGGTCGAGGCCAGCTTCCGGGGCGAACTTGGCATCAGCTTTGGCGGTAGGGCCACTTACTGGTTCGCCGAGGGCGTGGGGGTGATAAAGCAGGTGAGCGAGGGGAGTTTTGGCGGGCAAAGCAGCGAACTCATAAGCTTTGGCCGCTAAGGACAGTTTGCAAGGGAAGTTTCCGTTGCGCGCAAAGCACATCTGCCTTTGCGCCCAAAGGTTCCTTTCAACCAGTCTGGTAGAGCTGGGCCTGCAATTCCCAGAGCTCGGCGTAGGTTCCGCCTCGCTCGAGCAGATCCCAGTGCGCTCCCTCCTCCACCAGGCGGCCCTCCCGCAGCACCAGAATCCGGTCGGCCATCTGCACCGAGGCCAGCCGATGAGTAATAAGGAGCACCGTCTTGCCCTGGGCCAGCTCTGCAAAGCGTCCGTAGAGGTGGGCTTCCTCTTTGGGGTCGAGGGAGGCGGTGGGCTCGTCGAGGATCAGAAGCTCCGCCTGACGGAAAAAAGCCCGGGCAAGGGCGAGCCGCTGCCACTCCCCTAAAGACAGCTCCGTACCCCCGAAAGCTTTGGAGAGAAGAGCCTCGGCACCCAGCCGCCGCAGCAGTTCCGAAGCGCCCCCGGCGCGGGCAGCCTCTTCCAAACGCCCAAGGTCAGATTGGTGCTCTAAATCCGCAAGGACAATGTTTTCCCGCAGCGTCAGTGCGTAGCGACCAAAGTCCTGGAACACTGCCGCCACCAGGCGCCGCCAGGCCTCCAGGTCTAATTCCCGCAGGTCTACCCCATCCACCAAAATACGGCCCTCGCTGGGGTCGTAGAAGCGGAGCAGAAGCTTAACCAGTGTGGTTTTACCGGCCCCGTTCTCCCCCACAATGGCCAACCGCTCCCCCCGACGCATTACAAAGGAGATCCCCTCCAACGCGCGCCGGCCATCTGGGTAGCTGAACCCCACGTTTTCAAAGCGAATCTCCTCAAAGCCCCGCACCATTCAGCCTGCGTTTGAAGGGGCCAGCGCAGAGGAGCGGGCCAGGAAGCCCTCGAGCCGCTCAAAGTACAGAAGACTCTCGTAGAGCATGCCGCCGTCCTGCACCAAACCGTACAGGTTTTGCTGCAGGCTCCCCACCGACTGCAACAAGAGCACCAGGCTCCCCAGCCCGCTCGCGCCCGAGAGGGCCTGGCGCAGGCCTAGGTACAGCGCTGCCGCCGTGGCCAGAGCGCTGACAAAAACCAAGCCGCTGGCTCCCAGGGCCTGCCGCCCGCGCGCGCGGCGGAGCTCTTGGTATAGCCGCCCAAAAGCCTCGAGATAGCGCCCACGGAAAAAAGGAAGCAGCCCAAACAGGCGCACCTCCTTGGCCGCCTCGGGGTTGAGCAAAGCCTCGGCATAGTAGCGCATCCTGCGGGCCTCGGGAGCGCTGAAGAGCACCGCCTCCCACACCCCTTTTTGCAACCTGAAGGTCAGCAGCGCTTGGGGCAGGGTGGCCAGCAGCAACAACAAGGGGAAAACAGGGGCCAACGTCAGGAGCAAGAGCAGCACCCCGGCCACAGCAATACCCCCACGAAAGGCATTGCCGAAAAAAACCAACAGATTGAGCGGCTGATAGGGTGCTTGATCGCGCAGCACCTGAAGCTCATCGTAAAAACCAGCATCCTCAAAGGGGGTGAGATCGGGCAGGCCGGCCGCTTTCTCCATCAGCAGTAGGTGTACCCGGGCGGTGAGCTTTTCGTTCACCGAACCCTGTAGGTAGGCCACCCAGGGCACCAGCAAAAAGTCGAGGGCAAACAGCAAGGCCAGCCCTAAGAGCGGCCCCAGCAGCGCAGGGGTAAGGGCACCGCTGCCCAACCCATAGACCAAACCGTCCACCAAAGCCCGCGTCGCGCTTAACACCCCCACCGGTATCAGGCCGCTTGCGGCAAGGAGGCCCACCAAGAGGGTGGCCTCGAGGGGGGCCGCTCGAAAAACCTGCCGCAGCGCAGGAAGCAGCAGGTGCCAGAGGGGGCGGGGTCTATCCAGCGGCCACCACCCTCCCCTCGAGGCCGATCTGCACCACCCGGTCGAAGCGGGGTTGGAACCTTTCCTCCCCGTGCAAAACCACCACCAAGGCCTTGCCTCTGGTGCGCTCTATGATCAGATCCATGATGGCCTCTTTGCTGTCCTCATCGATGTTGGCCAGGGGCTCGTCCAGGATGTAAAGATCGGCCTCCTGGGACAACACCGCGCCAATGGCGGCTTTCTGACGCTGGCCTGAGGAAAGCTGATCAGCTGGCTGATCCTTCTGCGCGGCCAGCCCCAGGGCCTGCAACAGCGCGGTCTCCGAGACGATCTCCCCCAGCGGCAGGGGCGGTAGTTCGGGCGGAGCCGTGAGCGCAGCAATCCTTTGCGGCAGCCGCACCTCGCCCTGGTCTGGGACCAGGTATCCAGCCAGGATGTGCAAAAGCGAGGTTTTGCCGCTGCCGTTGGGACCCGCCAGCAGCACGCGCTCTTTGGCCCCGATGTGCAGCAAGGGAATATCGAGGATGGTTCTATTGTCGTAGGCCAGCCTCACCCCCGCAAGATGCACCTCAGTAGCGGGCTTTGCATAGGGCGAAGGCTCAACCCTGAGCAGGTCCTGTATGCGCCGGAGAATCTCGTCGTAGCGGTGAAGCTGGGGAATCTTTTGCAGGATCGAGAAGACGTTGCCCACCGCCCGCCAAAAAGCGTTCACGAAGGCCATGAACCCGCCAAAGGTCAGCTCGCGCACCAGCACGAAGTAGCCCCCTGCCACCAGCGAGAGGGTGTTGGCCAGGTTCATGAACAGGTCGCTCCAGCTTTGCTGCAGCGTGAGCAAGCGGTGGTTCTGGTAGGTGGTGTCCAGGTAGGCAGCCAGGCTGCGGCGGTTTTGCTCGAGGGTGCGCCCTCGCAGGATAGGAAAAACCCGCAGCAGGCGGAAGGCCTCCAGCGAGCGGGTGAGCACCTGCATATAGACCGACTCTTGCTCGCGCTCCTCGCTTGTGGCCTTTCGCACACGCTTTCCGATGAGCTGCGCGACCCACAGCAGCGGGGGAACCAAGAGCAGCAGGGCCAGCGTGGCCTTCCAGGACAAGTACAAGAGGACCCCCAAAAAGACCACCGAGGCCAGTATTTCCTGCGTAAGGGTCAGGATAAAACCCACCATGGGCACCAGCCCCTCGAAGGTGTCTTTGTGCACACGGCTTACCAAAGCCCCGGCCCCCTGGCGGCTATAGTCCCTGAAGTCGAGCTGGGTGGCGTGCTGCAGGAGCCTGAGCTCCAGCTCGAGCACCAATCCATTGGTAAACGATTTGCGCCAGAGCGTTACAAGGTAGAAAAGACCCGTCAGGATCAGGCCGAGGGCCAGGTAGGCCAGGCTCAAAAACACGAAGCGGCGAAAATCCTGAAGCAGCACCCCTTCGTCGAAGAGCCACTTGAGCATCAGCGGATGCAGCAGGGCCTCGGCCGAACTCACCAGACTGCTGGCGCTGAGCAGGAGCAAGAAGCCCGCTTTGTGCTTTCCCAGAAGATGCCAAAAGATGTTCATGGCGCGTATGGCTCGTCCAGGGTGAAATCCGTCAGCAGGCGCTATAGCTCATGCGATACTCCTGCGGTTTCGCTATCAAAATCGGTGGTTGTGCGCCTTGAGCCCTCTCCAGGTGCGGCACTTTCTTTCGGTAAATTGCGCTGGAGCAAGGGGCGAACGAGCGTGTTGAGATCAAAAGATAGACATCCGGCCAGGCGTTGCTAGGGTACAAACCCAGGCACATTTGCGGCAAAACCATGGCTTTTGTGAAATCCCACGAGGCTTGCCTAGCCGGAAGACGAATCACTCTTGACCAATCAGTCCTCTTTTGAGAATTTTACGCTCGCCCCACAGGAAGACCAGTACCCCGACCAGCAGACTGAACAAGCAAGAGGCGATAAATGCCAACAGATCGATCTGTCCGGTTCTGAGGTAGAGCAGGCCCCCCGCGAATGGGGAGAAAGGGGCCAGGCTCCCCAGCGTGGGAGTGGAGGCGGCCAACGCAGTGCCGAGGAGAATAAGCCACAGAATTTGAGGCAGGGAGCCGATCTTATGGAACACCAGCCACATTCCTGCTAGCACCAGGCCCAAGCCCCACATCGAAAAGAAGACCGGGAACCCGATCAACGCCAGGTCGAGCGCGCTACCGAGGCCACTTCCCCTGATGAGACCCAAAGCGAGGACAAAAAAGACCAGGGTTGGGACCGTCTCGATGGAACGCCCAACGGCTATCGCCAGCAAATAGGGTATGGATGGAAGCGGTTTTAGGTAGAACTCCTCCAGCCGTGTCTTGTTACCCGCTAGGGTGTCCATGGGCAGATTCAAGGCACCCCCCGCCATGAAGGCCAGGAAGAAGCTTGCCGTGTTTGCCTCGACGGTGCCACCGCCTTGGATGGCAATGCTACCCAGGGCCAGAAGAATCCCCACAAGGAAGAAGGAAACATAGTTGGTGATGAACTGGAATGGGTATCGCGACTCTTCCAGAATTCTGTTTCTGAGGGTCAACCAGCTGATCCTAAGGTAGGTTGACATGAGGATCGGTCCTTTCTTCCAAAAGAGCCAGGTAAGCGTTCTCGAAGTCGAGCGATCTGCTAACGTCGATCAATCTTGCACCGAACCGGCGTGCCAAGGCCAATACCAGCGCCAGGCTGTCTCGGTCGAGTGGAACAGTGACTCGATGGCCTGTCACCGAAACTGTGTCGGGTAAAGCTCCTGCAAACTGGGTTGTAAACGTGTCGAACTCGAGCTCTACCTTGCCTCTCCCCACCCGCCGGATAAGTGCCTCGGGACCGTCCTGAAAAATAGTCTTTCCACGGTGGATGACCACGACCTTGTGTGCAATCTGTTCGATCACGGAGAGTTGATGCGAGGATATGAGCACGGCGCACCCGCTCGAGGCAAACGAACGTATTAGATCGAGCATCTCACGGGTCGCTTCTATATCCAGTCCTAGGGTAGGCTCGTCCAGTATCAGAAGTTGGGGCTCGTGCAGGAGGGCGAGGATGAGTGATAGTTTTTGCTTCATGCCCCGTGAAAAACTATTGATCACAGCATTTTTATGTTCTGCCAAACCAAAGCGCTCGAGCAAAACAGCCGCTCTGTGGCGGATCATTAGCTCGGACAGTCCGTAACTGGCACCCACAAACCTGAGCAAATCCAGGGGCGTCCACCTGGGCGGCAGTTCGCGCTGACCGTCAAGCAAAGCACCGCATTTCCTCACTACCGAGTGGCGGTGTTTGGCCGGATCGAGGCCTAGTACCGAGACACGCCCCGAATCCGCATGCGTCAAGCCCAGCATCACGCGCATGAGGGTGGTTTTGCCAGCTCCATTGGGGCCCAAGAGCCCCACTACCTCTCCCTCAGATAGAGTCAACTCTGCCCCATCAAGGGCTTTGGTGGGTATCCTCCCTGGTGTCCGGTAGTAAGCAACTACCTCTTTTAGTTCCACTAACATGCTCTATTCACCCTGGCTCGTGAGGGCAGGCCGAATGTAACGAAGGTACAAGCCTACCGAACAGTTTAGCCCCCAGTGCATAATCCAACCTGGTATTGATGAGCGTATTATTGAGCCGAAGAAGAGATTGGCCACCATAAATGTAGCGGGAAACGCGGTAGGACTCATCAATGCCCTAATTACGAATCGGTAGGGCCGATTTTAGTGGAACTTGGCATATGCCCGGAAAGGCAGGTGATACAGTACTCAAAGACGGCCGATGAAACGACAACAACCGCTGTTCGTAAGCTACGATGGTCATCTCCCAGTACCCGTCGCGCGTCTACAATTCAAAACGCCTCAAGAGCTTCTTCTAACGAACCACCTCCTACTTGCGTTTTTCCGATTTACGGCGCTCGAACTCTTCCGTCGGCATCACTTCGATACGAATGGATCGAATCCATTGCAGAAGCGACCGGATGGCCTTAGCAAATGAAGTTATCGTTTTTTATCACCCCCTTTTTCTACTTTTCCAGCCCTGCAGGGCTTTTCTAGTAATAGCACCCCCCACGTAACCAAACCCCCTCTCAGAATGGTTACGTTCTCAACTCATTTTGGTTACCTTCCCTCTCATATTGGTTACCTTCTGACGGTTTTGGTTACCTTGCCCTTGCTAGGGTTGTGTTATGCGCAGGGTGAGATGGTTTTTGTTGTTGCTGATTCTGCTGGCTTTGGGTTGGAAGGAGTTAGGCTACGCCTGCACCCGCCCCGACTGTGTTCCACCGGGGGTGGTGCGCTCGGGGGAGGCTAGCGGTACTGGGCGCTGAGTCTGCGCACCCAGGCCCGCACCGCAGGATGGCGGGGGTCTTGCGCGGGCAGGCGCTCTAACAGGGCCTCCCAGAGGGTGAGGTCGTCCGGAATCTGCTGGGCCAGGCGGTAGAGCAGCTCGAGGTCGGGGTGTTGCAGGACGGCCTCTTTGAGCTGCTCTTCGATGCGGTGGCGCAGCAGCTCGATGCCGGGGGCCTGGCTTCTGGGCAGCAACGGTCCTTGGTAGAGGCTGAGGGCCTCGGAGAGGCGGTCTTGCTCTAGGGCGGCTTGCAGCTTCAGGAAGTCGGCCTCGATGGGGCTGAGGAGCCGGTAGGGGCGGTTCTGGACTTCCAGGCCCTGCTGGCGCAGGCGGCAGAGCTCGGTCTTGAGGGCCTGGGGGTTGGGTGTGGGGTAAAGCTCTTGGGCCAGCTTCTCCCCTTCGATCCCCTCAGGATGGGCCAGCAGCAGGGTGAGGAGTTCCAGGCTGCGGGGCCTTAGGGCAGGGTAGCCCTGGAGTTGGGCTTTGCCCAGGGTTTGCAGGTAGGGGGTGGCTGGGGTAAGCGGGGCAAGTTCCGCCGGCAGGAAGAGGGCGCGGGCCTCGGGGCGGAGGGCCTGGGCCATCTGGCGGTAGGGGGCGGGCAGGGGGGTTCCCTCCAGCGCGCAGAGGTGGCTCTGGGCCATCAGGGCTTCCTCCGCCCCCTCGGCTTCCAGGGTGGGGAGGCTCCCCTCCAGAAGGGGGCGGGCCTCGGGCGCTGGGTAACGGTAGAGCCCTTCGGCCAGCAAGAGCAGGGCCTGGGGCAGGGCTTGGCTGGAAGGCTGGGCTTTAGCCGCCCGCAGTCGGCGGGCCACGAGCGGCTGTAGGGAGGGGTGGCCTTTGCAGAGCCGCACCAGGAGGGGCAGGTCGTAGGGCAACAGGTGGGGGTTTGGGTTATGTTCCCAGAGGGTCTGCAGCAGTTCCGGGCTGGCCTCCCCCTGCATCCCCTGCAGCAGCAGGCTGAGCCAGAGGGCGTAGTAGCGTACCCCCGGGGACGGATGGGCAAGCAGCGGCGGGAGGGCCTGCGCCAGCGCAGCGAGGGGCTCCTCTCCGGCATAGGCCAGCAGGGTGAGCTCCTCCAGGCGGTAGTAGGGCTGCCCGGGGGCCAGGAGGGCGGCCAGGCTGGCGTAGGAAAGAGCCTCCGCAAAGCGCCCCAGTCCCCGCAGGCTGCGGGCCAGGGCAAAGGCCAGGCGGGCCTGCTCCTCGGGTGGGGCGCCCTGGGCTTGTAGCTGCTGAAAGGCCGCCTGCAGGGCCAGAAGACCCTTGGCGGGCGGGAGCGAGAGGCCCAGGTGGTAGAGCGTGAGGGGGGTCTGGGCCACTTGGGCAGCGGCCAGGGCCAGGCGGCGGTAGGTGGCGTGGTCGCCCTGCCGGAAGGCGACGAAGCCCAGGAGGGCCAGGCGTTCGGCGCTTTCCGCCTCCTCCCGCGGCTGCCAGGCCTCCAGCAGGGCCGCGGCCTCGGCGGGCTTCCCCAGGGCCAGCAGGGCCAGCGCGGCGGTCTTGGGCTTGCCCCGCTGCTGGGCCAGGGCCAGGGCCTCGGCGTAGCGGCCCTGATGGTAGAGGGCCAGGGTGTCCATGGGGGGAGTATAGCAAGCTGTACCCCTCCCCACCTGGGGCCTGGGAACGAAGGCCCAACTTTCACCTGGTACGGTTGTCGCGGGAACGGAAGCCAGCTCTGCCCGCCAGCATCGGCAAATGGAGATCGCCTGCTGCTGCGGCTACGGAACGAGGGGGGATCGGGCTGGTCATGGCGAAGGAAGTTGTGCCAGGAAGCAAGGGCCTTTTGCAACGTCCATATCCCGCTTTGAAGGGAAAAACGCTGGCTCACGAACCGATCGAATGAGCGTGGTGCTGGATGCCTCGGCCTTGAAGACGTCCAGCCCGTGGCAAGGTTGAGCTGCGGGTCGTGCGCTAGGGCATACCCCGCCGGTAGGTGATGGCCTCGGCCAGATGGGCCTCCTGGATGCGCTCCGACCCCGAGAGGTCGGCGATGGTGCGGGCCACCCGCAGGATGCGGTCGTAGCTGCGGGCGGTGAGGGAGAGGCGCCGGGTGGCCGCTTGCAAGAGGGCCTCACCGGAGGAGGAAAGCATTGTGTGCTGCCGCAGCGCTCTGCCGAAAAGTTCGCTGTTCAGTTTGCCCTGGCGAGCCTTCATCCGCTCCCTGGCCGCCAGTACCCGTTCCCTTACCGCGGCGGTGGACTCCCCCTCCGGTGCGCGAGCCAGCTCCTCGGGGGTCAGGCGCGGCACTTCCACCACCAGGTCGAAGCGGTCGAGCAGGGGGCCTGAGATGCGGCCCACATAGCGCATCCGCTGGGTGGGGGTACAGCTACAGGGCCTCTCCGGGTCGCCGTGCCAGCCGCAGGGGCAGGCGTGTGCAGGACAATCGGGGTATTCAAGGTAACTTGACCTACTTTCTTCCTCGACAAAAACCGAGGCCGGTGGGAAAGGTAGAGCTACGAACTTTGTTGGTGGAGGAGCACCGCCGGACAGGGGCCAGCGCCCGCAGCCTGGCCCGGAAGTATGGGGTGAGCAGCGGGACGGCCTGGAGAAGGGTGTATGGGAAGTCCACGCGTTGTCAGGGCCAGGGCCGAGTGATTTCTACAGTCACCTGGGGCTTCAGTATCCACATTTATTGACCAATGATGGTCATA
>Ga0308415_1001317_pt1 | contig 10727 bp, 8 predicted proteins | sample HotsprSampleOS55_FD_203465 | JGI IMG/M metagenome (GOLD analysis project Ga0308415, IMG submission 203465) | Hot spring phototrophic mat microbial communities from Octopus Spring, Yellowstone National Park, Wyoming, United States - 20090730_OS55 ... | reverse complement strand
GATATTGCCGACTGGCCCTGCTTCGCGAAGTACTATATCACCTTTCCGCTCAACACCTTGCCAGCAGGTCGTACCGTTATTTCAGCCAGGTTGATTCTGAGCCAGATGGGGAATGCTGAACCCAGCCAGGCCCAACGCTCTTTAATCCAGGCCTTACTGGTTGGTGAGGATTGGAACCCGGCAACTCTGACCTGGAATAATGCTCCGTTAGTGCGCGAAAATGTTGGTTCGGGCTGGGTTGATCCGATTCCCCAATTCCCAGGTTGGGAAAACCTTCCCAAGCGCGAGATCGATGTAACGTGGGGTTTCGTGCAGGCCTATACTCGCGGTCAACCGCTGCGTCTGGCCCTCTATTCTGCCGATAGCGCGTATCACAGTGGGAAATACTTTGTTTCGAGCAACACAGATGATTGGAATGCAGAGAATCGTCCGACGTTGGTCGTGCGGCTGTCTCCGTAGTGGGTGTTTGCACAAGTTCTATCCCATACGGGGTGAGGAAGGGGTCTGAGGGAAAGGTAAAGAGTGTTCAATCTCATATCGCACAACGTGGGCCACAGGTTCGCGCTCCCAGGGAAACTGCATGGGTAGGGGATGATCGTAAGCACGTGCGTGATGTTTTCCGGTGTCACCCCACTTTTGTATCGTCCGGTCATCGAAGGTGATCCAAAGCTGGGAACGTAGTGAACCCCTACTCAATAACCCCTGTCCCGGCAGCGCTGGGGTAAGGCGCCGCCTTACCTCTACTGGATAGCCTGAGAGGCCTGAACGTGGTTTTATATTTGACATAACAATTCGCGGAATGACACTACGACACCCTTGAGATCCAACCAGCATTCCCAACTAGAGCGGCATCCTCATTTCACCCTGGTATGCTGTCTTCTGCTATACTGGCGCAGCGGCATTCAACGTTGGCCGGAGGAACCAATGAAAATCTATAAAGCTCGTGCACCGATGCGGATCGGTTTTTTCGGCGGGGGTACTGACGTCAGTCCTTACGCTGAAGAGTACGGTGGGAAAGTACTCAACTGTACGATTAATCTCTATGTGCGTTGTATGCTCACCACGAGCAATACGCCTGGTATTCTGATCCGTTCACTTGATCTGCAGGAGGTGAGTCGGCAGGTTAGTGAACGCGAATGGGATGGCAAGCTGACCTTACCTCAGGCAGTACTCGATGCTCTACCCCAGTTACGCCCTGCCACTGCCGGTTATAAAATTACGATGTTTAGCGATGCACCGCCCGGTTCGGGGCTTGGCTCGTCGTCGGCGCTGGTGGTGAGTATGTTGAAACTGCTGTATGCCGTTGCCGGTCAGAGCGCCGACCCTCATCAACTGGCCGAGCTGGCATATCGGATCGAACGAGTCGATCTGGGTATTCCTGGCGGGCGGCAAGATCAGTATTCTGCCGTTTTCGGGGGGATGTGTGTGTATCATTTCGGGCGTGATCGGGTGATCGTTGAACCCGTTCTCAGCGATCAGACGGCGCTGCTCGAGCTGGAAAGTTGTCTGATTCTGGGCTACATCGGTGATCGCCAGTTGCTCAGCCGCCACTTGATGACCGATCAGGTACAACGACTGGTCAAGGGAGACACGCTGCGTCTCCATCATGAGACGAAGGCCTTCGTTGATATTGCGGCTCGTTTGCTTCGGGAACAGCGGATCGCTGATTTTGGTCGGCTGCTCCACGATGCATGGGAGGTAAAGAAGGCCTTCTCACCTCATATCGCACCGCCTATTGTTGAAGAGGTGTATGCACTGGCCCGTAAGCATGGGGCATGGGGTGGGAAGATTTCTGGCGCCGGCGGTGGTGGCTTTATGGTCTTTGCGTGTCCGTTTGATCGGCGACTGGCGGTAGAACGGGCATTAACAGAGGCCGGGGTTGTTGTGCGACCTTTTTCTTTTGTGAACCACGGCGTGCAGTCGTGGGTGGTTGAAGAACCAGATGAGGTGATCCACCCGGCGGGGCAATGAACTGACGGATGGATGAGGAAGGCCCGTATCATGGGTAAGAGCGGGTTCCACCCCCCTCTTGCCCCCGTTGGTGCGGGCAGGTTGGGGACGCCGTGAGTGGGTGAATGTCGTTCATCAGCGTATCAAACACGACCCGAAACCCAGAACTGTTGAAAAGGCTTATCGGAATGGTGACGGGTGTAATTGCTTACGTACCCACTGCCAGCTCACCGTGACGTAACCGTTCGGCGAGTGCAATCGTCTCCGGCGACGGTTCAACATCGAGTTCACGCGCCAGTGTTTCACTACAGCGTTGAAAGACCCTAAGCGCAGCCGCACGATTGCCTTGCCGGGCGTATGCCATCATCAGGAAACGGTAGGCACGCTCCCAGCAATTATCGTGGGTGAGAATGCGTTCGGCCAGCGCGATCAACTCCTCATCGCGCCCCGCTTCGGCCAGGCACTGCGCTAGGCGATCGGCACTGCGCAGAAAGATGTTTCGTAGCCGCTCTCGCTCAGCATCAGCCCATCCTTCGTAGAGGACATCAGGCAGAAAATCACCGTGGTAAAGCTGTAAAGCCGACTGAAGATACTGTACACCGTCGGTCGTCTGACCCTGATCGAGTAGATGCAATCCGGTTGCACATGCGCTACTAAACTCAGCACAGTCAAGCCAGATGTCTGCATTTGGGCGCAAGCGATATGCACTTCCATCGCGGGCAATGAACGAGGATGTCGCTTCAGTGCGGTTCGGTTCCAGGACGCGGTAGAGTGTACTCAGCGCCACTTTAAAGTCACGAATAGCCGCTTCCGGACTGAGTTGTGGCCAGAGAAGTTCTGCCAGTTCATCGCGGTGAACCCAACGCTGGCGATGAACAATAAGGGCCTGGAACAGTTGACGTGCTTTATCGCGTTGCCATTCACGAGCTTCGATTTCGTGTTCACCGCGCCAGACCCGGAATGCGCCGAAGGTTTGGATGCGCAACTGGTAACCAGGATGAGTTTCCAGCCCGCTCAGCCCCATGGATGCTAGCAGACGTTCAATGTAATCCCGGTGAACACCACGGGCACGAGCAGCAAGCAGAATCGGTATTACCTGTCGTGGCTTAGGGAGACCGAGGAAGGTTGGACGGGTAAACAGATAGTCGTAGCCATGAGCTGCGCTCAATTCGAGCGCCTCGGCGATAGCGGCAATGGCGGCGGCATCGTGGTGTTGTTCATGATACGCCAGGGCCAGCCAGAGAGCCGCAGTCGCTTGACCAAAGCAATCACTACAGGCGCGCAGATCGGCGCGGGCGGCGAGTAACAATTCCTGTCCCTGTGCACATTGCCCGGCAAGGAGATGACTGACACCGCGTTGTAACTGGATCATTGCCCCCAACCAGAGATCGCCAGCCCAGCGACAAAATGCCTGACCATCGGTTGCAGCCCGCTCAGCAGCCGCCAGATCACCAGCCAATCCGTAGAGACGGGTCAAGCCCCAAAGTGGCTCCACTCGCAGTCGATCAACCCCGATGGCCTGACCTTCAGCCAACGCCTGGTGGTAGTAATTGATAGCCCGTTCGCGAGCGGCAACGCCAGCAGTAGCACTCTTGAGTAACCAGGCGTGACCAATGCGAGCATAAGCGACCGATATAATGAAGCGCGAGTTGCGCTCGATGCCCACCTGTACACCCTCTTCCGCAAAGGCAAGCGCTTGATCTGCATCGCCCTCGAACGCGGCGATCAGCGCCAGCACCAATACTGCTTCGCGATGACCGCGTGGCGCAGGCGTTGCCCCGCGAGCGGTTGCTATCCGCTCCTGGGCATGCCATGCCTGTAGCAACGTGCGTGCGGCGGCCAGTTGACCGGTACGCAACTTCACTCGTGCACTGAGTAGATCAGCCGCCGGGCTGGCAGTGCGTAACTGGCGTGCCTGTTGCTGTAACGCCTCGGCCTCTGCCGGTTGACCCATATTAAGCTTATTCTCGGCCAGTAGCTCAAGAACACGTGCCCGTGCCACCTGATCTTCCAGCCCTTCGCTCACCCGTAGGGCCTCTTGCAAGACACTTTCCGCCTGAACCGGCTGTACCTGATCGATATAGACTTGCGCCTGCCCGTACAGGGCACGTGCCAGCTCAGCGCGATCTCCGTGCTGTCGACTAATCGTTTCGGCCTGTACGTACCAGTTCCGGGCTTCGTCAAAACGTGCTCGAAAGCGGTAGAGATCACCGAGATAGCACAGTAAACGCGGACGTGTTGCAATCAGATCGGCCGGCAGCGCATCGATCCAATCAGCCAGTGTATCGAGCCGCCCATTTCGTAGGGCCTCTTCACCGGCGACCGTAATCGCATCGGCAGCCGCGGTCACATCACCGGCGGCAAACCAGTGATAAATTGCCTCCTCCGCATAACCGGCAGCAGCATAATACGCGGCAGCCCGTCGATGTCGTTCAGCCAGATCGGGATCATGATGCGTTTGCTGACGTAAAAATTCGTGGAACAGATGATGGTACCGGTAATGATTGGCATCTAATTCAACCAGGAATAGATCGCGGTCGCGGATGTGAGCCAGCAGATCGGCACTGTCGGTTGCCTGGCGTACCGCATCGCAGGCAGCAGCAGACAAGATACGGAGGGGGGCAGTGGCGCGTAGAAAACCGGCAATCGCCGGTGGCTGACGGTCGAGCACGTCAGATGCAAGAAAATCGAACAAGGCGGCCAACGATGCCGGACCATTGGCGAGCAATTCGCGGACACTGCGCGCCTGACCACTTCGTAAACCCTGCCAGACCAACTGGAGCGCAATCGGCCAGCCTTCAGTATGATGATTGAGCAGATCAACCTCGGCATCGCTCAGTGTCATTCCGAACACATCGTGGAAGAGAGTCGCAATTTCATCACGGGTAAAAGCCAGCGCCTCGCGGTGCAGTTCAAGCACTTCACCTCGCGCTCGCCAGCGCATCAACTCACTACTTACAACAGGATAGCGGGTTGCGATCAAGAGACTCAACCACGATGGTGCATACGCGATCAGCCGCTCGATCAACGCTCGAATATCGGCAGAGCTAGCAACAAAATGAAAATCATCGAGGATCAGTAACGTTGGTTGTTGATCGACACTGGCTAACGCATTGAGCAACCCGTCAATTGTCTGACTCCAGGTGGTGCGGTCGGCTGGATGGGCGTGAAGCGCAGCCAGAGCTGCTAGCTCGCCTTGTGGCAACAGCGGTTTACATGCAGCGATCAGGTAAGTCAGAAATGTTACCGGATCACGATCATTTTCACCAATGGTATACCAGCATACCGTTTTTGTACTTGTTGCCAGTTCGGTGAGCGCAGTGGTTTTCCCGTAGCCAGCCCCGGCTTGCACCAGCGTAACCCGATAGGCAAACGCTTCTCGTAACCGGGCGGTGACTGCCGGACGTACCAGCCGGTAACGGTGTGGCCGCGGCGGTGCGACCTTCGCATGCAACAACACTGTCTCTGCGCGTATCATAACGGTAGCGCCTCTTTGGCAAACGAATGGTAATGAATATTATAGCAGGAGGAAAGAGAATGTAGGAAGGAGGATTGAGAGGGCGTAGGGGGGAAGGTTTTCACACTACCCGGTAGTGATGATGTGAGGAGAGAAAAGATTGTCGGACTCAGGTTGTACCTACCAGATTGGCAGGTGTGCGGGGTTGGAACAATGCCAGGATTGCATGAGGTGTCCTGAAACCATACCGCGTATTAGTGGTCCGCGAATCAGATCACCCCGCTCCCGCAGGCGCGGGAGCGGGGCCAGGGATGAGGGCCCTCCACAGGCGCTTCACTCGTCGCCTGGCCTGCCCGTTTCCGCACCGGTAGGGGTGGGTTCCCTCCTCGCCCGCTGGGTGGCTTGATGAGACGGGCAGGTACGGGTTGTTGGTGTCGGCCCCTCGCCTTCCCCTGTGCCCTGGTTCGCTCCTCTACGGGGAGAGGAAGGGTGGTTTGCGTAGCAATGGCGATTCTGCGCCTGCGCCATACAACAATGCCGATCCCGCGAATTGGATCACCCCTCTATGGGGAGAGGAAGGGTGATTTGTGTAGCAATGGCGATTCTGCGCCTGCGCCATACAACAATGCCGATCCCGCGAATTGGATCACCCCTCTCCCGCAGCGCGGGAGAGGGGCCGGGGGTGAGGGCCATCCTTACAAGACCGCAGTGGCGTCGGGGTGTACCGACGGCAAATTGCCCCATGCAAGATGCCGACGCGATGCACCGTTATCCAGACCACACCAGTCGCGGAGGCATCTGTCGCTTCCCCTATCCGCTGATAAAGGAGAGGCAGTTCACAAATCGCCCCTACAGGACGATGAACACGGGATGTACCTGATGGCCGTAATGCGAGTTGGCTGCATAGACATTGTCGATGCGCTAGTGGGTCCCCAGGGACACCGTGGCGCCGTGCCCTACCCTGGATGCCGTCGGCGCTAGGCCGGATGTCCATCGTGTGGGAGCCACTGACAGGGTTCATCAGTCGTGGACGTGACAACAAGATATTCGGATAGGAACTTAGCCTCAGAGGACGGTAAGCGGTCCAACTGTCAGCAACGTACCTTGCCCGGCGTTACCTGCTCTACGGTTATTATTCCCGTCCAAGCAAATCGAGCAGCTCTGTATCGCCGCGTACTGCCGCGTGAGCCACGGCCCGTCCACAAAGAGCACCGATCACGTTACCGGTTCCGTTATACGCCCCAATGGCCCAAACCCCGCGCCGCACCTGACGAGCAATCGGCAAGATGCTGTCACTGCGATAGGCCACCTGTGCGGCCCAACGGTACTCGATCGCAGCGCGACTACCGATCCGTTCGCGTAAGATTTGCTCAAGCATCGCCTGCACCGGTTGGGATGGTTCTGGGGCAGCATCCCATTCAGCAGCGGCAAATCGATCACGGCACCCGCCAAGTGCGATCCGTCCATCTGGCAACTGCTGCCAGTAGTCGTAGCCCCAACGGGTATAAACGGGGCGTGGAATGGTGCAGTGGGGATCAGGTGCGGTTGCCAGCATCTGTAGTCGGGCAGTACGCACCGTACCACGTAATTCGGGAAGCAATCGCTCAAGACCGCCATCGACGGCGACGATCACGTAGCGGGCGTGGATGCGTCCGTTAGGGCAATCAACAGTAGTATCAGTAATAGCGAGGGCAGGGGTATGTGTAAAAAGAAGTGCTCCTCCGCGTTGTGCCTGTTCGGCCAGCCAGAAGCAACGGTGGAGTGGCTGAAAAGCACCGTCGGTCGGAATAAGTAACCCTTCACCCTCCGAACCATGGTACGGTTCCACCGGAAGACGGTCGGCACGCATTGCCTGCATTTGTACCCGACAATCGGCTTCTTCTTCCGGTGATGCAGCGATACGCAACGAGCCGACTCGACGCACAATGTTCGGCATCAGCGCCGCCATGTGCTCAATTTCGGCGACGGTCAAGCGGTAGATCATCGCTGCCCGCTCCCGGCCAATCGCGGCGACGGCATCGTGGTAGAAAGCGGCCAGCCCGGCGAGCAAGAAGCCACCGTTTCGCCCGGCAGCGCCACCACCAATCGTTGTTGCGTCGATCCCGACAACGCTGACACCGATCACAAGCAGTTCGTTGATACAGCTCAGACCCGAACCACCCAGACCGATAACGCACACGTCCGTCGCTATCGTATCGGTGAGCGACGGGAAGGATGGAGGTGGAATATCTGCCCAGACCGGTTGATTTAACATAAATGTCTGCTCAACGAATTCATTATGCGAACGGAAAGCCTATCACTATATTACCTGGATCGTCAGTTTTGTGTAGTGGAGATGATTGACATCTGCACCTTCAGCGTAAACCGAATATTGACTCGGGGGTCTGGCCGGTAAATGTCTCTTCATCGACCGGCTATTGACCTTCTTCTTCAAACGAAGATTCGTGCCACGACGCTGAGATCGCCATCCCCACCGACAATTTGTATGGTTGTTCGACAGATCGAGAGCTATTGTACACCCTCTGAAATGATTCGCTGCCACAGCACTCGTGGTGGCAATATCGCTGCTCCACCTGTTGTGAAGTCTACAATGAGCTATGAGCACGTTATGGAATGTTGCGTCCCTCTTCAATGATTAGCGACGTGGTAGAATCTCAAGTAAAAGACTTATTTGGAAAAGTAGGTTTCCAGAACGTACATTTGTTTAGTGATTTTACCTTTGATGTGGTCAAACCTGAAGGTAAGTTGTTTCCTTATGGGATATGGGACAAAAGCCTTCTCAATAAAAGCTCCCCAACACCGTTTGCACCTGATCGCCTTCGGCGTAGGTATACGGTAGCGATTTGCATACGTTTGGTGGTTGGCAGGTGGTTGCGACTTGCTTATCATGACGGCAGGTGAAACCAACCGTTAACTGGCTTCGCTGAAAATACAATATAGCTCTATGGAAGCCGAAACGTTGAAGGAATTGATGGATGAGAAAAATTATCGTGCTTGAACACATTTCTCTGGATGGTGTTATACAAGCTCCAGGCGGACCAGAAGAAGATACCAGTGATGGTTTTGTTTATGGAGGGTGGATAAGTTCATATTCAGATGAGATGCTTGGAACGTTACTACGCAGGCAGATGAACTTGCCGTTTGACCTGTTGTTAGGACGCATAACCTTTGAAATTTGGGAGTCATACTGGCCTCAACATGCGGATATATGGCCTAATGTCAACAAGGCAACCAAGTACATTGCATCAAATACCAGAACTTCTAGCGATTGGCAGTTGTCGGTATTTTTAAGTGGAGATGTCGCACAAAAAGTTGCCAATCTCAAGCAGCAACAAGGTCCAGACATACACGTTTGGGGAAGTAGTAAACTTATTCAGACACTTATCAAGCATAATTTGGTAGATACGTTCTGGCTGATGATATATCCAATAACATTGGGCACTGGAAAGCGGTTATTTGCCGATGGCACAATCCCAATGATGTTTAAGGTGACGGAAAGCAGCGTCACTCCGAGTGGTGTTATTGTCGTAACCTACGAGCGTGCATCTGCTCTTGACAGCAAGTAGAGTCTTGCACAACAAAATTCCAGCCAGCACCATTTGCACCTGATCGCCTTCGGCGTAGGTGTGCGGTAGCGATTTGCGTGAATTTGGGGGCTGACAGGCAGTGGAGTCTTGCTTATCACGCCGGCAGGTGACACCAACCGTTAGCCCGCCTGATCACTTTACCTGGATTGTGTAGGCGTTATTTGGCTGAACTTTACTACCTGCAAGACCAAAGAGAATTTCCTCTCTGGAAAGCGGTAACAGCTACAACAGCAGTTGTTACCCAGTGGTACGATGATTTGGATTGTTGTACGCTATTGCCAATCAATCAGCCAGCTTCCGCTTCCGATGGCAACATTTGCAACCCCTGGCGAAAGATTCGTACTACCAGATCGGCAGTTTCAGATGGATTACTGATTGGTGGCAGGTTACGGCCACCGACGAAAGGGAAGCAGAGCAGCGATGAAAAAGTCCGAATGATGTCAACCGGCTGGAGATCGGCAGCGACCTCGCCATGAGCAATTGCTGCTTCGGCCAGACGCCAGACTCTGGCTTGGGCGCGAAGCAACTCATCACGTGAGTGAGGATGTTTTTCAAGCAGTTCGGCTACTTCAGGGAGCCAGAGTTGAAATGCAGCCGCCTGATGGCGAATTTGAAACTCAATACTGGCGTGTAACAGATCGCAAAGCTGCTGTAAGGGTGAACGATCGGTCGGTTCACCGATGGCAGCAGCGGCAAAGAGATCGCGGATCAGTCGCGCAATCATGGCGGCGAGCAAATCTTCGCGAGTAGGGAATTGATTATACAGCGTTGGTTTCGAGATACCAACCCGTGCCGCCAGTTCGTCCATGGCCAGCGCAGCAAATCCACGCTCGGCAATGAGTTGCTGGGTAGCAGCAAGGATTTCATCACGTAGCATCTGGCGGCGTCGTTCGCGGAGCGTCGTGCTCATAGTCATCTCATATCAGCCGATTAAGGCAACTGCTTTAGCCGGCAATATACCATATTTTCGACACGAATGCCGCAGCCGGCAATGTTCCGCGACTGCGGCATCGGTACAACGGAAATTACTTATCGGTGAGGATGGTAATGCGAACACTCATTCCTGCACGCAATCCTTGCTGATCATCGAGCTTCACTCGCACGGTAAAGGTTCGAACATTACCCACCACATTCGCAACCGGCGCTACGAAGTCGAGTGTACCGGTGAAGACCGTACCCGGTAGGGCATCAAGCCGGACTTCAACCCGCTGACCTTCACGGACACGGGCAATGTCAGTATCGCTAATCGCTGCCTCGACGTACATTTCGCTCGTGTCCACAATACGCACGACCGGCAAGGCGCCAGTTCCGGCCAGATCGCCAGGATCAACATTTACTTGCGCAACAATGCCGTCAAACGGCGCCCGCAGCACGGCCTTTTCGAGGTTGAGTTTGGCAGCGGCCAGCGCAGCCTCGGCAATTTTCACTGCTGCTTCGGCAGCAGCCAGGCTCTGTGCCGTTGGTGGGGCGGTAATGCGCTGGAGGTTAGCCCGTGCAGCTTCGACGCCGGCCTGGGCTGCGGCCAATGCCCCGGCACGCTGTTCGCCTCGCAAGCGTTCGAGTGTAGCCTGAGCCTGAGCAACGGCTGCATCGGCGGCTGCTACGAGATCGGCAGTCGGTCCATCGAGCAGGCGTTGTAAATTGCTCTGTGCGGTTCGCAGTTGGGCTTCGGCTGCTGCAATCCCGTCGATCTCATTCTGACGCGCCTGTTCGTAAGCCAGTTGGGCTTGCTT
>Ga0308415_1001316_pt1 | contig 10728 bp, 8 predicted proteins | sample HotsprSampleOS55_FD_203465 | JGI IMG/M metagenome (GOLD analysis project Ga0308415, IMG submission 203465) | Hot spring phototrophic mat microbial communities from Octopus Spring, Yellowstone National Park, Wyoming, United States - 20090730_OS55 ... | reverse complement strand
CTGGAAGAACTTCTTCGGTAGTTGCGGTAAGTTCGCGCAAGAGAGGTCTCCGTAAAAGTGTCAATTTCTTAGCCACAGCAGTGTGTCCCCGCGGTGGGAAGTGGGAACGATGTCGAGCCGTCGGGGGGTCGGCTTTTTCTGGGTTTTGGGTGGAAACGTAATCGCTCGGAAGCAGTCCAATAGGGTCGAAAAGGCATTTGCGAGCGAACACGGCTTGCCCGGTTTCGAAGGAGTGGATTTAGAGACCTCGGGCCCGGATGTTTCGAAAGACTCCATTTTGGTACCGACCGTTCACCAGGGTCGCATACCAGGTATCGTCGCCTGCGGGCATTCCCGGAGTTGGGGGAGTGCAAGAGCGAAGATGCCGTTTGTGAGTGGGTTTGCCCCTTCAGGGAGTGAGCCTCCGAGAGCATCCGTCATCGGGACAAAACGCACCATCTACTCGGATCGTGAAAGAGGGGGTATTCGAATGGTTGAGGAACAAATCGACGTCTATCGGGATTGGCTGAAAATTGCAGAGACCAATCGGCCGCTAAATTACTACCAGCTCCTTCGGCTCCGGCTCTTCGAAGACGATGTCCGCCGCATTCGAGAACACTATCAAAAACTGGCAGATCATGTGCGAAAGAACTACCTAAGCGGTCCCCATGCCGCGCGGGCCCGGGAGCTCCTGGATGAGCTTGCCCGCGCTATGTTCTGTCTGACGGACCGGCAGCGAAAGCGCGAATACGATGCGGCCTTAGGAAGAGCGGATATCAAAGAGGCCCCAACTCGAGATTTCGCACAAATCCTTCTTTTTAATAAGGTGCTCACTCCGGAGCAACTGGAAAAAGCAAGACGCTTTGCCGAGATGGTGGGGCTGGAACTTCGGGATGCAATTCTTCAACAAAAACTTGCTCCGGTCGAGCAAGTGATGTTGGCATATGCCGAAGCTCAAGGGATGCCTTATGTGGAATTAACTGATGTAACCCTGGACGAGTCTCTCATCCAGGTAGTTCCGGCCAAGCTGGCCCGCCAGTATTCGTTTGTTCCAGTCTTTGAGGACGGGGACCAGATAATCGTTGCCGCGGCAGACCCCTTGATTCCCGACGTGGAAGAAGAACTTCGCCTCAGGCTGGGAAAAACGATCCGAGCGGTGTTGTCTCGTCCCGCAAGTATTAATGAAGCGATCGCCAAATATTATCCCCGTGACCTTCCCTATCAGCCGGTTACTCGCGTACAGAAAAGTGCCAAAACCGTCGAAAGCACCGACGTCGAGGAGAAACAAGCACCTTCGGTTCCCCAACCGGCGGCACCGGGGACGGAAAACGTTCGCCAAAGCATCCTTTACACGGTGCTGGGTTTTAACCTCACGGTAATTCTTGCTGTGCTGGCTCAAATCGTTCTCAATACTCAAGCTCAGTATCAAGCCGGGAGAACCGCGACAATTGCCGTGGTGTTGGGAATCCTTGTGGCTGGGGTGGTCTTTCTGATGTCGGTGAGCCGGCGGAGTTAGCGTTCCGCCGCTGTTTTTCCCCCGCGCGGCAACTGGTGACTCTGCCAACACGAGCTGGCATCTCACCGCCGGACCGTCTCGCAAGCTGGGAATAATTCAGGCTTTCTAGTCTTGAATTCAACTTTTCGTTTCTCGAATCTTTCTGGCTGCCATTCCCGCTCAGTAACAATCGGGTCTCGAGGAGACCGTTCGGATTCACAGGCACCAGTCTGGCCGTACCGAAATTTGATCGAGGAACACGGGAATTCTAGCTATGCCGTGCCTCAAAGGACCCCGAGGTTCACAGATGAACCCCGAGACGCAATAACGGTGCCAAAACCGGCAATTTGCTAGGGGCGAGGTTAGAATTTCACTCGTCTCCCCCGCGGGGCTGCATCAGAACCCCAACCATTTATCGCATGGTAGGGCCTCACTACCGAAACGCCCCGTAACTACCCCGAAATTGGCTTATCTGACGGGTGAACGTTGAGGTATAAAGCAAAAGATGTGTGAGGCAACTTGTGTTCCTCGGCCAATCCGCTCAGGTCCCTTTTTGTTTAACCAATTGCCAGAACATCTGACCGAAGAAAAAGTACTATTGCCTATCACCTCACAATCCCCGACCACTAGGCACCAGTGCGAAAAAAATCGGGGTGTTTCCATCATCGCCTAGGGGAGCCCCCAACGAAGGTCGGGAACCACCAGTGCCACACTTGCATAAGACAAACTACATACTTCCATAAGACAAATTACACGGAGCAGTACATGGACAAACTACAAGGGGCAATTCGCGCACAGGCAGGGTACAGAGTTTGCAAGATTTCGCCTGTCGATTTAGGCCAACCGGAAAAGTTGGCCCGCCAGAAACCGGCGAGTTCTTCAGTGGGGCCACGAACCCGGGTGAAGGGGTCAATTTTTCTGGCTAACTTTCCAGCCAGCCCACGCGGCCATGCCAATCAATGTCCTGCCGAACCCATGTGGTTTGAAAAATTGCCAACCGAAATGCTTATAAGTTTAGTCAGCTATTCATCATACTGATGGATTCGTAGGGAGTCCAAACAGGAAAGCAGCAATGCCGGTTGCATCTTCCGTGGCAAATTTCCTGCCGAGGGACTCAAGGGACTGGTAACAGCTCTTCATGCCGCCTCGCCGGGAAGCGTTAACCTGGACCAAATAACGGGCGAACTTTTGGGTAAATCCGGGTGCCAGCCTCCGCCGCGGAATAAGTTGATCCAACCCGGCCGTTAGCGGCAGGGCAATAGCTAAGCAATCTCAGGGCACTCCCAGTGGGTAGAATACCTGGGGAAGGAGTTCCTACCTCGTTAGCCTCCTACCCTCCTGGAGCAAGGACTTGGTCGGCGTTGGTTGTCCAGACAGGCCGGAGCCCCTAGCGGCAATAAGAGCAAGATGCTCTTGAGGCCCGTTTTTGCCGGTATCAGTGTTTTCCCTCCTCCTCCCGGACAGGGTTTATGGGATATCCAGTGGCGAGGAGTCCCTGGGTCCATTGGCGAGGAGATAAGGGGAATGCCGTGGAGACACATGCTGTGTTGTCAGGCTGCACAACGCCTAAACAGGGTAGCATAACCTTGCCGGCGGCTCAAACAGGCGGTGTTGGCTAGCCGCTCTGCAAGCTCCGTTACTCTGGGACGGAGGCAACAACCTTGAGTTATGAAATTGCGGCATGTGTACTGGAACGAGCCCAGCTTGCCCTCCAGTCGGGCAACTACGAGGCAGCTCTTGCCCTCACGGAGGAAATCTTGGAGCATGCCCAATTCCTGCCGGAAATCTGGGAGGTTCGGGCCCAGGCCTTATCCCATCTCGGTCGTGTCCAAGAGGCAGTTGAGGCGGCACGGCGGTACTGTTCGACAAGGCCCGAAGATTCCACGGCATACTGGGAACTGGCCACCATCGCTTGGCGAGGCGGCCGGTTAGGGCTTGCTCAGCAAGCTATGGAAAAAGCCCTCGAGCTCACCGATCGCAATCCAGGACTCCTTGCAGAATATGCCTGGTTTATGGCTTTCGAGCGTGGGCCTCGCTTGGCAGAAGCGGTTGCCCGTGAGGCTGTCTCCCGAGCACCCGAGTCTGCAACTGCGTGGGCAGCTCTGGGACTTGCTCTCCTGCGACTCCATCGGATTCACGAAGCGGAAGATGCTTTGGGGCGGGCTTTGCGACTCGATCCGAACGATCCTTGTGCCCAATGTGGAATGCTCTTTCTACTAAAGGAGCAGCGGAAAAATAAAAGTGCCTTGGCCTTGTCGATGATTATGGAGGATATCCCCGAGGCAAAACCGCTAGCCTCGGAAGTTCGGCGGGAAATAACCCGACGTCTAATCGCTCAAAAACTTGTAGAACGCGGGGTCGAATTAAGCCCTTCACGAACAGGTGTTAACTGGACGAGGCCGATTTTTTGGACTCTAGGGGCCATGGTGGGGATCTGGCAAGTTTTCATCTGGCGAGCAGAAGATTTCGGAAGTGTGGCTCTTTGCCTCGGTATTCCGTTGGTGGTCGCCTGGCTTTTAGACCGCCTTTTTACCGAGTGATTTCATTTCCGGGGAATCTCTGTGGGGCATAAGACAAGCCTCGAACGGTGGTGCCCCCAAAAAAGCTTGAAGTGGGCAGGGCATCAAACTGCCGAATTAGCCCCCGCAGCCAGAGATACAGAAGCTCCATTCCTATTGGGCAAATCCCCTAAGTCCCACCTGACTACCGGGAATCACACGCCAATCCCTGAATCTACCTTCCCCAGAGGCATGGCTTCAGGAGTGAACCTATCTTCTAAACCTGCAACAGTCAGGAGGGCATTCGTCTGGCCACGGCCCGTCCGCTCCCAGAAATTCCCTTGGGTGCTCGGGTAAAAATTGTTCCAGTACCAACTCGCGAACTAACCTCAAAAACGGCTCCGTGCAGGCCGCAGTACCTGCCCGCACCAAAGGAATACCTAAGTCCTCGGCCACATTCGCGGCCTCGACATCCAGGTCGTAGGCCGTTTCCATGTTTTCGACGATGAACCCAATCGGTACCACAATCAGAGTACCATCGAACCCGTCTCGGGCCAAGGCCTGGAGGTGCTGAACAATGTCTGGCTCCAACCACGGCGAAGTTGGATCACCACTGCGGCTTTGATAAACTAGGTCAAACTCTCGGAGCCCCACCCTTTCTGCTACCAACCGAGCCGCTACTGTAAACTGATGCACGTAAGGACTGACGGCGGCCATGGAGACCGGAAGGCTATGTGCCGAAAAGATCACCCGGATCTTACCGCGGGATCCATCCGGGAGTTTCCCTATGACCTCCTGGACCCGTTGGCCAACCGCTTCAATAAAGAGGGGGTGGTTATAAAATAACCGGAGTTTCCTGATTTCAAGATCGGCACATCCCACCTCCTGCCGGGCTTGCTGGAGGGCCTCCCGATAAGCACGACAACCTGCGTAAGATCCAAACGGAGAAAGCACGAGGGCCGTTGCCGTCTGGATTCCCTCCTCCGCCATCTGGATGAGTGCCTCCCCAATGGACGGATACCAAAACCGATTTCCCCAGTAGAGGGCCACAGGCGGACCCTCCCGTGCAAAAAGTTCTGCTAAATGGGTTAATAGTGCCCGACAAGCGGCATTATGGGGGCTGTGGCCGCCGAAACTCAAGTATCGTTCGGCCACAGTTTTCAGGCGGGTTTCCGGAATGTTCTTTCCCTGAGCCACCCGCTCCAAAAAAGGCCAAACGTCTTCGGGACGTTCCGGACCGCCAACCGAAAGCACAAGAACCGCCTCGGGCGTGCCCTTCGAGCTGGCCACGACTATTTCCTCCTTTGGTTTTTGGTTTTGGAAAAATTATGTTAGGCCCGGCGGAGAAACGTTGGCACCGTCACGACAAATTCTATCCGGCGGACTTCCACGAGTTTTCACAAACAGGGCGGGACCTACTGAGCGATGGTCAAGCCGCTTTTGAACTGTTACACGATTCGTGAAATCCGTGCCACTACCAAACGCAGATCGGGCCATCACGTAGCCAAGCGGGATTCCTGAGAGATTCCTCCCCTCGGACGGTCACCTGATGGGGATTGAAAAGTATGGTAAACTCTCGGTGATAACGCACCGGAAACCGGACAGGCGGTTATCGCTTACACCAAGGGGCAGAAGGTACCTTTCTGTAACAACATTTCAGACTTAAGAACCGAGTGGGTGGAACCAAAAATAGTGCGTGGGGCACCCGATCTGCGACGTAAGAACGAGGAAGAGCGACATGGAAAAGCTGAGAATCGACCCGGTCGGCCCATTTGAGGGCAGAATACGTCCGCCCGGTTCCAAGAGTCTTACAAACCGGGCTCTTGTGTGTGCCGCCTTGGCCGACGGTGTCTCCGTGCTCCGAAATGCCCTCTTTAGTGAGGACACGGAAGTGATGATGGATTGCCTCCACAAATTAGGGATTCACTTAGATCCAGCCCCGCAGTCCCGAGTAATCCGCGCTACGGGCACCTCTGGGAAGATCCCGGCGGATTCGGCGAATCTTTATACAGGCAATAGCGGCACCACCATGCGTTTCCTGACGGCAATGGTCGCCCTGGGAAAAGGGCGGTACCGCCTAGATGGAAATCCCCGGATGAGAGAGCGACCTATCGGAGACCTGCTGGCCGCTTTGCGGAATCTTGGAGTGGATGCTTTCTCCGAACTCGGCAACGGTTGTCCGCCGGTATGGGTGTGTCCCACGGGAAAATTCGGGGGGGAAACAGAGGTGGCGGGAGATATTTCGAGTCAATTCCTGAGCGGTCTCCTGATGGCAATGCCGTGTGCTCCATCACCGGTGTGTGTAAGGGTGCAAGGGCCATTGGTTTCGGTGCCGTATGTGGAAATGACGTTGGCAGTAATGGAGGCCTTTGGAATCCAGGTGGCCCGCCAGGACCTGAGTGTCTTTTCTACTCCCGGCAATCAACGATATAAAGGGCGGGAGTACTGGATCGAACCCGATGCCTCAGCCGCTAGCTATTTTTTCGGTGCGGCGGCTGTTACCGGGGGAACGGTGATCGTGGAGGGGCTGGGTAAACACAGCCTCCAGGGCGATGTTGCCTTTTGTCAGTGCCTAGAACAGATGGGTTGCCAAGTGCAGTGGGGAGATGAGAGTATTTGCCTTCGGGGTGGGAGACTCCGCGGGATCGATGTGAACATGAACGCTATCAGCGATACCGTGCCGACAGCTGCAGTTGTGGCATTGTTTGCCGAGGGACCGACAACAATTCGGGGTGTTGCCCATATTCGTCACAAAGAAACAGACCGAATAGCAGCTTTATCGCGGGAACTGCGAAAACTCGGTGCCCAAGTGGAAGAATTCGAAGATGGCCTGCGGATCCAACCTGGACCATTACGTGCCGCAGAAATCTGCACCTACGACGACCATCGGATGGCGATGAGTTTCAGCTTAGCAGCCCTGAAAGTAGAGGGGGTTATCATCGAGAACCCAGGTTGTACCTCCAAAACCTATCCGGAGTATTTCGAAGATCTGGTCCGTCTGACCGGCACGAGGACCCACCGGTTTCAGGAGTCGCAAGAGGCGGGTCACGGATAAAATTGACCTGGTGGAGATATAACCGACCTGGCCGAGCCGCCAGAATTCCAGAGCCGAGAGGCACCAGTCCCCTCATGAGGGCTTGCTTGCGGGCAGCTTTGCCGCTAAAAATGTCCGAAACCCTAACCCTGCCGGACTTTAGCAGGAACCGGGCCGCTTACTACTTCCCTGTCTCCATCCAGGTCGAAGATTGGTGGCATCTCCGCAGAAAAGCTCGATATACGGACTGGTTGGGAAACCTAAGCCTGCACAAAGATCCCGCGCGCGGTTTTACTGGCAAACTTTGTGCGGCCAAATTCGGCCGAACTTAAAACTTCCCAACCTGTATGGGGACTCTTCGCTAGCCTGTCATCCCAGACATGATGGGGCTCCCGGGGATGCCTGAGGGCTTTCTTCCGAGCCGGGGATTTGAGTGCCAAGCCTCTGTGTCCCTTCGTGGGTCCAAAATTCCCTTCCATTCATAGACAATCCTTCACCGACAGGCCAATGCCGCACCGAGGGCAACTCCCGCCAACACACAGGACACCGGAGCCGTTTCCCCAAATATTCTCGAGGAATGAGCACCCTTCTGCCGCACACTTGGCAGGTTTCGGTCTGCATCGGGAAGTTGTTCATTGTCCCTCTCAACCCAGTTAACAAACAACGGATCCCCATTAGCTCAGTCGAAAACCACGGATCACGCCCCGAGCGTCGGACCAACCCGCGTTAACTCGGGGCTCGTTTGGAGAGGGAATGCCCCAGCGAATTGGAAAGTAGGACAGAATCGGTCAATGATTCTCTCAAACGTTTTTCCTGAACTTCTTCCCCCTAAGCTGTTGCCTCTCAGATGGGTGGTATCCATCTACCGTTAGCAGGTGGTTAAGTTTTTTCCGGGTTCAACCGTTTGTTTGGGAGCAAGCTTTCCAACAGCGGCTTCCTTGATGCCGTTCTCCGAAGTTTCAACTTGCCGAAAGGAATCCCAATCTCCCCAAGTTGCACTAAACTCTACAGGATTGCGAATTTTGCCTGAGGGCCGAACACGGGTCACCACATGCCTTGGGTAGGAAGAGGCTCCATTGGTTGTAGGAAGCGACCGCTCGCAGAACCTGGTTGGAAATGCCAATCTCAAAATGACGTGGCATCTCCGAACTCGACCCCTCCAAGAAACCCTCACACCAGCCACGGGGCCGAACTCTGCCACAATGCTCCCCCTGACCGGGAGGAGGATACAGTGGCCCCTCGAAAAGCCTTGTTGAAAGTTGACCAACAAAAATTTAGCACACACTTTGCGGGGAAGTTGCCCGGGACTCTACTTTTTCCCAAGGAACCCTCGGGAGCAAATTAAGCTAAAGGGTAAAAGCAAAGTTACCCCACATCCGCCCACTTCAAAGAAGTGACTTCTGTGGCAAATCTCCTGAATACAACCTTGGAGTAAGGGTCTGCCTAAAAAGAGACCAGTTTTTAAGCCAATAATCAGCCCCCACGAACTAATATTCCACAATCGGGGGAAGAGCTCGGTATTAGAAAGAGGGGAGGCTGCCGTGGGGTTTACCGGGGTAGAAGCAGGTGCTACGCTATAAGTCTTCCTTTTGGAGTTGATGAGGCTAGGCGGTGAAAGCGGCCACCCGGGCAGTTAAGCCCCCTTAGGAGTGATGATTGCGGTTTTTGCCCAGTTGGATGCTTTTTTACAACCGAAAGTAGATTGCCAAACCCAGGTTCGCTACAGCCCGCCCTGCCAATTTTTCAGGAGATTTTGCTGATTTGAATGAGCCAAACGGGAAAATTTGGGCAAAATATTTCGGGGGCAATACTTCTAGCTAGGAAAAAAGAACATCAAGAATTAGCTCCAGACCCAGAAGTCAAATCTCGGCCGTGCCGGTTCGCTTGGCCGAGGGTATTGTAAAGCCGATCGGCACTAAATGCAGAAGAGGATGACCATGATGGGATACGTGCAAAATCTTCGCGATTCAAACATCAAGTGGGAACTATTCAGTGAAAAAGGGGATGAAAATCGAGGGGGTTTTTTAACTCCCTTAGTGGTATTGGCGATAGTTTTGGCCGTTTGTACAGGATGTCCGAAATCGGAGCGGCCGGCAGAGGTCCCCTCACCCAGAGTGACCCTACCGGCGGGCCCTGGAATTCAAGAGACAACTCCGACACTTCCCCCCCAAAAACTTGAGGTTGAAGAGAAGCAAAGAGCGGAGGTGGCCGCTGAGGTTCCGAAACCGGATCCTGTTTCCCAGAAAGTGATCGAACGCATTAAAGCCCTAGGCGGTAGGTATGAACTCGATCCAAAAACCGGATCGATAGTGATGATCGACTTGAATTCTCGCCAGCTCCCGGCCACGGACGAAGACCTGGAGTTGTTCGCTCAAGTGCCCAGTTTACAGCGGCTTTATCTGTTTGGGGCAGAAATTCATGACCGTGGGGTAGAAGCCATCGCCAAGCTCTCCAATCTGCGGGAACTTATTCTCGAGAACACCGAAATCACTCTTAAGGGAGTTGAAGCTGTTGCCCAGCTAAAAGATCTCGAAATGCTGAATCTACGGCGTTCCACGTACTTAGATGATGGGGCTCTGGAATTGATCGGAAAGATGACCTCGCTGAGGCGTCTCTTTCTGCTCTACAACAACTTTACCGACGCAGGCATGTCCCATCTTGCCCAGCTTGAGAAGCTTGAACTTCTTGATCTCCGAGGGTGCCTCCAAGTAGGCAATACGGGTATCGAACGCCTTAAGCCTCTCAAGAATCTTCGAATACTACGTATTCGGAGTTATGCGGTGACAGACTCGGGCTTGGAGCAATTGAAAAACTTTGAAAAACTCCGGATATTATCCCTGGAGGACTGCGGGATAACGGATGCTGGGCTTGTCCATCTAAAAGAGTTGCCCCTCCAAAGTCTCACGTTGATGCGGTGCAACCTTTCTGACGCAGGGTTAGAGCATCTCTCTGCAATGAACGCACTGCGAGAACTTTCCCTGCGAGATAACTTCATTACAAGCGACGGGTTGGCTCACCTGCGGGAGCTAAAAAATCTGACAAGCCTCGATTTAAGCGAAAATACGGGAATCGATGACAAAGCGATGGAATTTATCGCGAATTTGACGGAGCTGGAGGTCTTAGATCTCTGGAATACCCGAATTACAGACAAGGGGATGGAAGTTCTCCCTAAGTTGCCGAAGCTTCGCTGGCTAAGTTTGAAAAACCTCCCCATCACGGATGAAGGGGCAAAATGGCTTGGGGCCCTGGGGCGGTTGGAATATCTGGATCTCGAGCAAACCCAGCTCACGGACAACGCTATCCCGGTACTGGGCAAATTGCAGTCACTGCGGGAACTTAATATCAAGCTAACAGGTATCAGCCCTGAAGGTGCCGAAAAACTCCGCGGCTTACTCCCCAAAGCAAAAGTAAGTTTATAAACCTTATTTGCACTACTGCTTTAGGAAAGCCGCGAGCCGGAGCAAGCTTTTGGGGAAAGGTAAATGAACCGCTTCACCCCGCTTGGCCGAATGTTTAAAGGGTGAATGAGCTGGATTTGTGTTTGAAAAACCTTGAGTTATACCTATTGAAACGTGTATTGCCGAATAATCAAGGCACCAATCACCGAATCGGGAATCCGTCGGATTCCAGGGAAAGAAAATCTAGCCAATTTGTGCCCTCTAGCATTTTTTGCACCAAAGCCGGGGTCCTCCGACACCGAGAATTCCGGAGATGTTCCCGGA
>Ga0308415_1001315_pt1 | contig 10730 bp, 8 predicted proteins | sample HotsprSampleOS55_FD_203465 | JGI IMG/M metagenome (GOLD analysis project Ga0308415, IMG submission 203465) | Hot spring phototrophic mat microbial communities from Octopus Spring, Yellowstone National Park, Wyoming, United States - 20090730_OS55 ... | reverse complement strand
CCACCAACGACGGGGCATGTACATGGTATGAGTTCGCATGCGAGATATTCCGCCTGGCCGGCTTGTCGGTCGAGGTACAGCCAGTGAGCAGCGCGGAGTACGGCGCGCCAGCGCGCCGCCCGCCCTATTCCGTGCTGGAGAACCGCGCGCTGAAGGCATTGGGCATCGATCGCATGCGCCCGTGGCAAGAGGCGCTGGCGGAGTATGTGGCGCTCAAGGTGGGCGGTGGAATATAATCACGCACTGGCATCGGGGATGGACGGTTCGCGCTTCGACGCGACGTACTTCGCAACCGGCTGTGGGCTGCCCTATGAGCGCAACGCGCACTGGCTGGGCTTCTTCGGCGGCATCGCCGACCGCATCGTGCGCGAGATAAACCCGCGCACCGCGCTCGACGCCGGCTGTGCGATGGGGTTCCTGGTCGAGGCGCTGCGCGAGCGCGGCGTGGAAGCATACGGCGTGGACATCTCCGAATACGCCATCAGCCAGGTTCACCCCAGCGTCAAGCCCTACTGCCGGTTAGGGTCAATCACCGAGCCGTTTGAGCGGCGCTACGACCTGAATCATTTGCATCGAGGTGTTAGAGCACATGCCGGCGGCGGAGGGCGAGCAGGCGATCGCCAACTTTGCCGCGCATACTGATGACGTGCTCTTCTCATCAACGCCGCACGACTTTACCGAGGCGACGCATGACAACGTCCAGCCGGTGGAGCACTGGGCGGAGCGCTTCGCGCTGTATGGCTTGTTCCACGACCTTGACTTCGACGCTTCTTTCATCACGCCGTGGGCGATGCGCTTCCGGCGCGACGGCTCGCTTCAGCCCCATCGCTTGGTGCGCGCATACGAGCGCGTGTTAGCGCGGACGCGGGAGGAGAACCGCCAGTTGCGGGATGCACTGCAGCGGGCGAGGCGATAAATCATCGTTAATGGACGCCGCGATCAAATCTGCTGTTTGTTACTCGCTGGGGCTGCGTGCACAAGAAGCGACCTCGTATGTGAGGATTTTGTCTCCTCTTCGGAGATCAAATGTAGAGATAATCAACGGGATATTACTAAATAACGATATTGATACAGATTTAGTGCAGGAAGGAGATGTTGTGATAGTACAAAGAGATTTTCCAAGACATTTTGAAGAATTCTGCTCATTAGTAGATAAATGTAAATCTTATAACAAAAAGTTGATTTTTGACTTAGACGATTTGCTTTTTGAATTACCTGAATATCACTTTGACAGGCAAAGGCACCACTTTACCAGCTACTTGCTGCCAATTTACTATGCGATACAGGAAGCAGACCTTGTTGCTGTTCCCACCCATGCACTCAAAGAGTATGTGAGCTGCATCAACGAGAACACCGTAGTATTACCTAATTATTTAGACGATCAACTTTGGAAGGCTAAAGGTCCAAAAAAGAGCGATAACGAAAAGATAATAATAGGCTACATGGGAACCGTAACGCACTTTAAAGACTTGGAAAGCATATCTTGTAGCCTCAGAGACTTGCTAGACAGATTTAAAGGCAGGGTAGAACTAAGGATTTTCGGATTTGAGCCGCCGACGGATTTACGCGAACACCCTAATGTTAGCTACAACTCTCTGTTTTACGTCTCATACCCTGCGTTTGCAAAATGGTTTCAGAGTTTAGCATTAGACATTGCTATAGCGCCTTTGATAGATAATTTATTTAATAAGTGTAAGAGTAACTTAAAATTTCTTGAGTATAGCATAAATGGAATTCCAGGAGTGTATTCAGATATAGAGGCCTACAACTCAATGGTTGTCCACGGCGACAATGGGCTGCTGGCACGCACCCCTGAGGACTGGGCGATTGCGCTCGGTAAGCTTATAGAGGACATCGATCTCAGAATGCGAATCGCCGCACGTGCGCGCGCAACCGTAGAGCAATCATGGACCTGGTCTGCCAATGCAACGCAATGGCTCTCCACCATTACGCAAGGGTTGAGCGTGGCCAAACAAAAAGACGGATCGCGCTTCGTCATACGATCCATAGCCAAGCAAAACCTCAGCCTCATATGCTCTCTTGAAGATCCGCATGTGCAGCAGCCCAACCATCAAGAAGCCGACAGAGAGCGAGCCAAAGAAAGTCAAAGTTGGTTCTACAGCAGCACAGAGAACAATAGTAAAAAGCGCACCGTGAACTCTAAGACGCGAGATTCACGGCTAGGGCTTGACTATTACGATGTGACCTCAGAAACGGGTTACTTTGACCCTTGTTGGCTGGACGCTGTTCAGCTTGCGCCAGCTTGGATGACCCGCTCTGAGCGGTTGATGCTATTCGCCTTGGCATTTAGTTTGCGCCCCAAACGATACCTCGAGATAGGTACTTTTCAGGGCGGATCGGCCCTGCTGGTGTGCAGCGCTCTGGACGCACTAGAGTGCGATGGCAAGATGTACCTCGTCGACCCTGCTCCCCAGATTGCTCCAGAGCACTGGGATAAAATCAAGCATCGAGCAAAACTATATCGAGGTCGTTCTCCTGACATCCTGCAAACTGTGGCGGCTGAAGCTGGCGGAGCTTTTAATCTAATCTTTATTGATGGTGACTACTCCTACGACAGCGTGATCCGTGATGCTGAAGGAGTATTGGTCTACACCAAGCCAGGTAGTTATATCGTTTTTCATGACGGCTTTTATGAAGACGTTCGTCGTGCTGTTGATGACTTCGTCGAACAGCACAGTAATCGACTGGCTGATTTAGGGCTTCTAACGCGAGAATTCACGAGCCAGATTGTTAACAAATCGCTAATTCGATGGGGAGGATTAAGGGTGCTATGCATCGTAAGTTAGCAAAAGAAATATTGATCAGAGCAATTATTATCTTTAACCTAGTTCTGCTTCATATCATTGAAGCGCCGGATGTTCACGTGCGAGCGTCAGTTAGTACTCGTTACGTGAATGTCAACATCGGTCATGACTGGGGCAACTGTACCAATCCCTCGGCTCCTTGCCAAACAATACAATACGCCATCAACCAGGCATTTAGCGGTGACACTATTAAAGTAGCTGCCGGCACTTACACGCGCGAGGCAGCCCTTGACATTTGTAGTATCTATTTAAATTATCCTGCTGTTGTCTGTATCATCAATAAGGACTTAACACTCCTTGGGGGATATCCCAGTGGCAATTGGTTATTTTCTGACCCGGTTGCACACCTGACAATCATTGATGGGCAATGGCAACATCGAGGGGTGTGGGTTCAGGATACCGTGCCATCAGATCCACCGGCTGGGGTGACTATGGAAGGTTTTATCGTGCGACGAGGATTTGCTCAAGGTCAACCCAGCGGAAGCGAATTTCAAACGTTTGCATTCGGTGGTGGCTTACTTGCTGATTTCTCGAGGGTGACCCTAAGGAACATGCGTTTTGAGCACAATATTGCGGCTGGGGGGGGACAAAACAACCCTCTTGGCGGTAGTGCTGCCGGCGCCGCCATCGCCATCCGCAAAGCTGCGGGGACTGTCCTGCTTGAGCGCATTGTCTTCTTCCAGAACTGGTCGAAGGCAGGCTCTGGAACCGTGCGTGGCGGCTATGCGATGGGCGCAGGTTTATTTACACTTCGCTCCAAGGTTATCGCTTCTCGATTGGAACTATATCAAAATTCTGCAGATGCTGGTAGTACATCGGGAAGCGGCAAAGATAGTAATGGTGAAACAGCAGATGCTTTTGGAGCTATCACTGTGATGGGCTACGCCGATGCAGAGTTTTATGATATTGTCGCGCGCCACAACGTCGTACGGGGAGGCGATGCAACTACTTATGCTGGCGGTGGATTCGGCGGCGCTATTATGTCTGAAGGTTTCCCCGACATAGATGCAGACGGCGATGGTCAATACGAAAGCGTCACACTCAAGATCAACGGCTGTGAGTTGAGTGATAACCTTTCTAAGGGCGCGGATGGGGCCAATGGAGGATACGGCGCAGGCGGCGCGATTTCCACAATACACAGCACAGTTTTTATAAGCAGATGCAAGATACTCCGCAACACAGCCCAAGGCGGCAACGGGAGCAATCAGCAGGGGCCTGCAGGTGGGGGCGGAATACACCTACACAACATCAACTATGGCTTGCCTACCGCTTACGTTGACAATTCCTTAATTGCTTACAATGTCGCCAAAGCTGGCTCGGGGAGCATCGTGGGCGGCGGTGGCGGTGGTGTGTGGTTGCAGGGTATCACCGCGTCACTGGTGCACAACACCATAGCGAACAACTGCGTCGGTTATCCTCTTCTTGGCTCAGCGATAGCAGTGCTTAGCTACGGTGTAACAACTGGGCCGAAGCCAGCATATATTCATTATAATATTATTGCTGGCCATACTCAGAATTGCGATCCACTCTCTGGCGCTTTATTTGTGCACGATAACAATACAGCATTTCTAAACAGAAACCTATTTTTTGGCAATAAACAAAATACTTTTATTCTCAACAATGGTGCAATATATGGTCTAAGCACTTCAGTATTTGCAAATCCCAACTTTATTGGCGGCTCACAGGCCGAACACGCCTTTCGGATAGCGGCCGGCTCTGGCGCAATCGACCAAGCAGGCGGTAGCTCAATCCAACACGATATCGAGAGAAAGCCGCGTTTCAATACACCGGATATCGGTGCTTACGAGTATGTCAGAAGCGCCTTCTTGCCATTCGTAAAGCGCTGATTTTATGAAATAATATTTCCAATTTGAAATTAACACATTGTGTATTAGCTATGATCGAGCACCCTGAACCTCCTCAGCCTCGCAGCCGTGAATCGCTCGAAGCCTTTGTAAAGTCATTTCCTTACTGGTATCACCATATCTATCTGGGTAACGGCGTATATACGACACCTGAGCGCAGACTGCACAACTACGTGTGGGACTGGTTGGCTCAGCACATTCCTCCCCAAGGTTTTCGGGGACGGTCGGTCCTAGATGTTGGTACCAACGCCGGCTTCTTTTGCATCCAAGCAAAGTTGATGGGAGCCGGCAGAGTGCTGGGCATCGACAGCGTTGATATGTATCTGCAGCAGGCAAGGGGATGTGCAGAGATCTGGGGGATGGATATAGAGTATCGAATGATAGATTGCGACGATCTGGACTCTTTGCGACTTAACGAGACTTTTGATGTAGTTTTCTTTACCGGCATTTTGTATCACCTAAAGAATCCTTTAGGGGTTTTGGAAAGAGTGAGCAAGCTATGTAACGATGCAATAGTAGTTGAGACGGAGATTCTCAAGCGCAATGCGCCCCATGTTGTCTATGCAAGATGGGGTCCACCGGAGCGTATTGCTGTCATGGCTTGTAATAAAGGGATCATGAAGTTTGTAGAGAACGACGAATTGAATAATGACGGCAGCAATTGGTGGATTCCAGACGAAGAATGTGTAAGAGGGATGCTGAGAACGGCTGGATTCCGCTATTTCTCTAAGCCCATCTTCTTTTTGGATGATGTGCGGATGGCGCTGATTGCAGCCAAGCAACCCCAGTCTTTATTTAAGCTAACGTGAGTTCGGATTATCCGCGTCTTCTGCCAATAGGTTGCTCAGGCAGAGGTGCGGAGCACGCGGGATATTTGCATAGGTCATGACTATTACAGCGGTTAGTAGTAATAAGTTTGCTAGGAGTAGCGATAGTCTGCGCGTCATTCTACTTGGTAGGGCATGCGTTGCTCGCTAGGCTCGCGAAATCCGAACTGACGTTAAGCTAACCTAATGGGTTTTTGGTGCCCAGCAGAACACAGCACGCCTTTGGGCAAAATAGCTTGCTGAATGTTCGTTCTTTGCTGTCCTGTTGTGTAGCTGTCCTGTCGCGGCTGTCCATGATACAAACTGGAATGCAATGTTCATCTCAGGTCAACAGAAGCACTGAACCTAAATTCTCTATAGTTGTAAGCACTATGGACAGAGTTAATTCATTAATAAATCTATTAAAATCATTACATAACCAAAGTTACCAAGAATTTGAAGTTATAGTAGTTGTTGGACCAAGCCGCGACAATACTTTAGATATGTTAAAAGAATACAAAGATCGTATTCGAATTATTTGCTGTCCGGTTGCTAATCTGGGCGTGTCTCGTAATCTGGGCCTACAAGCCGCCGCTGGTGACATCGTGGCTTACATTGATGATGACGCAATACCTTCTCGAAATTGGCTTGAGCAGCTTAGTCGCATTTTCGTTACTAATCCTCACGTAGCTGCAACTGGTGGAGCTGTTTACCTCATACATCCATTTCAACCAAAAATACAACATGCTCTGGGTATATTTTCGATATCAGGTAAGCAATATGATGTGCGTGCTAGCTTGCTCGAAGCCCTTCCCCTTGAGGGTAAAGGCGAGTTTTGGACGATGCGTATGATGGGTACAAACATGGCTTATCGTCGGGATATCCTGCTATCGGTAGGAGGATTTGATGAGTTTTATGAATGGGTCTACGACGATACAGAGATAGCCTTGAGGCTGAGTGCTTTAGGCTTTCTGGTTAGACCAGTTCGAGAAGCCAGGGTTTATCACGTGCCTGCTTCCAGCCGTAATCGCAAAGTTTACACGTTTATAGCTAATTGGTGGATAAACACAAAGGCTGCTACTTATCTTTGTTTGTCTTATGCTATTAGATTTAAATCTAGCTTTTCTCTAGCAAAGAATTATATTCAATATATTGCAGGTAGTCATATTAAGTTGTATCTAAATTTATACAAGCAAAAACAATTAACTTTTGGTCACATGATTAAATCTTTTTCTAATGAGCTATTTTCATTATTATTGGGAATCTATCAAGCAATTAGAAAAATATATTCTTCAAAGAAAAGCGATTTTACTACTATTCAAAAGTGTGACTTTAAGCCTTTCATGCAAAAAGATTTTATTCAACCTTGCGTAGATCCGATTAGTGGAAAACAGTCAAATCTTAGGCTTGAAGAACCACCTATGCGCATTGCGCTACTTAGCTATAACTATCCTCCAAAACTAATTGATGGTGTTGGTCGCAGTACCAACATGCTCGCAAAAGGGCTTTTTGAGCTTGGTCATGCCGTGCATGTGCTCACGCATGGCGAGCAACCGGTTATCCAGTTCTACGATGGGGCTTATGTTCACCACCTTCCCTACCAGCTCACCAGATACGCATCACTTCGTCATTTGTCTAGTGTTTATCACCGCTTGAACTATAGTCACGCAGTCCACGATTACTTAATGAAGCTCGTCCTAAATGATGGAATCCAAATCGCAGACACGCCGCTCTGGCTTTTCGATGGATTCGTTACCGCTGTTTCAAGAACGCTCCCTACTGTCGTGCGACCGGTTACTGCTCAAAAGCAAATCTCTGAATTAATTAACAATAGAAATCAAGAGCAAATACTGATTAGTGAAATGGAAAAACAGCTTCTGGCCTGTGCTAGCTTTATCGCTGCCAACAGCAAGGCAACGCTAGATGCTTTACATAATGTATATGGCCTAAACAATATATCAAGCAGAGTTGATATCATCCCTTATGGCATTGAACCTGCCCCACAGGAGGGGATCCGCCCCTTCTCCCACCATGCTCCTCCGGACGTGCTTACCGTGCTTTACGTCGGTCGGCTCGAGAAACGCAAAGGAATTCAAGACCTCTTCGCAGCCATCCCGCTTGTGCTGAAGCAGATACCCAATGTTCAATTCGTCATCGCTGGTGCAGATAACAGCATAAATGATGGGTTCAAGAACGAAACAGGAATGGATTATCCGTCATACTTTGCAAAGCACTATCCAGAATGTCTGCCACATGTGCGCTTCCTCGGTGAGGTGCCGGAGGAGAAGCTGAACGCGCTCTATCAGAGCTGCGACCTATTCGTGGCCCCTTCACTCTACGAGTCGTTCGGGCTAATCTATCTGGAGGCGATGAACTTCGCCAAGCCGGTGATCGGTTGTCGCACCGGCGGCGTGCCAGAGGTTGTGAACGATGGGGTCACTGGTCGCTTGGTGGACCCCAGTTCGCCTAGACAGCTCGCCGAGGCCATTGTGACACTCCTGCGCTCGCCGCGTCTTCTCTACGAATACGGCATGGCCGGCCGCCAACGGCTGCTCGACTACTTCACTCACATTCACATGGCGCGTGGATTCGAGCGAATCTACCGCCTAGTCCTTAGTCAAACAAAAGCCAATGATACGCAATCTTAGGTATAGACATGACGCGCCAGATCAACGTTGATGACATTCTCAAGCTTGTTGAGTTTGAGCTGACTCAACAATATCTGCCTCAGGACGATATCAGTGAGGCAATCCAGCGGCTTCACAAATTCCAGACCCACTGGTATTCTGAAATACTAAACAAAGGCAAGGCACCTAAGATCGAAGAGGTGGTTCATGCTCTCTTCAACGCAAATCAAACAATGATCATGCTTATACAAACTATAAGCAGCAAATTTGAAGCAACTCAGTTAGAACTGACGCGGCTAAAGCAGTTTATTGCGAATAAGATATTAGGTGAGCAATATGAAGATAGCAAATTGGATTTATCTAGTATTTCTTATATAAAAGACTATCTCGATTCTATAAGCTTTAATTTAGCTAACATAAATACTTCATACAATCTAAGTATCCAGATGCAACGTTCAAATATTCCAATTATAGGAACCTTACTTAATCGCATCCGGGCTGCTTTTCATCAGCTGGTGTACTTTTACATGGATAGGTATGTAAGCAATCAGAATAGTTTAAACGAAGCTTATAAAAAGCTGATACAAGATTTAGTTTATCTTAACTCAGAGTATATCAAGCAGCTTCAGATACTCACCTTGAAACTAGAAGAGCTTACTAAAGAAATTAGAAAAGAGAATTCATAGAGCGAGTACTGATATATTTATGAATGCGAATTTTGCATGTTATTCATCGTTACTGGTCTGCTCTAGGTGGTGCTGAGTTATACGTAGCTAATATTTCTAGATACCTTGTAAGTAACGGTTGTCAAGTTACAGTAGCCACTACCGATGCACTAGACTTTGAGCTATTCTGGTCTCCACATGCCAGACGGGTTTCATGCAATGCCACATGGGTAGATGGTATACGAGTAATGCGCTTTCCCGTGGAGCACATCCCACTTTCCTGTCTCGCTTTCCCAGCCCTGCGACGATTAATATGGGCACTGAGCAGGATGGCTACTATCCCCTCGGCCTGGCTGAACAGGCTGGCCCGCTTGACCCCCAGAACACCTGAGCTATTCCGATGGCTCGCCACCACACAAGAACAGTTTGACCTCGTCGCAGGTATCACCATTACGTTTGAAGGGTTGATCGAGGCAGCCAGGCAACTTGCACGCAGACAGCGCCGCCCTTTCGTGGTCTATCCCCTCACCCACCTCGGCGCCGGCCCACAGCCAGGCACAGACGCTGTGAGCCGCTTCTACACCATGCGCCATCAGATCGAGGCTGTGCTCAACAGCGACTTCCTGATAGCAATTAACAGCGATGAAGCGGCCTTCTATCGGCAGCGTGGCATGCCCAGCGAACGCATTGCCGTCGTCGAACCAGGCGTAGACCTTGCTGAGCTAAAAGGCGGCAGCCGCGAGCGCTTTCGCCGGCGCTATGGACTACAAGGTCCAATCGTCGGCGTGCTCTCCGCGATGGCATTTGACAAAGGTGTGCCTCATGTGGTCGAGGCGATTCGTCGCTTATGGCGAGATGGCGTGCATGTGCATCTGGTGCTCGCCGGGACTATCCTGACGCAGTTCAAGCGCTACCTTGCCGGCCTCCCAGCCGAAGACAGAAATCGGCTGCTGGTATTGGGCCAAATTGACCACCAAACTAAACTCGACTTACTGGATGCTATTGATCTCCTGGCCTTGCCCTCGCGCACCGATGCGTTCGGCATCGTATACCTGGAAGCGTGGGCCTATGCAAAGCCGGTCATCGCAGCGCAAACCTGGGGTGTGCGCACTGTGGTTGAACATGGTAAGGACGGTTTGCTGGTGCCGTTTGGGGATGTCCGTGCGCTGGGCGAAGCAATTCAGCAACTCCTCGAGGACGCTGCGCTTCGGCGTCAACTAGGCGAAGCCGGCTATCGTAAAGTCATCGCTCGCTACACGTGGGATCGCTTGTATCCCCGAATCGGTGAGATCTACGCTCAGTTGGCGCAGGGATAAGGGATGCGAATACTCTATTTAGTCCACCAGTACCCTCCCGAATTCATTGGCGGCGTTGAGGTTTACACGCAGGCAATTGCACAAGCCTTTGCACGGCGCGGTTGGCAGGTTGCTGTGTTCTGCCGTTCATATGCTCCTGAAAGCACACCCGCTACTGATCAGCAAGACGGAATCAGCTTCTACAGATTTGTCACAGGCCCATCCTTGCCTACGCAGCGCTTCATGGCGACCTGGAATCTGGCAGGCAGCCTGGACTTTTGGCGGAAAGCAATCGCAGAGTTTCGACCAGATCTCGTTCACGTCCAGCACTTAATGGGCCTGCCAGCCAGCCTCCTTGAGCACTTGCATGGAGTTCGCATCCCTTACATCGTCACGCTTTGGGATTATTGGTGGGCATGTGCCAATGCCAACCTGCTTACAAATTATGATCACTCCATCTGCAGCGGGCCAAAGGCTTTTGTGAACTGTGCCCATTGTGCCGTGGCACGCATAGGTAAGCGGTCCGCGTGGCTGCTTAGCCCTTTATTTGTCGGCCTGTTCATGGACCGGAATCGCCGGCTCGGAAAGCTGCTGAGGGGCGCAACGCGCCTCATCGCCCCCTCCGAATTCGTTCGACGCTGGTTCAA
>Ga0308415_1001312_pt1 | contig 10737 bp, 7 predicted proteins | sample HotsprSampleOS55_FD_203465 | JGI IMG/M metagenome (GOLD analysis project Ga0308415, IMG submission 203465) | Hot spring phototrophic mat microbial communities from Octopus Spring, Yellowstone National Park, Wyoming, United States - 20090730_OS55 ... | reverse complement strand
CGAATGACACCCTGCCACAACTGAGCGAACGTGAGCGCGAGATTCTGCGTCTGGTCGCTACCGGCGCCACCAATCAACAGATCGCCGCCCAACTCAACATCAGCGCCAACACGGTCAAGGTGCATTTACGCAATATCTTCGGCAAGATTGGCGTCGCATCGCGGACTGAGGCGACGATGTATGCAGTACGAAATGGCATTGTCGAAGTCGCTGCGGTGTCGTCGGGCAGCGCCGCCGTGCTGTCAGAATCAACAATGCCGCCGGACGACGTCTCACCAACCTCATTGCGCAGTGAGTCAGGCAAACAAACCGCTCAGGTCGCACGATCTTCACCAGCTCAGTCGCCATGGTTGCTCTACGCTGGCATCGCAGGCGGGGCGATACTGGCATTCGCAATCATCTTCGGGGTGCTTGTACTGCTGCAAGGGGGGACTCCTTCAACCACACAACCAACTGTCGTTCCTCCTCCACAGACGTTCGTATCATCGCCTTCGCCGATCTGGACTGTCCATCCCGCGCTACCCTACGCGCAGCGTGCATCTGCCGCAATCTCGTTCGAGGGAAGGATTTTTGTGATCGGCGGCGCAACCGATAGTGGCGTGACCGGTAGCGCCTGGCGCTATGATCCGTCGACCCAGACATGGGCGCCGCTCAATGCCAAGCCGACGCCGGTGCAGGATATTGGCGCCGTTGTGCTAAATGGCAAAATCTACATTCCCGGCGGACGCCTGACAGACGGGAGTATTACTAACAAATTGGAAGTCTTCGATCCGGCGCTCGGATCATGGTCAGAAAGACGTTCCCTACCCGCTCCTCGCAGCGCCTACGCACTTGCAGCGGTCGATGGACGGCTCTACCTGTTTGGTGGGTGGGATGGAACGAAGGTATGTGACGACGTCTTTGCCTACGATCCAACTACCGATACATGGGAGCAACGACCCGCCATGCCAACCGCCCGGGCCTACGCCAGCGCATCGGTGGTCGATGGCAACATTTACGTCATCGGGGGCGAAAATCAGGGGCAGCAACTGGATATCAACGAGCAATTCTCACCGGCAAAGAGCGGCGATGATGCCTGGTTGCAACGCGCGGCATTGCCAGAACCCCGCAGTCGCTTTGGCTCAGCTGCCTTATCCAATCTCATTTTCGTACTGGGAGGCGTACCCAGGGAAAACCCGCTCTACTACGATGTGCGCAGCGATAGCTGGAGAGCATTCGAAGCGCCGCAAACTCCGCTTGGCGAGCAACCCGCAGTTGCAGCGCGTGATGCGTCGTTGTTCATTATTACCAGCACACAGCAGCGTCCTGAAAATCCGATTTACGAGCTTCGAATGATGTATACTATTGTCATACCAGGTTCCTGAAAATTCTGTCCAGTTCCCATCTGCAAACCAGGTGGGCAGGTATCAGCAAGCGAAGTAATCCTCCCAACTGATAGGATACTTCGTCTACAGTCCTCACAATGAGCACAGGTACTGGGTTCGTAGTTTTCAAATTGGCTCTAGAGCACTGCTTATAAAAGGTTGACCGCAGCGCGTATTTGGGATATTCTTTCGTATTGACCAGTAACATCCTTTTGATGTTGTGACTTTGCGTCGAACATTCCAGGAAGTGCTGTAAGTGCGACGCCCCAATACCACTTTCTTCTATCGGATACATACCTCCGTAACCCCCTCGAAAAACTGAAGTATCCACATATTTGCAATCGTTTCCTATTCACCAATCAAAAAGGGTGCTGCTCTTTCGAGACAGCACCCTCTCTTTTGCTGCTACGCTGCAACTTGTACGAGCAGACTACTCATTGAAGCCATTGTATGAGAAGAGCGCGTCACCGGATGTGAACGCTAGTTGATTCACAACTGCGACCAGTTTGGATCCAGAAGGTCCCTGAACAGTAGCGCTACCCACATATCGACAACCATTGAACTGTGGGTCAGCACCTTCAAAGGAGCCAGCCAACTGGATCAGTGTAACCGAGGCTCCTGCAGCGATATTGGGAAGATTGACCGGGTTCGGATTTGGACACGGATTCGCCTCAGTCGTCGTATTCGGACCAAAGGCAACCGTTACCCCACTTACCGGGCTCGTTCCTGCATTGTACACCTGGATGCTACTGAAGGCCGTGCCTGACTGCGCAAGCGGAACGATGACTTTGCTCGTCGCACTGGCGGGATTGAAAGCTTCGTACGAAGAAGCATTCTTGCTATTTATGCTCAGTTGGTTGACGACTGCCACCAGATTCTGTCCATTGGAAGACGTGATCGTTGCTGATCCGATGTACCGACAACCTGAGAACTGTGAGTCGCTGAAAGGTGTACCGTTGATCTGAATGACGTTGGTTCCCGTGTTCGGCGCCAGATTATTGATAGTGAAGGGATTGGGCGTTGGACAGACTCCTGCACCGGTCGCCACATTCGGCGAGTAATTGATCGTCACATTCGTAGTAGCAGTACCTACATTTGTCACGGCGATGCTGGTGAAGAAACCACCGTTGTTCGACTGGAGCAGAGGAGCGATCAGCGTTGGTGCCGCACTAGACTGACCAATGCCGTTGTAGGTCAGCAACTGGCCGCTGGATGCATTCTCCTGGTTGACCGTCACAACTACTGGCTGTGTCGAGGTCACCTTTGCCAGACCGATAAACAAGCCATTTTGGTTACCACCACTCAGACTTGCATTCGTATCCTGACGGAACGTCTTCGCAGCGCCAGCTGGGATCGTTACAGGACCTTCAGTCGCTGAAGTGCCGTTCCCGGATCCAGGAGCAGGGGTATAATTGATTGTAACCTGCGCTGCACTAGTGCCAGTATTTTGCACGCTAAACCAGGTATTGAAACCACTGTTGTTGCGCATCAGCACCGGCAGAATGAAGTTCGTGTCTCCGGCGTTGAAACCGCTGTACGACTCGCCCAAACGTATCCCGCCTCCAGATATTTGCAGGATGTTGGTCACTGCTACAATCGGCTGATCAGAGAGGATTTCCACCGATCCATTGAAGCCAGCAGGAACCGCACCAACAGGATTGCCCGTCCATCCGGCGCCGCCTTCCGCTGCCGTCAGATCGAAGAAGTTAACCGATCCGCCTGCCGGTATTGGACCGCTGAAGGTTGTGGCTATCGTTCCGTCCTGATTGATGAACCGAACCTGGACGTTTGCCGGAGCAGTAGTTGAGAGGTTTCGGATCTGAAACGTGGTTCGATACGAACCAGTCTGCGCGAATGCCAGATTTGGCAAAAGCGCCAACCCCAATGCCAGGCTGATCATGATCGAGAGTAGTGTCCGCACAGATGTCCTCCTCTTAATAAAGACAGGTCGTGCAAGCAGTGTTGCAACCTTATCCTAGCACCTGCACTGTTTCGGCTACAATACGCTGATCTTGCTAAACCCATGACCGTTTTGGAGTAATCTTGCTACTCCTTTCGGGGTAATCGTCCATAGTATCTCTTGATTCTGGCTATGCACACTCAGCGACATACACCAGTTGCGTTCCCTGTCCTGTATGATCGATAAGGTTGATAAATTGTAGCCCCACTCGTTTCACAAGTGGTGTGTGCATCAGTCTGAAAGCCTTTATCGCAACATCTCTGCCAAACCATCCACGAAGCAGAAACATGATACTTAGACTCAACTGGTCATACCCAGGATGGTGAAGTCGCTGCACGACAGTCATCCCGGCATGCTCGATAAGCGCCTGTAACGAGCGATCTGTAAAGAACCAGAGATGCCGTGGCAGATCAAGCCCTGACCAGTAGCGACCAAACAGTAATGACTCCAGAGACCCCCATCGAGGTGTGAGAATTATCACCTGTCCTCGCGGACGCAACAATCGACGCACTTCACGCAGTGTCGCCAGGGGATGCGGAAGATGCTCGATGACATGCCAGAGTGTGATGAGATCGAAATGCTCACTGGTATAACCAGCGTCTTCCAAAACGCCGCAGAATACGCGCGGTGGTTGGAACATCAGCAGGCGTGTATTCGCTCGTCGTACTGCCAACTCATCTGGTTCGACACCATAAACGTCCCATCCCAGTTGAGCCATCGCTGCAAGAAATGATCCGTCGGCACACCCGATATCGAGCAACGTTCCGGAGCGAATAGGAGTAACCTGCTGAACAGTACGTACATAGACTGCCGCAAGACCAGTCAGTGCATCAGTCGAGTTGACAGCAGTTGGATTATTATCAAGATCAAATAAAGAGTAAGAACGTTGATAGAATGGCATAAGATTGACCGGACGCGGCGATTGATAACGCAAACTGCATCTCCTACAACGCACAACCGTAAAAACGCCTGGATGATCGGTCAAAAAATCTCGACTGTAGCATACTGGTTCAGAGTCGTCCGAGCCACACAAAGCGCAGGTCACATGAATGTTCGGGATCATGGCAGATCACGTACCGACGAAGTTGTCGTCTGGTCACACATAAGCGGGGATTCACTACGACTTGTGCGATCTAGTATCACAGCAATGCTAAAGGCGATCATTCCCCATAACAACTCACACGCGTTGAACCACACGCGCCAAACAATCATCAACACCACCACAACCGGAGGAGGGAAAGCTGTTGACAGAACAATAAGGAATGGGCCTTGTCGTAAGCCGAAATCGATCGGAAGCCATGACAGCAATGCACTCCAGAGTACCGAGAGCGTCCAGGCATACATTGCTGTTGGAAAGAGAGCCGGATCATACCCGACAACACTACACATAATTGCGAATAATGATAAGCTTCCTGAACTGAGGGTTACGATATATGCCAGTATCACGAGGAGTATCTTGTGCCAACTCAGACGTACTATCGCTTCAATAAACCTGGTATGTTGCATCTTTCCTGCAACGTAGCGCAAAAATCGCGGATGCGATCCAACTAGTAAGATGATGCAAATGAATGCGATGACTGGTAGAGGAATAAACTGTTCAATCCGCGGTTGAATTATCATAACCAGGAGTGTCAGAATACTACTGGATATTGCGAAAAAGATGATCTCAATCAGACTGACGGCTCCAACTGTTAAGACAGGGATACCCTGACGCCTATAGAGAACAACACGTGTGGCAATTCCCCAGAAGAAACCGGGTATTTTTACTGCCAACCCACTATAGGCGTAGATCTTGAGATGCAAGAGGAACCTTAATCGATGACCCAATTGAGCAAAGAGGATTTGCCAAATGCGCAAGTTCCATAGATAACCGGTAAACTGGAAAAGAAGTGCAACAATGATGCCGCGAACATCGAACTGTATGTTGCGCAGGGCAAGGGGATCCCAGTTGCGGACAGCAAAATAAATGAGTGTTGTGTAGAATACTCCGGCAGCAAGCGCTGCAACCACTGCTACTCCTCGATGGTTACCAGCGGGCATTACAGCAGGCAGGTCGGTTGCTTCGGTCACTGGCGCTGTTCCGAAGGCCACCTCGTGGAGTCGGCCGGGAAGCGTTGTGCGAATGCGACTGACGATGTGGATCAGACGCGTCCAGATTGCAGATACGCGTTGCAAAGGAGCCATGCGTTGCTCACCATCCTTGAAATCGCCAGCGCAGATATCGGCGTATCTCTCGTCGTAGCGCGCTAAAACCTTCTTCGCGCCAGACCCGCGTTCCCGTAACAATGCGGCGCTGCCAGGCATGCACGAAGTCTTCTTTCGGTACGACGCGATCACTGCGCATCGCTGATCGGGAGCGCGGTACATCCTCTACAATGCTACGCGGCGGCAGATCAATAATATGTTCGTAAAATTGCCATGCACGACGAGCCACGTCGTCCCATGTCCAGCGCAGGGCGCGCTGACGCAGGCGCTCAACCTGCCGTTGCGCATCCTCAGGGTGATGGAGAAGATGCCAGATCACGGCTGCCCCGGCAACCGGATCGAAGCTGTCGATAAATGTCACATCTTCACCAACCACTTCTTCCAACGATGAGCCGCGCGTAGCCACTGCAGGCGTACCAAACGCCGCTGCTTCGAATGGAATGAAACCGAATCCTTCCTGCACCGATGGATATAAGACGACACTTGCTTGAGCCAATAACCAGCACCGTTCCGCCTCGCTTACGACGCCCAGATCCAGTATGCGACCTTCGAGTAGAGGATATTGTCGCCTGATTATCTCTTCATCATTTCGAGATGATGCGAGTTTGTCAACATGTGGACCTGCGAATACCAGACAGCCCTTCCAGCCGTATCGTGTGATAAGCTCATTGAGCACGCGCATAGCATAGATTCGATTTTTGTGTCGGTAATCACTACCAAGCATGAGGAGGAAGGGAATATCGCCAAATTTGGCAATTTTCTGAGGTTTTTGCTGTACATTCTTCAGAGCGGCATGATCGACTCCATGATAAAGTACAATACTCCGATCCGAGGGTACATGCAAGCCGTGCTGGGCGGCGTCCCGAAGGACATCGGCACTACTAAATGCAATACCATCAATTAGAACGAAACCTAAATCTGTTACCCGTCGTAAATCCATCCAGGCTTCAAAAGTAGATGAATAACTTGGATTGGCATATTGTATCATATCGAGCTGCGAGAAAATAGAACGATGTGCCACACTTCGAAGAAAAAACAAATCTTCGATGTTGTATAATTGGTAGGGGCGATGGATAAGGTCAATCCATGGCGATGAGGCGCCTACAACTTCTGCAGGAGTCATAACCCTGTCTACCGACTTTTCAATCTCCTGCAAGGAATTACGACCCAAACCATCAACAACTATCGCAATAACACGACTTCGATGCGGTAAATTTGAGGTTAATGCGCGTATAAGTTCGATTGATGCTATCCTCGTACCATCTGGTACGGGTCTTATACCTCGTAAATCAATGGCAATAGTTCGCTCAGTAAGCGCCGATCGTGCTCTTGCAATTACAGTTGCCAGAGGGCTTCGCACATCACTCTTAACATGCGCGACCCAGGAATGAAACCAGTAGTATCGCTCACGAATGATTTCTTCATGCGCCTCCTGCAAACGCATTCTCCAGGTAGTACCTAGTCGATCAAAAGATTGACCACCTCGATGAAAGACCAGTAAATCGTCAGCAACTACATGGTACAACCCATAGCGCAATGTACGTTGTGAAAAGTCAACTTCTTCGCCGTACCCTGGCGAGAAAACGGTATCAAACACCCCTACCAGATCGATTGCATGACGACGAATATAAGTACAAAATCCGACAGCTGCCGGAATAATTGGACGTAGACGCAGTGATGTTGCTCGTATACGAGCATCAGCTTCCTCTAGCGTCAGACCTTGTGGCAGTCCTTGCAAAAGCTCATTTCGTCGCGGAACGGACAGAATGGAACCGTTGTTCGATAACGGTGTTGCTGTTGCGATATTTGAGCGGCAATACGCAGCATCACGCAAACGCTCCAACCATAGCGGCGGAACGATGACATCACTGTTAACGATCACGACATCGTGCGGTGCCGTGGCGATCATTCCCAGATTGACCGTTGTCACAAAACCGCCATTTGTCACACGACGGACGTACAGGAGACGTTCGGATTGGTTCAGACTCTTGATGTAAGCGCCGATTCGTTGATCTGGACTGGCATCATCAATGATGATGATAGGAACTTCTGGCGGTGTGCAATCAAGCAAACTGGCTACACACTCGATTAGATCGGTATATGCTTCGTACACAGGAACGATCACTGCTGGAACAGTTGCCGGTCTGCTCCCCATCCACTCCGCAATCGTGTGGCTTGCCACAGTATCGTTCATGCTTTCCGAATCACCGGCCAGCATAGACCTTGAATAAATCCTCTAGCATACCAGACGATGTTTTGAAATCGCCCGGCAAAGAGATTACGACGTACAATTCCCTGGACGTAAAGCATCTCGCGCAGTCCAAATAGCAACAGTCGCCTTCCCTGCAACCAGCGACGAAAGAAGATCAGGCGACTGCGAATATGATAATACTCTCGGATATGATCACAGGCGCGCGTGCTGCCGCCTCCTTCGTGCAGGACATGGATATCAGGGAATAACGCAATACGAAAACCAACTGCGCGAGCACGGAGGCAAAAATCGATGTCTTCATAATACACGAAGTAACGCTCGTCTAAACCGCCAATAGCTTCAAACACGTCGCGTCTGATGAACATCACGGCACCAAACACAAAATCAAAGTTATAGTGATCAAACTGTCCATGGTCGCTTTGATCCATGCCCTCGACTGTCAACCAGGCATATCGCATACGCCCGCCGATTCCCCAGAGTTGCTTTTCATGACAGGTCTTGTATATTTTAGGAGTAACAATGCCAATGAGTGGCTCTTTGTCCATACGCACGACCAGGCGTTCGATTAGATCGGGCGGGATGATAGTATCGTTATTCAAAAGCAAGACATATCTAACACTCTGAGACAATGCATGCGTCAGAGCGCGATTGACCCCAGCAGCGAACCCCATGTTATATGGTAATGCAATAACGAACGCTGATGGTGCATTGCGTCTGATCTGCTCGATACTGTCATCATCGGAACCGTTATCGACGACGAAAACAACAAATTGCTGATAAGTTTGTCGCGCAAGTTGCCGCAGGCAATCAACCGTGCGTTGCCCTGTATTCCAGTTTACGATAATAACCGCTACTTCTGGCGATTGTTGGAGACAGTTGGCAGACTGTTGCAACGTTACAGGATGTGTCGCTACTGGCATGGTCGTCCGTCATCGTTGAGCCACGAAACCCAGGTCTGTCCCAAGATACATCTCAACCCAGTATGCCGCCCGTCGAAAGCTGCTGAGCATATCACGTCGGGCAAGATCCATTCGACACGTCATAGTAAAGCGACGGATGACACGCAGACCGACCCGCTCCAGCATTAATGAGAGCGTTCGTGCAGTAAAGTAGTAGAGGTGCACCAATGGTTCGATCTGATCCCAGCGCGGCCCGTACAGGCGAGCGGGGATGCCAGCACTGTTAGGGACATTGACGAGCAGTACACCATCAGGTACAAGCCGCGATAGCGCAGCGCGCAGCACCTGATATGGCTCGTGGACGTGCTCAAGGACGCTGATGAGTGTAACAACATCATACACGCCATCGGGAAGCATGTTTACATCACTGGCAATTGCTGCTCGTCCGCTAAATCGCGCGCGCAGCTTTGCCAGCAGATTCGGGCTAACTTCTACGCCAGCACAACGGAGCCCATGATTGCACGCTACCTCGAGCAACACACCATCGCCGCATCCGATATCAAGCAGCGACGATGGATGGCGCCCAAGAAATCGCGGCAATTCGCTGATCAGGTTGCGCGACATGAGCAACCGTGCTTCATACGAGCGAGCAAAATGATCATTTTCATGCTCGATACTGTAGGGCATCTGTCCTGGACGAAGCGCAACGCGAGGATTAACATACAAGAGATGGCAACAACGGCACTTAACAATATGACCAGGTTCGGTTATTGGGAAACTCTGTCCATCGATCCATACTGTCGAGAGTACAACCTTTGCCATGTCGACGGTATACACCGGACACGTGTCATTGGCACCACACAAAGGGCAGGAGATATACTCCCAAAGAATTGTAGAACCTGCCTTCACGTTCACCAATGTGCAACTATCCTCCCACCCCCTCCGCCACGCCCCAGTACCACGCTGTGCGCGCCCAGATCAGTCCGGGCAGCAAGCGCGGCATGTGATGCGCCAGGGGGGTTACATCACGCACCGCCAGCATCGGAGCAGCAACCCGCAGCGCTGGCGACAAACTACGCAAACGATCAAGCGGCAGCGGCGGTGGCATAAGACGTGGATACCGTTGCCAGATCGTCGCCTGCACCCGACCGAACGCCCGTAGATGTTCCCACACGGCGCGTGGCGTCGCCCGTCGGTGACGGTGGATGACGCGCGCACGCGGCTCGAAAGCCAGGGTGATCCCGGTTGCACGCAGACGTAAACTCAGATCGGTATCCTCACCCGCAGCGCCAGAGAACCGTTCGTCAAACCCTCCGACCTCCCGGAACAGCGACCGTTGGATGCAGAGATTCAGACTTGGCACATACGCACGCTCCCCTGCAGGCGATGTGTCGAGATAATCGGCGAAGACCAGCAGATCGTCACACATGCTCCAGTACTCGCCAGTCTTGATCGTTACTCCGCCACATACGACTGCTGTCCCCGCCTGAAGCCATGGGGTGAGGCGCTCGATCAATCCTGGCACTGCAACACAGTCAGCGTCGATGAACAACAGGTAATCACCCTGCGCCGCAGCTGCGCCCAGGTTGCGCGCACGCGCCGCCGAGACCGGACGGGGCGTCTCGATATGTCGCGCTGGCGGCTTTACCAACCCATACCGGTCCTGCCCGACAACCAGAATCTCACCGATCTGTTGATCGTTCTGCCGGGCAATGGCGGTAACTACCTCGCCGATCAGCGGCGAATGCAGGTTTGGAACGATAACCGATATGCTCAAACTCACAGTGCTGCGAGTATAGCGATCTTGCTGTCATCTGTCAACTTCCCCCCTTGACATCTCTCAATAGTCGTTTATAATCTAACTACTAGTAAGGAAGCAAACGACTATGGACGTGATCGAGCAATTGACGGCGCTTGGTTTCACCGAGTACGAGGCGAAGGTCTACCTGGCGCTGCTCCACGAACATCCGGCCACCGGCTATCAGGTCGGGAAACTGGCCGGCGTACCGCGTTCGATGGTCTATGAGGCGCTGGGACGCCTCGAGGCGCGCGGCGCGGTGCTGAAGAGTTTCGATGAGAAAGCTACACTCTATCGCC